>Ga0153915_10000730_pt1 | contig 30373 bp, 28 predicted proteins | sample Opewatmetagenome_2_FD_107003 | JGI IMG/M metagenome (GOLD analysis project Ga0153915, IMG submission 107003) | Freshwater wetland microbial communities from Ohio, USA - Open water 3 Core 3 Depth 3 metaG | ecosystem: Environmental > Aquatic > Freshwater > Wetlands | place: USA: Ohio, Lake Erie... | reverse complement strand
TTGCCTTCTTCGGGAAGGCCGGGCAGCTTAAAGTTTGCCGTTTGCGCCTTCATTTCTTCCGGGTGCGGCAGACCGGCGCATCCGAATAACATCACTAACACGGAAAAAACTATAACCGTTTTCGATACATAATTCTTTTTCATTTGATTCACCTCATCCCCTGTTGTGGTAAATATGAAAATTAATTAAAATGTTTTTAACTGTTGTTGGAAGAATGACGGAACCTTAACATAAAATAACGGTTTTGAAAATCGGGGATTGCGGGGGAAAGATGAATTTTTATAAAAAATAAGTGAATAGTGGATGGTGAATAGTGTATAGAGAAAGGCGAAAATTAAAAAGCAGGAGAAGTACATGAACAAATGGACGATAGTAATCAAAGCAACCGCTGTGGCGGCTGTTCTGGCGGTAATCAAAGGCGTACTGCACGCGCTGGATCTGGAATTTATCCGTATTGATCCCCTCGTTTCGGCATTGATAAGCGGCGTAATCTTCACAATGGCGATTTTATTGACCGGGGTAATGACAGATTTTAAGGAAAGCGAAAAAATTCCGGGGGAACTGGCGGCGGCGATAAAGTCGCTTCACAAGGATTTCGAGCTTTTGGAGTTTACGGTAAAGATAGAAGCGGATGTTGCGCTTGGGCATTTGAACAGCCTGATTGCCGTTATAATACGCCAGTTTGAAACAAACCAGTGGAAGCAGAAGGAAATTACGGTGGAAATGGAAAAGATAGATCAGGAAGTAGCGGTAATGGCCGCGCAGAACGTGGCCCCGCCGTATATAATAAAACTGCGCAATGAGATTAACAATATCGAAAAGATTTCCAACAGAATAGACACAATAATGGAAACGGATTTTCTCCCTGCGGCCTATGCCTTGTCGCAGACAGCTGTTTTGCTGATTTTCCTCATACTACTGTTTGCGTATGTTGATCCTTTTCTTATCGGAATGTTCATTATTTTCACGGTAACGTTCCTTATCACGGGAATCCTGCTGCTGATAAAAGACATGGATAATCCGTTTGAAACCGGAGGGAAGGGCAGCGCCGAAGTAAGTCTGGCGCATATTTACAAGCTGAAGAATTATCTGAAAAGCCACGAAGACGTTAAATAATCATAAAACAGCCCTCTATTGTGGCAAAGACAAAAGAGGACTGCTTTGTGTCAGTTGATTTACCGCGCGGCCTTTTTCTTTTTCAGGTAATCCTGTGCTTCTTTAAGACCGAGCATGGCCGCTTTTTTACAGTCGGTATCGGCCTGATTATTATTGCCGCTCGCGTTGTAGGCAAGTCCCCTTTTGTACCAGGCAAGCGCGAATTCGGGGTTTACTTCAACGGCTTTGCTGTAATCGGAAATGGCCTGATCGGGTTTGCCGAGTTTTACCCAGGCGTCGCCTCTGTCGACGTAGGCATGAACGTCCGCGGGGGTCAGCCGGATGACCTCGCTGTAATCCGCAATCGCCTGATTGAAATTATCGAGGTAATAATAAGCAAGCCCCCTGTTGTAAAAGGCGGACGCAGACAGCGGATTTGCCTCAACGGCTTTGTTGTATTCCGCGATGGCCTGATTGTAGTTGCCGAGTTTTATCCAGGCATCGCCGCTGCTGACCCAGGCCTCCGCCCGTTTCGCGGAGGAACGCTTATCCGGGGGGTACAACTCGACGGCTTTTTTATAATCGTCAATCGCCTGATTGTAATTGCCGAGATAATAATGGGCAAGTCCGCGGCTGTGATAGGCCGCCGTATATTCAGGGTCCAGTTCAATAGCTTTGTTGAATGCGTCCAGCGCTTCGTTCCATTTGTCGGCGGTAATGGCTCTGTTGCCGGTTTCGAACCACTCGGGTGCGTTGAAACCTTCCGAGGTTTTAAGATGGGAGCAACCGGCTGTAGTAAGCAGCGCCGCCAAAATGAGCATAATCAGTCTGCTGCTGATTTTCATGCGTATATCTCCTTTTTCATCTTCCGTTTCATAACTCAATGCCGTTTTTTCCGATAAAACGAAAATCAATTTATCACAACTGTTTTTTGACGGAAAAGTATTTCCTGATTAGCAAACGGAAGGTTGAACTTTCCGGTTTAAAAATAACAAATTGAAAATCAGCGGCAAATCCCTCTGCTTTGAGCCCATTCCAGAGACCTGCATGCTCCCAATGCGCATGCTTTTTGCGCGTCGGGACAGCCCTGCTTTTCTTCTCCAATAGCTAAATAAGCGTTCCCTCTGTTGTTGTAAGCGGCGGCATAGCCCGGATTAAGGCTGATGACCCTGCTGTAATCCCCGATGGCCAGCTGATACAGGCCGAGTCTCGCGTAAATGACCCCCCTGCTGTAGTAGGCTTCGGCATAATCCGGTTTGAGCCTGACGGTATTATTGAAGTCTCCGATTGCCGATTGATATTGACCGAGATTGCCGTAAACAATCCCTCTGTTGTTATAGGCTTTTACATAATCGGGGTTCAGGACGATAGCCCTGTTAAAATCTTCCAGTGCGAGCTGATACTGACCGAGTTCGGCGTGGGCGGAACCGCGATTGTTATGCGCCAGATCGTTGTTCTTTGTTACCAGCAGGGCATGATCGAAAAGTTCCATGCTGTCCTTCCAGTAACCGCACTGCTGCCACGTCAATACCGAAAGGAAGGCGAGAGTTGCCGCTCCCGCCGGTAATAAAATTTTTTTACGCAGATCTTTTCGGGGAAGCAGAAGCGGCAATCCCCAGGCAAGTCCCACGGCAATGCCGATAGAGGGCAGGTAAGTGTAGCGGTCGGCCATTGACTGCAGGCCTACCTGCACCAGTCCGATCATCGGAATCAGAGTTCCCAGATACCAGAACCAGCCGACAAACAGGAAAGGCATTTTTTTCATGGCATATAAAACGGCAATCGTGATTCCGGCAAGTATTAATAAGGAAACCGATAATTGCCACAATGGTAATGAATTTTCATAGGGATAATACACGGCCAGATCAAGCGGCAGGAAAATCTTTCCCAGATAGGAAACATAAGAGACAACCGCGTTGGCAATACGTGCAAAAAAGGGTATCTCTGCCATGGAAGCAACCGTGCCGGATTTACTTTGAGCCCAGAGAGTTACAATGCACGAAATGAAGGTCAGGAAAATAAAAGGAACCTTTTCCAGTAAAAGAGATTGAACGGTAAGAGGCACGGATATCTTCTTTCCGGCAGTATCATTAATGGTTTTGTTCTGTTTGTTTTTCTTCTTGTCCCCTTTTTTAACCGGCGGCTCTACACAGGGAATTGAAGTTTCAGTCCGGCGAAGCGGCCAGTAATCCAGAAGCAGCAGAACGAAGGGCAGGGTGACCAGTGTCGGTTTGGACATCAGGCTTAAAGCAAACAGCGTCAGGCACAGAATATACCGGGATAGTTTTTGACTTTCGCAATAGAGGGAATAGACGCAGATGCTTCCCATTCCGAAGAACATGCTCAAGACGTCTTTTCGTTCGGCGGCCCAGGCCACGGATTCCACCCGCAAAGGATGCAAAGCGAAAAAAGCAGCGGCAAAAGCCGAAGGCCAGAGATTATTTGTTGTTCTCATTAAAAAGAAAAACAGAAAGAGAACAGCACCTGTGTGTAAAAACAAATTAACGAGATGATGGCCGGAAGGGTCCGCTCCGAAGATGCTCCAATCCAGCATGTGGGAAAGCAGAGTCAGGGGATGCCAGTTGCTCGCGACAACCGCAGTCGCCGCCCATTTGATACCTTCCGCGTTAAAGCCAGATTTGACGTAACTGTTTTCGGTAATGTATTCGTTATCGTCAATATTTACAAAGCCGTTGCCTGAAATCCGGCCGAAAGCGGCAAAACAAACAACAATCAGTAATATGACAATGATGCAGGTGTGATTCCTGTAGGCGCGCAAGTAAAACCTCTTGGCAAGATTCAGTTTTTTACCGGTATGGCATGCGGTCAATATGGCATACTGATTAATAATTATCAACCCCGGCATTAATAACCTGAAATTACTCTTCTCTCGGTAACATTTATTTATGAGGAAATAGGATAATTGCTTTAATACTAAATATCCCTCGTTCGAGGGATTGACTTTGCGAAAAGTAAATATTAATAAGCATTATTAAATAATAATCATTACAATTTCGGGTGCGAATGGAGAATACAAAATCGTATCAGATTTCAACATCGGTTAATGACGGTATTCTGGAAATTAATATTACAGGCGATGTGACGGGGCGCAACATTGCAGAGATACAGAAGGCGGTGGATGAGCTTCGAATAGAAAAAGGCGACAGGGTGCTGCTGGATGTCCGTGCCGTCACAAAAGGTAAAACTTATACCGATACTGTTTATTATCTTAAGTCTCCAGAGATCGCGACAGGCAAAACGGCCATTCTGGATCTTCCCGAGAACGAGTTCATCAAACCTTATCTGGAGAGACTGTCCTATGGAACTTTCCTGAAAGTAAAATGGTTCTGCGATATTGACGAGGCGAAAAACTGGCTGAAATTCGGGGATAACAGAACAATCAAATTTAAATTCGATTAAAATAATTGCAGGATATGCAGGGCGGCAGATTGCCATTTTAAATATTCTAATTTCTTTCGCATTTCCTCCATATTTGTCTAGTATAGTTTATAAATGTAATCTGGCAGTATTGACAAAATCTTATGTCCGTTTGTTTCCCGGAAATTCTTATACGCGCATTAGCCGCACAGGCATGAAAGAAAGATCATATGAATGGTGAAGTGAAAAAGAAAATCGAAAAGATAATGTCGCAAATGGAGTGTCCCGAAAAATTCAAATGCGCGGAGTCAAACTTTGAAATACTCTGCAAGGCGAAGGACAATGGACTGGAAAACTATATCGACTGCCTTGAGGATGTACCGTCAATATGTTCGTTTTCGTTATCTTTCGGATACGGATACTTATGCACCTGTCCGCTCAGAGTGTTTTTGGCAAAGAGGCTGAATAAATAGTAAATATAATTCAGAATAAGATGCCGCACCGGACGGAATCCCGCCATGCTCTATTTTCGTGCGGATATGCAGATGCGGGTGTTGCTTTCTTAAAAATAATTATGTACAAAATATCTGCTGTGATATGATCTCCCAAAATAAATCTACGGGATATTATGTTTAAGATACTAATTGTTGACGATGAAAAAGATATAGTTGAATTAATCTCCTATAATCTGGAGAAAGAGGGCTTTTCCACGGCAAAGGCATTTGACGGCGAGGCCGCGCTGAAGCTTGTCAAAACTCAGAAGCCGGATTTGATGATACTCGACCTGATGCTGCCGCTGATGAACGGACTCGATGTATGCCGCGCTATCCGCCACAATCCGGAGACTGTAAGCCTGCCGATAATAATGCTGACGGCAAAAAGCGATGAGGTTGATAAAATAATCGGTCTGGAAGTAGGCGCTGATGATTATGTGACCAAGCCGTTCAGCGTTAAGGAGCTGACTGCCAGGGTGCGGAGCATTCTGCGCCGCATGAAGGAAGGCGAGAAATATACGGGCAGGGAAGAGTTTGTTCATAAGGGGCTTAAAATAAATTACGCTTCGTGTCTTGTTTCGGTCAATGGGAAGAAGGCAACGCTCAGCCCGACGGAGCTGAAGCTTCTTTTTTTCCTTTCCCAGAATCCCGGCAGAGTTTATTCCAGAAATCAGATCCTGGATAATGTATGGGGCGACGATACTTTTATCACGGATCGCGCCGTTGATGTGCATATCAGGCGCCTGCGTTCGCAGATAGAAGAGGATATGGAAAACCCCGTCCATATCCTGACAGTCCGGGGATTCGGCTATAAATTCGCCGATAAAAAATAAATTACAGTTTTTTTAAAATCAAATTAACCGCTGATTTATTCTTTCCTCAAAAAAGCAAATCTCCGGCATTAATCAAACGCGCCGCCCTGGATAATTGGACAATCGTCTTCATATTTTAACCGGACAGTCATCAATGTGTAACACAAAGCGTGTAAATCTCCTGCCGCAATTGCAAAAAATATTTTAATTCAGGAGGAAAAAATGAAGAGATTTTGGTTAATGTTGTTAACAATCGGGCTGGTTATGTCCTTGAGCATGTCGGCTTTTGCGGTTGATGTTAAGATGAGCGGCGAGTTTTATGTCGCCGGATTGTATTTGAATAAAACAAGTCTGCTGGCGGATGCGGCGACAAATCCGAGCACGGCATTCTTTTTCCAGAGACTGCGCGTCGGGACGGACTTTGTCGTATCTCCGGGCCTGAAGCTGGTCACCCGCTTTGACGCCATGGAAAGAATCTGGGGCGGCGCAAGAAGCGCTACGGGAACAACTGCGGCGGCAGATTCCGCAGGTACCCGCGCGGAAAATGAAAACATCGCTTTTGACTGGGCTTACATTGATTATGCTTCTCCTGTCGGCATTTTCGACGTAGGTCTGATGGAGGATGGAAGAACAGGAACTGTTTTTGGCAACAGTTATACAACTTTGGGCCGGATAAAATGGAAAAACACCTTTGGGGCTGTTACCATTGCCGCTGATATTACAAAATCCAAAGATCAGAGTTTATCGGCTGTTACTTCTACTGCAACAGCCACAGATACGGACAATAATAAGTACGGTCTGGAAGGCGTATACACGTTCAAGGATGGCAAGGCGGGCATGAAAATCACTTACTACCGCTATGCCGAAAACAGACAGGCGGCAGAAAACAGTAAAACTTATTTCCTTTTTACGCCGTATACAATTGCCAAAGTCGGCCCTGTGAATATACAGGCGGAACTTAACTACGCCACAGGCAAAATTAAGTATGAGAACGGCGTTGTAAACTCAGACGGCCTGAGTGAAGTGACAATAGACAATTTAAGCGGCTGGATTGATGCCACAGCCAGCTTTGCCCCGGTCTATGTCGGCGGCACTTTCGCTTATATATCCGGTGATGATCCCAATACAAAAGACAAACAGGAAGGCGGCACTTTAAACGGCGGCCAGGACTGGAATCCCTGTCTGATTATGTTTAATTACTATGATGTGGCTAATTGGGCAGGTACAGTTTATGGTTATGACAATTCTAAACTCACCGGTACGATGTCTAATGCCTGGTTCTTTCAGGGCAGGGTAGGAGTAAATCCGATTTCCGCACTGGATGTCATGCTTTCACTTTCTTACGCAACAGCCGACAAGAAACCTTCAGGTTTCGCCAACGGCACCTATGGTACGGAAGTTGATCTCACCGGCACCTACAAAATCACCAATAACCTGTCCTATATGCTGGGCGTGGGTTACTTATTTACCGGCGATTACTTCAAGGGTAAAGACTCCGCAAGTTCAAACAAGGTTAATGATGATTACATGCTCATCAACAAACTGGTTCTGACTTTCTAAAAACAGGGTACAGTATCAGGCGCAATTTGTTTAATTATATAATGCCGGAGACTTCCCGCGTTGATCTCAATGCGGGAAGTCTTTGTGCCTTTATGAATGATATGATGTTAAGGGAAAATTCCGGCTTGTAACTTTACGCGTAAATGAAAGAGAATAAAAAAATGAAAATACCGACAATGAACAATGTGTTTAATCTGGCCATCAGGATTATCGTCATCATACTTACTTTTTTTATTATCGCTGTGTTGCTTGTAGGCCTGTTTCACACCGTTTGGGGAATTAAGGAATTATTACTTGCAAAATCTTCTCTCGGCCAGTCGTTTAATGTTATTGTTGTCAATATCCTGACTTTTCTTGTTATCATCGAACTTTTCAGGAGTTTTGTCGTCTATTTCGAGACTCACAGGTTTCGACTGAACACGATGATTGATCCGGCCATTGTCTTTGTTATCCGTGAGCTGATCGTCAAACTCTACGGCGAACAAAACATATCTGCCCAAGTCATTGTTGCTTTCGGATTTCTCCTGCTTAGTCTGGGAATCGTTCGAAGCCTTGCCATTAAATACAGTCCCCGTGATGAAACCGGGGAAGGCAAGCAGTCTTTGCCCTCCTCATAATACGGGACATATCTGTTTCATGAATTGTTTCGGGATTGCTGTGATCGGGCTGAAGACCGCAGATGACCTTTATTTCCTTTTCCTGCAAGGTGTGGTTGCAGGCTTTATGTTCCGATTGTCCGTCCCTCAGCAGGTCTCGATTTACATTTCCTGAGCCGTTAAGTTTAAAGCTGGCTACTATACTGTGCAACGCTTCGGACTGCGAGGACATCTCCTCAGCCGCGCTTGCCGATTCCTCGGCGTTTGCCGCATTCTGCTGTGTTAGCTGATTCAGCTGTTCTACCGCTTTATTCACCTGGTTGATTCCCTGATCCTGCTGATCCGAAGCCGCCGCTATCTCCGACACTGCCTGACTCACCTTGTTGGTACGTTCGGTAATCTCCTGGAAGTTCTTCAAAACTTCGGCGTTGATGTTTACTCCGTTCACCGAGTTCCTGACTGCTTCTTCAATCAAATTGGCCGTATTCTTAGCCGCTTTCGCGCTGCGCATGGCCAGATTTCTTACTTCTTCAGCCACCACCGCAAACCCCCTGCCCGCATCCCCGGCCCTGGCCGCTTCTACCGCGGCGTTAAGAGCCAAAAGATTTGTCTGGAACGCAATCTCATCTATGGTCTTGACTATCCTGGCTGTGGCATCAGAAGACACTTTGATTTGGTTGATAGCCGAGGACATCAGGTTCATACTCTCCACTCCGCTGTCCGCGCTGTTCCGGGCCTCCTGGGCTACAACCTTTGCCTCTCTGGCGCTCATGGCGTTCTGCCTGGTCATGGACGACATTTCCTGCAGGTTGCTGGATATTTCTTCCAATGAACTGGCCTGCTCGCTGGCTCCCTGAGACAAAGATTGTCCTCCTGAGCTTACTTGAGCACTGGCCGAAGCTACCTGCCTGGCCCCGATGGCTGCCTGCTGAAGTGCTCTCTCCAGATTCTCCACTGCCTGATTAAGCGATTCCGTAATCCGGGCATGGTCACCTTTATAATCTCCCTTGACCCGAACAGTCATATCCTTACCGGCTACCTGAACCAGGACGGCTGAAGCCTCATTGATCGGACCCATCACCGCATCCATGGTTTTGTTTACGCCATGAACGATGTCTTGATAAATGCCTCTAAAATCCTGCTCATTGCCGCGGACATCCAGTTTGCCCTGGGTTGCCGATTCGGTGAGAAAATTCATTTCTTTGACCAGTTTTCTCATGTTTTCCACCATGATTTTTATAGCCGGTCCGATTTCATCATTTTCATCCACCACATTCGTTTCGATATTGATATTACCTTCCGATATTTGCTGCATTCCTTTTACTACGTATCTTTGAAGATCATCAGCTAACTGATCCGTGGCATTGGCCAATACTCCGATCTCGTCGGAGCGGTCCATGTTCAACCGGCTGGAAACGTGGCCCCTGCCCAATTCCTGCACTCTCTGGACAATTTTTTCCATTGGTTTTAATGACCACCGGACTATCAGCGCGATAACCGCCGCGATGCAGACAATAAGGCCCAGCATCGCCACAGAGATCCAGAGTACGGAGTTCCCGAAGATTTTGCCGATCATCATAACCACTTCGTTTCTGGGAACTCCCACATATAAACTTCCTATTACCTCGCCCCGGCTGTTTAGCAAAGGCTGATATAGAGTAAGATATGAATTGCCGAGGATTCTGGCCTCTCCGATATAACTGCGGCCATTGATTAAGTTTTGGTAAGCCTTGCTGTCGGTACCAAGTTTTGTCCCGTAAGCCCGTGAGCCATCATCCTTTTTAACGGAAGTGACTATTCTTGTGAAGTCTTTGCCGTCACGGGCAAATATGGTAGCCGTGCTGGAAAAGCGCCGGGATATCCGATCCACCAATGCATAGCGCGATATCTGATCCGTCGACTCGTAGCTCTTGGCCAGCGGCTCACCGCTCTGATCAATCAGCATAGCGCCTTGTAGTTCCATCTGGCCGTGATCCCGCTCCACCTCGTATTTGAAATTTTCCATTGCTGCGGAAAGCTTCTGTTCCAGTACATGATTTGCCACCGCCGTTGCCGTTGATCTCAACTGGATGTTTGCGATGTAAAGAACTCCCATCGTGAAAATTACTATGGGAACCATACAAAATAATATAATTTTGGCACTTATACGCATAACTGTTCTCCTTTCAAAATCAGTAAGCGTATAACAGGTCATTGTTACATCTTGATGAAGCTTAGGTGAAATGCTTAATATTCCGAAGTCTCAATCATGACAGAGGATGATCGTTTGAAAGTGTGTATGTACGTCAAATAAACAGGATGCTTTTTCCCATTGCCGACGAGCATACTTTTCATTACTCTATAAGTTCCTTGACCTTCTTACTTACAAGGATATGCAGAAATATCTTTACACGGGCATGTTTTTTCAGATCATCAAGTACGCTCGTGTAAATCAGAGCTATTTCCTCAATTGTTGATTTGCAGAGTTTTTTCGCCAGTATCTCGATAGAATTCCGATGGATTATCTTTTCATAATCATTACCAGATAGAATCGGTGCCATAAATATCCATACCTCTATTTATTAATGATTGTTGGTACATGGATACAAAAAAGATTTTGTATTATTCACTTCTGCGGTCGCGGACGTACAAGCTGCCGGGCATCGATTTGGCGTATTGTTTTAACTTCGCACCCTTGCTGGATATATCTTTCATATCCTTTCCGGTTTCCTCCGTACAATCAAGAACAGCCAGTGAAACGGAAATGAACGGGAACCATTTCTCTTCTCCTGAACGGTCATGAGCCATGATACCGCCAGCCTCCCGATCATCGATGTTATATAGATTCCTGATACCGGAATCGAATTTTCCTATAATAGAACTGCACAGATAATCAACGGTATCGGCTGTTGTAAAAATAATAAAATCATCTCCACCGATATGTCCCAGAAAACCATCATTTTTACAGTATTCCTTAAGTCCGTTTTTAAGTATATTAGCTGTATAAATAAGAACCTGATCACCTTTTTCAAATCCGTATTTGTCGTTATAGGATTTAAAATTATCGAGATCGATAAAAATAACACTAAAAGGCTTTTCATTTTTAGCACATCTGGAATGCTCCTGTTCTATGGCAATATTGCCGGGAAGTCCTGTCAGCGGGTTGGCGCCTTTGGCCAGTTCCAATCTGATTCTCGTCATAGTATCCAAAATGGTTTGAACACTGACAATGCCTTGCAATAATCCATCTCTGGTGACAATTATACTGTCGTAAAGATTCATCTTGTTACGGTTCATAGCGATCTGCGACACAATTTCTATAGGTGTGTTGTTTGCGACAATGAGCGGATTTTTACTCATGATCCTGGAAATAGGTTTTTCACTATATAATGCATATCCGTATTTCCTACCCAGATGCTTATCCAGATGATGGCGCATAACCAGACCACTGGGTTTATTGTTCTCTACAACGACTATTGCGGACAGTGCCGTGTTTTCTTCAAAGACAGCCTTCACCTCTTTCACCACTGTATGTTCATCAATACTGACGGCTTTATCGATCATATCGCCTATAGGAAATGCCTGTTTTAAAATGTTTTGCCGTCCATTGTTAACAAAATGAAGTGTTTTTAAATATGCTTCTTCAGGGGTCATCCGTTTGGGGTACATCGGTTTGCCGAAAAAATAACCTTGACCATAATGTACGCCGATATTAACAAGTGCGGCCATCTCTGCCTCTTCTTCTATCCCCTCGGCAATTATTTCACTGCCTATTTTGTCAGCAAAGGTGACAAAGGTTTCCATCAGAGCTTTCTTGACTCCGTCTTTATGTATTCCCCTGACGAGTGATATATCGATTTTGATATAATCAGGATGGATTTCAGCGAGGGACTGGAGGGTGGAAGAACCGCATCCTAAATCGTCCACGGCAACCAGAAAGCCCTGATCACGATAGTGAGTCAGCGTTCTGTTTAATGATGTGAAATCCTTAATGTGATGCCTTTCCGTAATTTCAAAAACAACATTTTTAGGTTTGATGTGGAGATCCTGGAGAATTTTGATGGTTTCACCTTCTGTAAAATCAGGATCATTAATGGTGTTCGGATGGACATTTATAAATATCTTCTGATCCGGTCCCAGTTCTCCAAGATTGTTTAATGCCGATTCGCGGCATATTTTTTCCAGAGGGAAAAGAAGACCCTCAGCCTCCGCAAAGGAAAACATGTTATCGGGGCTTTGAAAATAACTGTTTTCAGGACCTCTGATCAGTGCCTCCCATCCCAAAATGGCAGCTGAACGTATTGATATGATAGGTTGATAAACAGAATTCAGTTTCTTGCGGTTGAGAATTTCTTTGAATTCAGGCGAATATTTGAAGGATTGCATGTTGATAAATCCTTTTGCTATGCCAAATGCCCTTTTTACTGCGTTGTGAAGCTGCGTTTCCGTGTTAAGCGTACCCTCTGTAATTATAGAGTAACCGATATGCACATCTATATTACGTCCCGTGAGACGCAGGAACTCCTTATCCATGCTCTCCCTGATCTGTTTGCGGTAAGCAGTGGAAAGATATTCTAAAGTTGACAGAGTCGGAAATTTGATCGTTTCCGCAAAGACTATGAAATCGTCCCCCCATAGACTTTCAGCGGCTAATATTCGGACTTTTTTATTGTACAACTCCTTCAGACCGTGAGCCAGTGTCTCGTTAAATAGATTGATAATCTGCTGGGCGCTCTCAAAACCGGCAATTTGCTCAATTTCATGAAAGCGATCAATATCGAAATAAAAAATTACAACACATTTCCCGTTTTTAAGGCTGTAAAATACCTTCGACAATAGTTCATTATCTTGATTTATTTGACCTTTGCTTCCCCTTCTTAAAATGTAGAGGCCGTTTTCTTTTCGCATAGATTCAACATGGTTAACAGAATTCAATTTGTGATCCTCCTATCAGCATAATTAATTTGGAATTTATATACCTTCAATAAGACGGGCGTGTTACAGTTACATTAATGATGTATAAAGATTTGATAAGGCCGTTTTATTTTTAAACCATATTATTTGTGTAATCGTGTTAATATGGTTTTAGTATTTGTTTTGGGACGAACATAATCACGCAGGGCTCCGGTAAAAAATAAAATTACAATGGTCATGGAATATATTATTATTTATTAAAATATTTTATATTAAGTAATTAAACGTTATGAGTTTTGATGATGGTAAAACGCCTTTTCATTATAATCATTTTATTAATCTCGTCCGTTTTCTGTTTTTATTATTTATTCGGCAACAGAGTTCCCGATCCCATATCGTCATTGGAAAAACTTGTCGGCAATCAGGATGATTACACGCAATGGTACAAAATTAAACGAACAGAAAAAGTAACGGGAATCGCCCTGGTTGTTCACGGTCTCAACTTCAAACCTGAAAGAATGCGATCAATTATCGCCGAGCTTAATGATGAAGGAATTGATGTTCTGAACCTGTCCCTTCGGGGTCATGGCAAAAACTATCTAAGGAATCCCATTCTATCAGACGACAAGGCCAGACTGGAGTCTTTTCAAAGAGTAACCTATAGTTTATGGCAGGACGAAATTTATACAGCTTATCTGAAAGTCAGGCAAAGGGCGGACAGAAAAAGAGTTCCTGTCTTCTTTGTCGGGTATTCCCTGGGCGGGCTGATGGGATGTGATCTTCTACTGTCGCATAAAGATGTGTCTTATGACCGTATGGTTTTGTTCGCACCGGCTTTAAGTATTGCTGTGGAAAGTTACCTGTTAAAAGCCCTGATGCCGTTTCCCAATATGGTTATCGACAGCTTGTCTCCTGTATGCTATCGCTCAAACGAGGGGACGCCCATGGCAGCCTACAAAGCTTTATTTGAAGCTGTTGACAATTTTAATAAGAATGCGAATGATAAACTGAATAAACCAACGCTTATTTTTATTGATGAAAAAGATGAACTTGTGCCTTTCGCGAAACTGAATGAGATTGTCACGCAGAGAAAACTTGACCGCTGGCAAGTTCATATTGTGAGCAAAGACAGTCGTCTCGGCGAGAACGTCTCCTGTCATTTGATCATTGACAAAGACAGTGTCGGCACGCAGATGTGGAAGCAGATGAAAGAAGCCATAAAGAAGCATTTCAATATTGGAGCCTGACGCATTAATTTGCGCCCAGAATGATTTACTCTCCGAGTCAAGAAGAGGGATTAAATATTCTCTTCATTGACGTGAATATCTATTAATGCCGCTGTAACCTTGCTTTTTCCCATATAAATAAAAGTAATTATCCATAATGCCGTTAGAAATAAAAATAAAACCGGATTAAACAGCGTCAAAAGGCCCGTCAATAAGACCGGTTTGTTCAGCACGGGTTCGTAAAATATATAAGCAGTTAAAAGGCCGTATAAGCAGGCAAGCAGGGACATTTTCTGATAGGTTGATATTTCCCCTTCTCCTCGGTAATCAGCGCGGAGAAATTCGGATAAAAAACGCCAGATTTGCGTGACAGTTAATGTAAGAAGAAAAGCAGTTGCCGTAAAACCTTTCAGGAAAAGGTAAAATCCAATAAGCCCGGTGATACTGTAAATCAGGTTTGTCATGGCCTGAACGGGGATAATTTGTTGTCCGTCCAGTGCGTGAGCATAAGCTATCTTTTTTGTTTTACCTGTGAATATGAAATTATGCCGGCTGAAAATTATACGGATAAGAGGATGGCATTCCTTCAGCGGCTTTCCATAGCAGCACCCGAAACTTATACAGGCCAGTCGGCCGACTCCTTCGCCAAGAGTATACGCAATGGACAGGGCTGACAATATATTTATTATTGATATGTTGAGACCAAGCCATTTATTACCGGCAAGTCTCACAAGAAAAATAAGCCATGGCGCTATAAGGATACCAACGAAAGACGCGCCGCCTACACTATAAGTGTTCGGTTTTTTTTCGATTAGAAAAGCTGTTATTCTTGCCGCAGGCAGGCAAATTATAATAATTAAAATAAATATAAGCGCAAGGGGAATCAGTGGCATTGACAATGCACCCATCAGTATTAGCAGTACGGAAACACCGAATACTATGGCTACGGCATTAAAAAAACCATACCAGGTCAGATTCCAGCCCTGCCAGTTGCCGTCCGGCAATTTCCGATAGGGGAAGCAGCAGATTATCTGCCATCCCTCATGGGGTAATGTACGAAATGCCCAGCGAAATGTAAAAGCGATGGCTAAAAAAAGACATGCTATAAATATTTCATCAAGCATGATCGTATAAAAGGCGGCCTGCAATTTGATTTACGCGCCTCGTTCTGTTTTTACGGGTTTCCATTTCCCCCTGACACTCGACGCATAACTTGCTCATTGGAGCCACCCGCAGTCTTTTGGGCGATATCGGGCGGCCGCAATGATCACAAATTCCAAAGAGTCCATGATCAATACGCAGAATGGTTTCTTTGATATCAAGAAGCAGATTCAAGTCTTTGATACGGCAGCTGAGTTCGATATTTTTGCTCGACTCAAGCGCTGCCTGATCAAAAGGATCAGGATATTTATCCTCGGTTATTTTCATTTTTTTAATTGTATTGTCTGCCGATGCCAGCAATAAATCCATTTTTTTGACCAAAGAATTACGAATGTCGACTGTTTTGCAATTATTCATAAAATCCTCCTTATAAATATTTAGGAATCAGCTTGATTTTTTATTTACGTTTGCACTGCCTATATATGATCTGACTTTGACCTCTGTTTCCACCAGCGATTTGCCGAAACCCAGCGAGAAAATACTCTGGGCATCGGGACAAAACATGTTGGCGGCAACATCATCGGCGAATCTGACCCTGTCCTTTTGAAATATAAGGACCACCGTACTGCTGCCCGGACGAAACAGACTCTTGGGCATGCCTTTTTTCAGGAACATGCCCGTGCCCACCGGCGCCGGATTTTCGTATTCTTTCAGACTGTAGCACTGCTCAATGTCTCCGATCATCATAGCGACAACTTCAATCATGGCAATAATTCCCGCCTGCGTTCCACCCGGTACATCCGTATCGATGACGGTTACTACCCGTTTGTTTTTAGAATAAGGGGTTACCAGTGATATAACTGCGTCAGGATTGCAGGAATGGTAAGAGCCGTTTATAGGATAGAAATCAATAACTCTTCCCGCGACCGGTGTATGATTATAATGGTATTTTTCCGGTGTCAGACGAAATACTGCGAAGTCACCGTCACGAAAAACGTTGAGCCATGTTTTTTTATTTTTGCCGAGCATTTCTTCGAAGTCAAAAAACTTCCCCTTGATAAAGACGCTTGACGTTTCGGAAAAAGATCCGAGCAACATGCGCGAATCGGCGGGTGAAACAATTGCCAGCGGGTCATTGGGCATGGGCCGGCATTGCCAGTAACGGATTTTTCTCTCGAATATTTTTTTTAATGAGTTCATTTTTTCCGGTGGATCAAGGCATTCTTCGGTGCTGAGATTCAGGACCGATTGCAGACTTAAATGATCCTTCATTTTGCCGGCCAGAATGCCGTCATAATTTTGATAAGCCAGAAAACGGGAAATCCTTTCGCTGGTCAGCCTGCGGAAAAGCCATGATGATTGTTCCCTGATATTGGAGTAAAGAAACCTGATGGCTTTATGCCCGTAAAGTTGTTCATCATAAATCTGTCTTGAGTTGCGTTCAATGTACTGATGTTTTTGCATAAATTGTATCCTTTTCATTAGATTCCTGAATCCTGGAATAATAATTATCTTTGTAATGTATGTATGCCAGGATCAGGTGAAGTGTTTTTTCCAGAAGTTCCGTTGAAACTTTTTCTTTCATAATTTCAGTTTGAGCATTTTGAATGAAATAATCCACAGGTGATTCTTTGAAAATCATGTGCATTAATTTTTTTATTTCGTATGATAGAAAACCGTTTGCTTCGTTCAGACTGGAAATGTCCTTACGCAGCAGATCAAATGATTCCCTGATATGCTTTTTGCGTAACGTTGTACGGTAATATTTTTCCGCGGCACTATTGAAGGTATCAGGATTTAGGGACATAGAGGAATCCGCATTGGCTTCACGGAGTATTCCGCTGGTAATTTTACCTGATGCCGCATACTTATTCGGCTCATTAATGCGGTCCTCCAGATTGGAAATGGTTTCTTTCAGGCCGAGCATTTCAATCAGGTCGCCCGCATCATTGCGAAGAATTTCCAGCAGAGCGCGTCTGTATTCAATGTTGTAAATCCTGGTATATCCGCCGTAGCGCCTGCTTGAACGGATTTTTTGTGTTTTTTCAAGAAGGTATTTTAAGAAAGCATTGTTCGTGTTTCGATAAACAAAGAAAGTGGGAATGCCGATAGCGCTGCCAAATATAATTTGCCTTCTTTCACTTTCCACAAACGGGTCATCCGGAATATCTTCATGTGTAACCTGTCCCTCGATAATGTATTTGAATGCGAGAAGGTAGATTAAATTCTGAAGATTGACCGCCTGCGCCATATCCGACATGAAACCATCGAACAGGCTGTAATGACGTCCTTCGAAACCGGAAAATCCCATGTTGTCGTATTCTCTTAATTTGTCAAACAAATAGAGTGACATCTGCGTGTCAAAAACGCCAAGATCGGCAAGATCCTTTTTGAGTTCCCTGCTGTTGTATAGTATGCCGTTGAGTGCCGGGCTTTTATCCGTGCTTAGAATAGAAACAAGGTAATCAACCAGACGGAAATCGGGAACGAAATCTCCCTTTAAACGGAACACGGAGCTGATCGCCTGATCAAAACGTGAAGGACCGAATGGCGTCAGCGGATAACCAAGAACTTTAAGGTCGGCTTTTTTTTGCCAACGCCTCCAGAGCATGCGCAGATGCGTGTAATCCAGTTCATGCGGCATAAAACCAAGCGCTTTTTCGGGATGAAAATCCGTGAATCCCAGTCTGTAAGGAGCCGCTGTGAATGTGCCGACAAAAAGAGGCAGAAAGTGTTCGACGATTTTTACAACCAGATCACCCAGATATTTTTCATGATAACGGGTATAACCGGAAGAGGAATCTCCTAAAAGCCGGCTTAGTTTCCGGCTTCCGATACTGACATGAATACCGTTATTGGCAAGACTGATATTAGAGAGATTGGGCAGTGATACAAGGTTGTTATTGATGATTCCCGCTTCCCGCAGTTTGAGAACAGCATTGAACTGACTGCGGCTCAACACTCGATGACACAAATGCATATATTCATATTTTTTTTCGCCTTCGTCCCACCCGGATAGACAGGGATTCATGAAAAGTTCGCGATAAAATGAATCGGAAACACAATTACTCAAAAATTTTTGTTTAATGGGCGGATGGGGCGAGAAAAATATTAATGCCTCCTGGCCGTTTTCCTGCAGAGAGAATTTCCGGTTGGCATACATCAACAGAATCTGGCAGAACAAATAACGCACGGCCATTTCTGTGCTGGTTTCTTTTCCTAAATTTTCGAATGAAGAAATAATATAAAATGATGATGTTTCCGGCGATGTATTGTCATTAAGAAACTTATCCATGACTTTCAGTGCGGTCTTAGCCATTGGAGAGTTGGAAAGATTAAGCGGTTCCAAAGCTTCGGCCATGGAGAGTTTTAAAAGATAACTTACGGGTATGCGGATAAACTCTTCTGAATCTTTTTGATAGAAGAAGCGGTTAATATCCGTCCGCCTGCCTTTCCGCGGATTATTTTTATCCGCCAAAAGATCATGCTGTAATATTTGATTTGCGTACTTTCCCATTTTTCTTACGGGAAACCGCACCCAGCTGTTCTCCCAGACACCTTCATGATTTGTGTTTAAATATCCTTCCAGATCAGTCATTATTTTTGTTGATGTGTCTCCGGCCCTGGCTCTTCTGCGAATATTGCTCAGATAATTTGATTGTTCTATGAACGCAGGAAGATCAACATCCGTCCGCTTGCCTGTAATGACAGTTTGCATTTCCGCTTCGCTGCCCGCGGTAACGTCTTGGGGCGCAAAGGGCAGTGAATTAACGTCTATGTCCATTCCCGGTCGTTTGCGATTAATGCCGATTAAATTCCATAGCTCCTTGTCCAGTTTTATGTCTGTCCTGACAGGATATTGAATAACGCCGCTATTGGATTTGCTCACTTTTTACACCTCTTTCCAAATCTTATTACGGGGGTAAAATAGCACATGAATGTTTCGATCTGATTACATTAGCGGGACGATTTGATTAAAAAATGAGGCAGTAAACGGATATGGAAAATCATCATTATATTCCGGCACTTATTTATAATTAGATTGGTCATTTTAGATTGTTTCTGAAGCTTCATCAGGCTGTCATCAAACTGTAACATTTGCGATATAAGATACGTCAAAATTAAAAATCAGGAGGAAAATATCAATGTTAAAAATATTAAAAAAATCAGTACTTGCCATCGTAGCTTTTGTGCTGATGAGCGGAATGGCGTTTGCCGGGTCGTCAATTGTAATCAAAGGATCAACCACTGTTTTGCCTATTGCGCAGGGTACTCTGGAAGCCTTTATGAAAAAACACCCGGATGTGCAGATGTCTCTTTCCGGCGGCGGTTCGGGCGAAGGAATTAAGGCGCTGATCGACACAACGACGGACATTGCCACATCTTCGCGAGAGATTAAAAAGGAAGAAATAGAACTGGCAGGAAAAAAGGGCGTAAAGCCTGTTGTACATGTAGTAGCGAATGATGCGATTGTTCCGGTTGTGCATCCCAAAAACAAAGTAAAGAATTTATCGGTGGATCAGCTCAGCCAGATTTATCAGGGTAAAATCACTAACTGGAAGGAAGTCGGCGGCGAAGATTTAAAGATTGTGGTTATCTCCCGCGATTCCTCTTCCGGCACATTTGAATCGTGGGATCATTTCGTCATGAAGAAAGCCAGGGTGGCGCCTCAGGCGCAGATGCTGGCTTCCAACGGCGCAATAGTTACCGCTATTGCCAAGAACAGATACGCAATCGGCTATCTCGGCATAGGTTACGTCAATAAGAGCGTCAAGGCATTGCAGGTAAACGGTATAACCGCTTCCGTTGCGACGGCCATATCCAAAGAATACCCGTTCTCCCGCGAGCTTTACATGTATACCAACGGCGAAGCCAGGGGCGACGTGGCGAAATATCTGGACTTTGTAAAATCCGCCGAAGGGCAGAAGATAGTTGTCAAGGAAGGCTTTGTTCCCCTGACGGTGGCAAAGAAGGCCGGCAAAACCAGTAAGAAATAAAACAGGGGATTTAAGAGGATCGCTGTGAAAACCTCTTTTACAAAGAAAAGTGTTTTATTTGTCTGCACTCATAACTCGGTCCGGTCGCAGATGGCTGAAGCGCTTTTAAATAAAATTTACGGGGATCGGTATACGGCGTTCAGCGCCGGTTCCGACCCCGCTCAAATAGACCCTCTTGTTGTGGCGGTGATGAGTGAAATCGGTATTGATGCAGGTAATTACCGGTCAAAGAATTTAGACACTTTTAAAGATGCCAATTTTAACATTGTAGTTACGGTTTGCGATCAGGCCAGGGAGTCCTGTCCATATTTTCCGGGAGGAAACATTCGTAAACACAAAAGTTTCCCGGACCCTTCAAAATATACAGGAAAACGCGAAGATATAATCAGGGAATACAGACGTATCCGCGATGAAATAAAAATCTGGATTGAAAAAGAATTCAGTTAACACTTTGATAAGAGAGTTTTTATGACCAGAAAGACAAAGGAAATTATCATTAAATATATCTTCTTTCTTTTTTCGCTGGTTTCCATAGCGGTTCTGGGGCTTATCGTTTTTTCCCTTTTCCGCGAAGGACTGCCGATATTCGGAAAGGTATCCGTCAGGGATTTTCTTTTCGGCACCGAGTGGTATCCCACTTCCGATCCTCCGTCGTTCGGCATTTTCCCGCTGATAGCGGGATCGCTCGTTGTCACTGTTCTGGCTACTTTAATTGCCGTGCCTTTGGGTCTGCTGACGGCAGTGTATATTTCCGAGATTGCACCGCAGGGAATCAGAGAGATTCTCAAGTCCGTTATAGAACTGCTGGCCGGTCTGCCTTCCGTTGTTCTTGGTTTTTTCGGCATGGTGATCGTGGCTCCCTGGCTTCAGGAAACGTTTGATCTGCCTACCGGCCTTAATGTTGCCAACGCTTCGGTGATTCTGGCTCTTATGGCGATTCCCACGATATCGAGTATATCCGAAGACGCTCTCTATGCCGTGCCGCGCGAATTCAAGGAAGCATCCTACGCGCTGGGTGCGACAAAATATGAAACGATTGTCAGAGTTATTCTGCCTGCCGCGCTGTCCGGCATTTCCACGGCGGTCATGCTGGGCATGGCCAGGGCCATAGGAGAAACAATGGTTGTTCTGATGGTGGCAGGAGGCGCTGCCGCTGTTCCGCAAAGTCTGTTCGATCCGGTGCGTCCCATGCCCGCGAGCATTGCCGCGGAAATGGGCGAGACGCCCTTCCGCAGCGCTCACTATCAGGCGCTTTTCGCCATCGGTATTGTTCTGTTCTGTCTGACACTGGCTTTTAATCTGATTGCCGATTATGTTTCGCACAAATTCAGACAGGCCGGATCGGGGACGCTATAAACTATGCTGGCTTTTAAGATGAATTACATGAAATGGCGGTATTTTAAACAAGGTGTTTTCTTTATGCTGGTGCGGGCGTCTGCCCTGATTATCACGCTGGCCCTGGGATTTATTCTCGCTTATATTATTTACAACGGCATTTCAGCGATAAGCTGGGATTTTATAACAAAGCCTCCGACGGATTCGATGACGAAAGGCGGCATCATGCCCGCGATTCTCGGCACGATTTATCTTACCGTGGGAGCGATTGCCGTGGGACTGCCTCTGGGCATAGCTTCGGCGATTTATCTGACGGAGTATGCCAGAGAGGGGCGTGTCATAAGATTTTTAAAGGTCGGCATCAATTGCCTTGCCGGTGTTCCTTCGGTTGTTTTCGGACTTTTCGGGCTGGGCTTCTTCGTAATATTTTTAAAATTCGGGTCGAGCATTCTGTCCGGTTCGCTGACGCTGGGATTTCTGATTCTGCCGACGATTATCGGCGCGTCGGAAGAAGCGCTGAAATCCGTACCGCAGACTTTTCGGGAAGCATCTCTTTCGCTGGGAGTTTCCAAATGGCAGACTATTTACAGGATTGTTCTGCCCAACGCGCTGCCCGGCATTCTTACAGGCTCGATTCTGGGAATAGGCCGCGCCGCCGGAGAAACAGCGCCGATAATGTTTACAGCCGCCGCGTATTTTACGGCGAAACTTCCTTCCTCGGTATTCGACGAGGTAATGGCGCTGCCTTATCATATTTACGTGCTGGCCACGGCGGGAACTAACATTGAAGCAACCCGCCCCATCCAGTTCGGCACGGTGCTGGTTCTGGTTGCCGTGGTTCTGGGAATAGATCTGTTCGCGATAGTTATTCGCGGTTACATGAGAAGAAATAAAAGGTGGTAGGAATGGATACGGATATTATCAAACTGGATAAAGTGAATTTTTATTACGGCCCCAGCAGGGCGCTGACGGATATTTCGATGAAGTTTGTGAAAAGCAAAGTAACGGCGCTCATCGGGCCATCGGGGTGCGGCAAATCCACGCTGCTGAGGCTTTTAAACAGGATGAACGATCTGATTGACGGGACGCGCGTTGAAGGAGAAATTCTTTTCGAAGGAAAAAATATCTACGCGCCAGGCGTTGATCCCGTGGAAATCCGGCGCAAGATAGGGATGGTTTTCCAGAAACCCAATCCCTTTCCGAAAACCATTTATAACAATATTTCCTACGGCCCTAAACTGACCGGTGCAGCTACCGGCGACCTGGACGCTCTGGTTGAGCAGAGTTTGAAACAGGCCGTGCTGTGGGACGAGGTCAGGGATATTCTGAACAAATCGGCAATGAACCTTTCCGGCGGCCAGCAGCAGAGGCTATGCATTGCGCGCGCTCTGGCGATGAAGCCGGATGTTCTCTTGATGGACGAGCCTACTTCGGCGCTTGATCCTATTTCCACGGCAAAAATTGAAGAGTTGATTGAAGAGCTGAAGAAGAGTTATACTATCATCATAGTTACCCACAACATGCAGCAGGCGGCCAGGATTTCCGATGAAACGGCGTTCTTTTACATAGGGAATCTTATCGAATACAATAAAACGGAAAAAATATTCACCAATCCGGATGTGAAACAGACGGAGGATTATATTACAGGGAGATTTGGCTAATGGCACGGCTTTGGAAAAAGGCTCATCTGCTGCGTTGTGCTGCAAACCGCACCGTTCAACGTATATTCATATACGCCTCGCGGTTCGGTTTTTTGCACGCCTTGCATCTAAACCTTTTTGCAAAGCCGTGTGAATTAGTTGAGGGGCGGCTTTGGAAAAAGGCTCATCTGCTGCGTTGCACGGCATTCTTCCCCGGCTTTCGCCGGGGCAGGCTATTTGCGGCGTATAATTTTGTTAAAGGTAATTAGGGAGAAACGGTTATGAAAGACAAACAGCATACCAGTTCGCACTATGAAAAAGAATTGCAGGAAATAAAAAACAGCCTGATTTATCTGGGCGTTCTTACCGGGAAGGCGATTCAGAATGCCATGTCGTCGCTTGCTGAAAGGGATTCCGCCATTGCGCGTAAAGTCATTGTGGACGATGATGAAATAGACAGGCTGGACACGGCTCTGGAAGAGCGTTGCGTCCGCATTCTGGCGTTGCGCCAGCCCGCGGCAGTTGACCTGAGGTTCATCACCACGGCGATAAAAATTACCGGACATCTGGAAAGAATCGGCGATATGGCAGTCAACATCGCCGAAAAGGCAATCGCGCTGAACCGGGAGCCCCGGCTCAAGCCTTATATCGATCTGCCCCGCATGGCCTCTTTAGTTGGGGAAATGATAAAGAAGTCCCTGGACAGCTTTATCCGCGGCGATCTGGAATTGACGGAGGAAGTCCGGCAGATAGAACAGGCGACCGACGAACTCAACGAACAGATTTTCCGCGAACTGCTGACCTTTATGATGGAGGATTCCAAATCAATCCGCCGCGCTCTGATGATCATGCAGGTTTCCAAGAATCTGGAACGCATTGCCGATCACACCAAAGGCATTGCGGACATGGTTACATATATGGTAACGGGTGAATCGGTACGTCACCGGAAATTGTCTTCAGACGAACAAGGGGAGACCTAAGTGAAGCGAAGTCTTTTTGCGAAAATATTTTTCTCCTATCTGGCCATTATAATGTTATCGTTTTTCGTCCTGAATATTTTCATCCGCGACGAGATAAAGCAATTCATGACCGCCAAGATAGAAAAGGAAATGCTGGCCTGCGCTGAACTGGCCGATCTGAATTCGGCGGATAAAATGTCCGCGCAGCTGCGTCAGATTGCCGCCATATCTGGGGCCAGAGTGACTCTGGTGGACGCGCGCGGCGTTGTTTTTGCCGATTCGGAAAAGGACATTGTCCAAATGGAGAACCATCTGAACCGCCCGGAAATTCAGGAGGCAAGACTGCGCGGCACCGGCAAATCAATGCGCTTCAGCCAGACTCTCGGCGTCGAAATGATGTACGTGGCCGTGCCGTTTAAAACGCAGGACAGAATTACCGGATATGTGCGGCTGGCGCGTCCTCTGCACGATGTGCAGAACGTCATCAATAAAGTGTATCAATCCGTTTTGATTTCCATGCTCTTTGTGGCGGCGGTTTCGCTTATTATCGCTCTTATCTTTTCCTACCGTCTTTCCAAACCGATAAAGGCCATGGAGCAGTTTACCGAAAGGCTCCGAAAGGGTGATCCTGTCGGAACGATTATCCTGGATACGGCGGATGAAACCGCGACGCTGGCAGGTAACATAAATTATCTTGTGGAAGAACTTAAGGATAAAATCAATCTTGCCAATGAGGAAAAAAGCAAACTGATGACGGCCTTTACCAGCATGAATGAAGGCGTTCTGATTGTCGACGGGCAGGGCGTGGTGGAATTTGTCAGCCCCGTCCTGAACAACATGCTGGCTATTGGCTACGACGACGTGAACGGCAAAACGCTGATGGAAGCTTTTCGCAGCGCCGATCTGCAGAAGGCCTTCATGGAATTCAGCAAGACGCGCTTGAATTTGTCCCGCGAGATTACCATGGGCGACATCGAGCCGGTCATTTTGAACGTAAGCATATCCGCTGTCCGGCCTCATCCCGATGAAGAAAAAACGATGATTGTTTTTCACGATGTGACGCGGCTGAAAAAACTGGAAAAGATAAGAATGGATTTCGCGGCCAATGTAACCAACGAAATCAGAACGCCGCTTACAGCGATAATCGGATATCTGGAAACAATAAAGGACGGCGCGATAGGCAATATCGAAGAAACGAAAAAATTCATCGATATAAGTTTGAAGCAGGCGCAGAGGCTCAACCGGCTCGTCGAAGACCTGATGACCATATCGAATATCGAAATGAAAGAGGCAAATCTCAATTTCGAGGACGTTTCGCTGAATACGATAGTTGACAACGTCATAACGCTTATGGAGGCCAAGGCGAAATCAAAACACATTTCCATCCAAAACAATATGCGCGAAAATATCGCGCCTGTCAGGGCCGACAAGGACCGGCTCACGCAGATATTCGTCAATGTGCTGGACAACGCCGTCAAGTTTACGCCCGATTCGGGCAGTATGGTCATTGATGCGGATGAAACCGGCGATTACACTGTGGTGACGGTTGCAGATACGGGAATCGGCGTTCCCAAAGATGAAATCCAGCGGCTGGGCGAACGTTTCTACCGCGTGGATCGCTCGCGTTCGCGCGATTTCGGAGGGACGGGGCTTGGTCTTTCCATCGTCAAGCACCTGATGATGGCGCATGGCGGCAGGATGGAGATCGAAAGCACGCTGAATCGCGGCACCAAAGTATCCCTATTCTTCCCCTTGAAAAAAGCATAAAAATTAACCGGAAATGCTTTTTATCTGAAATCTATAGTTCACATATTTATGATTTTGTGCTAGATTAAACTCAGAATAGATGTATGTAGATGTATTATGTATATCAAAGTAAAAAATAATTCAGACTTAATTACGGAACCATGAATGAGCAATAAAAGAGAATATCAAATCTCATCATCTTTGAATGACGGAATTATTGAAGTTGTTCTGACCGGAGAATTTGGAAGAGGTTCTCTGGAGAAAATAAAGAATGAAGTAGCTGCAATTGAAAAGTCAGTGAATACAAAAAGCGAGTTAGTAGATATCCGAAAAATGAAGGGACATCCCAGCATTACGGAAATATATATTTTTGCCAGAAGTTTCCCTCCCGATAGATCAAAAATAGATACTGCCATTGTAGATGTTGCAGAGAATGCCGACATTAAAGCATTTCTGGAAATTACGACATTAAATACCGGTATGTCCTTTAAATTTTTTACAGATATAGATGCAGCAAGAAAATGGCTAAAGTGTCAGTAAAGAAAAGTCTGCGGGTCTGAAGACCAGTACGGCGTTATTTGTGAATCCCCGTTAAAATTCCTGATATTCCCCAGATTCAATCAGGTATTTTGATTTGTCCGAAGATAATATGGATATGCTGCGCATGTGAACGGTCGAGTCCCGATTCATCGGGACTCGACCGAACTTGTGAGGACTTCGTATATTAACTTCCGGGCGGCCGGGACGCACATTTTTACCGGATAGGATTAATGACCGGCAAGTCCAGCGCGTATTTCAGGCCCGGTTCCGCTTCAACAACCCTGGGGATAATATGTATTGTCGGAGCAACACTGGTCTCAAAACTTTCATTATACGGCGGCATCAGTCCCCTGATTTCCGCTTCGACAACCGATGGCGCTCCCTCTAAACGAATTATTTCCTTTATTTTGGGCGCTTTGATCTGATCGTTGCAAACGTTGTGGGTATAAATCAAAGTAACTTTTTCTTCGCTTCCGGCCATGCCGTGCCATATGAACCTGTGTCCGCAGATAGTTCCCGCCGGGATGGCTCCCCGCACTGTTTTCAGAGGGATGGGAGTCGTAAATACTTCATCGGTGCAATGAACTTCGGTTAATTGGAAACCCAGCCTGTCGCCGACTTCCCAGACGCCGTCCCCGTAATAAGTGGAGATTCCCCGTCTGATTGCTTCAACATTCACTTCTTCCGGTTTCTGGCCATAACCGAAAAATCTGACCCAGTCGGAGGTGTTGCCTTGATCGTCTTCGCCGCATTCCATTGTGACATGATCGACCCTGGCCATGGCGGCGCAAAGTACGATAGGGAAATAGTTGGAATACAAGCCGGGCATCAAACCGATCTGCAGGAAGGTCACGCCGTTTTCTTTTGCCGCATTGTCGAGCATCTTCGTGACTTCCGGGTCCGATTGTCTGGAATAAGAAATAGGAATGGTAGTGATGACATTCTTTTTTGCCCGGAGCGCTTTTATGATATTTTCGGCACTGGGCTTGAGGGAGCCTTTTTTTATAAGGCACGGGAGGTAACACATGATGACGTCGGCATCCAAGGCAAAGATCTTTTCCATGTTGTCCGAAACAATAACGCCCGCCTTGCCGAAACCGAATATCTCGCCCGCGTCTTTACCCACTTTGTCCGGCGCGACATCAATGACCCCGACTAATTCCAGACTTTCTCTTTCCATGCACATTCTTACGGCAACCCGTCCCACATTGCCCAATCCCCAGATAATGACACGATACTTCTTCATGATATTTTCCCCTCCATTATAGATAACAATGTTTTTGTATAAGTTTTATTTTTACGTTAATATTATAAATACTATTAAATAATCAATTAGTTATATATAAAAACAATGTTATTGTAATTTAAATAAGGCAAATGTCAAGCTCTTTTCCGGTTTTTATTAATAACTGAGTTAATTCGCCTTGTTTTGCAGGGTATGAGAATCCGGCTGAAGATCGGGGAAGGGGGAGATTGGAAAATAACCGCAAAAAAGACAGCGGTTTTAAAATACGGAGAATAATATCATTAATGAAAGTTATTTGTTTTCAGGATTTTCGATAGCACGCCATATCGTGTTGAAGTACATATTGATTTTGGATGTCATGCTTTCATTCTGACCTAAATAAAGCCATATGTAAACTATGCGATGGATCACGCCGAATAAAACATCGAACATGAAATTAACGGTAATATCCGGATCGAGCAAACCTTTGTTCCTGCCTTCTTTCAGTATATCGATAATGCGCGTAGAGAGGTCTTTCTGTTTAAAGGTTTCGTCGATCATCCATGTTTTGAATGGAACGGTCGTAATCAATATAATGCCTATATCAGGATTTTTTTCGTAGAAATCAAGGATGACCCAGATGGTTTTACGGATTTTTTCTTTCACATCTTCCAGTCCCTGCAAATGCTCCGCCAGCCGGTTATCCAGAAGTTGTATCCATTCATTGACAAAAGCAAACAGCAACCGTTCTTTACTTTCATAATGCATGTAAATAGTGTTCAGGCCGATGCCCGTTTTCCGGGCAATGAGGCGCATGTTGACCTGGTGAAAATCATTCTGACTGAAAAGCTCCTTCACTGCCTTTTCCAGTCGGATCTTTATTTCAGCGTCCAGAACCTTTTTGGGAGCGGGTGCGCCCATGATATATTCCCCGGCGAAAAACATTGTTTTTTATTGATATGTTTCGTAACTTAGTTAAAACGAAGAACAATGTCAAGCGGCAAGGTGTGCAGGGAGAATCAGTTTTTATTTTTTTGTTCCTGTTAGTCTCAGATCGCCAATCTCAACAATGAGGCTAGACTTCAATCAGTAATCATTGACTATATTTATTTATAATTATGATGCTAATAATTAACGTTGCGGTTAATCTGATAGCAGTTGGACAAATTTCCCGTGTTTTACCCGCCGGGCATTTTGTGCTAATAAAGACCAAAAGCCCAGCAGTAAAAAGTCAAATACATTGATTTTACAATTTATTATTTCTTTTCATATTTTATGAATTAAAGTAGTATTGTACAAAATTTCAGAAAATACCCACCGGGTATATTAATACGTTATATTTGATAAAGAAATTCATTTAGGAGGGTAATATGAAAGTTAATGTTGATGATATGGATGTTACGATGGAACTTGGTAATAATGGCATTGTTTTTTCTGTTTATGATAATGATGATTCATACAAAGGAAAGTTAAGGGTCGGAAGGGGAACCGTCGAGTGGTGTAAGGGAAAAACGCGTGTGGGGAATGGACAAAAAATGAATTGGTCTGATTTTATATCTGTCTTTGAAAATGGGGAGTAAAATCATTTCTGAAAAGATAACTATGCGCTAGATCGGATCGCGGCCACATGGGTCGCTCCGGCTCAGCTTTTTGTTATGCAGGAATAATGACAATGACATTTCTGTATCAGTACCATAAACGTTTGGATTATGCATTAGACACTATTGCTAACAAAAGGCTCTATTTCTGCGCCCCAAGTGATTTCAATGACCCTTTTGACTGTCGGCCTAAGTTCTCGCTACTTTTCCATAGAAATGAACCCGAAGACGTTTGGAGACGGTATTTTTTTCTTCTTGTCAAGTATCAATATCCTGACATTTCGGATGAAGAGGCATGCAAACAGGCTGACGTCGCACTTCTGAAGGGGAAACATCGAAACAAACAATGGTTGCGTGAAGCTGATGAAGGGAACAGGAAAGCCCTGAAGGATACATTCCTGCGGATCTGTTGTTTTTCCAAGTCACCGAGAAATGCCATGATGTGGGCTCATTATGCAGACAACCACAAGGGTGTGGTACTCCAATTCAAGGAATCCTATATGTATGATAATGGTGCATCGTATGGAGGATTCAATGTTGAGTATTATCGCCGACCCATTCCTCTAAAACGGTATGTAAAAGCTATGGAGGAGACTGAAAGAGGTGACATTACTGCTTTTGCTCGTTTGATCTACTGTTCTAAATCGTATGAATGGCAAACTGAAGAAGAAGTGAGATTTTTTTCTCAAAAGAGATATGTACCTTACTCGGAAACAATGCTCACAGGGATACTTTTCGGAAGTGAAAGTACTGTTCATTGGCAAGACCATATATACACGGCATTATCTAAGTGGGCTTCAAAGCCCATATTTTTCAAAGAGGATGGTTCGATATCGTCAACAAAACTGTGTTTCAAACGGGCATAACCATGCTCTTACAGCGGATCGTAAAAAACCGCGCCCGCTGAAGAGCGTCTTTAAACCTTTTAACCATTATCCCTCATTTTTGACTACTATCGAAAATAAGTATGTGTAGTCGACAACTCTGCCGGTTAGGAAATCGTACTTATTTCTCCTAAATAGAGGATAGCTGTTCTTCTGGCTTTATGAAATAAAAACGTCTCTTCCTTCCCAGTATTTTTTCCGCAGATCCTTCTTCAGCATTTTGCCGATAATGTTTCGGGGAATGACGTCTATATAATCAACGGATTTGGGCACTTTAAATCCGGCGAGACGCTC
>Ga0153915_10000729_pt1 | contig 30409 bp, 25 predicted proteins | sample Opewatmetagenome_2_FD_107003 | JGI IMG/M metagenome (GOLD analysis project Ga0153915, IMG submission 107003) | Freshwater wetland microbial communities from Ohio, USA - Open water 3 Core 3 Depth 3 metaG | ecosystem: Environmental > Aquatic > Freshwater > Wetlands | place: USA: Ohio, Lake Erie... | reverse complement strand
TACAACCGTCGGTAGCGTCCGGTACGACCGTCGGTAGCATCCGGTACAACCGTCGGTAGCGTCTACTGTCGGTAGCGTCCGGCTTCAGCCGGACGTAGCAAGATGCTCGCGAGCCCATGGAGCCGCCGCCAGCAGGGCGGCCGCCGGCTTGAAGAAGTCCGCATTCCCACGCGTCCCAGGAATCGCCGCGCGGCGTGCCACCGCAGAGCGATGCCTTGTCTGCCGGACACGGGGCTTCGCGGTACAAGTAGTCGCCCACGTGAATCACGAGATCCGGCTTGAGTCCCGCGGCCCGCTTCGATACCTGGCGATCGCCGACAGCGCCAGCAGGTGAAGGATTGCGAGCATCTACTTCGTCCCAGCGGGCACCGGCTCGTCGTCCTCGCGGACCGGCCCTTTTACGGTGCGGTGCGACAGGTGCTTCCACGCGCCGTCCTGCTTCTGGTAGACGCGTTCGAACCACACATATAGATGTCCAGGCTGCGGGCTATTCGACTGCGGCAGGTAGAGGTAGCGTCCAATCGTCAGCGCGATGTCGCCGTGCAGCTCGACCTGCACGTGATCGAGATCGCGGTAGATGTAAGGCGGTGGCTGCTTGGCCACGTACGCGAGCCAGGTCGCTTTCGTGTCGACTTTGAGCGGCGCGCCGCCGCTCGTCCAGCCGTCGCCGTGCGTGAAGATAAAATCGGGCGACAGCGCGCGGTCGAGGAACGTGACGTCGCCGCGCACGACCGCGGCTTCCATGTCCTTTTCGAATGCGAGGACCTCTGCGATCTTCGCAGACTCGGCGGCAGTCGGCGCAGGCACCCCCGTGGGCACAAGGCTCGGCGCCGCTCCCGTCTTCGGATGACGAATGGACGGCGCGGCTTTCTGCGCAGCCGTGGCCGAGGCCATTGCGAGCACGACCAGCAACGAGGCAGCAGATGCGCGCATCACAATCCTCCAGACGAGGGTGATAGGGTAAACCCGTCGTGGCTGAACGTGTCGACTTTTCGCACAACGCATCCACTTACGATCGACGCCACGGCGCCGTGCTGTCTGATACAGCCGCCCGCCAGCTCGCACGCGCCGCATCGCTCACGCCAGGCGCGCGGATTCTCGACGTCGGCGCCGGCACCGGCCGCATCGCCATTCCTCTGGCCAGCCTCGGCTGTCATGTCGTCGCGCTCGATCCGGCGCGGCCGATGCTGGAGGAACTCGCGAAGAAATCGTCGTCTCTGGCGCTTCCGTGCGTGATCGGCGAGGGCGCGCGGCTGCCGTGCGCGCCGGCGATCTTCGACGTCGTCGTGATCGCGCGGTTGCTCTACCTCACCGCCGACTGGAAGGACGTGCTGCGCGAGGCGGTGCGCGTGCTCAGGCCGGGCGGGCGACTGCTTCATGAGTGGTCCAATGGCGAGGCGGATGAGGAATGGGTGCAGATCCGCGAGAAGATTCGCGCGATGTTCGAGCACGAGGGCGTCGCGCAGCCGTTTCACCCGGGCGTGCGGACCGAGGAGGAGGTTGAGTCGTTTCTGCGCGGCGAGGGGATGACGGCAACCGCGGAAGTCCGGCTCGGCCCGGGGCAGCCGCTGACGGTCGCGATGTTTCTTCAGCGCCTGGTTGACGGTGAGTGCAGCTACACGTGGGCGGTGCCGCCAGAGATCGCGAAGCGATGCGTGCCGGAACTCCAGGCGTGGGCGGCTGGCCGCTTCGATCTCAATCGCGAAGTGCCGATGCCTCGCGAAATCGTCTGGCGCATGTATCGGCGTTAGCCTTCGTACTGCAACACGTTCAGGCCGGCATTCCAGTCGCTCGCGTAAATCAATCCGTCCTTCGTGACGAAGATGTCCGCGGTCTTCGCGGCCAGCGAGATGTTGGGACGCGGATCGACGAGCTTCTTCGGCGTCGGCGGAATCCACGACGCGATTTCCTTCGGCGCGAACTGATCCTTGATGTCGAAGACGCGGACGCCGGCGATGTTGTACGTCGCGAAGAGGATCTCTTCGCTCTGGAATGATCCCGGCCGGTTCTCGTGCAGGTTGTGCGGGCCGAAGGTGCCGATGCCGCAGTAGTCGCGTCCCGTCGGCGTCGGCAGCGTCGAGATCGGCACCGGGTTCTCCGGCGCGCGGACGTCGACGATGAACGTGTGGAACAGGCCCTTCGCGCACTTCTCGGCATTCGCTTCGTCGGCGACGACGGCGAGGTTGCGGCCGGGCAGCGGCAGGGGAGTGTGCGTACCGCCTGGATACGGCGGCGACCAGTTGATGTGCGAGAGCAGTTTCGGCTTCGACTTGTCGCTCAGATCGTGAATCGTGAACCCGCCGTCGCGCCACGCGCCGTAGCCGCGGTCACCCGCGACGATCATGTGATGCAGCGCGACGCGTTTGCCCTGCGCAAGCGTTGAGGGCTCGCCGCCGGCGCGATACATGCCGGGCAGCCACCACTTCGACACGATCTCCGGCTTCGTGATGTTCTGCAGATCGACGATCGCGAGGATGTGATCCGTGTAGCCGTCGAAGTGGGTGGCGAGGTACGCGTAGCGGCCACCCGTCCACCACAGGCGGTTGATGCCGAAGCCCGGAATCTCCAGAAACGCGATCTCGCGCATCTCGTTCGGCTTCGAGATGTCGTGGATGCTCAGGCCCGAGCGGAACTTCTTCTTGTTCGTGATGCTGTCGACGAGCGCGTTCTCGAAGTAGCCGCGCATGTTGTCGTACGACTGCATCGCCACGATGTTCGCGCCGTTGGCGAGGAGCAGCAGGTCGCCCGAGACCTGCAGATGATGCGTGCGCGTGTTGGTGCCGGCGGTAAAGAAGCCGACGGGCTTGAGTTTCCGTGGATCGGCGGCGTCGAGAATCGTGACCCCGTCGCTGAACATGTGGCCGACGTAAATGTGCTGACGGTTGAGCATCACCTGCACGCCGTCGGGCCGGCCGCCCTGGTCGCTATAAGAGATGTGGCGGATCTTCCGGCCGATGCCCTGCGGAGGCACCGGGACGACATCGATCCCAGGCGTCACGGCCGCCACGCCGAGCGCCAGCAGCCCCTGCAGATGTTCGCGGCGAGTGATGGTCATCTCAATGGGAAAAGTCTACACTTTGGCATCGTATTTCGTGCCACGAAAACCGCTGCGCACGCAGCGAGCGCTGCGGTTTACGTGACAGGAGGTTCTATGCGTCGAGCGCTTTCTGTTGCCGTATTCGTTCTTGCTGTTCCGGCGTTTGCCGTCGCCCAGGCGCCCAACGGCGAAGCGGTCTACCGGCAGCACTGCGCCGGCTGCCATAACGGCTCGATGCCGAGGATGCCGAGTCGCGACGCCTTGAAGACGCTGACGCCCGAGCACGTCGAGACGGCGCTCAGCTCATTCACCATGCGCCGGCAAGGCGCATCGCTGAGCCTCGCCGAACGCCGTGCCGTCGCGGAGTACGTCACCGGACGGACGGCCGGTTCGTACCGCGCGCCGCTCGACGTGATTCCCAAGTCGGCGTCTTGCCCGGCCACGCCGGCAGGAGATCCGCTCGCCGGCGCGTCGTGGAACGGATTTGGCGGCGACACCCGCAACACGAGATTCCAGCCCGGGGCGGCGGCAGGGATTTCGCCGACCGCTGTTCCGCGCCTGAAACTGAAGTGGGCGTTTGGATTCCCCGGCGTCTCCGCGTCAGGCTCGCAGGTCACCGTCGCCGGCAACCGCGCCTTCGTCGGCAGCCGCAACGGCGTCGTGTATGCCCTCGACGCCAAATCCGGCTGCATCGTGTGGGCCTTTGAAGCCGAGGCCGGTGTGCGATCGACGCCGGTCGTCGGTGGAACAGGGACGGCCCGCGCGCTGTACTTCGGCGATGCGAACGCGAATGCCTATTCGCTCGACGTCGCAACCGGCAAGCTGCGATGGAAGGTGAAAGTCGACACGCATCCGGACGCGATGATCACCGGCGCCGTGACGTTCGACAACGGCCGCGTGTTCGTGCCTGTCGCCTCGATCGAGGAAGGCACGGCGGTGATTCCGACGTACGAATGCTGCACGTTCAGGGGCAGTGTCAGCGCGCTCGACGGAGCAACAGGCAAGGTGATCTGGAAGACGTACACGATCGCCGAGACCCCGCAGCGGACGACGAAGACGGCCGCCGGCACGCAGCTCTGGGGACCCTCAGGTGGCGGCGTGTGGTCGACACCGGCGCTCGAGCCCGCTCTCAACCGGATGTACATCGCGGTCGGCGACAACTACTCGAGTCCGGCGACCTCGACGAGCGATGCGATCATGGCGCTCGCCATGGATACGGGAAAGATCCTCTGGACGACGCAGGCGACGGCGGGCGACGCATGGAATACGGGCTGCCTCGACGAGGCGAACGGCGCCGGGCACGCGCACTGTCCGAGCGCGCCAGGTCCCGATCATGATTTCGCCAGCGCGCCCGTGCTCGCGACTGGCGGCGGACGGCGAATGCTGCTCGCAGGTCAGAAGTCGGGGATGTTGTACGGGATCAATCCCGACACGGGCGCTTACGTCTGGAAGACGCAGGTGGGCGACGGCGGAGTGCTCGGCGGCATCGAGTGGGGATTTGCCGTGGACAACACGCGCGCGTACGTCTCGCTGTCGAGCGCGTTCGAGAAGAAGCCCGGCGAGGCTGGCGGCATCGCTGCCGTCGACATCGCCGACGGCAAAATCAAATGGCGGACGCCGCCCTCGGGCGACACGTGCGGCGGGCGCACCGGCTGCAGCACCGGTCAGCCCGCGGCCGTGAGCGCGATGCCGGGCATGGTGTTCTCCGCGAGCCTGGACGGCCATCTGCGCGGCTACGAATCGGAAACCGGTCAGGTGATTTTCGACACCGACACGGCGCACGACTTTCCGACGGTGAACGGCGTGAAGGCGAGCGGCGGGTCGATGAACGGTCCTGGTTCGACCCTGGTGAACGGGATGCTCTACGTCAGCTCTGGCTACGGTTCGCTTGGCTTCATGCCGGGCAACGTGCTGCTCGCATTTTCGGTGGACGGCAAATGAGCAACAAGGCGAGCTTTCTCATCGCCCTGACTGCCGCTCTTGCGATGGCCGTTGGTTTTTCAGTCCGCGCGCAGCGATTCGGCGGAGGCCGGCGTGAGCGGATCCCTCCAACGAGCCAGATGCTCGAATCGGTGAAGCGTCTGAAGTGCTCGTTTTCTGCCGCCACGGCCGGCGTCTGGCCTGACGGTTCGGCGCAGGCGCAGACGAAGGTGCAGCCGAACGGCGCCGCCGTGACGATCGACAAGATCGACGTGCCTGACGGCTCGGCCGAAATCGGAGGCTTCTTCCGCGGCGGCGACAACGTCAACGTGAAGCTCGCTGGATCGACGCTGCATTTCCTGGACATGTCGCTGAACGGCGGGCTGACGGTCATCACTGTCTTTGCGAAGGAAACGAACGACGGCCGGCTGCAGGCGGTGTACTCACACGCGGCGTACGTGACCAGCGGGCGCGGCGCGACCCCGAACCCGGAGGCGACGCAGTACTACGGCGACTGCGAAGCGGAGCGGTAGTGCAGGCCTTTAGGCCTGCCGCGTTGAGCAGACCTGAAGGTCTGCACTACTTCAATCCGAACGCCAGCAGCACGTTGCCCGGCATGCCGTCGAAGCGCGAGTAGCCGGAGTTGACGAAGAGCATGCCTCCCGCGATCACGGCGCCCGGGCCATCGAGCGATCCCCCGCGGCCTTTGACGCCGTTGACGGCGTCGTAGTCGCGCACGGTATCGACGTCCCACACAATTCTGCCGTCGGCCACGTCGAACGCGCGCAGATGGCCGTCGAGCGATCCTGAAAACACCAGCCCCGGCATGGCCGTCAGCGCCGCCGACTGCGCCGGACTGCAGCCGCGCGGCGCGTTCGCGCGGCAGGGAGGCGGCTGCACCGACCAGACCTTCCTGCCGTCGCCAATCGCGAGCGCCGTCAGCCCGCCGCCCTCGGTCGGGCTCAGGATGAAGCGCGCCGTGTCGCCAAAAGCGGCGCTTCGGTTGGGCATGCGGACGACGTCAGAGACGGAGGCGTAGATGTTCGTGCCGTCACTCGCCATGCCCCACTGTACGCCGCCGTTGACGCCGCCTTTGCCGACGCGCGTCTGCCACACAATCTCGCCGTTCCTCGCGGGATCGACCGCGGTGACGACACCGGACTTCTGGCCGGCGACGAGGAGATCGCGTCCGTTGGCCGTCACAAGCAGCGCCGACGATCCGAAGTCGTAGTCGGGGCCGCTTTCGGCCGGACAGTTGCCGATCGCGGCGTTGCCGCACGCCGAGTTGTAGGCGTCGCCCGATGTGATCTGGCGCGTCCATGCGATGCGGCCCGTCTTCATGTTGATCGCCATCAGCGCGTCGCTCGTCTTCGTGGGCGGCGTGGAATAGTTGTCGCCCGTCGCGACGTAGACGACGCCGCGTGTGGCGTCTACGGTGGGCGCGGCCCAGATGCCGGCGCCTGACGGACCGAAAATCTTCGTGCCCTTGGACGTCGTGCCGATCTGCGTCGCGGGACCGTCGATCGTGTACGCCTTCCACACCTGCTGGCCGTCCGACACGCGCAGCGCGACGAGGCTGCCGCGGAACGTGCAGCACTCGTACGATGGGCCGAGCGCGCGCGATTCCTCCCACGACGCGACCGGAATGAAGACGACGCCATCGTGCTCGACGGCGGCGCCCGTGAGTCTCGCCGCTTCGTGCTCTTCGGGCCGTGCCTTCCAGAGCAGCGTTCCGGTCTCCGCGTCGAGCGCGTACGTCCAGCCGACCAGATCGCTGAAGATGAGCGCAGTCGAAGGGCCGGCGCGTTTCACGGCGAGAATCGACGAGCGCACGGGGCCGTTCGCCTGGAATGTCCAGTGGATGCAGCCGGTGGACGTGCCGAGCGCGTACACGGCGCCGCTCGCGCTCCCGACAAACGCGTACGCGCCGACGACGGCCGGCTGATTGAAGGCGGACACGTCGCCGTCAAACGCGAAGGCCCACTTGAGCTCGAGCGTCCGCACCCGTGCGGCGGTCAGGCCCGCGGCGGCCGCGGACTGAAATCTGGTGTTCGAGGTCCCCGGGCTCCAGCCGTTCCACTGCGGCGCGCGCGCGTCACCAAGAGGAAGGTTGCGAACCGCACGGTTGGCGCAGAAGGCGGCGGGTGGCGGGACCGGGTCGCCCGCGTCCGTGCCGAGATACCTGGCGACCGCCTCGCGCTCGTCGCGGCGCAGCGGGTACGAGACGCTCATCATCACGCCGAAGTCGAGGACGCGAAGGATCCGTGTCGCCGGCATGAGCTGGAGCGCCGACTTCGGCGGAATCCGCTGGGTCGTCTGGTCGTGGCAGCCCGCGCACCGCTCGCGATAGACGCGCTCGCCGGGCGTCTGTGCAGATGACGGGGTCGATCCCGCCGCGAGCAGAACCCCTAGAACCAGCACCACTCGAACCACTCGAACCACTCGAACCACTCGAACCTTTCGAACCTTTCGAACCTTTCGAACCTTTCGAACCACTCGAACCTCTCTTGTGGGCGTAGTATATGGACGCAATTCGCGCGTCCGTCAACCGATTCCTGAGGCGATCGATGTCTCCGAGCTTTGTCGCAACGCCGGTGTTGCAGTGATGGATGACGTGTACCGCGCGATCGTCGAGTCGGCGGAAGATCCCATCTTCATCGCCGACGGTGACGCGCGTTATGTGTACGCCAACGCGAAGGCCGCGGCGAATCTCGGAATGACCCAGGATCAGTTCATCGGCAAGACCGTCGAGGAGGTGTTCCCGCCCGATGTCGCCGCCGCGTTCCGGCGGGGCGTGCGGCAGGTCATCGACACCGGCAAAACGCTGAAGAGCGAAGATCATCTCGTCATCGACGGCGTGGAGATCTGGTCCAGCACGGTGATGACGCCGCTGCGCGACGCCTCGGGCCGTGTGACGGCGGTGCAGGGCATCGTGCGCGACATCACCAGCCGCAAGCAGGCGGAAGGGGCGCTGCGCGCGAGCGAAGAACGGCTGCGCCAGGTCGTGCGCGCGTCGCGCATCGGCATCTTCGATCACGATCACCGCACCGACGTGATCTACTGGTCGCCGGAACAGCGCAAGATCTGGGGCTTCGCCGCCGACGAGCCGGTGTCGGGCCGGGGATTCCGGTCCCAAGGCAATGGCGAGCCGGATTACCTGGCGATGATTCATCCGGACGATCGCGCGCGCGTCGCCGACGCCATCGCGGTCGCCCATCGGGCGGGCGATGGCCTGTTCGACGTCGACTATCGGATTATCCGGCACGACGGTTCTCGACGGCACCTGAGCGTCCGGTCGCAGACCTTCTTCGACGGAGAGGGTGCGGCGCGGCAGCCCATCCGCACGATCGGCGCCGTCCGCGACGTCACCGACGAGAAGCGGGCGCAGGAAGAACACGCCGAGCTGCAGGAACGCCTCGTGCAGGCGCAGAAGCTCGAATCGATCGGCCGCCTGGCCGGCGGCATCGCGCACGACTTCAACAACATCCTCAACGTGATCATCGGCTGCGCCGAGATGGCGGCATCGGAGGCCGATCCATCCGCCGTCAGCGGATACCTCGATGAGATCCTGAAGGCCGCCACGCGCTCCGCGAATCTCACGCGGCAGCTCCTCGGGTTCGCACGACGGCAGACCGTGATGCCTCGCGTCGTCGATCTCAACGACTTCGTGTCGGCGTCGCTGAAGATGCTGCGCCGGCTGATCGGAGAGCATGTGACGCTCTCATGGCATCCCGGCGTCGGCCTCTGGCAGGTGCGCATGGATCCGGGTCAGGTGGACCAGATCCTCGTCAACCTCATGACGAACGCGCGGGACGCGATCGCGGACGTCGGCACCGTCGTGATCCACACGGAAAACGTCCCGGTCACATCGAGCGCGCTCTACCCGTGGCTCCCGGCGGGCGAATACGTCCGGATCGCCGTCGCCGACAACGGCAAGGGGATGGACGTCGAGACACAGCGCCATCTGTTCGAGCCGTTTTACACGACCAAGCCCGCGGGACGCGGCACCGGACTCGGCATGGCGTCGGTCGACGGCATCGTGCGGCAGAACGGCGGCATGATCATGGTGACGAGCGGCGTCGGGAGCGGCACGACCGTCAATGTGTTTCTGCCGCGCGTCCAGGCGTCGCCGCCCGCCGAGCCGGCGGCCGACGTGGCGGCGCTGAAGCGCGGCACGGAGACCGTGCTGGTCGTCGAGGACGAACCGGCGCTGCTGCGCCTGACGACGCGCGCGCTCGAGACGCTCGGCTACACGGTGCTGGCGGCGTCGAATCCGGACGCGGCGATCGCGCTGGCGGCCAGGCACACCGGGCCGCTGCACATGCTCGTCACCGACGTCGTGTTGCCCGGCATGAACGGCCGCAGCCTGGCCGAGCGGCTGCTCGAGGATGCGCCGCACCTCAAGTGTCTGTTCGTCTCCGGATATCCTGACGGCGTCATGGGCCGCGGCGGCGTGCTCGACGAGCACGTGCACTTCCTGCAGAAGCCGTTCTCTCCGAAAAACCTTGCCGACAAAGTGCGGCAGGTGCTCGAGGCCTGATGACGATGCACAGAGCCGCCGTTGTCGTTGCGTTCGCTATCGCGGCACTCGGCGCGACGGCCGCCGGTCAGCAGACCGGTGACGTCACGGCCCGCGCGCTCGACGGCGTCATCGACATCCACGTGCACTCGGCGCCCGACAACGTCGAGCGATCGATTGATTCGATCGACGTGGCGAAGCTCGCGCGCACCCGAGGCATGCGCGCGGTCGTGATCAAGAGCCATTACGAACCGACGGCCACGATGGCGTACATCGTGCGAAAAGAAGTGCCCGGAATCGAAGTGTTCGGCGGCATCGATCTGAATCTCACCGTCGGCGGCATGAACGCGGCCGCGGTGGAGCACATGACGCAGGTCACGGGCGGCTTCGGCCGGCTCGTGTGGATGTCCACGTTCGACGCGGAGAACCAGGTGCGGTACTCGAAGGACAACCGGCCGTTCGTGCGCGTGTCGAAGGACGGACAGCTCCTGCCGGAAGTCAGGGATGTCATCGGCGTGATCGCGAAGCACAACCTGGTGCTGGCGACGGGGCACGTCTCGCCGGAAGAAGGGCTGATGCTCCTGCGCGAAGGAAAGCGGCAGGGTGTGCGCCACATGGTCGTGACGCACGCGATGCAGGCGCCGGTACTGATGACCGTCGCGCAGATGCAGCAGGCCGTGAAGGAAGGCGCGTTCGTCGAGTTCGTCGCCGGGTCGATTGCCGGCCGCGACGGCCCGGCGAAGGTGGAGAGCTACGCCGACGCGATCGGCAAAGTCGGCGCCGAGTCGTGTATTCTCGCGTCGGATCTCGGCCAGAAAGGCAACGCGCTTCCCCCCGACGGCCTGGCCGACTTCATCGCGGCGCTGCGCGCGCGCGGCATGACGGGCGCACAGATCGATCTGATTTCGAAAAAGAACCCCGCCACTCTCCTGGATCTCCGATGACCATCCGCAGGCGCGCGTCCGTTGCTCTCGCGATTCTTTCACTGCCGGTTCTTGTGTCGGCTCAGGATACGCTCCCCGCCGATCTGCGGGCGGCAATCGACAGGGCCGCCGCCGATGTGCTGCAGACGACGGGCGCGCCGAGCGCGTCGATCGCGGTCGTGAAAGACGGGAAGATCGCCTACGTCAACGCGTACGGCCGTGCCTCGCTCGAGCCGCCGATGAGCGCGACGCCCGAGATGCGGTACAGCATCGGCTCGATCAGCAAGCAGTTCACGGCGGCCGCCGTGCTTCTGCTGGCGGAAGACCGGAAGCTGTCGCTCGACGACAAGGTCGCGCGATGGCTGCCGGATCTGACGCGGGCGAACGAGGTGACGCTGCGGCAGGTGCTGTCGATGACGTCGGGCTATCAGGACTTCTGGCCCCAGGACTACGTGATGCCGCCGATGATGCTGCCGACCACCGCGCAGCAGATCATGAATGGCTGGGCGAAGATCCCGCTCGACTTCGAGCCGGGCACGAAGTGGCAGTACAGCAACACCAACTACGTCATCGCCGGCGCCGTCGTCGAGCGCGTCAGTGGCATGCCGCTGCTCGAGTTTCTTCAGACGCGCGTGTTCACGCGCCTCGGCATGAGATCCGTCGTGAATACCGATGAAGCCGCGCTTGGCCCCGGCGATCCGATGCGGTATCTGCGGTATGCGCTCGGCCCGCCGCGGCCGGCGCCCAAGGAAGGGAAGGGCTGGATGTTCGCGGCCGGCGAGCTCGCGATGACGGCACGCGACCTCGCGCTGTGGGACATTTCCACGATCGAGCAGACCATCCTCAGGCCTGCGTCGTATCAGGCCATGCAGACCAACACGCTGCTGAAAAACGGGCTGGCGACGGGCTACGGTCTCGGCGTGCAGGTCGGTTCGGCGGGCGAACGACGCACGGTCTCGCATACCGGTGAGGTCTCTGGCTTCACGGCCTCGAACATGATCTATCCCGACGATCGCGCCGCCGTCGTCGTCCTGACGAACCTCGACGCGACGGCCGCCTCGTCGCAGATTGCGGGAAAAATTGCCGCGGTGCTCTTCAAGGCGAGCGCCGCGGATCGCGACAGCGAGGCGGCCCTGGCGCAGGCGAAGGCGATCTTCAACGGCCTGCAGCTCGGCCGTATCGATCGCGCGCTCTTCACGGCGAACGCGAACGCCTATTTCAGCGAGGCCGCGATCGCCGATTTCGCCGCCGGTCTCGGTCCGCTCGGGCCGCCGCAGGAGTTCGAGCAGGCGAACCAGTCGCTCCGCGGCGGCATGGTCGCACGGTCGTTCCGCATCAAGTGCGGCGCGAAGGCGCTCCGCCTGACGACGTTCACGATGCCGGACGGAAAGCTCGAGCAGTACCAGATCGCGACGACAGAGTAGAATTCCCCCTTACATGAATCGAATTCTGGCCGCCGTCATCTGGGTCGCTATTGCCGCGCTCGGCGCCTTCGGGTTCGGCGTCATCGCGTTGTCACGCGGCGAGACGATCAGCGCCGCGTGGATTCTCGTCGCCGGCGTCTGCACCTACCTGGTCGCCTATCGCTTCTACGCGCGGTTCATCGCGGATAAGGTCTTCGGCCTCAACGCGAAGCGCGCGACGCCGGCCGAGCGGCTGAACAACGGCCGCGACTTCCATCCGACCAATCGCTGGATCGCGTACGGCCATCACTTCGCCGCGATCTCGGGCGCGGGTCCGCTCATCGGGCCGACGCTGGCCGCGCAGTTCGGATTTCTTCCGGGCACTCTCTGGCTGATTGCGGGCGTCGTGCTCGGCGGCGCCGTGCAGGACTTCACGATTCTCATCGCGTCGATCCGCCGCGACGGCAAGTCGCTCGGCCAGATGGCGAAGGAAGAAGTGAACCCGGTCGCCGGCCTGGCGGCCATGGTCGCGATCTTCGCGATCATGGTCATTCTGATCGCCGTCCTCGCGCTCGTCGTCGTCAACGCGCTGCGCGGCAGCCCGTGGGGCCTCTTCACCATCGCGAGCACGATTCCGATCGCGCTGCTGATGGGCTGGTGGATGAAGTCGATCCGCCCGGGGAAAGTCCTCGAGACATCCGTCATCGGCGGCGTCCTTCTGATTGGCGGGCTCGTCGGCGGCCAGTGGGTGTCGCAGAACGCCACGTGGGCCGCGATGTTCACCTGGTCGGGCACGCAGATCTGCTGGGCCATCATCGTCTACGGCTTCCTCGCTTCCGTCCTGCCGGTGTGGATGCTGCTGGCGCCGAGAGACTACCTCTCGACGTTTCTCAAGGTCGGCACGCTGCTCGTCCTCGCCGGCGCGATCCTGATCCTGCTGCCGCCGCTCAAGATGCCGGCTGTCACGCAGTTTGCAGGGGGCACCGGTCCGGTGTTTGCCGGCAAGCTCTTCCCGTTTGCGTTCATCACGATCGCGTGCGGCGCGATCTCCGGCTTCCACGCGCTCATCGCGAGCGGGACGACGCCGAAGATGGTGATGCGGGAGACCGACACCGTGCTGGTCGGCTACGGCGCGATGCTGACGGAAAGCTTCGTCGGCCTGATGGCGATGATCGCGGCAGCGACGCTCGAGCCTGGCGTGTACTTCGCGATGAACGTCGGGCCGGCGGCGCTCGGCGGCACGGCGCAGTCGGCCGCGGCGAAGATTGCCGAGTGGGGCTTCATGGTGACGCCCGAGCAGTTGAACGCGCTCGCGAAGCAGATGGGCGAGGTGACGCTCCTGTCGCGCACGGGCGGCGCGCCGAGCCTGGCCGTCGGCATGGCGAGCGTCCTCGGCGGCGTGTTCAGCGGGCCCGGACTGGCGCTCTGGTACCACTTCGCGATCATGTTCGAGGCGCTGTTCATCCTGACGACGATCGACGCCGGCACGCGCGTCGGCCGGTTCATGTTCCAGGAACTGGCGGGGCACGTCTGGCCGCCGCTCGGCCGGCTGTCGTGGTATCCGAGCATCCTGTTTTCTTCCGGGGTCGTCGTCGCCGGCTGGGGCTACTTCGTGTATCAGGGCGTGATCGATCCGCTCGGCGGCATCAACTCGCTGTGGCCGCTATTCGGCATCGCGAACCAGCTGCTCGCCGCGATCGCGCTGTGCGTGAGCACGACGATCGTCATCAAGATGGGGAAGATCCGGTACTCATGGGTCACGCTGGCGCCGCTCGCGTGGCTGTCGGCGGCGACGCTGACGGCCGGCTGGCAGAAAGTGTTCTCGCCCGACCCGGCGCTCGGGTTCCTGTCGCACGCGCGCTCGCTCGCCGGCTCGACGAGCCCTGATGCCGCGCGGCTCATCTTCAACGACAACCTCGACGCGGCGCTGTCGATCTTCTTCATGCTGATCGTCGCCGTGGTGATCATTGCCTCGGCCCGCGAGTGGATACTCGTCGCGTCCAGACGCAAGATGCCGGAGGTGAACGAAGCGCCGTTCGTCGAAACCGCGCTGGTGTCGCAGCTGTGAAATGTCAGGGCTGACGATGTCGTATACGCCTGCATGACCCATTTCAAATCCTTCGGCGTACTCCTGTCCGTCGTGTCGCTCGCAACCGCCGCCATGTCCGCGCAGAGCGCGCCTGCCGGGAAACCGGCGGCGGCAAAGCGCAGTGCGCCGCGGACGTCCTGGGGCGATCCCGATCTGCAGGGCGTCTGGACGAGCGACGGCGAGATGGGCCTGCCGTTCGAGCGTCCGTCGCAGTACGGAACGAAGCAGGTCCTCGAAGGCGAAGAACTCGAAGAGGCGCTCGAGCAGCGGCAGGAGCAGCGCGTCGCGAGCGCGCCGGTCGCCGGCGGCGAGACGGGCGCCGGCCCGACGCACTGGTTCGAGAGCTGGACGGGCAAGTCGTCGCGAACGTCGATGGTGATCGATCCGCCGGACGGCCGCGTGCCGGCGTTGACGGCCGAAGCGCAGCAGCGCGCCGCCGCGCGCGCCGCGGCCCAGGCGGCGCACGGCCCGGCCGACTCCTACGAGGATCGCGCGCTGTGGGACCGCTGCATCACGCGCGGCGTGCCGAACGCGGCCTTCCCGACGCTCTACAACAACAATTCCCGCATCGTGCAGTCACCCGGCTACGTCGTCGTCATGTATGAGATGGTGCACGACGCGCGCATCGTCCCGCTCGACGGCAGGCCGCATGTCAGCCAGAAGATCCGCGCGTATGAAGGCGACTCGCGCGGGCACTTCGACGGCGACACGCTCGTCGTGGACACGACGAACTTCCACCCGAAGACGAACTACCGCGGCGCCGGCGACACGCTGCATCTGATCGAGCGATTCACCCGGACCGCGGCCGGCACGCTGCAGTACGACGTCACGGTCGACGATCCGCACACCTTTGTTGAGCCGTGGACCGCGCGCCTGAATTTGACGCCGCAGTCGCAGTTGTTCGAGTATGCATGCCACGAAGGCAACTACGCGATGAAGCACATCCTGAGCGGCGCGCGCGCCGACGAAGCGGAGGCCGCGAAGAATCGGCGCGCACCATGCAATGAGGGCAGGGGTGAGGAATAGACCGCAGACCGCGCTGGCTGCAGCGCTCGCATTCACGGCAGGCGCGGTGTTGTTCGCGCAGCAGGCAGATCTGGACGTTCTTCAGATCCGGCCGAACGTGTACATGATCGCCGGCGCCGGCGCGAACATCACCGTCCAGTTCGGCGCCGACGGCGCCGTCGTCGTCGACGCCGGCACGCTGCAGCAGGCGGACGCCGTGGTCGCGGCCATCCGGAAGGTGACGCCGCAGCCGATTCGCTACGTCATCGACACGAGCGTGGATCCCGATCACGTCGGCGGGAACGAGAAGGTCGCCAAAGCCGGTCGGACGCTGTTCCAGACGAACAACCCGCTCGGCGAGGGCATGACGAACGGCGGGGCGGCCGCGATTCTCTCGGCCGAAAAAGTGCTGACGCGGATGAGCGCTCCGACCGGCAAGGCGTCGCCGTTCCCGACGGTGTCGTGGCCGACCGAGACCTACGATCAGAAGCGCAAGTACATGTACCTGAACGGCGAAGGCATCGAGGTCCTGCATCAGCCGGCGGCGCACACCGATGGCGACAGCATGGTGTTCTTCCGCCGCTCGGACGTCGTGGCCGCGGGCGACGTTCTCGATCTGACACGGTTTCCGGTGATCGACGTCGCGCGCGGCGGGAGCGTGCAGGGCGAAATCGCTGCGCTCAACCGGCTCGTCGACCTCGCGATTCCGTCCGTGCCGCTCGTGTCGCAGGACGGCGGGACGTATGTCATCCCCGGCCATGGCCGCGTCTGCGATCAGCTCGACGTCGTGGACTACCGCGATATGGTCACGATCATCCGCGACCGCGTCGAGGATCTGATCAAGAAGGGCATGACGCTCGATCAGATAAAGGCCGCCGCGCCCACGAGCGGATACAACGCGCGCTACGGCGCGACGTCCGGTTCGTGGACGACGAGCATGTTCGTCGAGGCTGTCTATCAGAGTCTCAGCAGGCCGGGCCTTTCAGGCCCGGCGACCCCGAGGCCCTGAAAGGGCCGCCCCACTTTATGAAGCTGTCTCCGATCTTTGTCATCGCGTTCAGTGCGCTCGTGGCCGCGCAACGCGGTGGTCCGCCCCCACAGGAACCAAAGGCCGCCGCGCCCATCGATCTCACGGGCTACTGGGTGTCGATCGTCTCCGAAGACTGGCGCTATCGCATGGTCACGCCGACCAAGGGCGACTATCAGGGCGTGCCGATGACGCCGGATGCGGTGAAGATCGCCGATGCGTGGAATCCGGAAGCGGACACGGCCGCGGGGAACCAGTGCAAGAGCTACGGCGCGGGCGCGATCATGCGCGTGCCGGGCCGCGTTCACATCACGTGGGACGACGACCGCACGCTGAAGCTCGAAGCGGATGCCGGGACGCAGACGCGCATTTTCCGATTTGATAAGCCGGCCGGAAAATCCGAGCCGAGCTGGCAGGGCGATTCGATCGCGCAGTGGGAAACGCCGGGCGGCCGCGGCGGCGGTGGTGGCGGGCGCGGCGGTCCGAACACGCCGCGCACCGGCGCGCTCAAGGTCGTCACGACGAACCTGAAAGCCGGCTATCTGAGGAAGAACGGCGTGCCGTACAGCGAGAACGCGACGGTCACCGAGTACTTCGACGTCGTGCACGCGCGCAACAACGACACGCTGCTCGTGGTCACGACGGTCGTGGACGATCCGAAGTATCTGCGTCAGCCGTTCATTGTCAGCACGCAGTTCAAGAAGCAACCCGACGCGAAAGGGTGGGATCCGACGCCATGTTCATCGACCTGGTAGGCCTCAGGCGCGGAGCGTGGGCGCTCGCGGCAGTGCTCGCGATGAGCGCGCCGGCGTGGGCGCAAACCGAGCTCGCCGGATCCTGGGCGGCGCGCAATCACGAAGATGCGCTCGAGCGCGGCGGCGGACCCTACGCCGTCGACTACGCGGGCCTCCCGCTGAACGACGAGGGACGCGCGAAGGCGTTGAGCTATTCCGCCGACCAGCTCTCGATGATCGAGCATCAGTGCGGGATGTGGCCGCCGTTCTATCTGGCGACGGGCCCGTTCGGCATGAAGATCTGGAACGAGACCGATCCCGTCAGCGGCACGACCATCGCCTGGAAGATCGGCGCGTGGGAAGACAAGGCGCTGCAGACGATCTGGATGGACGGCCGTCCGCATCCGTCGAAGAACGCGCCGCACGAGCGCGGCGGCTTCACCACCGGCGAATGGCAGGGCACGACGCTCGTCGCCTACACGACGCACATCAAAGCCGGATCCATCCGCCGCAACGGCGCGCCGAACAGCGACGAAGCGACGATGACGACGCATTTCATCCGGCACGGCGATCTGCTGACGGTGCTGGAGATTATCGAGGATCCGATCTATTTGACCGAGCCGGACATCATCTCGAAGAACTTTCAGCCGGATACGAACGCGATGTCTCCCGTCGGTCCACCGTGCGTCGCCGGCTACGAAGGCGTCGGCGAAGGGAAAGTGCCGCACTATCTGCCGGGCACGAACCCGTCCATTGACGAGCTGACGAAGTTCTACGGGATTCCGCGCGAAGCGACGCTTGGCGGCGCCGAGACGATGTATCCGGAGTTCCGGAAGAAGATCAAAGACAAGTTCGTGCGTCCCGAGAAGTGCACGCAGAACTGCGGCGCGCCGGCTCCGCCTCCGCCGCCTGCACGATAGGAGTCCTTAATGGCGAATCGTAGAGCGACAGGTGTGACGCTGGGTGCGTCAGCGCTTGCAGTGATCGTGGCCGCGCACATCGGCGTACACGCGCAGGCGCCCGCGCCGAAGCCCGCCGCGGCAAAGACGGCGCCCGTGCCGAAGACGCCGTGGGGCGATCCGGATCTGCAGGGCATCTGGACGAGCGACTCGGAAAACGGCGTGCCGTTCGAGCGGCCTTCCGAATTCGGCGAGAAGCAGGTTGTCGAAGGCGAAGCGCTCGATCAGCTGCTCGAGCAGCGCGCCGAGCAGCGGAGCAACGTCGCGCCGGTCGTCGGCGGCGAAACGGGCGCGGGCCCGACGCACTGGTACGAGAACTGGACGGCCAAGTCCGCGCGCACGTCGATGGTCATCGACCCGCCCGATGGCCGTGTGCCGGCGTTGACCGCCGAAGCCCAGCAGCGCGCCGCGGCCCGTGCCGCACTGCGCGGCGGCCGCGGCCCCTCCGACTCCTGGGAGGACCGGAGCCTCTGGGATCAGTGCATCACGCGGGGAGTCCCGAACGTGATGTATCCGACCATCTACAACAACAACACCCGCATCACGCAGGCGCCGGGCTACGTGGCGATCACCTACGAGATGATCCACGAAACGCGCATCGTCCCGCTCGACGGCCGTCCGCACCTGAGCGGAAAAATCCGGGGCTACCTTGGGGACGCGCGCGGCCACTGGGAAGGGAACACGCTCGTCGTCGACACGACCAATTTCAGCAGCAGGACCAACTATCGCGGGTCGAACGAGACGCTGCACCTCATCGAGCGCTTCACGCGCAGCGGCAACGGCGTGCGCTACGAGATGACGATCGATGACCCGCATACGTTCACGCGGACGTGGACGGCCGCGCTCAACCTGACGCCGCAGTCCGGCATGTTCGAGTATGCGTGCCACGAAGGCAACTACGCGATGAAGCACATCCTGAGCGGCGCGCGCGCCGACGAGGCCGCCGCGGCGAAGGAAGGCCGCGCCCCGCGAACGGACGGCGTCGGCGAGGAGCGCTGAGTGAAACGCGCCGGCATGCTCGCCGTTGTCGCGGCGCTCGCGGGCGCCGGCGTCGTGACCGTCGCGCAGGCGCCGCCGCCGTCCAGGGGCCCGGTGATTGGCATCCTCCACGCGCTGCACGCGACGACGAGCGTGGAGAAGACGGCCGCCTTCTATCGTGATGTTTTCGGGTTTACCGGCGAGCCGCGGCCGTTCCCGAACCCCGCCGTGCCGATGCTGACCAACTCGCCCGGCGTCCAGCTCAGGAATCTGATTTACCGGATGCCGATTGCGGGCTTCAACTACGAGCTGACCGAGTTCAGCGGCGTCGAGCGCCACGCGGCACAGGCCCAGATGACCGATCCCGGTGCCATGCGGCTGATCTTCGTGGTTCGCGATATGGATCCGGTCGTCGCCGCCGTCAGGAACGCGCACGCGTCCATCGTCAGCCTGTCGGGAGCGCCGACGCCGGTCATGTCAGGAGGGGCGGCGCATCGCGTCCTGACTGTGCGCGATCCCGACGGCTTCATCCTCGAGATTCAGGAAGATCGCCGGGCGCCAGCCGATGCGCAAGGCGCCAACGTCGTCACCGCCAGGATGGGCATTGCCGTCGCGGACATTGATAAGACGATGGCGTTCTGGCACGACCTGCTTGGCTTCGAGTTGAGCGGACCGAAGACGTTTGCGTCGGATCGGGCGATGCTCTCGGCGCTTGGCGTCGTGAGCGCCGCGTCGTCCCGCACGGTCAGCGGGGTCGTGCCCGGCACGACGGCTGGTATTTCGTTCACGTCGTTCAGAGGTGTGCCGGCGGGGCGGCCGTTCGACTTGCGCGTGCCCGATCCAGGCGCCGCCGGCATGGCGATTCGGGTCACGCACCTCGACGACTTCCTGCCGAAGCTGAAAGCCGCGGGCGTGCGCGTGATCTCGAAAGACGGCGTGCCGGTCCAGTTCAGCGCCACCAGCCGGAACATCTTCGTCAAGGATCCCAACGGCCTCAACGTCGAGCTCGTCGACAGCCCGCCCCCCGCCGCCCCGGCGGCGGCGCCCGTGGCTCAGGCGCCGGCGTCGCCGGCCGCGGTGCGGACCGCCGCGCCGGTCCGGCCCGAAGATCTTCCGCAGCGCAACCGCCCGACGCCCGCAGCCCGCATCACGGCGTATGCGCCGCCGAAGACGGCCTGGGGCGATCCGCAACTCGCGGGCTCCTATACGAGCAGCGACGAGAGCGGCGTGCCGTTTGAGCGGCCCGTGGAATTCGACGGCCGGCGGCTCGAAGACATCGGGCCCGCTGAACTCGCGGAGCTGACCAAGCAGCGTCAGCAGCAGACGGTGCAACGCGCCCCGACGCTCAGCGAATTTCCCGGTGCGACGAGCCCGCTGCACTGGTTTGAGTTCTACAACGCCGCGAACAGCCACGCCTGGCTGGTGTCGAATCCGCCGGACGGCCACGTCCCGCCGGCGACGGCAGAAGCCAACGCGCGCAACGCCGCTCGCGCCGCCGCGCGGCAGGGCCATGGGCCCGCCGATTCAGCCGAAGACCGCAGCCTGTGGGATCGCTGCATCACGCGGGGTATCCCCGGGTCGATGCTGCCGACGCTCTACGGAAACTCCTACGAATTTCATCAGGGTCCGGGCTACATCGCGATCCGGTACGAGATGGTCAACGAGACGCGCATCATCCCGCTCGATGCGCGGCCGCATGTCGGCGGCAGGATCCGTGAATATCTGGGCGACGCGCGGGGGCGCTTCGACGGCAATACGCTGGTCATCGAGACGACGAACTTCACCGGGGCGACCGCGTATCGCGGCTCGAGTCAGTGGCTGAAGATGACGGAGCGGTTCACGCCGGTGAGCCCGGCGGCGCTCGAATGGTCGGTGACGTTCGACGACCCGCACACGTGGGTGAGGCCGTGGACGTTCACGATGTGGCTCACGAAGGTCGACGACAGCCAGCGGCCGTTCGAGTACGCCTGTCACGAAGGCAACTACGGGCTCCGCAACATCCTCAGCGCGGCGCGCGCGGAAGACGCCGCGGCCCGGGACGCGGCGGCCAAAGGCATCGTCTGGCCGGCGCAGGCGTCGGAAGAAGACAAAGGCGAGCGCTGAGCCATGACGGCCAGGGGCTTCGCGATGTTCGGCACGACGGTTGGCGAATGCGGCATTGCATGGAGCGATCGCGGCGTCATCGGCTTCCAGTTGCCCGAGGGCGACGAATCAGCCACCCGCCGGCGGATGCTGACACGCTTCGCGGACGCGCGGGAAGCCGTGCCGCCATCGGACGTGCAGCGGAGCATTGACGCGATCGTCGCGCTGATGCGAGGCGATCGCACGGATCTTGCATTCGTGCCGCTCGACATGGACGGTGTGCCGGAATTCCACCAGCGCGTCTACGACGTCGCGCGGACGATCGGCCCAGGCGAAACGATGACCTACGGCGACATCGCGAAGCGGCTCGGTGATCCCGGCTGCGCGCGCGCCGTCGGCCAGGCCCTCGGCCGCAATCCGTTCGCCGTGATTGTTCCGTGCCATCGGGTGCTTGCCGCAGGCGGAAAGATCGGCGGATTCTCGGCCGGCGGCGGCACGGCCACGAAACTCAACCTGCTCGCCATCGAAGGAGCGCAGCTCTTCTAGTATGCGAATCATCTTGGTTTCACTGCTTCTCGGCGCGGCCCTGACCGCGCAAACCAGCGATCTGCCCGGCATGCCACCGCTCGTCGACGCGCACGATGTCTACGCCGGCGCCCGCACGGGCCGGATGAGCCCAGCCGTGCAGGGTTTTCCGGATCGTGTCTACGTGCCGAACAGCGTCAGCAACACCGTCGACGTGATCGATCCGAAGACCTTCAAGATCATCGCGAGCTTTCCCGTCGGCAAACAGCCGCAGCACGTCGTGCCGTCGTACGACCTGAAGACGCTGTGGGTGCTCAACGATCTCGGCGACAGCCTGACGCGCATCGATCCGATGACTGGTGAGAAGAAGGACACGATTCACGTCATCGATCCCTACAACATGTATTACACGCCTGACGGCAAGTACGCGATTGTCGTCGCCGAGGCGAAACGCCAGCTCCACTTCCGTGACGCGCAGACGATGAAGATGATCGAGAGCGTGCCGGTGCCGTGCCGCGGCGTCGATCACATGGATTTCTCGCCCGACGGGCGCTTCCTGGTGGCGTCGTGTGAGTTCTCGGCGCAGCTCGTCAAGGTGGATGTCGAGACCCGGAGGGTCGTTGGCGGGTTGAAGCTGCCCAATCCGAAGGCGATGCCGCAGGACGTCCGCCTGTCGCCCGACGGCAGCATCTTTTACGTCGCGGACATGATGAGCGACGGCGTCTTCGAGATCGACGGCAAGACGATGACGCAGGTCGGCTTCATCCCGACGGGGAAGGGCACGCACGGGTTGTACTTCAGCCGTGATTCGAAGTACCTCTATGTGTCGAACCGCGGGGAAGGCACGATCTCCCTGATCGACACGCAGACGCGAAAGGTCGCGACGAAGTGGACGATCCCCGGCGGCGGCAGTCCGGACATGGGCGGCGTGTCGGCCGACGGCAAAGTGTTATGGCTTTCTGGCCGTTACCACGCCGAGGTGTACGCCTTCGACACTACCGACGGCCATCTGCTCGCGCGAATCAAAGTGGGGAAGGGACCGCACGGCCTCTGCGTCTACCCGCAGCCCGGCCGCTATTCGCTCGGGCACACCGGCAACATGCGGTAGCACGGGGATCGCGAGTTATACCCCGACGTCCTCGTTCCAGAGCTTGGGGTTTTCGCGGATGAAGTCGCGCATCATCCCGATGCACGTTTCGTCCTGCAGGTCGGCGACGGTCACGCCTCTTGAGCGCAGTAGTTCCTCTTCGCCCATGAACGTCTGGTTCTCGCCGATGATGACGGTCTGAATGCCGTAGAGCAGGATCGCGCCGCTGCACATCGCGCAGGGCGAGAGCGTCGTGTAGAGCACCGACTCCTGATAGACCTTCGCCGGCTGCCGGCCGGCGTTTTCGAGCGCGTCCATCTCGGCATGCAGCACGGCGCTGCCGCGCTGGACGCGGCGGTTGTGTCCGCGTCCGATGATGTGTCCGTTGTGCACGATGACCGATCCGATCGGGATGCCGCCTTCACGGAGCCCCGCTTCCGCCTCTTCAATCGCCGCCTGCATGAACTCGTCGTCAGACATGCGGAGAGTCTATATCGCTAGGCGAGCGCGTAGCGGGTGACGCGGCCGGTCAGCGTGTCCGAGGCGAGGGAGAGATAGAGCTCGCGATCGGTCACGGACAGACTGAACGACATCCGCCGGTCGAGACGCGCAGCGAGCTGCGACACCAGCGCGCGATCCACCGCCCACAGCTCAACGGCGTCCGCGCGATGAATGCGCTCGCCTTTCAGCCTGGCGACCAGCTGTTCGGGATCCTTGTGCGTGTAGACAGCGATGCGTGGCGACGCCTTCGACGCCTTGTGCAGGCGGGCGGCGTCCGGGTTGCCGATTTCGATCCATGCCTTCAGTTGTCCCGTGAGATCGCGAACAGAAATCGTCGGCTCGTCAGGATCCGAAATACCGCGGGAAAACTCGATGCCTTCGGCGTACTCGAGCGCGTACGCGAGCACGCGCGTGACGAAGTACTCCTCCGACTCCGATGGATGCCGGGCCGCGCGGATCGCCAGCGACTCGTAGACACCGCGGTCGTTGTCCGCCAGGTCGATCTCGATGTTGTAGATCGTCGCGCTCAGCGCCATGAGGTTCCGACTGCTTTCTCGAAGCGCTGCAATCGCTCCAGGCCGACCGGCTGTGGATAGATCGCATCCACTTCGCCTCGAGCGATGAAACCGGCCTGCTCGTAGTAGCGGTGCAGGGTAGTGTTGCCTGCGCGGCAGTCGAGCCGCACGTATTGTCGCCCAAGGTCAGCTGCCTGCTGTTCGGCCCAGTCCAGAAGGCGGCGTCCCAGTCCATGTCCAGCCCATGAGCGGCGCACCGCGAGGTTGTACACGTATACCGCGTCGCCATCCGGGAATTCCGGCCAGACGATTGGATCGCTCATGAGCAGCCGAACCGCGCCCGTGAGCTCGTCGCCCACGGAGGCGAGATGAACTTCCTTCTTCTCGATCGACGTGCCGTAATAGCCAGGGGAACTGCGAGCGCGCCCGCGCGGCCACTGGTCGATGCCGCGCGAGTGCAGCCAGTCGGCGAGCTCTTCGAGCAGATCGATGTAACGCGGCAGGTCGTCCGGCGTCGCCGGAACAACGTTCAACGGGGGCACTGAAAGGGGTCGCCGTTCACATGTGGCCCAGCCACCGCAGCAACCGCTTGAGAACTCGCATGACAAAGCGCATGATAGCGCGTTATGCGAGCAGCCAAACTGGCCCTTTTGACCGTCGCGCTCACGGCCGCCGCCTCCGCGTGGCCCTCAGCGTCCTTCGTCCTTGCTCAGGACGCCCCGAGCGATAGTCGAGGGGCGCAAGCACAGAAAGTCTGGACCGTGGACGACCTGTTCCGGCGCAATATCGGCACGCGGGAAGATCTGGACACGCCGTTCACGCCGCACAAGATCCTCGGCAACCTCTATTACGTCGGGACGCGCACGCTCGGGTCGTTTCTCATCACGACGCCGCAGGGCCACATCCTTATTAATAGCGACTACGAGCGGAACGTACCCGCAGTCCGCCAGTCGATTGAGGCCCTCGGGTTCAAGTACACGGATATCAAGATCCTGCTTGGCAGCCACGCGCATGCGGATCACATGGAAGGCGACGCGCTGGTCAAGCAGCTCACCGGCGCGACGGTGATGGCGATGGCCGAAGACGTCCCGGCGCTCGAGGCGATGAAGCCGGGCGGCAAGCCGCACCCGATCGACCGCGTGCTGCACGACGGCGACAAAGTGGAGCTCGGCGGGATGACGCTCGTCGCGCATCTCACGCCGGGCCACACGCGCGGCTGCACGACGTGGACATTCAACGTCACCGAGGGCGGGAAGACCTTCAGCGTCCTCGTCATCGGCAGCGTCGGCGTCAACCCAGGCATGAAGCTGGTGAACAACCCCGACTACCCGCAGATCGCGCAGGACTTCCAGCGCAGCTTCGCGTTCCTCCGCTCGCAGCACCCGGACATCCCGCTCGGCTCGCACCCCGGGATGTACAACATGAACGAGAAGTTCGCGAAGCTCGGACGGGGCGGCGCGAGTCCTTACGTCGATCCCGCCGGCTACGTCGCGGAGCTCGACATCGTCGAAGGCGTGTTCAAGTCCGTCCTCGCACAGCAGCAGTCGGCTGCGGCGCCGCAAGCTGCCGCGCCTGCGCCCGCGAGCACCGTGGCTGCCGACATCGAAGGCGGCAAGCAGCTCTTCAACGGCATGTGCGTCGAATGCCACGGCGCCGGTGGCGCCGGCGGCGACGCCCCGAGCCTCAATCGCGCGCGGCTGATGCACGCGCCCACCGACGCGGCGCTGATGTCGATTCTCAACAACGGCATCCCGAATACCAACATGCCGCGCATCCGCCGGTTCACCGACACGGAGATGCGCCAGCTTGTCGCCTACGTGCGATCGCTCGGAAGGGTCGTGGAGGTGAAGCTTCCCGGCGACGCAAAGAAGGGCGCCGACGTCTACAAGGGACTCGGTTGTGCCGGCTGCCACATCATCAACGGGCAGGGCGGCAACCTCGGTCCGGATCTTTCTGACATCGGTTTCCTGCGCGGCGCGGCGTATCTGAAACAGGCCGTCGTGGATCCCGCGGCCACGCTGCCGAAGGGCGTGATGCCGATTCCGTCGCGCGGCTACGCCGAATATCTTCCGCTGCGCATCGTCACCAGGCAGGGCGCCGAAGTCCGCGGTATCCGCGTCAACGAGGATGCTTTCACTGTCCAGGTCCGCGACCAGGCGGGGAAGTTCTACTCCCTGCGCAAAGCGGACCTCGAGCTGCTCGACAAGCAGATGGGGAAGAGCCTGATGCCCGGTTTCGCGAATCGTTTCTCGGGCACCGAGCTCGACGATCTCGTCGCGTATCTCGCGAGCCTTCGGAGTGAGTCATGAGAAGAATTCTTCTGGCGGCGCTCGCGGCCGCCGCGGTCTGCGATGGCGCCGCATTCGCGCAGGTGCCCTACGACCGCATCGTCAAAGCCGAGAGCGAGCCGGCCAACTGGCTGACGTACGCGGGCAGCTACAAGTCGCAGCGCTACACGCAGCTCGATCAGATCAACAAGCAGAACGTCGCGCAGCTCAAGCCGCTCTGGGTCTATCAGATTCGCCAGGCCGGCATCATCGAGACCTCGCCGATTGTCGTGGACGGCGTGATGTACATCACCGAACCGCCGAGCACCGTGACGGCGCTCGATGTCCGCACCGGCCGTCCGCTGTGGAGCTGGTCGCCGAAAATCCCTGACGACGTGATCATCATCGGTTCGCCGCCGGTCAACCGCGGCGTCGCCATCCTCGACAACATGGTCTACGCGGGATCGGTCGCCGGCCACCTGACTGCGCTCGACGCGAAGTCGGGAGCGGTGCGCTGGGATGTCGCCGTCGACGACAACCATCTTGGCTATTACCTCACGCTCGCGCCGCTCGCGATCGACGGCAAGATCATCGTCGGCGTGTCGGGCGCGGAAGCGGGCATCCGCGGGTTCGTCGATGCGTACGACGCGAAGACCGGCAAGCGCGTCTGGCGGCGTCATACGATTCCCGCGCCCGGCGAGCCTGGCGGCGAGACGTGGGGCGGCAAGGACAGCTGGAAAACCGGCGGCGGATCGACGTGGCTCACCGGGTCGTACGATCCGGAGCTGAAGACGCTGTACTGGGTGACGGGGAATCCCGGTCCCGACTGGAACGGCGACAACCGCCCGGGCGACAACCTCTACACGTGTTCGCTGCTCGCGCTGAACCCGGACGATGGCAGCATCAAGTGGCATTTCCAGTTCACGCCGCACGACACGCACGACTGGGACGCCGTGCAGAACGTCGTGCTGTTCGACTCGCAGGTGAACGGCCGCATGCGCAAGCTCGTCGCGCAGGCCAATCGCAACGGCTTCTATTACGTGCTCGATCGCACGACTGGCGAGTTCATCACCGGCGTGCCGTTCGTGAAGCAGACGTGGGCGGACGGGCTCGACGCCAAAGGCCGGCCGAAGGTGAAACCCGGGCTCGAGCCGACCGAGCAGGGCGTGCTGGTGTTCCCCAGCATTTCCGGCGCGTCGAACTGGTACAGCCCGAGCTACAGCCCGAAGACCAACCTCTTTTATCAGGTCGCGCGCGAGTGGAGCACGATCTTCTACAAAGGCGAAGCCATCTACAAACCCGGCTTCGGTTTCACCGCCGGCGGAGGCCGGACGGTGAACGGCGACGACGCGTGGGCGGCGGTGCGCGCGTTCGAGGCGGCGACGGGCAAGCTGAAATGGGAGTTCAAGCTGCTGTCGCCGGGCTTCAGCAGCCTGCTGTCCACGGCCGGCGGCCTGGTGTTCGGCGGCACCGACGAAGGCAACTTCTTCGCGCTTGACGCCGACAATGGCAAGCCGCTCTGGGACACCCAGCTCGGCGCGAACATCCGCGGCATTCCAGTCTCGTTTGCGATTGACGGCAAGCAGTACGTCGCCATCGGCGCCGGCTTCGCCATGTTCGTCTACGGGCTGCCATAGACCGAGTGCCTTCGCTCAGGGAATTCTGCTTCCGTCCCCTCGTCGAGGCCCCCAACCGGCCCGTGATCTGCGTGTCGCCCGGTCAGAGCAAGGTGATCGGGCGGTCCGCCGACGCGGACGCCGTCGTTGACGAGCCGAGTCTCTCGCGGCAGCACGCCCGGTTGAGCATGGCCGCCGACGGCGCGGTCACTGTCGAGGATCTCGGCAGCACGAACGGTGTCTTCGTCAACGGCTCGCAGCGGCGCGTCGCCACCATCGTGCCCGGCGATACCGTTCGCCTGGGCGCGCTCGAGTTCACGACCGACACCGGCAGGAGCCGTACTGAATTTCCCGACGAGTCGATGATCCGGCGCCGTCAGGCCGACCGCGCCGTCGTCGATCGCGCGGCGCTCGAGGCGCTGCTCTCGACGAGCCGCGAAATCATGGCGTTCGGCGATCTGCAGGGGCTGCTCGATCGCGTGCTCGATCGGCTGCAGGCGATTCTGACGCCGGACCGCTCCGCGATTCTCCTGATCGATCCGGCGACGGGCGATCTCCGTCCACGGTCGGTGCGGCCGGCGGGCGCCTACGCGAACGTCTCGGAGTTCGCGAGCAGCACGGCGGTGCACGAGTCGCTCGTCTCGCGCGAGGTCCTCGTTGTCGAAGACGCCCGCGCCGACGCCAGGCTTCGCGACGCCGAGAGCGTGCGGAATGCCGGTGTGCGGTCGGCCATTTCAGTGCCTCTGCTCGGACGTTCGGGTCCCATCGGCGCGCTCTACGCGGACAGGACAGCGTTGCGCGGAACGTTTCAGGCCGAGCAGATCGACTACGCGGCCGCGTTTGCGGCGCATGCCGCTGCCGCGCTCGAGACGGCGCAGCTCTACGACGATCGCGAACAGCACTTCCGGCTGACGCTCGAAGCGCTCGCGAAGGCCATCGACGCCCGCGACCGGTACACGGCAGGTCACTCGGAGCGCGTCACCGCCTACACGATCGTGCTGGCGAGGACGATGAAGCTGCCGGATGCGGATCTCGATGTGCTGCAGCGCGCCGGGATGCTGCACGACATCGGGAAGGTGGGCGTGCCCGATCGCGTGCTCCTGAAACCCGGGTCGCTCGATCCGGAGGAGCGGGCGGCCATCGAGTCGCACGTGACGATTGGCTTCGAGATGCTGCGGGATCTGCCGTTTCTGCGCGACGCGCTGCCGGCGATTCGCGGCCACCACGAACGGTGGGACGGCCGCGGCTATCCGGATCGCCTCGCGGGAGAGGGCATTCATCTGTACGCGCGCATCATGTCGGTGGCCGACAGCTTCGACGCGATGACGTCGGCGCGTCCATACCGCGACGCATTGCCCCTGGACGAAGCGGCGCGGCGGCTGCGCGCGGACGCCGGCGCGCAGTTCGACGCCGCCGTCGTGCAGGCGTTCGATCGCGCCGAACCGGAGCTAAGCTCGATGGTCAAGACATGAAGGGGCTGACGACGATTGCCTGTGTCGAGCGGCCGGTTGAATTCGCCGGCCGCCGGCCGCATGAGCGAGAGACCATAGGATGAAACGGATATGCGTGTTTGCCGGATCCAATACTGGTGCGCGCGCGGAATATCGTGAGGCTGCCGTAGAACTGGGAGGCGTGCTTGCCGCGCGCCGCATCGGTCTCGTATACGGCGGCGCACGCGTCGGGTTGATGGGCGTGCTCGCCGACACCATGCTTGGGTCGAACGGTGACGTCACTGGCGTGATGCCGGCCGCGCTCGTCGCGAAGGAGGTGGCTCACACGGGCCTGGCCGATCTGCGTGTCGTGCCGTCGATGCACGAACGCAAGGCGCTGATGGCCGACCTCGCCGATGGATTCATTGCGTTGCCCGGAGGCTGGGGCACGTGGGAAGAGTTCTTCGAGGTGTTGACGTGGGCACAGCTGGGACTTCATCAGAAGCCCTGCGGCCTGCTGAACGTGCAGGGCTACTTCGAGCCGCTCCTGGCTTCGGTCGAGCACTCCATCAACGAAGGATTCGTCAGGCCGGATTACCGCTCGATGATTGCCGTCGCCACGTCCGCCGAAGCTCTGCTCGACCAGTTCGCCGCGTACGAGCCGCCGCGCGTCGAGAAGTGGATCGACCGCGCGGCCACGTAGTCCGCCTACCGGATCCGCGAGGTCGGCCAGCCGGTTTTCGACAGGATGTAGTCGCGGGAGGCTTCCGCCAGTCGCGTGACGCGGGCCATATCGACTCCCACCAGCTGTCCACCGGATTTCATCAGCTTCCCGCCGATGAAGACCGTATCGACGTTGCTCGTGTCCATCCCCTGCACGACCGCCGAGTAGGCGTTGTTGAGCGGCAGGACGTTGATGCGATCGTGGCGGAGCAGGATGATGTCCGCCTGCTTGCCCGGTGTCAGCGTCCCGACTTCCTTGTCGAGTGCGTTCGCCCTCGCGCCTTCGATCGTCGCGAACTCGACCACTTCGCGGACCGTCAGCAGCTTCGGAAGGTTCTTCTCGCCCGCGCGTTCGCGAGCGAGCACCTGCATCCGCTGCAGCGTGAACGCCGTGCGCATCTGGGTGAAGAGATCGCCGGGCATCTCTGTTTCGACGTCCACGCTGAGGCTCGGCCTGATGCCGTGCGCGATGGCCTGCTGAAACGGCGGGACGCCGTGGCCCATCTCCATCTCGATCGGCCCGGCGATCGACACGTGGCCGCCCGTGGAGGCAATGAGCCGCCACTCTTCTTCAGTAAGGTTGTTGCAATGGATGTAGGTGCAGTCTGACCGCATGGCCGGCGCCATCGGCACGAGCGAGCCGGCGCCGTTCACGTGCAGCGTGATCGGCGCGCCGACCTCGCGTGCCACCATCCAGTCCGACGCGCTCGTGGTCGTGGCCATCGCGAGCGTCAGCAACTGGTCGGAAGAGGAGAAGTACTGCGTGCGCAGACGGCGGATGTCCCGTGGGAACTGATTGCGCGGGCCAGGCGTGCCGCCGCCGAACGCATAGACGGAGCGGATGCCGGCTTCCTTCAGCCCCGCGATCGCCGCGTCGGTGTGCTCCGGACTGTTGCCGATGTGCGACCAGTCGAGCACCGTTGTCACGCCCGCGTTGATCGCCCCAAGCGCGCTGACGAGATCTCCCGCATGCGCGTCCTCGGGACGGAAGACCGCGCGAGCGGCGCCCGTGATGTCGCGCGTGTAGTCGCCCAGCAGGCCGTTCGGGAGGATGTTGCGCAGCGATCCT
>Ga0153915_10000728_pt1 | contig 30429 bp, 25 predicted proteins | sample Opewatmetagenome_2_FD_107003 | JGI IMG/M metagenome (GOLD analysis project Ga0153915, IMG submission 107003) | Freshwater wetland microbial communities from Ohio, USA - Open water 3 Core 3 Depth 3 metaG | ecosystem: Environmental > Aquatic > Freshwater > Wetlands | place: USA: Ohio, Lake Erie... | reverse complement strand
GTTTATCGGCACATTGAGGCTGAATCGTGCGTTGCAGGTTGTTTTCGGCTCACTGGTCATCCTGTTTTTCCTTCTTGCAATAGGAGACGCCACAGGGAATGCAGCCCTTAAGATATTCACCGGGTATGAGGGCATCTTCTGCGGGTTGTCGGCTATTTACGCGGCGATGGCGCAGGTTTTAAACGAGGTATACGGAAAGGTTGTACTGCCTATCGGTCCTGTGAAAAAATAATTTAATCAGGAAATCCTGTGCCGGGTAAGATCAAAGGCGCTGCCGAATAAAAATCGGCAGCGCCTTTTAATTTTGGAGACCATGCATTGGAAAGGCCTCCTTTTTCAGGTACTCCACGATCCTTTTTGCTTCAAGCATGGCCTTATCCTTGGCCTCCCCCGTATTTATATAGGGATTGTCGAAAAGGCTGCCAACCTCCATCTCCGGCCCGAACATCATGCCGCCGACAAGCCCTGCGTACTCGTCTATAGGCTCAAGATTATTAAGGGCGGCCCATGCCAGGGTCCAGCACCTGGCAGTTCGAAAGAGGTCATAACCTCCTCCGCCAAGGGCGAGTATCCTCGGACAGATTTCAATAATCTTTTTTACGGCCCGGAGGTACCCGTTGTTGGTCAGCTTCAGGTGGGTCAGGGGATCGGATATCAGCATATCAGCCCCCAGTTCCGCTACAATAAGATCAGGAGAAAAATTCCTGAGCATGGGCGGTATTATCTCATTAAAGGCATAGGAAAAGACCTCGTCATCCGTCCCCGGTTCCAGGGGAATATTTATGGTATACCCCATTCCGTCGCCTTCTCCTAAGTCATTTTCATTTCCTGACCATGGGTAAAGGTTCTTTCCTGTCTCATGCATGCAGAAAAAAAAGACCCGCGGATCATTATAAAAGGCATCCTGTACTCCATTGCCATGGTGGGCGTCTATATCAATATATGCTATTTTTATTCCGGGGAATTTTCGGAGCGCGTCCTTAATGGCGATTACGATATCGTTGATATAGCAGAAACCCTCTGCGGAACCCTTCCTTGCGTGATGAAACCCGCCAAGGGGATTAAAGGCGCAAAGGGCTTCACCTTTTAAAACACGGTTTATGGCCGCGACGGTCCCTCCTGTCACCTTTAGAGACCAGTCGAATATCCCGGGTAAGATAGGGTTGTCAGGCGTGCCTATGCCGTGTTCAAGCATGTCCAGGCTGAACTCGGATCCTTTGCTTGCCTTCTCCAGGAGTCTTATGTATTCGTTTTCATGAAAAAGCGTCAGGAGGGATTCATCAGCTCGTTCCGGATTAAGGAGCTTCATCCATTCATGGTTCATAACACCATAGCGGTTGCATAGTTCGTAGGTCTTTGCAGCCCTTTCAGGTTTGAAATAATGATCGGCGCCGAAGTCAAACCATGCCAACTCGTCCGAATAAACAAATACTGAACCCAATTTCTGGACATCATTATTCATTGAGAACTCCTTATTGCCTGATCCTGATTTCAGATTTTTTCAGATAGAATTTTATTGATCCTCCACTATATCATAGAGACGGGATAGTCAATTAAAAATTAATCCTATGTTGTTTCAATTAAATGCCGACACTTTCTTTTGACATATCTTTTAAAATCGTCTAACAAAATCAGTGAAAGATGAGGGCATGCCATATCATGGGTGAAAAAGATCAGATGCCGTCATCAAGTCAATTTTCCCGTCGCAAACGGATAGATATTAATAAACCTTAATAAAGATAAACAACTGCAATAGATTTGTAGGGATAGAAAATGCACATACCTTTATTTGGAAATATGAGGATCAGGAATAAGTTGATCACCATCACCACATCATTGGTGCTCCTTCCGCTTCTCGCAGTAGCGTTTCTTTCGATGGTTCAATTTGCCAAGGCACTCAAGAAGGCATCAGAACAGGATCTGGACCATCTTGTCAGGAATATATATTCCATGTGCAAGATACAGGAGGAAAGCGTTCAGAAAAAAGTAAAGATCAACCTGAATATCGCGAAAGAAATCCTGTACCTCAGAGGTCATGAAATCAAGATAAACAATGAAAAAACAATCCGGTTTGATGCAATCGAAGAGAACACAAATGAAATCATTCCTCTGGAAGCGCCGTATATGGAGATTGGCGGAACACCTCTGACAGATGACAGCAGGCTTAGTGATGAGGTCTTTAGGATCTCGGGCGGTATGTCCGCCATCTTCATAAGAACAGAAGGTGATCGATTTCTGCTGGCATCCACCAATATCCTGAATAAGGATGGAAAAAAGGCGGTCGGCGGTTTTATTACTCCTGAAAATCCGATTGCCAAGGCCCTCTTAAAGGGGGTTTCATTCGAAGGAGATGCCTATCTGGTAAATGACTGGTATATTACGGCCTGTGAGCCTATAACCGATAACAGCGGAAGGGTCGTCGGCGCACTGTGGGTGGGGATAAAGGAGCAGAGCAGTGAATCCCTGAAGAGTGAGATCAAGGCCATTGAGGTAGGCAGGACCGGCTATGTGTATGTCATCAATAGTAAAGGTGTGCTTAAGATTCATCCCGCAAAGGAAGGGGATAATATAATCGATTCCGAGGATACATCAAAGTTTAAGTATATCCGCTCCATGATTGATGATGCGCTAACACTCCCTGAGGGGAAGGTCGGTACAATCCGTTATCCCTGGATCAACCCTGAGCTGGGAGAGGAGAGACCGAGACAGAAGATTATCAAATACTCATATTTCGAGCCTTGGGACTGGATTATAGCCGCAGGAACTTACGAAGACGAGATATATCAATCACTTCACGAGACCGAACGTTTCATATTGTACCTGATGATTATAAGCATCTCCATGGTTCTGGTGCTTACTATCGTATTTTCAAGGCTTTTAGCCAAACCTGTGTACGAGCTTACAACGGTTACAACCAAGATGGCGGCCGGTGATCTCTCCCAGAGGGTAAAAGTGATAACTAAGGATGAAATAGGCATCCTTGGGACCTCCTTTAACTTTATGATCGGACAGATACAGGATTACACATCAAACCTTGAAAAGAAGGTTGAAGAAAGGACAAAAGAGCTCAGGGAGTCAAGGGAAAAGTTCCGCCGGCTTTTCAGCTTTCTCAACAGCATCCTTGACAGCGCCACGGAATACGCGATCATCGCGCTTGACATACACGGTAATATCATCGAGTTTAACAAGGGCGCGGAAAGGATATTCGGATGGAGCAAGGAAGAGGTTGTTGACAAGCAGAATATAAGCATTACCGATACTATTGAAGACAGGGACAAAAAGATATACAAGGATATTGTAAGCAGGATAGAAAAATATGGCGTTTATGAGCAGGATATCTATCGCATCAAAAAAGACGGCTCTCGATTCCCTTCCTTCACGAATATCACAGTAATTCATGACCCATCAGACGGACTTACAGGTTTTGTTGAGATTGTCAGGGATATAACACAGAGCAAGGATCTTGAGAGGGAACTTAGGGAGACCAAGGACTTCCTTTCAATCATTATGGAAAGTTCCGTTGACGGGATAATCACGACCGACCTTAAAGGGAAGATTACTTATCTGAACCGCGGGATGGAAGATATGATGGGCATGAAAAGGGAAGAAGTCGTAGGCATGCACATCTCCAATTTTTATAAGGACGGCATTGATGAGGCAAGAAGGATAATGGGCCTGCTGACAATACATGAGAGGATTGAAAATTACGGGATTGACGTATTAAGAAAAGATGGCGTAGTCCGTTCGATCGTTACCTCTCTCTTCATGCTGACCGATGAGGAGGGAAAGGATGTAGGGACAGGCGGCATATTCAAGGATATGACCGATCAGAAGGTGCTGGAGGCAAAGCTTAAATCCGCTCAGGCAGGGCTTGTTGAGGCCTCTAAATTGAGAGCCTTGGGGGAACTGGTTGCGGGCGTAGCGCATGAGATAAACAATCCCCTGATGGCCTCTCAGACTATACTGAATGTTATTTTACGGAACATATCCCCTGATGCCGTTGACAGGGAAAGGCTTGAATTGATCCAGAAATGCAACAACAGGATCGAAAAGATTGTTGATCACCTCAGGGAATTTTCAAGGGCGGGAAAACAGGAATTCAACGACATTGACATAAATATCCCTATTGAGAATGCAATCATGATGACAGGGCAGCAGCTTATGGATCACGGCATAGGTATAACGAAAGACCTTTCAGAGAATCTTCCCATAATTTCAGCGGACGTCGGCCAGTTGGAAGAGGTCTTTCTTAATCTTATCTCAAATGCCAGAGACGCCATGGATGAAACAGGAGGCGATAAGGTCTTGACCATTACATCTTCATATATCGAGGAGGATGGGAGTCCATATATTCTGGTGTCGGTTAAGGATACAGGCATGGGCATCGCTGAAGAAAACAAGGAGAAGATCCTTGAGCCTTTTTTCAGCACAAAACCTGTAGGCAAAGGAACAGGCTTGGGGCTTTCATTATGTTTTGGTATAATAGAGTCCCATGGGGGGAGGCTGGATATTAAAAGCAAGGTGGGTGAGGGGACGGAAATGAGGATATTCTTTCCTGTTAAGGATTCCATTAAGGCTTAATCGGATCAATTCATACACTTGCATAAAGAAGAGATTCATTGTATAGCATCGGATGTAAAGAGAAATCTAATGCCGTTATAATTTGGCAAAGCTGCTGACTTGATCTTAGAAATAACATTTTTATATAAGAAGAATAGATAAAAAGGAGCGATAATGGGAAAACGTATCTTGATAGTAGATGATGATGAAATGGTTCGTATGGCGCTGGTTGAACTCCTGAAACCCGAGGGCTATTTACTGGATGTTGCCGCGAGCGGGAAAGAGGCGCTGGTTAAAATTGATGAGAATAAATATGACCTGTTGATGTTCGATATCATTATGCCGGAGATCGACGGTCTGGAATTGTGTAAAAAAGTAAGAACAAGGGAAGAATACAAAGAGATACCTATTGTTTTTCTTACTGCCAAAAGCAGGGAGCAGGACAAGATGAAAGGGTTTGAGGCTGGGGCCGATCTTTTTCTTTCCAAGCCTATCTTGCCGGAGAAGCTGCTGTCCATTATATCGGAGACAATCGGGTAAAATAGATATACAGACTGAATGACTTGACAATCAATTATTGGCTTATTATAAATTGTTTTCAAACCTGTCTCTGTTTTCTGTTCTCCATTGCCGCCTGCGTCCATAAAATATAAGATTGCCCGCAATACATTGCTTATGCTGTCAGGCTCATTCCTTCAGTTCAAGGAGTGACGCAGGCATATGATCCCTTTCATAATCAATATTTAAGTGCAAATATCATATCACGCTTGACATAGAGTTTGCCATCGGCGTTAAAATCGATCCATTCCGCCTTTATTTCAGGGCTTGAATCGGTATTAAAGTTTTCCTGGATTTTTTTTCTCCTTTTGATATAAAAAGGGACATTGTGAAGTCGATATCTATCTTAATAATTTTTACAGTCCCTTTTACAGGCTCAAATATTTTATACTCAGGAGGAAAAATGAAGGATTCATTAAAACCGGGGATTGAATATACCCATAAATTTATTGTACCGGCGAACAAGACAGTCATATCGCTGTATCCCGAGGCAGAGGAATTTAACCTTATGCCCAATGTCTTTGCTACAGGTTTTCTTGTAGGATTCATTGAGTGGGCCTGCATCAAGGCTGTTAATTCCCATCTCAACTGGCCCGTGGAACAGACAGTAGGGATCGGCATCAATATCAACCACCTTGCTGCAACGCCTCCGGGGCTTGAGGTAACGGCAAGGGTAAAGCTTATTCAGGTAGAGGGAAGACGTCTAATATTTGATGTTGAGGTACATGATGAGAAGGATCTTATTTCGCAGGGGAAGCATGAACGCGTTATTATTAATAAAGAAAAATTTGACGCCAAGGTAAATGAGAAGGCAAAGGGAAGCAATTGAAAAACAGGATGTGACGCAGATGATCACCGCACCTAAACGCAAAGATGATCAAATCCCTTTTGATCTCCCAATAAATCGAGAGATAATCTTTTCAAGCCATAAAAACCTCTATAAGAAAAGGATTGAGAGACGCCAGAGGAGTCTGCTGAACACGCTTTCCTTTATTAAACCTTTTTTAGATCAAGGAGAGGAGATATTTCTCATTACAACGGGTTGCTCGCCTGTAAGTTTTAGCGAACGGTTTTGGACTGGGCTCAATGTTTTTCAAATGAAATGCTCTCTTCTAATTTTTACAAACAAACGCATCTTTCATGTCCCGACCACTAAACATCATTTGTATAGAGATTCCATAGCGCATTTCTTTTATGCTGACTGCAGTTCACTCCGCATTAAACGTTTAACCATGATTGTCAGGTACAAGAACGGCAGGAGGGAAAAATTTCATCATATCGCAGTCAGAGAAGAAAAAAAGCTTAAGGTCTTATTGAAATCCATTCCCCTTGCAGGAACTGCCGGCAGTACACAGGGAAGGGTCCACCTTTGTCCTCGCTGCACAGAGGAACTTGAAGAGGCAAAGTTTATATGCGGGAACTGTAACCTTGAATTCAAGAACAAGGACAGGGCCAGGAAGATATCCATCCTCTATCCTGGAGGGGGATATTTTTATACCAGGCACCCTTTTCTGGGGATTGCCGATGCTGCAATGGAGATAATATTGCTCGGGATGCTTGTATTATCATTAATAGGCAACTTAAAGGGCATCAAATACAGCGAGTGGGGTCTGCTTATTTTCCCTATTGCCCTGGCGTTTGAAAAAGCACTGACAGTATATCACTCCAATAATTTGGTTAACGAATATATACCGAAAGAAAAGGAGATAAAGGGGATAACGGGTTGCAAAGATAAAGATTAAACTTCATGCCTTAAGATAGTACTGTTCTAACTCACCCTTTTTTGAATTTATCCATAACAAATTGCCTATATCCCGATTTTCCGCTTGTTTCGTGCATGAGGGTCTTTAAAGGTATTTCCACCCTTGCAGCACTTTTATGGCCACCTGCAGATCCATAGGCGCCGAATAATTTTTCCACTTTTTTGCCTGCATCCAACCGGAACCCGGCGTTCCTAATAATTATAATCAGCCTCTGATTATAAATCCCTGTCACCACAGTCCATGTGCTTTCCCCCATTTTCAGAAAAAAGTCCGCTATCATGACCAGGATATCAGGACTCTCCACCTTATCCATATAGATAAAGGAAATATCATGGATAAATGTGAGGTTTTCTATAGCAATGCGAAAACTGCTTAATGTTTCTCGCGTCATCCCTGATGACTCAATTTTTTTAATGATGTTGATATTCGCGAATTTGTACAGATATCTGAATGCATTGATATCGTTAGGAGTTGAATTTCTGATAAAATCATCGGTATCGGTCTTTATGCCGTAGAATAATGCCGTTGCAAGTCTTGGCGACGGCTTTATGCCTGCCGCCCTCAGGTATTCCGTAAAGATAGTTGAGGTTGCTCCGTAATCATCTCTTATATCAACGAATCTGCCTGTCGATCCCTGGTTGACCGGATGATGATCCACAATGATGTCAAATTTGAATTTACTGAATTGTTCACTGTGATGAGGTTGCGAATCTACAATTGCCCATTTGGTTATCTCAGCGCTGTTCATGGTTCTGATGTGTCTATGATCCAGTTTGAGAAGCCTGATCATGGCCAGATTATCGGCCCTGTTTATCACATTGATGTGGTAGATATGAGTCTTTTTAATCTTTCTCCAGAATAATCTCTTTAACGCCATGGCACATGCCATGGAATCAGGATCGGCATTGATAAGGACCGCCAGAGTGTCTTCATAGGAGACTGTTTCCATCAATTTATTAACCCTGTCCGTTAAGGTGGCGGATTTTGGAAACGGGGTCTCCATTATTATTTTTTTATTTTTTTTCATTTCCAAGTGTTGCTGTCAAAAATCACATCCAGAATATAACAGGTCCAACTACCTGGGAAGCTGTTTTCTTGATGAATCCTGACCTGTCAGCCTCAAACTGTCTATAATCTTAGAAAATTAAAACAGAAGCATTAAAATAGCAATATTAAAATATGTGTCAGATTCCTTCTTAATGCCGCTATATGAATGATGATATATGATCCCTATTGATATTATAAATGATTTTGCTATATTCGTAATCAAAGGTATCTATTTGTCATAATAGAGAAAAGGAACTCATGATAATCATATTGATAATTATATGGCTTTATTCCATTGTTGATGCCTTTATAGACGGAATGAAGATAGAAAAGGCATTAAAGGAAGATAGTAATGAAATATTACCTTATTGATGAAATATCCGGCCAGGATATGGAAAGACTTTCCCTGTTTTTAGAGCATAATGGGACAATGTCGGGTTTGGATAAGATATTCTGGATCAATGCGCCTGAGGAAATTTTAAATGAGACACAATCCGGTCACGTGAGATGTCATCCGTATTTCTTTGCTGTGGAACTGGGCGCCGGCATGATTAAGGCCGAATTTTTTATTCGTACTTTGAAAGATATGAGATGTACGTGCAGCAGTTCCGCTGATGAACGACAAAGTCAGTTCATAATCAGATTTGTGGATGATATAATCAGGAAGCTGGATATAAAAACATAACGACTCTTACTTTTACGGAGGTAAAGATATTTTGAAGGAAACGAGTTCAGGCAAGTCAGTAGAGCGAAAGGCAACCAAGGAAGATATTGCCCAGGTTGTGGCAAGGGCGCGCAAGACACAGGAGGAACAACTGAAAGGATACCGCGAGCAATCCCTGAGGATTCATCCATGGGTGTGCGCCCGTTGCGGGCGTGAGTTCACCAACAAAAATGTCCACATGCTGACTGTCCATCATAAAGATCACAATCACGACAACAACCCCAGCGACGGGAGCAACTGGGAAAATCTATGCGTCTATTGTCATGATAACGAGCACAGGAGATTTCTGGATCATCTTGAAGGGGCGGGCATCTCTACGTCTGAAAAACAAAGTGAAAAGGTTACCCATAAACCCTTTGCTGCGCTTGCAGGCCTATTGGATAAGGATAAAAAATAAATTATCTTAAATTATTTTAATCATAAGAAAAATTGTGTTAATATTAATTAAACAAAACCTAACGGTATGGTTTTAAAATAATAATCATGGGGGCAAGAAATGAAGAAAACATTAATTAAATCATATCTTATTGCTGTTGCTCTATTGGCAATGCCAATTTTTGTTTTTGCCGAGTCCGCCACTATATCATGGAATGCAAATAATGACGATGATCTGGCCGGTTACAGAATCTATTACGGAACAACAAAGGGCGGTCCTTACGGCTCCAGCACCGCCTTAATCCCAAAGACACAGGCAAGTTACATAATTTCTGACCTTTCATATGGGACCTATTACTTTGTTGTTGTTGCGCTTGATACATCCGATAATGAAAGCGTCTATTCCAGTGAAGTCTCAAAGACAATAGCATCAACTACGGCATCTACGACTACTTCAAAAACTACCACATCGGCTTCAACATCTACAACCTCGACTACAACTACAGCCTCGACATCATCTTCCGACACGACTTCTTCTGCATCAACCGGTTCTGTTTCGTCTCCAATACCGCTTCCTAGTGCAGGTATCTACGGTCAAGTGAGCGGCAATGCAAGTCAACTGAGAAAAGTTGATTTCAGCTTCTCGGGTCGAAAAAGCGAGAGAAAAGTCTACTATAGATGCTATGATGTTGATTCTTCATCAGAGGTGAGTATCCTTATCAACGGCACATTTGCAGGTTATGCAAAAAGGGCGAAGAATAACAGATGGAGTAAGACAAGAGTAATTACTCTTAAGGCGAATTATATGAATGAATCATCTGCAAATATTCTGACCTTCCAGAGCAATTCCGGTTCTCCGAATACAAATCCCTGGGGAGTTCAAATCATAAGGATAAAATGAACTGATAAATCAAAATGAATTGTTGTCGGCTTCGGTCGGCAGCAATCTGGTTGAAAATCCAATTAATGGACGGGCGCCAGCTAAACAGCGGTATTGCCCTTAATTGCCCAAAAGACTTTTCCCTATCAAATTCCTGATCTTTTTGGGATCTGCCTTTCCCTTGGTCTTTTTCATGACGCGACCCAGGATAAAATCTATAGGCTTATCGTCCCCTGCCTTTATCTGGGCTGCCGCTTCGGGATTTTCCTTCATTGCCTCTTCAATAGCCATTATGAGTGTATCATTGTCGTCAATGGTTTTTAGGCCTTTTTCATCGATAATTGACGCCGGACCCTTGCCGGTGTTGAACATCTCAGTCAGCACTTTCCGCCCTATGGCCTCGGTGATTTCTCTTTTTGAGACAAGTTCTAAAAGCCGCACGAAATCCTTCGGTTTGACAGGGCAGGAAACTATGGGGACTGATGCATCATTCAGCAGTTTAAAGAGTTCCTTGATGATCCAGTTGCCGAGCCTTCTTTTATCCTCGCAGATCATGGCGCATGCAGAAAAATATTCCGATACGGCCTTATCCTTTGTAAGGATTAATGCATCATTTTTAGGTATCCCGTACTGCTCAATTATCCTGTTTAACTGCTGATCGGGCATTTCCGGCATAGTCTTCTCCATCCGGGTTATAAAGTCCTGATCGATTGTTGCCTCCATAAGGTCAGGGTCGGGGAAATACCTGTAATCAGGTGCATCCTCCTTGCTCCTCATGGGAAGGGTTATCTTTTTATCCTCATCAAAAAGCCGTGTCTCCTGCTTTACTTTAGCGCCTGATTCTATGATATCCTTCTGCCTTTTGATCTCGTATTCCAGTGCCTCCATGATATACCTGAATGAGGACATATTTTTTATCTCTGCCCTGTTTCCGAACTCAGCCGATTCCTTGGGCCTTATGGATATGTTTACATCGCAGCGGAGCTGGCCTTTTTCCATCATGCATTCGCTTATATCGATATACTTGAGGATCTGCTTAAGCTTTTCAAGGTATGATCGAGCCTCCTGCAATGAATGCATGGGATTGCGTTCATGGTCCGTGACTATCTCAAGCAGCGGGACGCTGGAACGGTTATAGTCAACAAGGCTGTAGTATTCCTCCGGTGCATTAGAGGAATGCATGAGCTTGCCGGCGTCTTCCTCCAGGTGTATCCGCTTTATCCCGATTTTATAAGGTTTGCCGCTGTCGTCGATGATCTCCAGGTAGCCGTCTTCACAAAAGGGAAGTTCATACTGTGATATCTGATAACCTTTCGGCAGGTCGGGATAGAAATAATTTTTTCGCGCGAATCTTGAAAAGGTATTGATCCTGCAATTAAGCGCCAGGCCTGCCTTAACGGCATATTCTACGGCCTTTTTGTTGAGGACCGGAAGCGCCCCGGGCTGACCTGTGCATACAGGGCATACACAGCTGTTGGGAGGGGCGTCATAACTTACCCTGCATCCGCAGAATAGCTTGGTGTTGGTGTCCAGTTCAACGTGTGTCTCAAAGCAGATTATGTATTCGTATTCCATTGAAAATCCTATTTTTCCGACATCTTCTCATATGCATGCCCGACCCTCAGTATCGTCTCCTCATCAAATGCCTTCCCGATAATCTGCATGCCGACAGGCAGGCCGTTTATTTCACCGCATTTAACGCTCATCCCCGGCAATCCCGAAAGATTCAGGGAGACAGTGTATATATCAACAAGATACATCTGCAACGGGTCGGAAAGTTTTTCTCCCAGTTTGAAGGGCAGACATGGTGTAGTGGGAGTTATGATAAAATCAACATCTTTAAAGGCCTTATCAAAGTCATTCTTTATCATGGTCCTGATCTTTTGGGCCTTCAGGTAATAGGCGTCATAATAACCTGCCGACAGGACATAGGTCCCCAGCATGATCCTTCGCTTTACCTCCCGGCCGAAGCCCTCATTCCTTGTGGCCTCATACATCATGATGACATCATCAATATCATCTCCTGACCTGAAACCGTATTTGACTCCGTCATACCGCGCCAGGTTGCTGCTTGCCTCTGCCGTGGCAATGAGATAATAGACGCTGACAGCGTATTTCGTATGCTGCAGGGATATATCAACAATCTCGACGCCATTTTTCTCCAGCAGTGCAATTGCTTCATCTATCTTCTTTTTAATGCCTTTATCCAGACCTTCGATAAAGTATTCCTTTGGAAGACCGGCCTTAAGTCCTTTGATATCCTTTTTGACGGCTTCAAGAAAGTCAGGTTTATTAATATCAGCGGATGTGCTGTCAAGGGTGTCATATCCTGCTATGGCGTTCAGGAGCATGGCGCAGTCCTCTGCGGTCCTTCCGATAGGGCCTACCTGGTCCAGGGATGACGCATAGGCGATAACGCCATACCTGGAGACCCTGCCGTAGGTCGGTTTAAGTCCTGCTGCGCCACAAAAGGCTGAGGGCTGTCTTATGGAACCGCCTGTATCTGTACCAAGGGCAAGTATGGCCTCTCCGGAGGCTACAGCCGCGGCAGACCCGCCGCTTGATCCCCCTGCTACCAGTTGCGTGTCAACAGGATTTTTTGTGGGACCGATTATAGAGTTCTCCGTGGATGAGCCCATGCCGAATTCATCCATATTAGTCTTTCCTATTAAAACAGCACCGTCCTTGAGCACCCTTTCAACTGCCGTGGCATTATAGGTCGGGATAAAGTTTTCAAGGATCTTTGAACCGCATGTTGTCCTGATACCTTTGGTGCAGAGGATGTCCTTTACCGCGATCGGGATCCCTGCCAGCAGCGGCAGCTTATTGTCCTTTCGGAATTTTTCATCAGCCTGGGCCGCCTGTTTAAGGGCGCTGTCCTTAACGGTCGTGATATAGGCATTCAGGGTTTTTTCCCTCTCTCCAATCCTTTTGAAGACAGATTCGGTGATCTCCCTCGAACTAATCTCGCCTTTCCTGAGTAATGTCGCCAAGACCACGGCGCTCATGCCGCATAATTCCATAGTTAAACCTTTACTTTCAATTGTTATCCAATATCCTTGGAACCTTGAAACAGCCCTTTTCTTTCAACGGGGCGTTTGATAAAAGATCTTCCGGTTTACCGGTGTCAGTCGGGATATCCTCTCTCCATATATTCCTTGTATCCATGACGTGGCTCATCGGCTTTATGCCCTTTGTGTCAAGTTCCTCCAGGGTCTCAACATAGGTAAGAATGGAGTTGAGGTCTTTTTTATATGCTTCAACCTCTGATCCCGATAGATTGAGTCTCGCAAGTTTAGCAACATGACGGACTTCCTTTTCAGAAATTTTTTCCGCTGACGCCTTTTTCAGGCCTTCTTCCTGAACAGTTCCTTTTGTATGGCCATGGCGCGGCATCATTACCGTACTGATGCCAAGCTCATCAAGCTGTTTTCTATCGACATCAGCAGGCGCCTGTGACAGGGGGCAGAAGGCCTTCCTGTTTTTCGGAAAGGCTATGACATCCCTGATGGACGCCCTCTTGAGTATCATTGCAACAACCCTGTCAATGCCCAGGGCAAGACCTGCATGGGGAGGGGCGCCGTATTCAAGGGCGGTAAGAAAGAAACCGAATTTTGCCTGGATCTCCTCATGGCTCATCCCCAAGGCCTTGAATATCTTCTGTTGCACGGCCATCTCGTGGATACGTATGCTGCCGCCCCCGAGTTCCTCGCCGTTCATGACAAGGTCATAGGCCCTGGAATTAAGGGCGAGGAGTTCATCGATATTTTCGGGATCAAAATCAATCCTGTCAGGCATGGTAAAGGGGTGATGCTGGGAACCGATACCGTCCTCTTTCTGTTCAAACAACGGAAACTCGGTTACCCAGAGCGGATAAAATTCATCATCCGGAATCATGCCAAGCCGTTCAGCAAGATGAAGCCTGAGGCCGCACAGGACCTTGTTGACCATATCGCGGGACTGATCTGCTATCATGATAAGCACATCACCGTCTTCAGCCTTAAATCTTTCCATAATCTTTCCCTGTTCATCCGGGCTGAAGAACTGGACAATGCTGGATTGAAGCGTTCCATCAATGACCTTCATCCATGTCATACCTTTTGCGCCAAATGAGGGGGCTATCTTCATGGCATATTCATTCTGGAGGATATTCTTACTGAGCTCGTCTGACCGTCCTTTTACACAGAAGCCCTTTATGTGCCCGCCTTTTTTTATAATACTCTTGAATACGGTGTATTGGGTGTCTTTCAAGATGTCGGTGATCTCTTCAAAGGCCATTCCGAAACGGAGGTCCGGACGATCGGAACCGTATCTTTCCATGGCCTCCCTGTAAGTCATTCTTGGAAAGGGTCTCTCAAGTTTTATATCGCCGTGGCTGAACATCCTTATGGTCAGCTCTTCAATAACCTCATATATGAACTCTTCATCAACAAAGGATGCCTCCATGTCAATCTGGGTAAATTCAGGCTGCCTGTTGGGCCGGAGGTCTTCGTCTCGAAAGCACCTGGCCACCTGAAAATAACGGTCCATTCCGCTTATCATAAGCAGCTGTTTGAACAACTGAGGGGATTGCGGCAGGGCATAGAATTTTCCATGATGGACTCGGCTCGGCACAAGATAATCCCTTGCGCCCTCGGGTGTGCTTCTTGTAAGAAACGGGGTTTCAATCTCAGTAAAATGAAGCTGATCAAGATAGTTCCTGATGGTGCTGAGGATCTTGTACCGCTTGATCAGCACCTCCTGCATGGATGGTCTGCGAAGATCAAGATACCTATATTTAAGCCTAATGTCCTCGTCAACGTTTTCAGGGCTTGCTTTTATATCCTCGCCGAATACCATGGCTTTTTCGCTGACATGAAAAGGGATCGGCCTGGATTTTGAAAATATTGTCAAATTCGATGCTGGCAATTCAATATCTCCGGTCGTCAGATTGGCATTTTCAGTTCCTTTTGCCCTCATGGCTACCTTTCCCGAGACCTCTATTACATATTCCTCTTTAAGGGATGTAGCCTTGTCATAGATTTCTTTATTGGTTTCCGATGAAAAGACCACCTGGATAATTCCGCGAATATCCCTCACGTGAATAAAGAGGAGGTGTCCATGATCTCGTATGGCGTCAACCCATCCCATAACCAGGACATCTTGGCCTGAATGAAAAGCGGTCAAATCGCCGCAATATATTCTTTCTTTCCAGTTCATAAAACACCTTATAAGATAAAGACATTTCTGATAAATAAAAAAGCGTCTTGCTCCATTAGGGAACTCGACGCCTTTGTCGTTAGAGAAATATGTTACACGCCATTGTGTTATCTCTATTTTGTTACATTTTATTATAAGTGCAATGGTTGTCAAGCATTTAATGATATCTCTAGAAGTTTCGACTCACCACATCCTGCCTCGGATTTTATATTTTAAAATTAACTCATTCCTTTATACAGGCAGACAAAGAGTCTCTTGATTATATCAATACTATAGGCTATAAGTTTTTTACCTTCTAAGAAGACTTTTCGTGTTATGATATTTATACTTTTTAAGGCGGAAATTATAATTCTAAAATCAATAAGGGGATCTTATGAGTAAACCGTTAATTATACCAAAAAAATATAAAAGCCTTCTTGACCTGGACCAGACGGAGAAGGCCATTAAAATGGTAAAAGACACCTTTCAGCAACAGTTTTCAGCTGAACTGAACCTTAAGAGGGTAACAGCTCCGTTAATGGTCCTTAAAGGAACCGGAATCAATGACGACCTTAACGGTACGGAACATAAAGTATCCTTTCCTATTATGGATATGGATAATGCAGTGGCCGAAGTTGTTAATTCACTGGCTAAATGGAAACGAATGGCGTTGGCTGATTATGGCATTTCAAAAGGATATGGAATCTACACGGATATGAATGCCATCCGCCCTGATGAAGAGCTTAGTAATATACATTCGCTTTACGTAGACCAGTGGGACTGGGAACGGGTGATCAACCGGGAAGACAGAAATCTGGAATTTCTTAAATATATTGTACGAAAGATATATGAAGTGCTCAAACGGACTGAATATATGGTGAATGAATACTATAGTGTTCTGCGTCCTGTTTTACCGCATGATATTGCCTTCTTCCATTCCGAAGAGTTGCAGAAGATGTATCCGGAACTAGATCCAAGACAAAGGGAAAAAGAGGCTGCCAGGAAACACGGGGCCATATTTGTCATCGGTATCGGCGGCGTTCTTGCTGATGGTAAACCGCATGACGGCAGAGCTCCTGACTATGATGACTGGACTATACCCACATCAAAAGGATTTAAAGGTCTGAATGGGGATATAATCCTTTGGAACCCGGTACTGGAAAGTGCTTTTGAGGTTTCATCCATGGGCATTCGTGTAGATAAGGACTCCTTATTGAAACAACTTGAAATCACAGGCACTACCGATAGAAAAACACTGATGTTTCACAAGCGGCTGATCAATAATGAACTTCCCCTGTCCATCGGCGGCGGGATCGGTCAGTCAAGAATATGCATGTTTTTCCTGCAAAAAGCGCATATCGGCGAAGTTCAGGCATGCATATGGCCGCGTGCCATAATTGAGCAGTGTAAAAAGAATAATATATTTCTTCTGTAATTATGGACAGATCCATTAATAATGCCGGTTATTAAAGCGCTATCTGTGTTCCCAGCTCAACCACACGGTTAGGAGGAAGGTTGAAATAGGCTGTAGAATTTCCGGCAACTTTTGCCATAAAGGCAAAGAGGCTTTTTTTCCAATGGGCCATCCTGGTTGGACCGTTGGTAAGAAGCGTCTCACTCCCGAGATAATAGGTTGTTTTTAAAGGCTGAGCGTCAATTCCATAAGCGGCAGCCATCTTCATAACCTCCGGGACATTCGGGGATTGCATAAAGCCATAGAATGCTATTACCCGATAGAAATTTTCTTGAAGCTTTTCCACCTTTATCCTCTCCTTGACCGGGATTGTCGCAGAATCCGTGAAGATGATCGAAAGCAGCACAACGTATTCATGCAGCATGTGGTTATGTTTCACATGGTGAAGCAGGGTTACAGGGACGCCCTCTGGAGACAACGACATGAATACTGCCGTTCCCGGAACCCTAGGCAGTCTCTTTTTTGCCATATCGGAGATGAAAATATCCAGCGGAAGTTTGATTTTGGCAAGTATATTGCTGATTTCTTCACGTCCTCTTCTCCATGTGGTCATTATAATCGTAATAAGTACAGCAATAAAAAGCGCAAACCAGCCGCCGCTGGCAACCTTGAAAAGGTTCCCGCCCAGGTAGGTAATATCAAAAATCAGGAAGATTCCGACAAGCAGGCCCGCTTTCCACATGGGCCAGTTCCATGTATGCATGAGCATAAAGAAATACAGGAAGGAGGTGATGGCCATAGTTCCGGTGACCGCAATTCCATATGCACCAGCCAGCCCGTTTGAATCCCTGAATACGATTACAACACCTAAGCAGGCAAGCATCAGAATATAATTGACGAATGGAATATAAATCTGACCTTTCATCTCGGATGATGTATGAATGATCCGCAACCGGGGGCAGAATCCAAGCTGAATCGCCTGCTGCGTAAGAGAAAAGACGCCGGAGATTAATGCCTGGGATGCAATTACCGATGCGATTGTAGCAATGCCGACCATGGGATAAAGGAATAATCTAGGCACAACACTATAAAAAGGATTGATGTTCATTTCGGGATGAGTGAGCAGCAGCGCCCCCTGGCCGAAATAGTTCAGGAGCAATGCTGGGAATGCAATCCAGAACCAGGAGAATCGGATGGCATGTCTGCCGAAATGTCCGAGATCCGCATAGAGCGCCTCACAGCCGGTAATGCAGAGGACAACCGATCCGAGCACAACGATGCCATGCGATCCGTTCTGTGCAAAGAACTCATAGGCATAGATCGGATTTATTGCGAAGAGTATCTTCGGTTCATGCAGTATCTGGCTGAGTCCAAGGACTCCGATTGTTGCAAACCATAGAAACATGACCGGTCCGAAGATTTTTCCTATCTCACCGGTCCCGCGATGTTGCATAAAAAACAGTAAAAAGATTATTATGCAGGTAATGGGCACTATAGTAGGTTTAGCGGCACTGGTTGCAACCTCGAGACCTTCAATGGCAGAAAGGACAGTAATGGCCGGCGTGATGACACCATCTCCATACAGGAGCCCTGCGCCCAGTACAGCGGCAATTATTACAGTTCGGCTTAGATTTGAAGACATCTTATTTTGGGAAGTTGGGATCAGACCGAATAGGGCAAAGATCCCGCCCTCGCCGCGATTATCGGCACGTAATATAAACATGACATATTTAATGCTGACCACGATGGTCAATGACCAGAAAATAAGAGATAGTACCCCCAGGATATTATCATTGGAAGGGATTATGGCGTGTATTCCATGGAAACATTCCTTCAAAGTGTATAGAGGGCTTGTTCCAATATCGCCAAAGACAACGCCAAGTGCGCCGACAGCGAGTATAAATGTTTTTTTATTCAGTCTGATCTGTGGAACGGATTTGCTTTCGTGAATTGATTCGTCAGCATTTTGAGAATTATCAGATGAAGATGACATAATAGGAACCTCCGAAGTCCAATAATCTGAGGATAAACTACCAGATCACTCCGTGTGGTTCTCCTCATCGTAGCCTACGAGGTTAGCTGACGGGCTCGGGCCGAAGAGTGCCCTGCGCAGCATTTCTGCGATACGCCCCAAAAAAAATGGTTCCCCCGTTCCTGAATATCAGGATTCGGCGTTGACGGCGATTTGTAATACAACATGAGAACATTGTCAAGAAGCCTATGTTAAATAATTATTTTATTGATTTTAATCCCGCTAAATCTGGACCTCAGGCCTTTGCATTGTAGACGTTTTATCTCTAATGGACCTTTTTATTTTAAATCGTACTTTTCACCCTGTGCGCCTTTTTTCTTAACCGGGCATCCTTACTTAAATAATGCCGGCATGTTGATACCTGCCTTATTAGCATAATTTCATTAACTCGATAAAATACAAAAATGAATAACAATAGACACCTAATAACAAAAATGTAGGGTGCTAATCTTCCAATGAATATCCAATAAACTGAAAATATATTGTAATAACGATATGATAGATCGGGTAAAAACCTATTTGACCTATTGGCATGGACGTTGCTTTGACTATACATCAAACAGTTGATTTATCCCGAGATGACTCGAAGGTGAATGAATCTGTTAAAATTTCAAATCAAAAGGAGAAAAATATGAACACAGGAGATACCACTTTTGTAATAATATCAGCCGCCCTTGTCATGCTAATGACTCCGGGTTTGGCCCTCTTTTACGGGGGCATGGTACGCAACAAGAATGTCCTGGGAACAATAATGCAGAGTTTTATTATCCTTGGAGTTATTTCCATTGAATGGGTGCTCTGGGGATACTCAATGTCTTTTGGCCCTGACCACGGAGGCATAATAGGAGGACTGGATTGGATCGGACTTAAAGGCGTCGGTATGGAACCAAGTGCAAGTTATGGAACAACCGTTCCTCATCTGGCCTTTATGATATTTCAATGCATGTTTGCCGTGATCACTCCTGCACTTATTACAGGTGCCTTTGCCGAGCGTATGAAGTTCAGCGCATTCTTAGTTTTTACGCTTCTATGGGCGACACTTGTATATAATCCCATCTGCCATTGGGTATGGGGGATAGGCGGCTGGATGCTCAAATTTGGGGCAATGGATTTTGCCGGCGGAACGGTTGTACATATAAGTTCCGGCATATCGGCCCTTGCGGCAGCAATCATAATAGGAAAGAGGAAAGGATTTGGAAGCACACCCTTTATACCACATAATGTCCCCATGACAATAACAGGGGCAGCTATACTCTGGTTCGGTTGGTTCGGTTTTAATGCAGGAAGCGCTCTTGCAGCGAACGGATTAGCAGCTAATGCCTTTGTTGTAACACATGTTGCCTCTGCGACAGCCGCCTTGACGTGGATATTGATGGAAAAGATTCACAGGGGAAAACCCACAACACTGGGCGCAGCCAGCGGCGCTGTTGCCGGACTTGTAGCAATTACCCCTGGATCCGGTTTTGTAGGCCCTGTCTCTTCCATAATAATAGGCGGTCTTGCCGGTGCGATCTGCTACGGTGGAATAATGCTTAAATCCAAACTGGGATATGATGATTCCCTGGATGTAGTAGGCGTACACTGTGTTGGAGGCACATGGGGAGCTCTTGCAACCGGTTTATTTGCAAGCAAGGCAATTAATCCTGCCGGTTTTGACGGTTTGTTCTTCGGCAATCCCGGACAACTATGGAAACAGTTTATCGCCGTTGCCGTAACGATGGTCTTTGCCTTTGTCATGACTGTAATAATCCTGAAGCTTATCGATCTAGTCATAGGATTAAGGATGACAGAAGAAGATGAAGAAAAGGGAATGGATGTCAGCCTGCACAATGAAACCGGATATAACTTATAAATAAGGAGATTCGACAATGAAAAAAGTTGAAGCAATAATCAAACCATTCAAACTGGATGAGGTAAAAGAAGGTCTCTCGTTGCTGGGGGTCAAAGGCCTGACAGTCAGCGAGGTTAAAGGATTCGGGCGTCAGCGAGGCCATAAGGAAATTTACCGAGGGGCTGAATATAATGTAGATTTCACTCCGAAGATAAAGATTGAGGTAGTTCTGGATGCCAAGATATTGCCTGATGTTATTAAGGTAATCAGGGAAAAGGCGCTTACCGGTCAGATTGGCGACGGTAAGATCTTTGTCACCTCTGTTGAAGAAGTGATCAGGATACGCACAGGCGAGAAAGGAATTGATGCTATCTGAAATTTAACAAACAACATTCTTTAATCTAACAGAACAATAAAAATATAATATCACAATTGGAGGAAGAAATGAGACGCAGAATTAAAGGTGTATTTATTTGTATTATAATATTAACCCTATTTGGAGGAGTATTTAATTCCCGGGCGGAAGAAGAAAGCCCCACAGCTGCAGGCGGCATAGCGTTTCTAAGCAAGTATATGTGGAGAGGTTATGAATTGAGCGATGAAGGCATGGTAGTTCAACCGTCTATGACCATTGCATACGAGGGGTTGGCCTTTAATGCATGGGGCAACCTGGATACGGATCAGGCGGATGAAAATGCCGCATTAAATGAGACGGACCTTACGGTCTCTTATGATACAAGCGCGGGGCCTTTAGGTCTTGGAGCGGGTTACATATATTATGGTCTTGAGGGCATGCAGGACACCCAGGAGGTTTATCTGAAGGCGAGCTATGCCACAATATTAACTCCTGCTCTGACCTTGTATAAGGACGTCAGTTCATTGCCAGGATATTATTTCAGCCTGGGACTGTCACACGCAATCCGCCTGACCGATGCAATCGCATTGAATCTTTCCGGTACATTCGGATATTATATATCGAGTGATGATTCCATAGTTGAGGCAGGCACAAATGATAAATATAACGGCTTGCAGGACGGACTGTTATCGGCCTCTTTAAGCATGCCGATTACAAAATATATTTCCATATCTCCGACAATATCTTATGTTTTTCCCTTATCGGATAAAGCAGAAGATTCTCTCGGGATAACAAGCGGAGAGGCCTTTGGCGGCGTTGTGTTATCTTTCGCATTTTAAGATGCGATGGATTAAACCGGAATGCCTTCCCGACAACGTCGTCGGGATGGCATTTTTATGATTTATTCTATTTTGCAAAATTGATAAATACATGAATAAAAAAATTTATGTAATCAAAGTTGGCACCACATTCCCTGATACAAAGCGTGAATTCGGCGACTTTGACCTGTGGACCCTCAAAGGTCTGGGAAGATGTAATAATGCGATGCGGGTAATCGATGTTAAACACGGTGATCCGCTTCCTGACGCGAATGAGTGCTCCGGTGTTGTAGTCACAGGTTCCCATGACATGGTTACGGATAATTTGCCGTGGAGCGTCAGGATCGTGGAATGGATTCCTCTGTTGCTGTACAAGAGAATACCTTTCCTGGGGATCTGCTATGGACATCAACTCCTTGCCCACGCCATTGGAGGTAAGATAGGATTTCACCCCGGAGGAACTGAAATCGGAACGGTAGAGATCAAACTGCTTCCTGAGTGTGTTGATGATCCTTTGTTCTGTTCTATTCCTTCGGCCTTTTCTGCGCATGTCACTCATAGACAGACCGTCATTTTACTTCCTAACAGGGCTGTGCGTCTTGCCATGAACACCTTTGAGCCCAACCATGCCTTCAGAATTGGGAAATGCGCCTGGGGCGTCCAGTTCCATCCCGAATACACCGCAGATATCATGCGGTCATACATTATTAACGAGAAGAGAGACCTGCTCCGGGAGGGCATAAATATCAGGTCTGTCCTGGATTCGGTGAGAGAAACCCCCGAGGCCGCATCGATACTGAAGAGGTTCAATGAGGTTATTGTGAACCGCCGTTAAAGCGTTTAAGGTATTTTAAAAAATATTACTACCTATTATGGAAAGATGTTTTGACGCCTTTTGATACCGATAGATGAGCTGATCATAATTTTTATTCAATTTTTGTTGATTGACACTGAATGCTCGTATATTTATTCACCATGGCAAGAGGACGACATCCAACACGAATCCGTATCGATCCACCTGACGCGCAAATCGCCGCGAAGTATCTCTATCGTTGGCATGGCCGCGATCTGTTTCACGAGCCCCATCGTTTTCCCAGTCTGACGTCGCCGGAGTTGTTCGGCAACAACCGCCCGCTTGAAATTGACTTCGGTTGCGGACAGGGCATTCTGGCGTGCAGCCGTGCCAGACAATATTCCGACAGCAACATCTTCGGCATTGAAAAATCGCAAAAACCGCTTTACTGCGCAATCCGTCATGCATCTGAGCTCAAACTTGACAATATCAAATTTGTACGAGGTGATTTCAGGATCATGCTGCCGCTCCTGCGACCCCGGACAGTCAGTACGGTCTATTATCTGTTCCCTAACCCGCCGCAGGATTTTCATCTGGATCGCGCAAATGCCCAGCGACGTCTTTTTATGCAATCCATTCACGATGCGCTTGTTCCCGGCGGCCGCTTCTATTTCGCCACTGATGCCCTGTCGTTCTTTGAATGCATGTACGACATCCTGAAAAACAGTCTTCAGTATAGGACATTTGACTCGGGGACTGTCGATTTCGACATCTCCACCCATTACCGGCAAAGATGGGAACAGCAGGGAAGACCTTTCAGAAGTATTGTCGTTGAAAAGGCGCCTTAGGAATAGAATTCGTTTCATTCTTGTTTAAAAACGATTTTACCGTAAAGTCGCAAGAGACCCAGAGAAATCAATTTTATCAGATTAAGGGATCCGGGACACAACTTGGCATTCAGTTTTTGGCCATAGCAGCTACATTATTGTACGCATTTGGGTTAAGTTATTTATTCCTTAAAATCATCGATAAATTATGGCTTGCGACTTCCTGTAAATGATGAGATAAACGGCTTAGACCTAAGTCAGCACGAGGAGAAGGCATACATGTTCTGACATCAATAGTACAACCCGGTGTTATGTGTAATATAATCATATTTGATTTTGCGTATAACAATATTTTTGAGGTAAATAAAATGAAAAAACTGGAAGTGATTATAAAACCATTTAAATTAAGTGATGTAAAAGATAGTCTAACTAATCTTGGAATACAGGGGATGACCGTTTCGGAAGTAAAAGGTTTCGGCAGGCAGAAGGGTCACAAGGAAATCTACCGCGGCGCTGAATATCAAATTGATTTTGTGCCGATTAAAATAATCATAGGACCGCTATGGCACACTATTCTCATGTAAGCACCGGTTGGGAAAGTCTGGATACGATTATTGATCATCTGCGAAAGGGTGATAATGTCGTATGGCAGGTTGACAATATTGATGATTATGAAAGGGTGGCGACTCTTTTCGTGAAAAGCGCCATTGCCAATAAACAGCGTGTAGTTTATATGAGGTTTGCGCGTCATCTGCCCTTGCTGGAAGAACAAAATAATATAAAGAAATACAATTTGAATGTCGAGAAGGGTTTTGAATCTTTCTCGTCGCAAGTCCATGATATAATTACAAAGGAAGGAAGAGATATTTATTATGTCTTTGACTGCCTCTCCGACCTCCTCCATGTATGGGCTACCGATCTTATGATCGGAAATTTTTTCTTTATTACCTGTCCGTATCTTTTTGAGATGAATACCATTGCATATTTTGCCGTACTCAGAAAGATGCATTCCTTCAAGACGATTGCCCGTATAAGAGAAACAACGCAGCTGCTGATTGATATGTATAATTACAAGGGGCTTATCTGTGTTCACCCACTAAAGGTCCAAAACCGTTATTCCCACACCATGTTTTTCCCTCATAAAAAAGAAAACGGAAACCTTGTGCCTGTCATTAATAGCGTCGAGGCGGCTGAACTGTTTTTCCATCTTTCCAAGGAAAACTCTACAGACGCCAGACTTCATCTTGACTACTGGGACAGACTCTTCATGCAGGCCAAAAATCTTGTTGAATCAGAGGCGGGTGATGAAGAGAAAAAGGATATGGTTGAACAGCTTAGCCGCCTGATGCTCAGCCGCAAAAAAAGAGATCTTGCCATGATCAGGGAAAACATGTCTCTTGAAGATCTTCTTCAGATAAAGGAGCGATTAATCGGGACGGGGTTTATAGGCGGCAAATCTCTTGGAATGCTTTTATCAAGAAAGATTTTAATGGGTGATAAATCCTATAACTGGGGCGAAATCCTGGAACATCACGATTCCTTTTATATAGGTTCCGATGTCTTTTACTCCTATATCGTTCAAAACGGCTGGTGGAAGCTTTTTATGGCCCATAAGACAAAGTCGGGTTATTTTTCAAAGGCAATTGAATTAAAAGACAATATGCTTAATGGGGTATTTCCGGAGGAGATAAAAGAACAATTTCAGTTCATGCTCGAGTATTTTGGCCAGTCGCCCATTATTGTGCGGTCCAGCAGTCTTCTTGAGGATGCCCTGGGCAGCGCCTTTGCCGGAAAATATGAGAGCTTCTTCTGTGTTAATCAGGGTGATCCGGGAAAAAGATACGAGGCCTTTGAATATGCCGTGAAGCAGGTATTTGCCAGCACCATGAATGAAGACGCGCTTGCCTATCGTTTACAAAGGGGGCTTGATCAGTCGGATGAGCTCATGGCCTTGCTTGTTCAAAGGGTTTCCGGGACCTACCGTAAAAATTATTTTTTCCCTGAAATGGCCGGAGTCGGACTTTCGCTTAATCCCTTTGTATGGAAAAAGGATATGGACCCCAAGGCAGGCATGCTCAGACTTGTTCTGGGGCTGGGCACCAGGGCGGTCGATCGCGTTGAAAATGATTACCCCAGGATCGTATCCATCAGCGACCCCCTGATTAAGCCCCTGTCTGAAATGAAGGATATCAAGAAATTTTCCCAGCACTTTATAGATCTTTTAAATCTGGATTTGAATCAGATACAGACAGTGTCTCTTCCGGAATTAATCGATAATGATCTGAACATGCAACTTGATCTGATAGCCACAAAGGACACTGATACGTCTGATCGAAGAGAGGAAGGTTTCGGCAAAGCGGCAAGAGATTCATGGGTGCTTACATTTGATAATTTCTTATCCGCTACTTCCTTTACCAGGGTGATGGAAAGGATGTTAAAGATCCTTGAAGATCGGCATATGAATCCGGTAGATATAGAATTTACCGTCAATTTCAGCCGGGCAGGGGATATACAGGTTAATCTTCTGCAATGCAGGCCTTTCCACACATTGGGTAAAGGGCCAGGCATCGAGGCGACTGAACAAATCTCAAAGGAAAAGATCATAGTCAGGACCGAAAGCAATTTTATGGGTGGAAATCTCTCAACGAATATAGCATGTTTAATATTCGTTGATCCCAGGGAATATGCCGATCTTACACTTTCAGAAAAATACAGCGTTGCGCGGTTGATCGGCAAGCTAAACAGGACCATTGTTGATCAGGAAAAGATGCCCACATTATTATTGGGGCCGGGAAGGTGGGGCACCCGCACGCCCGCCATGGGAGTTCCTGTGACCTTCTCTGAAATCAATCACATTGTTGCCATGGCCGAAATAAGTTATCAGGATGGAAATCTTATACCTGATCTATCATTCGGGACGCACTTTTTTCATGACCTGGTTGAAACGAATATATTTTATTTTGCCGTATATCCTGAAAATCCCGGCGTGATTTTCAACTGGGAATGGCTTCGCGGTCTGCCTAATATCCTTGGGGATGCAATCCCTGATGATGTTCGTTTTAAGAACGTCATTAAGGTTGCAGATCTCACGGGTAAAGGTCTTATGCTTTTATCTAATGTCGTAACACAGAAAACGATTTGCTATCTCACATAAGAAGACAGATGGAATATCATATATAGTCGGTTTTAATCTTGTGATTTGATTCCATGATCTCTATGCTGATAATAATTTTGAAAAAATTAAAAAATCAAATTTAAAAGCTTGACAACCTGCCATCTGTCTGTAATATAATGTAGAAAAATTGCACAAAGGCGTGTATTAAAATTTTAAATCGACAAAGGCGTCGGGCCCTTCCAAGAGGGCGCGACGCCTTTTTTATTTCCCGGTGTTTATCAACGGCAAATATCTTCCCGGCGATAAGCGATTTCTTAAGGAAGCATCTGATTTGCCGTATGTAAAAAAAGATATGAAATATAATATATTGAATGTGTTATAATTAATTTATTAAACCGGGACATGAAAGAATCTATATTTATCAAGAAAGGTGTTTTGCTGAAATGACTAATAATCTTGAACGCACCCTTGCGATCTTTTATTGCCGGAACATGCCTGAAAGCGGCGAAGAAGTGAGACAGTCTCTGGAAAAGAAATATGGTAAATCCATTAGGCTGTTTCCCATGCCCTGCAGCGGGAGGATTGATATTGTGCATCTCCTGCGGGCGCTTGAGGAATTTGCAGATGCGGTTTATGTGATAACCTGTCCTGAAGGCGCATGCAGATATCTTGAAGGAAATAAAAGGATTGGAAAGAGGGTTGAAAGGGCGAAATCAATTATCGAAGGCATAGGCCTTGAAAAGGAACGCCTGAACCTTATTACACCGGTTGCAGTAAATGATAAGTTCAGCCTGGCATCTTATGCTGAGGAGATTATGAAAGGGGCAATAAAATATACACCTTCGCCTGTGTTTAAAAAGACGGCGCATGGCGCAGGCAAGACAAAAAGAAAGGGATCAAAAGCCCCTTAAGAATATAAGATAACAAATTAATTTAATTAAAAAAAATAATTGGAGATGTAAAATGATTACGGCGGAACAAAAACCCATGAATGAGATCAGGGATATGATCGCCCCTTATAAAAGGATCCTTACCGTAGGTTGTGCGTCCTGTGTGGCGGAATGCGCGGCAGGAGGAGAGAAGGAGACAGGCGCCCTGGCCTCAGCGCTCCGCATGGCCTGCAAGATGGCAGGGGATGAAAAGATAATTCATGAAAAGACACTGGACAGACAATGTGTGAAGGATTTCGTGATCCAGCTGGAGGACGTGATTAAAGATTACGACGCAATACTCTCACTTGGATGCGGCGCAGGCGTGCAGGCAGTAGCAGAGATGTACAATGAAGTGCCTGTTATTCCGGCCCTGAATACGGAATTTCTGGGGGAAACCCGTGACCAGGGACTATGGGTTGAAAACTGTCTCGGATGCGGCGACTGCATGCTGTATTTTTTCGGTGGGGTATGTCCGCTTGCGCGCTGCTCAAAGCAGCTCCTGAACGGCCCGTGCGGCGGATCTCAGGACGGCAGATGCGAGGTTGACCCCGATGTGCCCTGCGCATGGCAGAATATAATTGACAGGTTGTCGTCTTTCAACGCCCTCGATAGACTGGAAAAGATATACCCTCCAAAGGATTGGTCGAAAAAGCGCGGTGCAGGGCCAAGGAAAATTATCAGAGAGGATCAAAAGAGATGACAGATATAAGTATGTTAAAAAAAGTTCTTAAAAGCGGTGAATTTGCCGTAACCGCAGAGTGTGGTCCACCTAAAGGTGCCGACCCTGAGGCGGTATTAAAAAAGGCTGGGCTATTAAAAGGCAACGTTGACTCTGTAAATGTAACGGACAATCAGACCGCCATCGTGCGCATGTCCAGCATGGCTGCTTGCAGTCTGATAAGGTCTATCGGCATGGACCCCATCCTGCAGATGGTAGTGAGGGACAGAAACAGGATTTCCCTGCAATCGGATATCCTCGGTGCATCGGCGATCGGCATTCGAAATGTAGTCTGCCTTTCTGGCGATCATATGAGGTTCGGCAATCAGCCCCAGGCAGTGGGTGTTTTTGACCTGGACTCCATACAATTTGTGAAGACTGTCAAGGATATGAGGGATGAGTCAAAGATCGCAGGCGGCGAGGCACTTACAAAGGCACCTGACATGTTTATAGGCGCTGCGGCAAATCCCTTTGCCGATCCCCTTGCATTCAGGGTGGTGCGTCTTGGAAAAAAGGTTGCAGCGGGCGCGGATTTTATCCAGACCCAATGCATATATAATCTGGAACGGTTTGAAAAATGGATGGGGATGGTCAGGGACAGGGGCTTGGATAAGAAATGTTATATACTGGGCGGCGTGACACCGCTTAAATCCCCCGGCATGGCCAAATATATGAAGAATAATGTAGCAGGCATGGATGTCCCTGATGAGCTGATAAATAGGATGCAGGGCGTTCCCAAGGAGAAGTGGAAGGAAGAGGGCATCAAGATATGCGTTGAGACAATCGAGAGATTGAAGACCATTAAAGGCGTCAGCGGCGTCCATATTATGGCCATTGAATGGGAAGAGGCTGTCGGCGAGATCGCGGAAAAGGCAGGACTGTTGCCGAGACCGATAATTTAAACAGAGAGTTAAATATTAATTATGTCATCCAAATATGTAATTCATACCAGGCAGGTGCCTGACAGATTTAACGCCTTGACAAAGTCCGGGATCATTGCATGGGAAGAGGGGTGCCTCAAATGCGCCGTATGCGTTAAAAAGCAGTGCGTGTACGGTGTCTATGACAAAAGGGGCCTGGACCCGCGCCAGATGATTGATTCCATTGATAATCAATGCATGAATTGCTACAGGTGCGTCCAGAGCTGCCCAAAGGAACTCATCCACAAATCCATAAACCCGGAATTCAAGGCCATGGGGGATACCCACTGGACCCCGGACATTATTGCAAGACTATGGTATCAGGCCCAGACAGGAAAGATACCGGTTTCAGGCGCAGGTTATCCCGGGCCGTTTACAGGACCGGGCTTTGATTCCATGTGGACCGACATGTCCGAGATAGTCAGGCCAACCAGAGATGGAATACACGGACGTGAATATATCAGCACATCCATTGACATCGGAAGCATACCGAAACAGCTTGCGTTTTCAGATAAAGGGGAACTGGTCGGAGAGGAGCCGGTAGTTCTGGAGATCCCCGTGCCTATAATATTCAGGCTTCCGTCCTTTGGTTCCATAAGTGAGAATACCCTTATGGGCTGGGCCATGGCTGCAAGACATCTGGGCGTATTGATGGCCCTTCCCTATAACATGATTAAAGGGGACCTGGAGGGATATAAAGCCAACCTGATTCCGATATTCGGCGCTGACGACAAGGTTGCATCGCTGGGTGATGAAATCAGGATGGTCAAGGCGATATGGGACGGCAATAATAAAAGGCTGCTTGATCGTGTAAAAAAGTCTTATCCAAATGCCCTGATTGTTGTAAGTATTCCCCTTGCAAAGGATTCGTTCGAGGAGGTAATAGGCCTTATCCATGATGGTTATTCGATATTTAATCTTGAAGGGACCTTTCAGGGCAGGAGCGCGGACGATCAATCGCGTTTTGTCAAGGATGATCTAAGGGCAATCCATCAGTCGCTTGTAAGGGAAGGCATACGCAACGAGGTTACCCTCATGTCAAGCGGCGGGTTCGCCATGGCCGAGCATGTCGCAAAGGCGGTGATCTGCGGCGTCGACGGCGTGTTTATTGATTTCCCGATACTGATAGCCCTTGAGTGCCGGATGTGCCGGCGATGTGAAAAGGGCCTCCCATGCCCTGTTGAAATAGAAAATGCACCCCCCAGGTGGGTTGCCGCCCGAACAGAAAATATTATGGGTGCGTGGCATAATCAGCTTCTGGAGATCATGGGCGCCATGGGCATAAGGGAAGCCAGGCGTCTGCGCGGAGAGGCGGGAAGGGCGATGTTTTTTGAAGAACTGGACCGTGAGATATTCGGCACAATGGATAAACCGGAGGAGGGCCTTGAACTTGAATAACACGAATAGATTTAAATTGCCGGAGGTTGTTACAACAAGGTCGCGATTCAGAAACCCGATTGGAAAATACAGACTAGCCAGGAACAATGATTGCACGGCATGCGGCAAATGCGTTGAGATATGCCCTTGCGGCGTTCACGTCATTAAAAGAGGAAAGGTCTATGTAAAGAATCATTATCTGTGCATTGGAG
>Ga0153915_10000727_pt1 | contig 30460 bp, 28 predicted proteins | sample Opewatmetagenome_2_FD_107003 | JGI IMG/M metagenome (GOLD analysis project Ga0153915, IMG submission 107003) | Freshwater wetland microbial communities from Ohio, USA - Open water 3 Core 3 Depth 3 metaG | ecosystem: Environmental > Aquatic > Freshwater > Wetlands | place: USA: Ohio, Lake Erie... | reverse complement strand
TTCCGTCCGGCTTGACGATAATCAAACGGATTGTCGCGCTTAATCCGCGCTGTGAGAAGGAAGAGGGACGGAGAACGGCCGTTATGCTAACCCCGAACGGCCCTAATGTTTCCTATCGTCTCGGAAGTCAGCTCGACGACAACATACGCTCGCCAGGTTGATTCCGCCACGGCTGACGCCTCATCCCTGCCAATGGCGCACCGCCTCCCCCGGACCGGCTAGAATGGGCGGTGAGGCATTGATGTCGGACCAGACACTCATCGAGAAGATCCAAACACTGCCCCCCGACCGCATCGAAGAAGTTGAGGACTTTGTCGATTTCCTGAAGACGCGCGACCAGGACCGCGCCCTGGTCCACGCCGCTGCCCGACTTTCTGAGGACGCGTTCCGCAAGGTCTGGGACAATCCGGACGATGCCGAATACGATCGGCTCTAAATTCGCGGAGCCGGGCTCTTGAAGGCCTCACGGATCAAACCGGTCTTCACGACCGTCGAGCAGCGCCTGATCCTGAGAAAGCTCGGAGCGTTGCAGCCTGCAGACCTCGTGGCTCTCCGTAACGCGATTCAGCAAGTCATCGGCTGAGTGTTTTGGCCGTCCCTGGCGCGAGGCGCTCACGCACCGCCTCACAGGGCTGACGCTTCTGGACGCAAGCTGTAGCCGCCGCGCCAAGATCATCTCCAGCGTTGTTCTCGGTCCCCACCCCGTCGTCTATCGCTCACTTCGTTTTTGATGCGGGCTTCTCGACGACACGGATATGCAGCTCGCGGAGCTGTTTCTCCGAGACCGGCGACGGCGCGCCCATCAGCAGATCCTCGGCGTTCTGCGTCATCGGGAACGCGATCACCTCGCGAAGATTCGGCTCCTGCGCCAGCAGCATCACCATGCGATCGATGCCCGGCGCGAGGCCGCCGTGCGGCGGCGCGCCGTGGCGGAACGCGTTGAGCATGCCGCCGAACCGCTTCTCCACCTCATCCGATCCGTAGCCGGCGATCTCGAACGCGCGCAGCATCACGTCCGGCCGGTGGTTTCTGATGGCGCCGCTCGACAGTTCCACGCCGTTGCAGACGATGTCGTACTGGAACGCCTTGATCGACAGCGGATCTTTCGTGTTCAGCGCATCGAGGCCGCCCTGCGGCATCGAGAACGGGTTGTGGCTGAACGCGACCTGATTGGTGTCGGGATCGAGCTCGTAGAACGGAAAGTCAGTGACCCAGCAGAACCGATACGCGTTCTGCTCGAGCAGGCCGAGCTCCTTCGCGAGATGACCGCGCAGGCCGTCGATGGCGCGCATCAGCGTCTTCGCCGGTCCCGAGACGAAGAACACGGCATCGCCCTGCTTCACCTCCGCAGCGTCGAAGATCCTGTTGCGGCGCTCTTCCGGCAGATACTTCGCGAGCGGCCCCTTCGGCGTCTCCGCCGCGACGATGTAGGCCAGGCCGCCGAGGCCGAGCGTTTCGGCGAGGCCGACGGTCTTGTCGAAGAAGCTGCGCGACTTCTCTCCGGCGCCGGGCGCTTTGATCGCGCGGACGACGGACCCGCTTTCCACGGCCTTCGCGAACACCGCGAACTCCGAGCCGCGGAAGATCTCCGTCACGTCCACCGCTCTAATCGGATTTCTCAGGTCCGGCTTGTCACTCCCATACATCGCCACCGCGTCGTCGTACGCGATGCGGGGAAAGGGCGTGGGCGAGACCGTCCAGTCGGAGAACTCGCTGAATACGCCAGCGAGCACGGGTTCGATCGCGCTGAAGACGTCGTCCTGGGTGACGAACGACAGCTCCACGTCGAGCTGGTAGAACTCGCCGGGCGAGCGGTCGGCGCGAGCGTCTTCGTCGCGGAAGCACGGGGCAATCTGGAAGTACCGATCGAAGCCGGCGACCATCAGGAGCTGCTTGAACTGCTGCGGCGCCTGCGGCAGCGCGTAGAACTTGCCCTCGTGAATGCGGCTGGGCACCAGATAGTCGCGCGCGCCTTCCGGCGAGCTCGACGTCAGGATCGGCGTCTGGAATTCGAGAAAGCCCTGCTCGGTCATCCGCCGCCGGATGCTCGCGATGACTTTCGACCGCAGGACGATGTTCGCGTGGATCTTGTCGCGGCGCAGATCGAGGAAGCGGTAGCGCAGCCGCTGCTCTTCCGGGATGTCCTGCGTGCCGGCCACCTGGAACGGCAGCGTCTCGGCGGTCGAGAGGGTCTCGATCTTCTCGACGTCGACCTCGACGAGCCCGGTCGGCAGATTCGGGTTGATGTTCTCTTCCGTGCGCCCGATGACTTTGCCTTCGACGCTGATGACGCTTTCGACGCGCACGGATTCGGCGCCGGCAAACGCCGCCGAACTCGGCGTGAACACGCACTGCGTGACGCCGTAGTGATCGCGCAGGTCGATGAACAGCAGTTGGCCGTGATCGCGCTTGCGATGCACCCAGCCCGCCAATCTGACGGTCTCACCGATGTGCTCGGGACGAAGCACAGCACACGTGTGAGACCGGTACCGGTTCGAAGAGTTCGCGAGGTTCACGAGGTTCTCAGGGTTCGGGAAATAAAAGCCGCGACATCGGCTCGCGGCATGGTCTGCTGCTCGCCGCTGCGCATGTCTTTCACGCTCACCGTGCCGTTGGCCTTCTCATCGTCGCCGACAACCGCGACGAACGGCACGTTCCGGCTCGAGGCGTACTTGAACTGCTTGCCGAGCTTGTCGGCCTCCGGGTAGATGTCGACGCGCAGGCCGCCGCGGCGCAGCTCGCCCGCGAGCGCCAGCGCATCCCCGCGCGCTCCGTCGTTCCAGATTGTCACCATCGCGTCCGCGTTGCTGCCGGCGACGTGGGCCGGGAACATCCCCCGCTCGGTCATGACGACGATGATGCGTTCGAGGCCGAGCGAGAATCCGCAGGCCGGCACGTCGCGGCCGAGAAACATGCCGACGAGGTTGTCGTACCTGCCGCCGCCGCCGAGGCTGCCGGCCAGATCGGGCACCGAAATTTCCATGATCGCGCCCGTGTAGTATGACAGCCCGCGCGCGAGAAACGGATCGAACACCACTTTGCCAGCGGCCGGCGTTTCGCGACACAGCTCAATCAGGCCCGCGAGTGCGTCCGGAACGGCATCCGGCAGAGCGTCCTTCAGGCCCTGCAGCGCCTGCGCGCGTGTCGTCAGCTTTCGTTGTTCCAGTTCCGCCGCGACACCCTCGGGGCCAATCTTGTCTAGTTTGTCCAACGCGATGAGGGCCTCTGCCTGTGCTGACGGTGCGTCGATGTCGAAGAACGTCTTCAACAACAGCGGCAGGTGCTGCCGATGGTTCAGCCTGATCCTGAAATCAGCAAACCCCAGCGTGGTCAGCACCTCGCTGACCGCGGCGAGCTGCTCCACTTCGACCACCGGCGACGTCGAGCCGATCGAATCGATGTCGCACTGGAAGAATTCCCGGAAGCGGCCTTTCGCCGGGCGATCCGCGCGCCACACCGGCTGAATCTGATAGCGCTTGAAGAACTTCGGCAGCTCGTTCTGGTACTGCGCGACGACGCGCGCGAGCGGGACGGTCAGGTCGTAGCGCAGCGCGAGATCCGCTTCGCCGCTCGCTTCATGCTCGCCGCGCTTGAGGATCTTGAAAATGAGCTTGTTGCCCTCTTCGCCGTATTTGCCGAGCAGGGTCTCGATGTTCTCGAACGCGGGTGTTTCGAGCGGCTCGAAGCCGTAGCGCTCGTACACGTCTCGCACGACCTTGATGACGTGCTCCCGCCGGCGAATCTCGTCCGGAAGGAAATCGCGGGTGCCGCTGGGGGGCTTGGTAGACATTGACACGGCAGGCCTAAAGGCCTGCACTACGACTGGTGGCGTCCATGTAGTCGAGACGATAGCCGACGTAGCGGTCCGCGTAGGCCTGGATGTCGAGCACTTCGGCATCGCTGAGCGTCCGCTTCACTTTCCCGGGGCTCCCCATCACGAGCGAACGCGGCGGCACCCTCATGCCTTCGACGAGCAGTGTGCCGGCGGCGACGATCGATCCGGTGCCGACATGCGCGCCGTTCAGCAGGATCGCCCCCATGCCGATGAGGCACTGGTCCTCGATCGTGCACCCGTGGACGATGGCGCCATGGCCAATCGTCACGTTGTCGCCGATCGTCGTCGGATGCGTTTTCGTCATGACGTGGACGACCGTGCCGTCCTGCACGTTGCTCCGCCTGCCGATCCGGATCCAGTTCACGTCGCCGCGAATGACGACCGACATCCAGACGCTGCTCTCTTCGCCGATTTCGACGTCGCCGATGACCTGCGCGCTGTCGTCGATGAACACGCTGGATGGAACGCGCGGCGTACGTCCCCGATGAGCACGAATCATTGCAGTGGAATTATAGCGGGCGCCGGTATTTCACGAAGACACGAAGGACACGAAGGCCACGAATTCTCTTTTTCAAAAGAGAGTTTCGTGGTCTTCGTGTCGCTCTTCGTGCCTTCGTGATGTACAGGCCTAGTTAGTAGCCAGGGAGCCACCTTTTCGTGGGGTGGGTCCGCCGCGCAGCGACTGCAGGTGCGCGATGACCGCGCGCATCTGGGCGTCGGCGTCGCCGCCAAGGTCCGGATACGGCGACTTCGGATAATCCGGCCAGAACTGCGTCATGCGCGTGCCCGGCAGGAACGACGCCGGATTCTTGAGCCACGGCAGCAGCCAGTCGGGATTCAACCGGTCGTGCACCATCCGCAGATCGGGCGCGAGGTTCGACGTCGGCTGATCCTTCGGAATCTCGCCGAGGACGTGGCACTTCTGGCACTGCAGCTTGTCGAACAGCGCCTTGCCGGCCGCGTTGTCGGTGGCCACCTCATACGTGCGGAACGGCTGGAGCGTGTTCGAGACCGCCTGGAAGTAATGAATGGCGCCGTTCAGGTTCTGATCGTCGAGGCCGAACGTCGGCATGCGGACGTCGAGCCACGGGCGAATCTGGATCGGCCCGCGCAGGAACGCGTAGAGCCAGTCGGGCTGAACGCGCACGCCTTCGGGCGTCAGACGCGGCGGGCCGAGCGAGGAATCCGCGACCAGCTTCAGGAAATCGCCGCCGTCGTCCTCGATGATGTGGCAGCCGACGCAGTTGCGCCGGTGCACGAGCGTCCTGCCCGCCACCGTGTAGTCGGCGCGCGCGCTCCTGGGCGGCAGCGCCGCGAGCGGCTGCGTGTCGCGCTGGAAGCTCATGATCGCCGTCAGCAGCCGTTCGACTTCGACGTCCGACAGGTCGAAGTTCGGCATGCGCAGCTTGTCGAGCGGCTGCAGCACGCGGCCCTTGTCGAACTCGCGCGGGTTGTGCAGCTTGCGATTGAACCAGCCAATCTTCGACGTGTGCGGGATGTCGGTGACGAAGCCGAAGTCGAGCCGCGTGACGAGCTTGCTGCCCTCTTCCGACAGATCCGTGCCGATCGGCTGTGTCTTCTCGAAGCCCTTGATGTCGTGGCAGCTGAAACAGCCGTACCGGGTGATGACCTTCTGCCCCAGATCGATCTGCTTCGCGTTCGCGTCGAGCTTCGCCACGGTGGCCTTGGCGTCTTCGGCCGGCATCAGCGCCGTGTAGTAATCGAGCAGCGTGTCGTCGACGTCCTTCTGCGTGTAGGTCGCCTTGGGCTCGTCGCCGCCGCCGCCCTTCAGCGTCATCAGGTACGTCGCGACGTCGGCCGCCTGCGCGTCCGTCAGCCGCAGGTTCGGCATGTAGGTGTTCGGGTTGTAGTGCTTCGGATCGCGCACCCAGTTGAACACCCAGTCGTAGGTCGTCTTCGCGCCGATGTTCTCGAGCGGCTGGCCGAACGTGCGGTGCGGGCCGGCCTCTTCGCGCGAGCCTTCGCCGACGACGTGGCAGCCCTGGCAGCCGATCGACTTGACGATCTTCTCGCCCGCCTTCGCCTCGCCGCGCGGCGGGTTCTTGACCGGCGGCTCCCACTTCTCGGAGTTCGCGAACAGATAGTTCACGGCCGCGTTGATTTCGACTTCGTTGCGGACCGCGTCCTGCGGCGAGCTCGAGTTCGAGTTGTACCAGATCCGCGGCATCCACGTGGTCTGCTTGACCGCGCGCGGGTTGCGGATCCAGGTCTTCACCCAGTCCTTTGTCAGCTTCGAGTCGATCTTCGTCAGGATCGGCCCGGGCTTCTTCATCGTGCTCGTGTCGAAGCCGCGCGTCTTGTGGCACGCGTAGCAGCCGGCGCGTTCAAACGTCGAGTAAGCCACGTTCAGCGCCTCGGCCTTCGGCACGTAGATTTCCTGCTTGTGGCACTTCGCGCACGATGCGTCCGTCATCTTCGTCGGCAGCATCGGGTAGTCCCACTCGTGCGGCTCTTCCCAGTGGTATTTCTTCTCCCAGGCTTCCTTCTGTTTTTCACCGGTCGGCGTGTGCGACGCGTCCTTGAAGCTCACCGACTGGCCCATGCCGTCGTGGCACACCGTGCAGCCGATGCGGTCGATCGGGTGCGGCGACTTGCTGCCGAGATACGCATCCAGGTTCGGGTGCGTCTTGAACGGCTGCGGATACTTCTCGAAGGCGGCCTTGTCGATCCCGAGATGGCACGTCGTGCAGCGGTCCATCTTCGGCACGGTCTTGAAGTTCACGTCGTCAACGACGTCCGGCAGGATGACCTGCTGAATCTTGATCGTCGGCGCCAGGAAGTCGAGGAGCGGCGCGTTGAGGAAGTAGTCCTTGCTCAGGCTCGGGGCCTGCGACTCGGCCACCTTGCGCAGGCGAATCTGCTCGGCGCGCATGTCTTCGATCTGCTTGCCGATCGTGCCGACGGCGCCCGTGTACTGCGACAGGTTCTTCTGCGCGGCGTTGCGTTCCGCCGTCAGGGCCTGCACGCGCAGGTCGGCGTCCTTCAGCTGCTTGGCTTCGTCGGCGACGTTCTCGCCCTTCTTCGTTGCGCTCGACAGCCCCGCCGCCCGGGCCGACTCGAAGTCGTAGCGGTCGTGGTCGTACGTCGCCTTGATGTACTGATAGTCGCGGCTCGCGCGGTCGAGACGGATTGCGACGTCATCGACCTTCTTCTGCAGCTCGTCGACCTTGGCCTGGTTGGCCGAGACGTTCTTCTCGGCGGCCCTGAGCTGCGCCTGCAGCGCCTGGAGCTTGGTCCGGTCCACGGCGCCTGCCGCGGCCCGGTACTGCGCACGGGTCACGTCGTACTGCAGCTGCGCGAACCGCCGCTGCGTGTTCTTCCAGTCGCGATCGTAGTCGTCCCACACCATCCACACTGTCGACAACAGCAGGAAGATGCTGGACGCCGCGAAAACGACGTTCAGGAAGTCGATGTTGTACGCGTGCCCGACACCCTTCTTTTCAGCCATAGGTCAGATGTTGAAGAAATATTCCCCAATATTGACGATGTACTTCAGGTTGAAGAGCCACCGCGACAGCATCTTGATCGGCAGCGACATCATCGACAGAAACAGGAACGCGGACACGTAATAGCGCGACGCGCCGAGCTTCTCGTAATAGCTCTTGAAGATGTTCTTCGCGAGAATCACCGGCAGCGCGAAGACGTAGAACAGGACCAGCAATATGCCCGGCAGCTCGCGTATCAGCCAGAACGACGGCATGCCGGTGCGCAGCATTCGCACCCACACGTACTCCGAGAGGTTGACGTTGGTCAGCGCCTCGAGCTTGTGGATGTCCCAGAATTCAAACGGCCCGAAGAAGTTCCAGTTCGGTCCGCGCAGGAACGTGCCGAGCACGATGAGCGAGACCCACAGCACGGCGAAGCCGAAGAGGAAGATCGAGATCTCCGCCTTGCGCTCCTTGAACGTGTAGTAGCCGTTGCCCTTCGGGTTCTTGTCGACGTACGGAATGGCGATCAGGCCGGCGATGATGAGGCCCGGCAGCACGACGCCGGCGAGCCACGGATCGAAGTACACCAGCATTTCCTGGAGGCCCAGGAAGTACCACGGCGCCTTCGACGGGTTCGGCGTGTTCGCCGGGTTGGCCGGCTGCTCGAGCGGCGCCTTGAGCAGAATCGACCAGACGATCAGGACAACCGAACACAGAATCAGCGAGATGAGCTCGGTGTAAACCAGGTCGGGCCAGACCCAGACGCGGTCCGACTCCTCTTTTTCGATCGGCCCCTGCCCCGCGGCGATCCGGCGATCGTTCAGCACCGCCTCGCGAATCGAGTACCAGATGAAGAACACGAGCAGGAAGATGAGGCCGACGATCGGCACGTTGTCCGGCTTGGTCACGATCAACCGGAAGTTCGGGTCGAACGTGCCGAACACGAAGAACACGAGCAGCAGGCCGAGCGTGCCGTAGCCGAACGCGTTGGCGGCGACCTTCTCGCGCTTCCAGATGACCAGGAAGAGCGCGACCACCGCGAGCATGAAGAACAGCCGCGGGTCGGCGACGGCGTTGATGATCCCTTTAATGAAGCCCATTACGTCTCCACGCACGTAGGGCGGCCCTTTCAGGGCCGCCAGTCCGCGGGCCTTCGACAGTCCCGCTCTGACATTCTCTACAGGGGTCCACTAATGCCTCCGTCCTTGCGAACCCGCCAGAAGTGCACGGCCATCAGCACGGCGATGCCAAGCGGCAGGCCGACGCAGTGAAGCACGTAGAACCGGAGCAGCGCGCCCTCGCCCACGAACGTCCCGCCGAGCAGCGCGAAGCGCGCGTCGTCGGCCGCGTGAATGAGCGGGATGTCGCCGAGCTTCAGCAGCGAGGCGCCCGGACCTTCGTGTCCGAGAAACGGCGTCGCGCGCGCCATACCCGAGCCGACCGTAATGGCCCAGATGGCCAGCTGGTCCCACGGGAGCAGATAGCCGGTGAACGACAGCAGCAGCGTGAGCACGAGCATGATCACGCCGACCGACCAGTTGAACTCGCGCGGCGGTTTGTACGAGCCGGTCATGAACACGCGGAACATGTGCAGCCACACGGTGATGACCATCGCGTGGGCGCCCCACCGGTGCATCTCGCGCATGATGCCGAGCGGCACGTGCTCGCGCAGGCCGACGATGTCCGAGTAGGCGTACTCGAGCGTCGGCCGGTAGTAGAACATCAGCAGCAGGCCGGTGAACGTCAGGACGAGGAACAGAAAGAAGCTCAACCCGCCCATGCACCACGTGTAGCGCAGCTTGACGCCCGACTTGCGGATGCGGACCGGATGCAGGTGCAGGAAGATGTTCGACAGCATCACGAGGACGCGCGTGCGGTCGGTGTTCGGCCGGTCGTGCCGGAAGATCGACTTCCAGACCTGCGTTTCCGTGAGCCAGTTCCAGAACTCGGTCGCCGTGCTTTCCTTCGGCGCGACCTTGACAGCTCCTCCAGGGGCGCCGCCCGCGGCCGGCGCGGCTGCTGCGGGAGCCGCCGCCATCGCGGGCCGCATGCTCACCGAGCGGAACTCGCCCACGATTCCCATGAGCGCCATCACCACGCCGACCAGGAGCGCAAGCCCCAGCGGCACGGTTACGGCCAACACAAAAACGAGGTCGGTCACTGTCTTGTTCTCCTACGCCTTGAGAAACGATTCAGGATCCATCCACTGCCCCAGCTCCTGCTGGTAGTGGCGGCTCTTGTCGATCAGAATCTGCCCGTCGTCGGCGAGCACGATGCGCGCGCGCTCGAGCGGGCGCGGCGTCGGGCCTTCGAAGTTGACGCCGCTCAAGTGGTAGCCGCTGCCGTGGCAGGGGCACTTGAACTTGTTTTCCGCCGCCAGATAGTTCGGCGTGCAGCCAAGATGCGTGCAGATGGTGAAGAGCGCGTAGAAGCCGCCCGCGTGCACGATGTCGTCGTCGGGCGTCTTGACGATCCAGATGCCGAACTTGTCCTTCCACCGCTCGTCCACGCCCATGCCGTACTCGGTCGGCAATCCGGCTTTGAACTGCTGCGGCGGCTCGTTGAGCACGTTCGGGAACATGAAGCGGCCCGTCGCCGCGAGCGCGGCGGCTGATGCGGCCGAGAACGCGCCCCACGCGAGACCGAGCCACTGGCGGCGGTTCAGCAGTGGCGACTCGTCGTCGGCGGCGCGGCCTGCAGCGGCCGCAGCCGCGGGCTTCGCGGCCGTTGCCGCTTTCTGCGCGGCGCCTCCGGCGGATGCCGCCGAGGTCGTCTTGCCGGCCAGATCCGGCATCGGCGCTGCGGGGGGTTTGGGTGCAGGGGGCTTCGGAGTCTCTTCAGACATCTCGTTATCCAATCACCTTCAGCGCTTCGAGCGCTGCCTGACGCACTTTCATGCTGCGATCCTGCTGACTGAGCGTTTCGATCGCCGGCTTGAGCGACGGATCCTTGATTGCGGCGCCCGCGCGGATGCCGCTGATCATCACGTCGGCAATCGGGTCCTGATCTTCGTCCTGGCGCACGTCGCGCTTGACGGTGCGCTCGACGTACGCGCGGTCGATCATCTCGTGCAGGACGGTCGCGCCTTCGCTGCGTCCGTGACGCGCGAGCGCGACGGCGGCGTTCCAGCGGACGTCCGGCGTCGAGTCCTGAAGCGCTGTGCGGAGCGTCGCGACCTGCGAGTCGCCGGGCAGCGCGCCGAGCGCGTAGACGACCATCTTGCGGATGCCCGCGTCGGTGTCTGGCGCCGAATACAGCGGGATGAGCCGCGGGACGACGGCTTCGTCGCCCGAAGAGCCGAGCGCCCAGATGACGCTGATGCGCGTCTGGCTGTCGGGATCGTCGAGCGCGTGCGTGAGGTCGGAAACGGCGTCGGCGGGCAGCGGCGGGTCGAGACGGCCGATGGCGAGCGCCAGATACCGGCGCACGTCGGGATCGTTCTTCGATTCCTGGAAGGCTTTGACCAGCGCCGGCGCGAGCGACTTGTCGGCCCGCACCTTCGGGTTCGCCATCAGGCGCGACAGTTCGTACGCGGCCGGCCACCGGCGATCGGAACCGCCGTTCCGGATCTCGGCCAGATAGTCTTTGGGCGATCGATCATCGGCAAGCAGCGATCGAAACCCGATGTAAACCGTCACTGTGACCGCGACCACGGTCAACGGGATCAGAAAAAACTGAACGGCGAGAGCGGGCGCGGCGGCTAGAGGGTTACGAGGCGAAGTTTCGCGCTCGTCAAGCTTGTCCATGTAAGAGGAAACTCGGCGAGCCCCGGAACCATCCGGAGCTTATAAGTTTTACTACGCGTGGCCTTTAGCGGTCAAGCTTTCGACGGCTCTCGCACGGCGTCGGATGCCAGCCGCGGCCGTCCGATTCGCGCTTGAAGTGCGTGCTCGTGACAAACGGCTCTGTCAGATAGCGAGGATCGTCCACGATGGACGACACGACGAGCCAGCGATCCCCGTTCGGCTGCTGCGGCACGACGTCGAAATATTCGGTGAGCGTCGCGTGCTCGCTGTACGGCACGCCATTTTTTCGGAGATAGCCGGCGCTCATGCCGGTCGTCAGCACCTTCAGTCCTCCGCCCTCCCACGCCGCCGACGAGTTTCCCTGTCTCGTGGGCCGGGTGGCGGCTTTCGGCGCGGCGCCAAAATGGAACGTTCGAGTCTGCGCGCCGGCGTCGATATCGACCCTGAGCGTGCGATCGTCCTGCCACGTGATGTGCAGCCGCGCCGGCTCGCGCATGATGCCCGCGGCGCCGTACGCGCGGCACGACTCGCCCGTCGCCGCGTCGCGCGACGGATCCCACGCGTCGGCCGCCTTCCGGCCTTCGATGTTGAGCGGCACCCCCGACGCGTCGCCCTTGGGCGGCGTCAACATGCGCCAGCGCCAGTCTTCCGTGATGACCGACACCCAGTAGCCGGTGAGATCGATCGGGGCGGTCGCGCGTTGCGCGCCGAGCGGCGCAGCACACATGCAGACGAGTAGTAGAGCGACCCTTTTAGGGTCGCGGACACCGGTCATCGTTCCCGCGAGCCTGAAAGGCTCGCTCTACGGACGTCTTCGTACACCGCCTCGACGAACATGGCGGCCGTCCAGTCGGGCGTCGAGTAGCGGCGCTCGTACTCGAGCGCGGGCCGCGCGGCGTCGACCTGCGCGAGCGTCATCCCCTTTTTCGCCATCGCCTGCACGCGGTCGCGGACGATCGTGACCATCTCGCGATAGAACTCGACGTCGGCTTCATCGCACAGCCGGCCGTGGCCCGGCACGATCATCGTGCCCGCTTCTTCCTTCTCGCCGGGAATGGCCAGGTCGAGGATCCGAATCAGGCCGTCGATAACGCCCTGCACGTGTCCGCCGGTACGCGCATCGATCCTCGGAAACGACGTCGTCGAGAAGATCTCGCCGGCCGCAATGACATCCGATCGGCGGAGATACACGAGGCTGTCGCCGTCGGTGTGCGCACCCGGCTGATGAAGGATCTGAATCGACTCGCCGTTGAAGAACAGCTCCTTGTCTTTCAGGAACGTGTCGGTCGGCCAGGCCTCGAGCGGGGTCGGCGACGGCTGCCCGCTTCTGGCGCTCATGCGCGTCAGGACGTTTTCGTGCGCCAGCACCATCAGCGGCGCGCGTCCCGGCGTCGCGCTTCCCCCGCCCTGCGCGCCCTGGACGACGGCGCCGGCTTTCGAGAGCACGGCGTTGCCGCCCGTGTGGTCCGCGTCGGCGCTCGTGTTGACGACGTAGCGAATCGGTCCCTTCGACAGACCGCGAATGGCCGCCAGCAGACGTTCGCCGATGCCTGCGGCGCCCGTGTCGACAACGAGGACGCCGCGATCGCCGCCGTAGATGCTGTCGTGATCTTCAGTCGACGCATTCGGCTCGACCTGCACCGTGACGTTGGCGCCGTCGCCGACGAGCATGTATACGTTGCCGCGGATTTTCTGGACATGAATTTCGCCGTCGCCCTGCGCGCGGAGGCGACCCGCGCACAGCAGCGCCGCGACGGCGACGACTGGGATCCATCGAACGCGGCTCATGGCGCGCGCTCGAATACCTGGACGTCGTGATACTCGACGCCCTGGCTCCTGCCGTCCACGGTGACGGTCAGTTCCCGGCCGTTCGCGGAAAGCCTGTAATTTGCCGTTTCGACGACTTCACCGCGATCCCGGCCGATGCGCTCGTACGTGTTCGCATCGAGCTGCCGCAGCGCGACGTGGTCGAAGGCCGTCGAGCCCACGACGGGATATTCGCGGCCGTCGAAAGCGGCGGTGTACTCGACACGGTAGAAGCCCGTGTCGTTGGCGACGACCTGCGTGTCGGTGGTGTGTTTCACGCCGCCGCCAACCGCCTCGAACATCATCGTCCGCCACTGCGGCGCGCTCGCGTCCGTGCCTGAAATGGAGCCCCGCCGCAGGTTGTTGTTGAAGGTCGATTTCGCGATGCTCAGCGTCCACGTGCCAAAGAGCGCCGGGATTTGGGATTCGGGATTTGGGATTCGGGCTGTGCGGGGGATTCGGGCCTCGGGGGTCGGGAGTGTCAGCGCGTATTCGGGATACAGCGACGCGCGGGCGCCCAGCGCGGCTTCGCGAGGAACGCCGCGCTGACTGGTGAATTCCTGAATCAGATCGTTTTCGCCGGGCAGGTAGTGAGGCACTTTCTCTCTCGCCTGTCCGACCACTTCGTCGGCGACGTGCGCGGGGCCACAGAGGTACGGCGGGATCGTGACGTCCTGGCGTATCCAGTTGGTCGTCTTGATCACCGGCTCTTCGTAGTACGCGGGGTCGTCCACGATCGACGTCAGCAACAGCATGTCGCCGTGCCTCACCCAGTACTCACGCGTCACCGCCTGGTCGCTGTGCGGTGCGCCGTTGCGCTGCAGATACCCGGCCTTGACGTGCGTCGTCGTGACGGCGAGCGTGTTGCCGTCCCACGCGCCGGTCGAAAAGCCTGCCCACGTGTGCGGCGCGTATTCCGCCGGATGCGGACGGCCGTCCATCCAGATCGTCCGGACCTGTCCGAAGCTCCAATCGATCTGATATGCGATCGCCCGGTTGCTGGCAGGATCGGTCTGTTTGGTGATGTGGAGATCGGCGGGACCGCGCAGGCCATAGATGCCCGTGTGCGGACGGCACTGATTTTCGTGGAGCGAGAACCACGCGGGATGCCACGACTCGGCCATCCGGCGTCCCGCATCGGTGAACGCGAAGCCGGTGAAGTCGCCGACCTGCAGGCCGGAGCGCCGCTCCCAGAGGTCTTCGTGGAAGCGGTTGCCCCAGTCGCCGGTGATGTCTGCTTGCGTGGTTTGCGAAAAACCCGGGCGAGGTGCCAGGAGCGCCAGAAGGACGAACGCTCCGGCCAGCCTCGCTCGGAACATGGCTACTTGCTGACGGGCTCTTCGGTCTGAATCTTGACGGGCTTGAGGAACGGCATCATGGCGCGCAGCTTCTCGCCCACTTTCTCGATGAGGATGTGCTGCTCCTCCGCCCGCTTCTTCGTGAACCACGGACGGCCGGTCTCGTTCTCCTTGATCCAGCCCTTCGCGTACTCGCCGGAGCGGATGTCGTCGAGGATCTTCTGCATCGCCTTCCGCGTTTCGTCGGTGACGATCTTCGGCCCGCCGGTGTAGTCGCCGTGCTCTGCGGTGTCGCTGATCGAATACCGCATGTAGTTGAGACCGCCCTGATAGACCAGGTCGACGATGAGCTTCAGCTCGTGGAGGCACTCGAAGTAGGCGATTTCGGGTTGATAGCCCGCGTCGACGAGCGTCTGGAAGCCGGCCTTGATCAGCGCGCTGACGCCGCCGCACAGCACGGCCTGCTCGCCGAAGAGATCGGTTTCGGTTTCCTCGGCGAACGTCGTCTCGATGACGCCGGCGCGCGTGACGCCGATGCCCTTCGCGTACGACAGCGTGATGGCGCGCGCCTGCCCCGTGGCGTCCTGATGAATCGCAAACAGCGCGGGCGTGCCCGCGCCTTCGATGTACAGCTCGCGCACGCGGTGCCCCGGCGACTTCGGCGCCACCATCGCGACGTCGAGATCCTTGCGCGGGACGATCGCGCTGAAGCGGATGTTGAAGCCGTGCGCGAACATCAGCATCGCGCCCTGGTGCAGGTTCGGCTCGATCTCTTCTTTATACAGCTTTGCCTGCGACGTGTCGGGCGCCAGAATCATGACGACGTCGGCCCACTTGGACACTTCGCTGACGTCGTCCACCTGCAGGCCCGACGCCTTCACCTTGTCGCGCGACTTGCTCGACGCCGGCAAACCGACTTTCACGCTCACGCCGCTGTCCTTGAGGTTCAGCGCGTGCGCATGTCCCTGCGATCCGTAACCGATGATGGCGACCTTCTTCCCGCGAATAATCGCCAGGTCTGCCGCATCGTCGTAAAACATCTTGGCTGCCATTCGTGTCTCCTGAAAATTGCGTTTGCAGCGTCCGGCTTCAGCCGGACGTCCGCCTGAAGGCGGACGCTACGAAAAATCGCTTATACCGAATAATTCCCGAGGTTGTCCTGCACGTCGGCGGCGACGCGTGACGTGCGCGCGGCCGATTTGTCCGCCGCGCCGGTTCCGCGCGCCATCGCGACGAGGCCCGTCCGCACCATCTCGGCCACCCCGTACGGCCGCAGCACCTCGAGCAAGCTGTCAATTTTATCCTCAGTTCCCGTCGCTTCGATCACCAGCGAGTCGGGGCTGACGTCGACCACTCGCGCGCGGTAGACGTCCACGAGCTGCATCACCTGCGTCCGCGTGTCGCCGGTCGCCGCCACTTTGATCAGCGCCAGGTCGCGCGAAATCTGCGGGCGCGTGCTGAGATTTTCAACGCGCCGAACCGGCACCAGCTTGTAGAGGTTCGCTTCGAGCCGGCGGGCGCCGTAGTCGTCGGTCTCGACAACGACGGTCATGCGCGACATGCCGGGCTCGTGCGTGTGCCCGACGGTGAGCGATTCGATGTTGAAGGCCCGGCGGCGAAACAGCGACGCGACGCGATTGAGCACGCCAGGTTTATTGTCAACGTAAATGGCAAATGTATGGGTCATGGCTAGTCAGCCGCCGTTTCTACAATCGGCGAAGGCCGCCGGATCATCTTGTGGAGATCCGCGCCGGCCGGCACCATCGGGTACACCGAGTCTTCCTGCTCGACGCGGAAGTCGATGAGCGACACGCCGCGATGACGGCGCGCGGTGTTCACCGCGTTCTCGACATCGGCGCGCCGATCCACGGCCCTGCCCCAGATGCCGAAGGCCTCCGCGAGTTTCACGAAGTCAGGCCCGGTGATCGGCGTCGCGGCGTAGCGCTTGTCGTAGAAGAACTCCTGCCACTGGCGCACCATGCCGAGGAAGCCGTTGTTCACGATGCAGATGTTGAGGTCGAGGCCCTCCTGCACCGCCGTCGCCAGCTCGCACATCGTCATCTGGAAGCCGCCGTCGCCGACGACGACCCACACTTCCTTGTCGGGGCACGCCATCTTCGCGCCGATCGCCGCCGGAAGGGCGAAGCCCATGGTGCCGAGGCCGCCCGACGTGACGAGCGAGCGCGGCGTGTCGTGCTTGTAGTACTGGGCCTCCCACATCTGGTGCTGGCCGACGTCGGTGACGACCACCGCGTTGCCGTCGGTGAGGCGCCACAGATCGTTGATGACGTGCGCCGCGTACAGGTGTCCGTTGTCCGGAAGATTCTGAATGTCGCGAACGGCCGAGTCGCCTTTGAGTTCGTTGATGCGCGACAGCCACCCCTGACGCGGGTTGGCGACCAGCTTCGGCAGCCACTCGGCAATCGCGCCGCGCAGGTCCTTCGCGATCGCCACATCCACGCGCACGTTCTTGTTCAACTCGGCGCGATCGATGTCGACATGAATCTTCTTCGCGTTGAGCGCGTAGGTGCGAAGGTTGCCCGTCACGCGATCGTCGAAGCGCATGCCGAGGGCGATGAGCAGATCCGCTTCCTGAATCGCCGTGTTCACCCACGCCTCGCCGTGCATGCCCATCATGCCGAGGTTCAACGGATGGTGTGCCGGCACGCCGCCGATGCCAAGCAGGGTCATCGCGATCGGCACGTGCGCTTTTTCCGCGAGCGCGACGATTTCACGCTCGGCGCCCGACAGCATGACGCCGTGGCCGGCGAGAATCAGCGGACGTTCCGCCGCATTGATCAGCGCGATGGCTTCGTCAGCCGTGCCGTCACCGGGCAGCTCGTCGTCCATGGCCTCGGTGAGATGCGGCTCGCACGCGTCCCAGTCGACTTCACAGGAGCCCGTCTGCGCGTCTTTCGTGATGTCGACGAGCACCGGACCGGGACGTCCGCTCTTCGCGACCGCGAACGCTTCGCGAATCGTCGGCGCGACGTCTTCAGCGCGCGTGACGAGATAGTTGTGCTTCGTGATCGGCAGCGTGATGCCGGTGATGTCGGTTTCCTGGAACGCGTCGGATCCAATCAGCTTGCTGCCGACCTGCCCCGTGATGCAGACGATCGGCACCGAGTCGAGCATCGCCGTCGCGATGCCGGTGACCATGTTGGTCGCGCCAGGACCGGACGTCGCGATCGCGACGCCGACCCTGCCGCTCGCGCGCGCATAGCCGTCGGCCATGTGCGTCGCGCCCTGTTCGTGGCGGACGAGCACGTGATGAATCGGATAGCCGAGCATCGCGTCATACGCCGGCAGAATCGCGCCGCCGGGATAGCCGAACACCACCGTCACGCCCTCGCGCACGAGGGCTTCCCATAGCGCCTGGGCTCCAGTAATTGCCATAAATAATCCTCAGTACCCTGTAACCGCGCCCTTGGACGCGGATGACACCAGGCGCGCGTACTTCGCCATCACGCCTGTCGTGTAACGCGGCTGCGGCGCCTTCCACTGCGCCTTCCGCTTCTTCATTTCCTCGTCACTCAGCTCGACCGACAGCTCGCGTTTGTCCGTGTCGAGCACGATGATGTCGCCGTCCTTCACGAGCGCAATCGGCCCGCCGTGCGCCGCCTCCGGCGCGATGTGCCCGACGATGAAGCCGTGGCTCGCGCCCGAGAACCGACCGTCGGTGATCAGCGCGACCTTGTCGCCGAGCCCCGCGCCGACGATGGCGGAGGTCACCGACAACATCTCGCGCATCCCGGGACCGCCACTCGGCCCTTCGTAGCGGATGACGACGACGTCATTCGGCTTGATCGACTGGCTCTGCACGGCATCGAAGGCCGCCTCTTCGTTGTCGAACACGCGCGCCGGGCCGCGGTGACGCAGGTGCGGATTGGCCGCGACCTTGAACACGGAGCCTTCGGGCGCGAGGTTGCCGGACAGAATCATCAGGCCGCCGGTCGGCTTGATGGGCTTATCGACGGGCCGGACCACTTCCTGTCCCGCCGTCTCTTTCGCCGCCGCGGCTTCCTCGCCGATGCTCTTCCCCGTCACCGTCTTCGCGCCGGGATCGAGAAGCTTCGCGCTGGCGAGCCGCTGCGCGACGAGCGCGCCGCCGCCGGCGTTGAAGAGATCGTTCGCCACGAAGCGTCCCGACGGCTTGAGGTCCGCGTACACCGGCGTCTTCGAGCTGATGCGATCGAAATCGGCGAGCGACAGCTCGACGCCGGCTTCGCGCGCGATCGCGAGCAGATGCAGGACGGCGTTGGTCGATCCGCCTGTCGCGGCCACCGACGCGATGGCGTTCTCGAGCGCCGCGCGCGTCATGATGTCGCGGGGCTTCAGGCCGCTCTTCACGAGCTGCATCACGCGTTCACCGGCCACGCGGGCCACGCCCGCCTTGCCGGCGTGCGTCGCCGGCACGCTGCCGCTGCCCAGCGCCGCGATGCCGAGGAACTCGACGGCAATCGCCATCGTGTTCGCCGTGAACTGTCCGCCGCAGGCGCCCGCGCCCGGGCACGCCGCCGACTCGAGCGACCGCAGATCGTCGAGCGTGATCTTGCCCGCCGCCTGCGCGCCGACGGCTTCGAAGACGTCCTGAATCGTGACGTCCTTGCCGTGCCAGTGGCCCGGCGCAATCGATCCGCCGTAGAGCACGAGGCCGGGAATGTTCAGGCGCGCGAGCGCCATCGCGCCCGCGGGAATCGTCTTGTCGCAGCCGACGAGCACGATCAGACCGTCGAAGCCGTTGCCGCGCGCGACAAGCTCGATCGAATCGGTCATCACTTCGCGGCTCACCAGGGACGTCTTCATGCCCTCGGTGTTCATCGTGATGCCGTCGGAGATCGAGACCGTGTTGAACTCCATCGGCGTGCCGCCGGCCGCGCGAATGCCTTCTTTCACGTGCACGGCGAGATCGCGCAGGTGGTAGTTGCACGGGCCGATTTCAATCCAGGTGTTCGCGACGCCGATGAGCGGCTTCTCGAGGTCGGCGTCACCAAAGCCGACGGCCTTGAGCATGGCGCGGGCGGCCGCGCGGCGCGGCTCCGGCGCCGTCAGGGGATTCGGGCGGGTCGTCATGACGGTTGTCCTTTCCAGCGGGTATAGGACCCGAGCGTCCGCAGCACCGGCGCGAACTCCGCGAGGTGCCCGAGCGCGCGCTGACACGGCATCTCGTCGCGCGCGGCGGCCAGGTCCACGTAAAAGAGATATTCCCAGGGCCGGCCCGGAATCGGGCGCGACTCGAGTTTCGTGAGGTCCACGCCTCGCAAGGCGAAGGCACTGAGCGCCTTGAACAGCGATCCGGGCTCATTCGGCAGCGAGAAGACGATGGTCGTCTTGTCAGGGGCGGCATCGTTCAACGGACGCCGGCCGATGACGATGAAGCGCGTGATGTTGTCGCTGAAATCCTGAATCGACGAGGCGAGCGGAGTCAGGCCGAAGATCTCGCCGGCGCGCGCCGACGCGATGGCGGCCGTATCGGTGAGTTTGCCGTCCTGCACCATCTTCGCGCTGCCCGCGGTGTCGTAGGTGGCAATGATTTCGACGCCGGTGAGCGTCCGCAGAAACCGCTCGCACTGCGCGAGCGCCTGCGGATGCGAGTACACGCGCTTGATGGCGGACAGCGACGCCCCCGGCAGCGCCAGGAGATGATGGACGACCGGCACTTCGACCTCGCCGACAATCGGCAGGTGGTTTTCCATCAGCAGGTCGTAGTTGCGGTGGATGCTCCCGCCGATGGAGTTCTCGATCGGCAGCACGCCGTACTGCGCGGGCCCCTGCTCCACCGAGGCAAAGACCTCTTCGAAGGTCTTGCACGGGATGAGCGTGGCGTCGCTGCTGACCAGCCTCGACGCGGCTTCACTGAATGCGCCGGGCTCGCCCTGATAAGCGATTTTCATAAAGTCACGCAATCTTCATCGGGTGTCGATTCGTACGTAAAAAAGGGCCATCACCCTTTTGCGGATGATGGCCCCTGGTCTTTCGTGTCCGGCCTTACTTCATCCGCTGATCCCTTGGCTTCTAACGACGACAAAGGGAATAACCAGCTGGACACACACGTCGCCCGCCAGGACAAAGGGGCGAACCGGCACGGCCACGTGTGTCATCACTGTCCGACTATTACAGCCGGAGGCCGGATCCCGCGTCAAATTGATAGTTTTTTTGATGTTATAAGCACATCTAATCGAAATGTCAGAAATATAAACGAGCCGAATAGACTGTCCTAGCGCCGGAAGAACGACAGCACGAGCGTCAGCAGAATGCTCAGGACGATCGACGTCGCGAGCGGAAAATAGAAGCTGAAGCTGCCCCGCCGCACCACGAAGTCGCCCGGCAGGCGCCCCAACGGCACGCCTGCGAGCATCAGCAGACCAAGCGCCGTGATGCCGAGGCCGAGAAACACGAGCAGCCTGCCCATGGCAACCTCCGTCCGGCTGAAGCCGGACGTCAGATCAGATCGATGCCGGCGAAGAAGTAGCCGATTTCGTACGCCGCGGTCTCGGGCGCGTCGGATCCGTGAGTCGCGTTGCGCTCGATCGACTCCGCGAATTCCTTGCGCAGCGTCCCCGCGTCCGCCTTTGCGGGGTCGGTGGCGCCCATCAGCGTCCGCCACTTCTTAATCGCATCGTCGGCCTCGAGCACGAGCACCACGCAGGGGCCCGACGACATGAATTCGGTGAGGCTCGCGAAGAACGGACGCGCGCGATGCACGTCGTAAAAACCTTCGGCCTGCTGCCTGGACAGATGAATGCGCCGCATGGCGCGCACGGAAAACCCCGCGTCTTCGATGCGCTGCAGGATACGGCCGGCCAGACGCCGTTCGACGGCGTCCGGCTTGATGATGGCCAACGTCCGCTGAGCCATCTTAGCGGAGGCCTTCCATGATTTCTTCGAGGGCTTCGGGGCCCGGACGGACGCGGTCGAGGGGAAGCGTGGCCAGCGGCTCGTCGACCACGTTCAGCTGCTCGAGGAAGTCTTCGCGATCCGGCTCGATGTAGATGATGCCGGTGGCGTACTCTCCGCGGCGCGCGATCTCGTGCAGCCGCTTCATCGCCCCGATCTTGTCGGTGGCGTCGTACCCGTCTTCGAGCTTCTTCAGCAGCAGCTTCGAGCCGTCGTGCATCGTCACTTCCTGGGTCGTGCCCGGCTCGTAGTCGACGCTGATGTCTTCGAAGAACGGCACGAAGCTGACTTCTTCGAGCGGATCGTCGTGGTCTTTCACGTACGCGTAGCTCTTGGTCGACCCTTCGTGGTCGTTGAACGTGACGCACGGCGAGATGACGTCGATCATCGCCGTGCCGCGATGCGCCAGGGCCGCCTTGAGAATCGTCAACAGCTGCTTCTTGTCACCCGAGAACGACCGCGCGACGAACGTCGCGCCCAGCTCAATCGCGAGGGCGCAGGTATCAATCGGCGGCAGGTCGTTGACGACGCCGTTCTTCAGCTTCGAGCCGAGATCCGCCGTCGGTGAAAACTGCCCTTTCGTCAGGCCGTAGCAGCCGTTGTCTTCGATGATGTAGACGATCGGGATGTTGCGGCGCATGAGATGCACGAACTGGCCGATGCCAATCGCGCCCGTGTCGCCGTCGCCGCTGATGCCGATGGCAATCAGTTTCTTGTTCGCCAGCATCGCGCCGGTGCCGACCGACGGCATGCGGCCGTGGACGGCGTTGAACCCGTGCGATGTCCCGAGGAAGTACGCCGGGCTCTTGCTCGAGCAGCCGATGCCCGACAGCTTCACGACCGCGTTCGGATCGACGCCCATCTCGAAGAACGCGTCGATGATGCGCTCGGAGATCGAGTTGTGGCCGCAGCCGGCGCACAGCGTCGTCTTGCTGCCCTTGTAGATGACGGGCTCGAGCCCGATTCGATTGAGTTTTCCGGCCATCGCTATTCTCCACCCGTCATGCCGCCGAGGCCCGCCTCGACGACTCGCCCAGTTTTCTTCGCGACCTCGAACCCTTCCTGCGACAGCACGTCGTTGGTGACGCTGCGGGCGTCAATCGGCAGACCGCTGTAGTGCAGGACGCTCCGGAGCTTCGCGCAGCGCTCGGGCGTCAGCTCGAGCTTCATGAGCTGGCGCATCTGCATGTCGCGGTTCTGTTCGACGATGTAGATGCGTTCGTGGGCGTCGATGAACTCGTTGAGCGATTCGTTGAAGGGATAGGCGCGCAGACGGTAGTAGGAGGTCTTGACGTCGGTCTCTTCGCGCAGCTGGTCGCGGCTTTCGGTGATGGCCCAGTGCGTCGTGCCGTAGGCGATGAGGCCGATCTTCGCGCCGGTGACGGTTTCGGTGTCCGGCTTCGGGACGACCTTGCGGGCCGTCTCGAACTTGCGGGCCAGACGGTCCATGTTGTCGACGTAGTCGTCGGGCCGCTCGCTGTACTGCGCCTTGGCGTTGTGGCCCGAGCCTCGCGTGAAGTACGACGGCATGCCGTCGCCGGGGATCGTGCGGTACGGGATGCCGTCGCCGTCGACGTCCTTGTAGCGGCCCCACTGACCAATTTCCTTGAGCTTCGCGGGGGTGAGCATCTTGCCCCGGTTGATTGGCTTGGTCGGATACTTGAACCCGGCGGACATCCAGTTGTTCATGCCGAGGTCGAGGTCCATCATCACGAACACCGGTGTCTGGAACTGCTCGGCGATGTCGAATGCCTCGATCGCCATCTCGTAGCTCTCTTCGACCGAGCACGGCAGCAGCATGATGTGCTTGGTGTCGCCGTGCGAGAGAAACGCGGTCGAGAGCAGGTCGCCCTGCGCGGTGCGCGTGGGAAGCCCCGTCGACGGCCCGACGCGCTGGACGTCGAAGATCACCGCCGGCGTCTCGGCGTAATACGCGAGGCCGGTGAACTCGCTCATCAGCGAGATGCCGGGGCCGGCGGTCGCCGTCATCGAGCGGGCGCCCGCCCAGCTCGCGCCGATGACCATGCCGAGCGACGCGATTTCGTCTTCCGCCTGCACGATCGCGAACGTCGCCTTGCCGGTCTTCTTGTCCATCCGGTACTTCTTCATGTACCCGATGAGCGATTCGCAGAGCGACGAAGACGGCGTGATCGGATACCACGCGACGACCGTGACGCCGGCCATCATGCAGCCGATGGCCGCGGCCTGGTTGCCTTCAATCAGGATCTTGCCGGCGGTTTCGTTCATCGGCTCGAGCGCGAACGGATCCTGCTTCGGCAGGTTCGCCTCGGCGTAATCCCAGCCGGCCTTGAGCGCGCCCGAGTTCAGCGCGACGGCCTTGGCCTTCTTGCCGAGCTGCTTGTTCAGCGCCTTCTCCATCAGCGCCGGATCGATGCCGAGGAGCTTCGCGATGACCCCGTCGTAAATCATGTTGCGGACGAGGCGGCGCAGCTTCGCGTCCTGGCACACCGGCCCGACCAGCTTGTCGAACGGCACCGGATAAAACACCAGATCGTCGCGGAGCTCCTTGAGCTTCAACGGCTCGTCGTAGACGACGGCCGCGCCCGGATCCAGCGTCAGGACGTCTTCCTTCGCGGTCTCCGGATTCATGGCGACGAGAAAATCGACTTCTTTTTTTCGGCTGATGTATCCGCGCTTGCTCGCGCGGATCGTGTACCAGGTGGGCAGCCCCGCGATGTTGCTGGGGAACATGTTCTTGCCCGACGCCGGAATGCCCATCAGGAGGAGCGAACGGAGGAGAACGAGGTTGGCCGTCTGGCTGCCGGAACCGTTGACGGTTGCGACCTGAATGCTGAAATCGTTGACGACGCGCTGCTTGCCGGCGGAGCTCTGCTGCTTTTGAACCGCGAGATCAGTGGGTGACATTCATGAAACCCTTAGGATGAAGTCCTTACGGGACATAACAATAGAAGGTCTACCTGGTCGCGTGCACTGAGGCAGGACAACCAACTGAGTATAACACGCGGGTACCGCCGGCGGTGGTCGGCGGCTCGCGGCTCGTGGTCGGAAATGCTTAGCGGCCGAGGACGTCCTGGATGCCCTTGCCCATGTCGGCAGGGCTCTTCACGACCTTCACGCCCGCGGCGGTCAGCGCGGCCATCTTTTCGGCGGCCGTGCCCTTCCCGCCCGCGATGATCGCGCCGGCGTGGCCCATGCGGCGTCCTGGCGGCGCCGTCTGCCCCGCGATGAACGCGACGACAGGCTTCTTGAAGTTCGCTTTAATCCACGTCGCGGCTTCTTCTTCGGCCGACCCGCCGATTTCGCCAATCATGATCACGGCGTCGGTGTCGGGATCCGCGGCGAACGCTTTGAGCGCGTCGATGTGCGACGTGCCGATCAGCGGATCGCCGCCGATGCCGATGCAGGTCGTCTGGCCCATGCCGATGCGCGTGAGCTGGTGAATCGCTTCGTACGTCAGCGTGCCGCTCTTCGAGACGATGCCGATGCGGCCTTCCTTGCAGATGTGGCCGGGGATGATGCCGGCCTTCGCCTTGCCAGGCGAGATCAGCCCCGGGCAATTCGGTCCGATGAGGCGTGTTGACGGCCGCGTCTTGAGGAACGTCATCGCGCGCATCATGTCGAACGTCGGGATGCCTTCCGTGATGCAGACCACGAGGCCGATGCCCGCGTCGGCCGATTCCATGACGGCGTCGGCTGCGAACGGCGGCGGCACGAAGATCACCGACGCATTCGCGCCGGTCGCCTTCACGGCGTCCTGCACGGTGTTGAAGATCGGCCAGCCTTCGTGCGTCGTGCCGCCCTTGCCGGGCGTCACGCCGCCGACGACGGTCGTGCCGTAGGCCGCGGCCTGCTTCGCGTGGAACGTGCCTTCACGGCCGGTGAGCCCCTGAACGATTAAGCGTGTGGACTTATCTATGAATACCGACATAACTATCTCGAACGCCTTTTCATCACGAAGTCACGAAGGGCACGAAGTTCTCAAAGACCGTTGTTACTAGCTGGCCAGTTGCACAACCTTGGTCGCCGCTTCACCCATCGAATCGGCGGTCGTGAAGTTCATGCCGCTGTCCTTGAGCAGCCGCTTGCCTTCGTCGACGTTGGTGCCTTCCATGCGGATGACGATCGGCACCGGGACGCCGAGCTCTTTCACCGCCGCGATGACGCCCTGCGCGAGCACATCGCAGCGCAGGATGCCGCCGAAGATGTTGATGAGGACGGCCTTCACGTTCTTGTCGGACATCAGGATCTTGAACGCGTTGCGGATCTGCTCGGCGTTGGCGCCGCCGCCGACATCGAGGAAGTTCGCCGGCTCCCCGCCCGCGAGCTTGATGATGTCCATGGTCGCCATCGCGAGGCCGGCGCCGTTGACCATGCAGCCGATGTTGCCGTCGAGATGGATGTAGTTGAGCGAGAACTTCGAGGCTTCGATCTCGAGCGGATCTTCTTCCGCGAGATCGCGCAGGTCCTTGATGTCAGGGTGCTTGTAGAGCGCGTTGTCGTCGAAGTTCATCTTCGCGTCGAGCGCGAGCAGATCGCCCGCTCCCGTGACGACGAGCGGATTGATTTCGACGAGCGACGCGTCGGTCGCCAGAAATGCCTCGTAAAGCGACGAAGCGACCTTGACGAACTTGTTCACCTGCGGACCGTCGAGGCCGATCGCGAACCCGAGCTGGCGCGCTTCGAACGGCACGATGCCGACGCCCGGCTCGATGTAGACCTTCGCGATCCGCTCCGGCGTTTTGGCGGCCACTTCTTCGATGTCCATGCCGCCGTCGGCGCTCGCCATCATCACGGGCTTGCCGGAGGCGCGATCGAGCACGATGCTCAGATACAGCTCGCGCGTCATCTGCAGGCCTTCTTCAATCAGCAGACGGCCGACGATGCGGCCTTCGGGGCCGGTCTGGTGCGTGATGAGCGTCATGCCGAGCATGTCGCGCGCGATGCGCTCGGCTTCGTCAGGCGACTTCGCCAGCTTGACGCCGCCGCCCTTGCCACGGCCGCCCGCATGAATCTGCGCCTTGACGACGACCACGCCGGTGCCGAGACGCTTGGCGATGTCGGCGGCTTCTGACGGGTTGGCTGTTTCTTCTCCGCGGGGCACGGGCACGCCGTGATGCGCGAGGATGGCTTTCGCTTGATACTCGTGGATTTTCATAACGAGGAAACGCAAGATGCTAACTTGCAGACTGTCGTGATGCAACTGTAAACTGCTCCCACATGTCATCACGATTGAGAGTCTTTTCCTCCTCTGTCGGGACGAAGCTCCTCATCGGCATCACCGGCCTCGCACTTTTCGGATACCTCCTCATACACATTGCCGGAAACCTGCTGGTGTTCCTCGGCCCGGACGTCTTCAACCGCTACGCGTTCGTCATGGAAGCGAATCCGCTGCTGCCGGTCATCGAGATCCTGCTGCTGCTGGTTTTCCTGATTCACATGTACAAGACGATCAAGATGTTCGTCGGCAACAAGGCCGCGCGGCCCGTTGCGTATGTGAAGAAAGAACGCGCCGGCTACACGAGCCGCAAGTCGCTCGCCTCGTCCACGATGATCCTCACCGGCCTCTGGCTGATGGTCTTCCTCGTCATCCACGCGAAGACATTCCGCGAGGGCTGGGCGCACGACTATCCGTGGCCGGCCGGCGGACGCGACCTGTATCGCACGGAGATGGAGACGTTCTCCAATCCGCTGACGGTCGGCTTTTACGTCCTCACGCTGGCGATGATCGGGGCGCATCTGTCCCACGGCATCTCGAGCGCGATTCAGTCGCTCGGCCTCAATCACCCACGATGGACGCCGCGGTTGTTCACGCTCGGCAAGGTGGTCGCCGTCCTCATCGCCGGCGCCTTCATGGTGATTGCCGTCTGGGCCTACACGCAGCATGGCGGGGTGCACGCATGAAGCTGGATGCGAAGATTCCGGCCGGCCCGATTGCAGCGAAGTGGGACCAGCACAAGTTCGAAATGAAGTTGGTCAACCCGGCCAACAAGCGCAAGTACACGATCATCGTCGTCGGCACGGGGCTCGCCGGCGCATCGGCGGCCGCCTCGCTCGGCGAGCTCGGATACAACGTCCTGAACTTCTGCATTCAGGACAGCCCCCGCCGCGCGCACAGCATCGCCGCGCAGGGCGGCATCAACGCCGCGAAGAACTATCAGAACGACGGCGACAGCGCGTACCGCCTCTTCTACGACACGATCAAGGGCGGCGACTACCGGTCGCGCGAAGCCAACGTCTACCGGCTGGCGCAGTTGAGCGTCAACATCATCGACCAGTGCGTCGCGCAGGGCGTGCCGTTCGCGCGCGAATACGGCGGGCTGCTCGACAACCGCTCGTTCGGCGGCGCGCAGGTGTCGCGCACGTTCTACGCGCGCGGCCAGACCGGCCAGCAGCTGCTGATCGGCGCCTACCAGTCGCTCATGCGGCAGGTGCACGCGAAGAGCGTGAAGCTCTTCGCGCGGCGCGAGATGCTCGACCTCGTCGTCGTCGACGGCAAGGCCCGCGGCATCGTCGTCCGCAACCTGACGACCGGAGAGATCGAGAAATACGCCGCCGACGCCGTCATTCTCGCGACGGGCGGCTACGGCACGTGCTACTACCTCTCGACCAACGCCGTGAACTCGAATGTCACGGCGGCGTGGCGCGCGCACAAGCGCGGGGCGCTGTTCGCGAACCCCTGCTACACGCAGATTCACCCGACCTGCATCCCCGTCAGCGGCGACCATCAGAGCAAGCTCACGCTCATGAGCGAGAGCTTGCGCAACGACGGCCGCGTCTGGGTGCCGAAGCAGAAGGGCGACAAGCGTCCGCCGGAGCAGATTCCCGAGAGCGAGCGCGACTACTACCTCGAACGGAAATATCCGAGCTTCGGCAACCTCGTGCCCCGCGACGTCGCATCGCGCAACGCCAAGCAGATGGCCGACGACGGACGCGGTGTCGGCGAAAGCGGCCTGGCCGTGTATCTCGACTTCACGGATGCCGTGAAGCGGCTCGGCCTCGACGTCGTGAAAGAGAAATACGGCAACCTGTTCCAGATGTACCAGAAGATCACCGACGAAAATGCGTACAAGGTCCCGATGCGCATCTACCCGGCGATTCACTACACGATGGGCGGGCTCTGGGTCGACTACAACCTGATGAGCAACCTGCCCGGCCTGCACGTCCTCGGCGAAGCGAACTTCTCCGACCACGGCGCGAACCGCCTGGGCGCGAGCGCGCTGATGCAGGGGCTGGCGGATGGCTACTTCGTCATCCCCTACACCATCGGCGATTACCTCGCGAGCAATCCGCTGCCGAAGATCACCACGAACCACGACGCGTTCAAGGAAGCCGCCGGCAACGCGCAGGGCCAGATCAACAAGCTGCTCGGCGTGAAAGGCAGCCGGGGCATCCGCGAGATCCATCGCGAGCTCGGCCGCATCATGTGGGACGACGTGGGCATGGCGCGCACCGAGGCGAGCCTCCAGCGCGCGCTGACGAAGATCCCGCGGCTCCGCGAGGAGTTCTGGCACAACGTCTCCGTGCCCGGCACGCAGGACAACCTGAATCAGAGCCTCGAGTACGCCGGCCGCGTCGCCGACTACCTCGAGTTCTCCGAACTGCTGACGCTCGATGCGCTGCACCGCAAGGAATCGTGCGGCGGACACTTCCGCGAAGAAAGCCAGACACCCGACGGCGAAGCGCTGCGCGACGACGCGAACTTCTCGTATGTCGCGGCGTGGGAGTTCAAGGGCGTCGGCCAGAAACCCGAGCTGCACAAGGAAGCGCTCGAGTTCGAGGAAGTGCACCCGTCCCAAAGGAGTTACAAATAGGGCTAAGGGCTCAAGGCGAAGGGCTGACAGCCCTCAGCCTTCTGCCCTCAGCCCTTAGCTGAGGCCTCATGAGACTCAACCTCAAGATCTGGCGTCAGACCGGCCCCAACGCCGCGGGCCGCATGGAAGATTACGTCGCCGACCACGTCTCGCCCGACATGTCGTTCCTCGAGATGCTCGACGTCGTCAACGAGGGCCTCGTCAAGAGCGGCAAGGACGCCATCGCGTTCGACTCCGACTGCCGTGAAGGCATCTGCGGCATGTGCAGCCTCGTCGTCAACGGCGTGCCGCACGGGCCGGACCGCGGCACGACGGTCTGCCAGCTCCACATGCGGCGGTTCAAGGACGGCGACACGATCACCATCGAGCCGTGGCGCGCGAAGGCCTTCCCCGTCGTCAAGGACCTGGTCGTCGATCGCGGTGCGTTTGACCGCATCATCGAGGCCGGCGGCTACGTCTCGATCAACTGCGGCGGCGCGCCGGACGGCAACGCGATTCCGATTTCGAAGGAAGTCTCGGACCTCGCGATGGATTCGGCCGCGTGCATCGGCTGCGGCGCCTGCGTTGCGGCCTGCAAGAACGCCTCGGCGCACCTCTTCATGAGCGCCAAGGTCTCACACCTCGCGCTGCTGCCTCAGGGTCAGGTCGAGCGGACGGCGCGCGTCGTCGCGATGATCACTCAGGCGGACGCGGATGGGTTCGGGAGCTGCTCGAACGAAGGCGAATGCGAAGCGGTGTGCCCGAAGGAGATCCCGATTTCGAACATCGCGCGCATGACGCGCGAGTACGTCAAAGCCCTGGCGACGGCCGGGAAGTAGGCGCACTCTCGCGGACATCTCGCTGCTGCGAGAGGCGCTGCACGAGTTGCTGGGCGTCTTCGAGCCACCGAAGCTTCTCACTGAGGGGCAGCCCTGCGAGCCGGCGCAGTTGCGACTGGTTGTGGCCGTCCCACCCGCGCTCCCATCCTGTTTCCGTCTCATTACGCGTCATCCGCGTGATCCTTCCGCAGGGCTTTCAACTGCTGGACATCAAGCGCGTCCTGCGGCCGTCCGACCTGCTGTTTCAAGGCAATCAGATCCTCGAGGCCCACGAATGTCGCAGCAACTCCCTGCGCCACTTCGATGCGAGCCGCGCGCGCATACGCTTCCGCGAAGTTGAACGGCGACTGAACGAACAAGTCGACCTCAGTGGCCAGATGCTCGGGGCTGTAGAGCGAGAAGACCGTCAGTTGTTTCTCGCGGATCCAGATATCGCGCTTGGCCGCGTCCGCAAACTCGGCTAGGGCGACCGGCGCGCGAGGACGGTAGCCTAGCCCATCGAGCGCGGTTACGGCACGGCGGGGGTTATCCCCAGCCAGATCGAGAACGACATCCACATCGGCCGTGAACCGAACGTAGCCGTGCGCCACGACCGCGAGTCCACCCACGATCAAGTAGCGAACACCGGCGGCATTGAGCGCCTGGATAAGTGCTTCTACGCTCGTCTTCTGCACGCGCCCATTCTAATTCCTCCGCGGGTCTGCGTCCTTCTTAGACCTTAATCACGTCCACCAGCTCTTTCACCGCCGCCGCAGACTTCTTGAACGCGGCATCCTCATCGGCCGTCAGCTTGATCTCGATGATCTTCTCGAGGCCCT
>Ga0153915_10000726_pt1 | contig 30463 bp, 34 predicted proteins | sample Opewatmetagenome_2_FD_107003 | JGI IMG/M metagenome (GOLD analysis project Ga0153915, IMG submission 107003) | Freshwater wetland microbial communities from Ohio, USA - Open water 3 Core 3 Depth 3 metaG | ecosystem: Environmental > Aquatic > Freshwater > Wetlands | place: USA: Ohio, Lake Erie... | reverse complement strand
TTTGTGCCTTTACTCACGAAGGTCGGCGAGCTTACCGGCCAGCGCTACGGCGCCAGTGAGGCGACCGACAATGCGATGCGCATCGTCGCCGAGCACAGCCGGGGCATCGCCTTTCTTATCGCTGACGGCGTGCTGCCCAGCAACGAGGGGCGCGGTTACGTGCTGCGGCGGCTGCTCCGCAGGGCGGCCGCTTTCGGGCGGCAGCTCGGGCTCGACCAGCCGTTCCTGACCAGGACGGCGACGCTCACCATCGAGGGCATGGGGCGGGTCTATCCTGAGCTTGTCCAAAGGAAGGACGTCATCCTCAGCATGGTCCAGCAAGAAGAGGCCCGCTTCAGCGAGACGCTGGGCACCGGCCTCGAGCTGATCGAAAGCATCCTGGCGAGACAGAAAGGACAGAGGGTCATCGCGGGGGAGGAGGCCTTCCGCCTGTACGATACCTACGGCTTCCCGGTGGAGCTGACCCGTGAGATCGCCCGCAGCCGCGGTTTCACCGTTGACCCGGCGGGCTTCGACCGGGCGATGGAACAGCAGCGCGAGCGCGCCCGTGCCACGCACAAGTTCGAGCTGGGAGACAAGAGCGCGGCGGCCATCGGCAAGGCTCTCGGCGTCGAGAGGACCGAGTTTGTCGGCTATGAGAAGACGAGCCATGAGACGAAGGTGATTGGCATCCTTGTCGATAACGAGATGGTCGAAAGCGTCAGCGAAGGGCGGGAGGCCGGCCTTATCCTCGAGAGTACGCCCTTCTACGGCGAGATGGGCGGCCAGGTGGGCGATACCGGCGAGATTACGAGCGCCGGCGGCCGCTTTGCAGTGACCGATTCCGGCCGTCTTCCGCTTGATATCATTGTCCATCGCGGCAAGGCCGTCTGGGGAGCTGCTTCGGTTGGCGACACGGTCACCGCGAGCGTCGACGTCGAGAGACGCCTCGATATTGCCCGCAACCACACGGCCACGCACCTCTTGCAGGCGGCACTGCGCCAGGTGCTCGGTGAGCATATCCAACAGCGCGGCTCCCTGGTTGCTCCGGACCGGCTCCGTTTCGACTTCTCGCACCTGATCCCAATGACGCAGGACGAGGTGCGGCGGGTGAACCGGCTTGTCAACGAGCGCATTCGGCAGAACCTGCCCGTCTATCACCTGCAGTTGCCGTACAAGCAGGCCGTGCAGGAAGGCGCCATTGCATTGTTCGATGAGAAGTACGGGGACGTGGTGCGGGTGATGCGGGTCGGGCGTCCGCCGATCAGCCAGGAGCTCTGCGGCGGCACGCATGTGAATGCCACCGGGGACATTGGTTTCTTCCAGATCACCGGTGAAAGCAGCATCGGTTCGAACCTCCGCCGCATCGAGGCGGTAACCGGGCTGGGTGTCGAGGCCTACCTCGAAAAGCTGAGCGCGGACATCGAGCAGGCGGCCGAGGCCCTCGAAGCGGACCCCGAGCGGCTCGTCGAAAAGGCTCAGGGGCTGGCGGCCGAGCTCAAGAGCGAGCGTCGGCGAACGCTCACCCTGGAGCGCGAGATGGCGCGCCTGACCGCGTCCAGTCTGCTCTCCAAAGTGCAGACGGTGAAAGGCGTCACTGTGCTCGTCGCCCGCGTGCCGCCGACGCGCGTTGAGGTGCTGCGGGAGATGACGGACTGGCTGCGCGATCAGCTCAAGAGTGCCGTCATCGTGCTCGGCACCGCCTATGACGAGCGGCCGCTCTTCCTGGCCGCGGTGACGCCGGACCTCGTCGCGAAAGGTTACAACGCCGGCGAGATCGTGCGGCAGGTGGCCAAAGCGACGGGCGGTGGCGGCGGCGGCAAGCCGACACTGGCCCAGGCGGGCGGGAAGGATGCCGGCAAGATCGACGCCGCCCTGGCGCTGGTGAACGACCTCGTCTAGCCGGGCAGGTGAGGATTGGGGAGCCGGACACTCGCCCTCGACATTGGCGACCGCTGGATCGGCCTTGCTCTCAGCGATCCGACCGGTCTGCTGGCGACGCCGCTGACCGTGATCAGGCGCACCACTGAAGCGGCCGATGTTGGCGCCGTCATTGAGATTATCGAGCGGCAGCAAGTAGTCCGCGTCATCGTTGGCCTTCCGCGGTCGCTCAGCGGGCAGGTTGGCCCGCAGGCAGCCAAGGTCCAGCAGTTCGCCGAGAGGCTGGCGGCGCGGACACCGGTCCCGCTCGAGTTCCGCGACGAGCGCCTGTCGACCGTCTCGGCCCACCGGCTGATGCACGAGGCGGGCGCGAAAAGAGCCAAGCGCCGGACCCGCGATGATGCCGCGGCCGCCGCCGTCATCCTGCAGGGCTATCTCGACGAGATGCGGGACAGGCCGCAATGAGTTTCACGGTGCTGTGTCAGGATGGCGGGTCGCGGGCGCGCGGCGGCGAGCTAGGCACGCGCCACGGGACTGTCGCCACACCCGTCTTCTTGCCGGTGGCCAGCAAGGGCACGGTCAAGACTCTGTCATCCGCAGACGTGACGGAGCTCGGCTTCGGTATGCTGCTGGCCAACACCTATCACCTCTACCTTCAGCCGGGTCTGGCTGTGATCGAGAAAGCCGGCGGCCTGCACCGGTTCATGGCCTGGGACGGCGCCATTCTCACCGACAGCGGCGGCTACCAGGTGTTCAGTCTGGCTTCGCTGCGGAAGGTCGACGAGGAGGGCGTTACCTTTCGTTCGCATATCGACGGGAGCGAGCACCGCCTCACGCCCGAGCTGGCGGTCGCCTTCCAGGAGACACTCGGCTCCGACATCGCTATGGTGCTCGACGAGTGCCCTCCCTTTGACGGCCGGCGTGACGCCATCGAAGCGGCTTGCGAGCGGACGCTGCGCTGGGCCGAACGCTGCTTGAAGGCGAAGAAGCGGGCTGACCAGGACCTTTTCGCCATCGTGCAAGGGGCTGGTTTTGCGGACCTGCGCCGGCACTCCGCCGAGCAGCTTGCGGCACTCGATTTCCCGGGGTATGCCATCGGCGGCTTGAGCCTCGGCGAGCCCAAGGCAGCGACGCTGGCCGCTATCGAGGCCACTGTGCCCTTCTTGCCGGCCGGCCGGCCTCGCTACCTGATGGGTGTCGGTTCCCCTGAGGACCTCGTGGAAGGCGTCGCCCGCGGCATTGACATCTTCGACTGCGCGCTTCCCACCCGCGTCGCCCGCAACGGCTCGCTGTTCACCGCAACCGGCCGGGTGAACATCCGCAACGCGGGCTTCGGGCAGGATATGAGGCCGGTCGAGCCGGGCTGTGACTGCCCCACCTGCCGCAGCTACTCGGCGGCCTACCTTCACCACCTCTTCGATGCGCGCGAGCTGCTTGCCTACCGTCTGGCCACGGTCCACAACCTGTTCTTTGTCAACCGGCTGATGCGTGAGATGCGCCAGGCCATCGTTGCCGGCGACTTCGCCGCGTTTCGAAAGGAGTTTCTGGGGAGATATCGCACCACCGACGAACCGGTAAGACTCGCCCAGAAACGGAAGTGGCTGCGGAAGGCAGCCTCCGGCCCGGAAGATACCTAGCCGCCGGCGATCAGCATCAGGACGTGGATGACGTCCCCGTCCTTGACCGGTTTGGCCAGCTCATCCGGATAGGCGTCGGTCCCGTTCAAGTAGATGCCGATGTAGCTGAAGAGCTTGCCCTGCTTGTCGAAGAGGAGCCTCTTCATCTCCGGGTATCGCTGGCACAGGTTAGCCAGCGCTTCGCCCACCGTCTGGCCCTCTTCCTGGTGCGAGTCCTTATCGCCGGCAAAGGCTTGCAGGAAGATGGGGATGTTGATTGTAGCGCTCATGTCTTCACCTCGCCGGCCTGGCCGCACTGCGGGCAATTGGGGTCCCGGCGGATCATCAGCGTGGTAAATCGCATCTTGAGGCCGTCATAGACCAGCAGTTGATTGGTGAGTAGCTGGCCGACGCCGACAATGTACTTGATCGCCTCGGTGGCCTGCAGGCAGCCGACCACCGCCGGAGTGACGCCGATGACCGGCGTCTTCTCCTGCGGGAGAGGGCCGCGGTAGATGCAGCGCAGGCACGCTGTCTGGCCGGGCACAATGGTGGTGACCCGGCCCTCGAAGCCGCGCACCGCGCCGTGGATGAAAGGGACCTTCTGCTGGAAAGCCGCCGCGTTGAGCAGAAAACGGGTCTCCAGGTTGTCGGTCGCGTCCACGATCAAGTCGAACCCGGCGGCCAACCGGCCGATGTTGGACGCGTCGATGGTTTCGGCGATGGGGTCAATGACGACGTCATGATTGAGCTGGCCGAGCTTCTCGGCAGCGGAGTCAACCTTGCGCCGTCCGATGTCTTTTTGCCAGTGCAGCACCTGTCGGTTCAGGTTACTCAGGTCGACGGTATCCTGGTCGATGATGCGGATAGTGCCGACTCCCGCCGCCGCCAGGTAGATGGCGATCGGCGAGCCGAGGCCGCCGCTGCCCACGATGACCACTCTGGCCTTCTTCAGTTTCTCCTGCCCCTCCACGCCGATGCCGCGGATCATGATCTGGCGGGCGTAGCGCTGCAGCTCTTCTTCTCTCAACACGTCAGGCTCCCCTAGGTCCGGTCTCACGGCCGATCCAGGCGAGGTACTCCGAGTTGCCGCCGACGATCGGCAAGGCGATGATCTCCGGTACCTGGTAGCTGTGCAGGTGTCTCACCAGGGTGATGACGGACTCGAGTTGGGCCGCTGTGGTCTTCACAATCAGCAGGGCCTCAGTGGCTGACTCGACCTTGCCCTGCCACCAGTAGGCAGAAGCTACGTGGGGGATGATATTGACGCAGGCGGCGCGGCGCTCATCGAGAAGCGCCCGGCCGATCCGCTGCGCCTCGGCGGCGCTGCTGGCGGTCACCAGCACCACGAGACTGGCCACGTTGTCCATGGGCTTCGCGGCCGGTGACGGTCCGGCAGAGCGTCACCTTCCCCCAGCAGCCTATCTTATCATCTTTGACGACGACCACGCCAGTGACACCGGCGATCTGCTGGCCGACCTCGAGGGCGCGCGCGATGTCCTCGGAGTGCTGGACGGCATTGCCCACCGCCGTCGCCGCCGCGTCGGCCAGCGCGGCCGAGGGTGCGACGACAATGGCGGCATCGGCATGGCCCAGGCTGAGCGAATGGCCAACGGTGCCCGACGACGTGCCGATGCCGAGCGGAGTGTCATCCGGCTCGATTTGCAGGCCGAGCTGGCCGGTGAACGGCGAGTCTCCCGTGTAGATACCGACCACCCGCCGCTCGAGGCTGCGGATGAAGATGTCCCCGCCGTTCTCGATGATCACCTCCGGCGAGTAGTCCAGCAGCTCGCGGCCAGCGTACTCGGCGATGGCGCCGGCGACCGAGGCCATCGGCCCGACGCCCGCTTTGGCCGTCGCCTCGATCATCGCCCGCACCATCGCCGGCGCGTCGGCGGTGACGGAAAGCGGGACGAGTGAAGTGGCGAAGGCGGGATGGCGGTCGATGTATTTCTCGAGCTGCTCGCGGTACTTGAGCACGATCCGGAAGGCCTTGCTCTGCAGGTTCTGGCGGGCGCGGATAAAGAGCTCGGTCTCCTTGACCGTCACGGTGAAGGAGACGAGGTCTTTGCCAGTAATCCAACTCCGGTAGGTTGACCGGTCCATTCGCTAGAAGTGGAGCTCCATGGCACGGGGCGGGCAGGCCTTGATGCACAGGGCGCAGGCGATGCACTGCTCATTGTTGAAGGAGACCCGCCGCGTCGCCGTGTCAAGCTCGAAAGCGCCGCTGGGACAGATGGTGACGCACGCCCCGCAGTTAGTGCAGCGGTCCTCGTTGCGGACGACGTCCTGGCTGAGGGACTGTATCTTGACGCCCGCTTCGGTCAGGTACACGATGCCGCGATCGTAGTCCTGCTGCCGGCCGGTGAGCTCCATGACGAGCAGACCCTCTTCGTCCGGGGTCACCGAGGCTTTCAGGATATTGAAGTCCAGGTTGAACTCACGGACGAGCCGGCTGACGATCGGCCGGTCGACGAGGCGCCGGGGGAAACGGAGGACAATTCGCTTGGAAACCGCCATCTGCCACCACCTGTGTTATGTATCGGTTCCAACCCCTCACCCTGTGTCCCTCTCCCCTTGTCTAAGGGGAGAGGGAGCAAGTCATTGAGAGGGGCTTCGCCCCTCTCAGCAATCACTCCCTTGCGTTGGCGAGGGTTCGCCATGGATGTCATTCACACCTCCCCGACCGCCAAACAAAATGGGGAGTGCAGAGGGGCGTAGCCCTTCTGCCAGGGGCTTGGGGGTGTCCCCCAAGCCCCCTCAAGTCCCCCAAGACTGGGGGATTTAGGGGGTTCACAAACGCTGCCAAACATCTCCGCCACAGATCAACGACGCCTTTCTCTCAATCCTGGATCGGGCGTTCTTTGAGCATCTTGAAGGTTACGCCGGACTCGACGCCGGGAAGCGGCGCCACCGGCTCGGTGAGCTCGAACTTGCCTGCCTTGATCCACTCCTTGAGCGTGTCCGCGATCTCGACCGCGCGCGGGTAGCTGGAAAGCGAAGCGGTCGGCACGGTCTTGCCCTGAAGGGTGATGTTACCGCTCTTGAGCTGGGCGTAGCTGACCTCGCCCACGACGTCCGGTTTGACGTTCGGGTAGGCGTCCGAGTAATCGATCACGCCGGCCAGAATATCAGCGTCGGTGACGGTCGTGTATTTGAGTATCTCTTCGGAGAGGATCGGGATGGGCACGCCGATGCCCACGGTGAGCGTGGTACCGTAGCCGAGGAAGCTGGTGCCGACGAGCCAGCGCGGGCTCATCTGCTTCAGGTCGCCGATGACGGCGAGAGTAGCCGCCCCGCGCTTGGGCACGCCGTTGTCCGTGCGCAGGGCGGTGGGATTGAACTGAGTGCCCTGCCAGGCGACGTAGCCGATCCCGCCGCCGAGGAAGATCTTGGTACCGACGCCGATGGTCTTGTACAGCGGGTCGTTCAACAGCGGTGAAAGCTGCCCGGCGGAGCAGTAGTTAGCATTGCCCAGCCTCGGCTTGAGCATGCCCATGTACGTGTATATCGTCTTGTCGGACAGATTCACAGCCACGTTGTAGTTCTGGTAGGCGTTGCGGATGTCGAAGAGGACCGCCTCGTTGAGGTCTTTGATGTTGATCCAGGTGGCCAGCTCCTTGCGCGGATAGCAGTCCGTCCCGTAGGCGGAGGCCACCAGCCGGACGTCCTTGCCGGCAACGAGCTCCTCAATCACGTGGCCGCCGCCGTAGTTGAACTCGCCGGGATGGACCCGGTTACGCGGGTCGTCATCCGGAGTGGCCGTGGCGCCGATGATCAGGTCGACGGCCGCCAGGCCGGCATAGGCCGGGACGTCATTGAGACAGACACGGCCGCCGCCGAGCTTGATGCGCGGCTTCGAGTGGCCGATGTTCATGTAGACGGTCGACGAGCACATCGGGCCGAAAGTGCCCGTCGTCACGACATCGACTTCCTCGGCGGCGCGCTTGGTCCCTTTCTCGCGAGCGAAGTCGATGATCTCCTCGGCAGTCAGGACGACAGCCTTGCCCTGGCGGATACGCTCGTTGATTTCGGCAATCGTCTTGGCCATGACTAGATGATAGTCTCAGTACGTGCGTATTGTCAATGAAAGGACAGGTCAGCCGATTACCAGGCGACAGAGATGAGCAAGGAAAGTCGGGACAACGGACCGCGCGAGTGCTATATTGGCACCATTGTGGAATGGTCGGACCGGATGAATGCAGCCATCGAGTACGTCGAGGCGAACCTGGCGGGGGATGTTGACTTCGCCGAAGCCGCTGCCAAGGCCGCCTGTTCGACTTTCCACTTCCAGCGTATGTTCCTGGCTGCCAGCGGGCTGACGCTTGGCGAATATGTCCGCCGTCGCCGGCTGACCCAGGCAGCCAGCGATCTCATCTCAGGTGATGCCCGAGTGATTGACATCGCCCTCAAGTATGGCTACGAATCGCCGGACGCTTTTGCCCGTGCGTTCCGGAACCTGCACGGCGTGACACCCACGGCAGCGCGCGCGTTGGGGGTGAAGCTGACGGCATACCCGCGTATCTCTTTCCACATCATTCTGAAAGGAGGCAGCGACATGGACTATCGCATTATCAAGAAGCCCGGCTTCACCGCGGCCGCGCGCACCCGGCATTTCACCACCCTTGACGGGAAGAACTTCGTCGAGATTCCCAAGTGGTGGCAGGAGTTCCTCGCTTCTCCTGACTGCTCCAGGCTGACTTCACTTGCCGGCAACAAGCCCGGCGCGGTGACCGGGGGCAACATGCTCGGCCTGTGCTACGGACCGCCCGATGCGGTGGACTTCATCTACGCTATCGCCGTCGAGCTTCCCGCCGGAGTATCGGCTAGGCCGTTCGAGAAGCTAGCGGTCCCCGCGGCAACCTGGGCTGTCTTCGACTGCGCGGTGGACGACCTCGTGGACGTCACCAAACGCATCTTCAGCGAGTGGTTCCCCTCAACCGGCTACGAGCACGACGACGCGCCGGAGATCGAGGTCTATCTGCCGGGAAGGCCGGAACGGAAGATGCAGATCGGGGCATCATTGACCAAAGAGCAAGCCGGCTACGCGATCCAGCTCTGGATACCGGTCATCAAGAAGCAGTAGGAGAGCGCATCAAGAAGACGGGCGACGTGTCTCAAATCGGGGCGGCATTCGTGAGGAATGCCGCCCCGATTTGCTTTCAGCCTACCCCTGTGTTACCATTCTATTAATCCGACATACCGGACCGCTAGGGGTGCTCAGAGGCTGAGAGGCGGTTTGAGGCCAACCCTTGGAACCTGATCTCGCTAGCACGAGCGTAGGGAAGCGGTCCTGACCGGGAATGCCAGGGGCCAAGCACACCGCCGCAGCCCTTGGTTTTTGTTTTTGGGAGGTCGGCGATGACTCAACTAGAGGTGGCCAAGCAGGGCGGCATTTCACCGCAGATGAAGCGGGTGGCGGAGCAGGAAGGCCTCGACGTCGAGCAGCTCCGGCAGCGCATCGAGAAGGGCGTCGTCGTCATCCCGGCCAACACTAACCACCGCAACCTCGTTCCGGCGGGCATCGGCCAGGGGCTGCGCACCAAGGTGAACGCCAACATCGGCACTTCGTCGGACTACGGCACTCCCGAGAGCGAGCTGGCGAAGCTGCGCATTGCCATCGAGGCCGGAGCCGACGCAGTCATGGACCTGAGCACCGGCGGGGATATCCCCGGACTGCGCCGGGCGATGGTGGCGGCGTCATCAGTGGCCATCGGTACGGTGCCCATCTACCAGGCCGGCCTCGAGGCGATCGAGAAGTACGAGGCCATCGTCAAGATGACTCCGGACGGCATCTTCAGCGTCATCGAGGAGCAGTGCCGGGACGGGGTGGATTTCATCACCGTACACTGCGGGGTGACCCAATCGTCCATCGCCCGGCTCAAGCGGCAGGGGCGCGTCGCCGACGTCGTCTCCCGCGGTGGGTCCTTCCTCATCGGCTGGATGCTCTACAACCAGCGGGAGAACCCCCTCTACGAGCAGTACGACCGCCTGCTCGAGATCGCCCGCGAGCACGATGTCACCCTCAGCCTGGGCGATGGCATGCGGCCGGGCAGCCTGTCCGACGCGACCGACCGCCCTCAGCTTGACGAGCTGATCACGCTCGGAGAGCTGGTGGACCGCGCCCGGGACGCCGGCGTTCAGGTGATGGTGGAGGGGCCGGGGCACCTGCCGCTGAACCAGATCGAGGCCAACGTCCAGGTCCAGAAGACCATTTGTCGCGGCGCTCCGTTCTACGTCCTCGGGCCGCTGGTGACCGATATCGGCGCCGGCTACGATCACATCACCGGTGCGATCGGCGGGGCCATTGCCGCCGCCGCCGGGGCCGACTTCCTGTGCTACGTCACGCCGGCCGAACATCTTTCGCTGCCTGATGCGGAGGACGTGCGCCAGGGTGTTATCGCCTCGCGCATCGCCGCCCACGCCGCCGACATTGTCAAAGGCGTACCCGGCGCCGCCGAGCGTGACCGCCAGATGTCCATCGCCCGCAAGAAGCTGGACTGGCCGGAGCAAGCGCGCCTCTCGCTCGATCCGGAGCGCAGCCGTCGGGTTCACGCCGAGCACGCCAGCGCTGGTACCGCCTGTAGCATGTGCGGCAAGTACTGCGCGATGGCCCTCATGGAAAAATACCTCGGCGTATCCACGCCCCGCTGCTAGGGGCCGGCGGACCGGAGACCACATGAAGGCAGAGATCGTCTCGATCGGCACTGAGATCATGGTCGGCAACGTCACCGACACCAACGCGAGCTTTCTTGCTTCGCAGCTCCCGCTTCTGGGCATTGAGCTGCTGTGGGTATCGCAGGTGGGCGACGACCAGCCGCGGATGATCGAGGTGCTGCGGCGGGCGTGGGGCCGCTCCGACCTCATTTTGATCACTGGCGGTCTCGGCCCCACCGCCGACGACCTCACCCGTGAGGCCATCGCCGAGATGCTCGGCGAGAAAATGGTCGTCTCCGCTGATCTGGAACGTGACCTGCGCGCCCGCTTTGGCGGCATGGGCATGTCGATGCCGCCGAGCAACCTCAAACAGGCCACTCTGGTCCCGTCAGCGCGGGCGATCCCGAACCCGCAGGGCACCGCGCCCGGCTGGTGGGTGGAGACCAACGGCCGCTTGCTCATCGCCATGCCCGGGCCGCCGCGCGAGATGCTGGACATGTGGCAGCGGTCGGTGCGGCCGGCCCTTCAGAAGCGCTCGGGCGAGGTCATCATGGCCCGCACGCTCAAAACGTTCGGCCTGTCCGAGGCGGCCGTGGGTGAGATGGCGTTTCCCCTTTTCGGCCAGAACCCGGCGCTGGGCGTCTACGCCAAGCCGGACGGCATCCAGCTGACTGTCATGGTCAAAGCCAGCACGGAATCCGAGGCGCTCGACGGCCTCGATGAAGGCGAGCGGCGCATCCGCGGCGTGCTTAACGACTACATCTGGGGAGTGGACAACGATACGCTTGAGTCCGCCATCGGCCGGCTGCTCATCGAGAAGGGACAGACCCTGGCCGTGATGGAGGACTTCAGCGGCGGCTGGCTTACCGCCGGCCTGACCGAAACGCCGGATAGTGAGCGCTTCTTCCGGGGCGGCCTGATCGCGACTACGGACGAGGCCAAGACTGCTCTTGGCGTCAACCCGGCCACGATCGCCCGGTTCGGTGCGGTGAGCGCCGAGGTGGCTCGCGAGATGGCCGCGGCGGCCCGCACTCTACTCAGGACGGACACTGGCCTGGGCATCACCGGGATCGACGTCAAGGCCAACCCGGCGGGGATCGTTTACGTCGGCCTGAGTGATGGCGAAGCGCGGCCGGCGGTCAACCGCCCGCGCGGCCGCCAGCGCGCCGCCATCGCCGGCCTCTTCGAGCTGCGGAGGGCGCTGCTGTCCCGGCGCTAGCCGTCAGCGCACCAGGGAAAAAAGAAGAGCGAGGGGCAAAGAGCCCCTCGCTCGCTGTCTTCAGAGAGACGATTAGGCTTCGCGCCGCCGCGCCATCAGCAGCACCACGGTGGCGATGGCCACCATGCCGGCGATCAGTCCGCCGATCAGCCACCAGTTGATCGTGGCCCCGCGCGGGGGTGCCGGTGCTTCCTTGACCTTTAGAGTGCCCGCGAGATCGTCCACGATGACGTGATACGTCCCGGCGACCGCCTTCGTCGTCGAGAAGGTCACCGACTGGCGGCCGCCCGCTGGCACGTTCACGTCCTCGTAGGCCAGCACAGTATCGTCCAGCTTGAAAGTGACCCGGTGCGTGCCCGCGGTGCCACCCGTGTTGACCACGACCACGCTGATGGCCACCTTCTGGCCGATGTCGGCCTCCAGCGGCGTGATCAAGAGGCTCTCCGTCCGGAATTGCGCCGGGAGGGCGGCGAGCTTGGCCACCACCTTGCTGGTCAGGCCATTGAGGTCGAGAGTATGGGTGCCCTCTTTGTCGACCACTGCGCTCAGGCTCACCGCTGAGCTTCCGCCGCCGGCTACGGTCACGTCGGCGGTGGCAACGGTGGTGCCGTCCAACCTGAGCGTGCACTTGTAGGTGCCGGACAGGTCGCCGCCGTTGGAGAGCTTGGCGCTCACCGTCACACTCCCGCCGACGGTCACCTCGCTCGCCGATACGTTCATGTCGCCGATAGTGATGGACGCCGGCCGGGTGTGTGCGATCACAGCAAAGGCAGTGAAGTGGGTGATCTTGACGGTGATGCTATGGGTTGCGGTATCGACTGTGCCGGCGAGCTCGACCCACTTCCCCGCCGCACTATCGTACCAGGCGATCACCAGTTTGCTCTCGGATACGCCCGCCGGCAGCTTGGCGGGGTCATAGGTGAAGCTGAGCGTTACGGCCGGCGTGAACGTGGCGCCGGCCGGAGTGAATTCGTAGGTGACGCCGATGACCGACGTGTCTGCGGGCGGCTCCGGCGGGTCTTCCATCGGGGCGATGCCGACATACTTGAGCGGGCTGCCGTCCTTGGTCTTGCCGACAACGCCCTGGTCGATGCTGAGCGACACCTTGCCGTCCGCCGATTTCGCCGTCGCCGCGATGTTGAACTTACCTTCATCGTTGGTATATATGGACAGGTTGGTGACGCCCGGGAGCGCGGGAGCACCACCACCACCGCCGCCCCCAAAACCGCCACCCCCGCCACCGTAGGCGTAGCCGTAGACGGGCACAGCGGGCCCGGCGAACTGCGGTGAGGCGAACCACAGAGAGACAGCGACAACTGCGGCCAGGAGGACGGGGACCGTGAACTTCCTAAGTCCCTTGGACGACATCTCAGCTTTCGCCGCGAGAAAGTCTGCGCCGGGGTGACCGTGCCGGGACCGCCCGCGCGATTGGCCAGAACGGCTCCGGCTTTATGCCCGAGTATATGTTATGAGTCGCCCGATGTCAATCCCCCGCGCTGATTTGATGCGGGATCGTCGATTGGCTACCATAGTACTGATGTCGCGCGGCATGATCGAGGGCACCCACGCCTACGATGTGCTCATCATCGGCGGCGGGCCGGTGGGTTGCCAGGTCGCTGTCGGCCTCGCCGGCCGAGGCCATCGCGTGGCTGTCCTCGAGCGCAAGCTCGACCCGGGCACGGACGTCTGCTGCACCGGCATTGTCAGCGAGGAGTGCGTGCGTGAGTACTCGATCGACGAGTCTCTGATATGGCGTCATGTGCGCGGCGCTCGCCTGATCGCGCCCTCCGGCGGTGAGCTTGCTTTCCAGCGCGATCGACCACAGGCGGCGGTGCTTGACCGGGGCGCTTTCAACGCCGCCTGGGTCGGCCGGGCGAGGCGGGCCGGAGCGAATGTGCTGCTCGGGACACGGGTGACCGGGATCGTCGTGGACGCGGACTCCGCCAGCGTCAGGACGATTGGCGTCGGCGGAGAGGAAGGCCGGATGGAGGCGCGCGTGGCCGTCATTGCCGTCGGCGCCAGTGCGGGGCCGGCGGCGGCCGCTGGCCTGGGACGCTGCGCCGACGTGGCTCTGGGCGCACAGGCCGAGGTGGCTGCTGATGGGATCGATTTCGTGTCCATCTACAACGGGGACCGGGTCTCGCCCGGATTCTTCGGCTGGCTGGTGCCCACCAGGCCCGGCCGCGCCCTTGTCGGCCTGCTCTGCCGGCGTCACCCGCGGGAGCGCTTAAACGCGTTTGTGGCGGCGCTGGCGGGCGCGGGAAAGGTCGACGCCGCCGGCGCCGAGGTGCGGCTCGGCAGCGTCACGCTGGCGCCTCTCGCCCGAACGTATGCCGACCGGATCATCGTGGTCGGCACGGCCGCCGGGCAGGTCAAGCCCGTCACCGGCGGCGGTATCTACTTTGGTCTGCTGTGTGCGGACGTCGCCGCCCGGACGCTCGACCGTGCCCTCACCGCGAACGACCTGAGCGCCCGCCGTCTGGCCGCCTACCAGCGAGGGTGGAAGCGGCGCATCGGCCGCGAGCTGCTGGCGGGCCGCTGGGCGCGCCGCCTGTATGAGCGACTGACCGACGGCCAGCTCGACAAGATAGTTGACATAATGGCACGAGATCGCACGCTCGATGCGGCGCTGCAAGAGCCGGATGTCTCATTCGACGGTCACGGCGCGCTGGTGCGTTACTTGATTGGGAATACGGCTTTGGCTAAACTGGTAGGAGTGGGCTTGCTGCGGGGACGTACGAAGCGAGATTCTTGGTGAGGAGATCTGATCTGTGGCTAACGAAGACCTTAACCTGGGGGAAGCGATCGCCCGTTTCATGAACAGCCTGCCGGCCGACGAAAGGGCGGCCCGGCAGCCCGAGGTGCAGCGCTTCCTGCGCTGGTTCGGCTCCGAGCGGATGCTGTCCCAGCTTACCGCCGCCGAGGTGGAGGACTACGCCGAGGGCCTATCCCATTCCGATGCTGACGCCGCACGCAAGCTGGTGGCGGTCAAGGAGCTGCTGGCGCGTGCCAAGAAAGCCGGTTGGACGGCGAGCAACCTGGGCGTCAGCATCAAGGTGCGCAAGACGAAGGCGCCGGCGGGCAAACGAACGGCTCGCCGGGGCCAGCCGGAGCCGGTGGCCATGACCAGAGCCGGCTTGGCTGAGCTGGAGGCGGAACTGACCCAGCTCAAGAGCCAGCGCCTCGTGCTCATCGAGGACATTCGCAAGGCGGCGGCGGACAAAGACTTCCGCGAGAACACGCCTTTCCACGCCGCGCGGGAAGAGCGCAGCCACGTTGAGGGCCGCATCATCGAGATCGAGGAGACCCTCAAAGTGGCCGTGGTCCTTGGCGAGAATAAGGTGGCGGCGGCCGCCTCAGCGCGCGTCGAGACCGGCAGCACGGTGGTCCTCCGGGACGAGACGTCTGGGGAAGAGGTGCGCTACACCCTCGTCAGTCCGCGCGAAATCGACCTCAGCAAGGGCAAGATCTCGGGAGCCTCTCCGCTCGGACGCGCCGTCATGGGCAAGGCCGAAGGCGCCGTTGCCGAGGTGGCCGCGCCCGCCGGCAAGCTCCGCTACGTCATCATGCGGATCGAGTAGGCCATTGCAGCTCGCCAGACGGCGGGCTATACTTCACTAGGCCAGGCAGCATGCGGACGGGAGGAGCGGATGGCCGGCGAACAAACGGCGGCGATCGACGCGCTGAAGCAAGCCCTTCAGATGGAGATCGAGGGCAAAGAGTTCTACGCGCAGGCGGCTAGCCAAAGCGGCAATGAGTTGGGCCGCGCGCTGCTGGCTTCGCTGGCGGCCGAAGAGGACATCCACCGCCAGGTCTTCGTCCGGATCTATGAGGAGATGCGCGCCCGGAACGCCTGGCCGGCGGTCCCCTTCCAGCCCGATGGCGGCCAGCAGCTCCGGACAGTCTTCGCGAGCGCTTCGGAGCGCGTCGGGGAGAAGCTGTGGTCCGTTGCCACGGAGCTCGAGACCGTGCGCATCGCCCGCCAGATGGAGACCCGCACCTACGATTTCTACCAGGCCCGCCGCCAGGCTGCCAGCGGTCCCCTCGAGAAGGACTTCTACGAGAAGCTGGCCGCCCAGGAGCAAGAGCACGGCCTCGTCCTGGCGGACTACGCCGAATTCCTGCGGGACCCGGCGGCCTGGTTCGTCAAGAAAGAGCACCCTTCGCTGGATTGACGGCCGACTAACCTGACCAAGGAGACGCAGATGAACCCGGCGGCGTTGCACAAGATCGGCTACGGCATGTATGTTATCGGCTCGCGGATGGGCGATCGCCTGAACGCGCAGATCGCCAATACGGTCTTCCAGATCACCTCCGACCCGCCGACGGTCGCCGTGAGCATCAACAAGAAGAACCTGACACACGAGTTCATCAAGGCGAGCGGCGTTTTTACGGCTTCCGTCATCTGCCAGGACGCTGATCTCGCCTTCATCGGCCGGTTCGGGTTCAAGTCCGGCCGCGATGCGGACAAGCTGCAGGGGGTGAACTACCGGATCGGTCAGACCAAGGCGCCGATCGTCCTTGATAACGCCGTGTCCTACCTGGAGGTGAAGGTCACCCGCGAGGTGGACATGGGGACGCACACCATCTTCATTGGCGACGTGGTCGATGCTGAGGTGCTGATGGAGCGCGTCTGCATGACCTATGCTTACTATCACGACATCAAGCGCGGGGTGACCCCGCCAACTGCGCCCAGCTTCATCAAGGACGAGAAGCGCGTCGAGCCCGCGCCGGCGGCCGCCCCGGCGCCGGCTAGTCCGGCGTCGGCTGCCCCGGCGGGACAGAAACACCGCTGCACGGTGTGCGGATATATCTACGACCCGGCCGAGGGCGATGCCGACAGCGGCATCAAGCCGGGGACGCTGTTCGAGGACCTGCCCGCCGGTTGGGTCTGTCCCGTCTGCGGGGCGGACAAGTCCGCCTTCGAAAAAATCTAGTACAATAATAGTTAGCGCGTTTCGGCGTGGGGTGCCCGACCATTCGCACCCATAGCGGCAAGTAAGAGGAGGTGGTATTATGCCACGCGTATCTAAGCCGGGCCCAGTCGTCAAAGCATCCAAGGAACTGCTCGATCTGTTCAACGAGGCCATCGCGCGCGAGGTCCAGGTGTCTATCCAGTACATGTGGCAGCACGTCCAGTGGGGCGGAGTGAAGGGCTTTGCCGTCCAGGATGAGCTCCAGAAGATCGCCGTGGCGGAGATGAAGCACGCCGAGGCGATCGCCGAGCGGCTCTACTATCTCGGCGGCATACCGACGACGAAACCGAATCCGATCTTCGTCGGCACGACCCTGAAGGAGATGATCCAGGAGGACGTCAAGGACGAAGAGGGCGCCATCAAGCTCTACAAGCAGATAATCGCGAAGGCTGCCGCCGAGAAGGACGAGACGACCCATCACCTCTTCCGGGACATTCTGGAACAGGAAGAGGACCACCACGATACTTTCACTACCCTGCTCGAAGACCTTTAGCCACCGTCGTCGCGCCTGCGGTGCAGCAGAAGGTGCCTCCGAAGGGCCACGTGCCTTTTCGGGGCCGCACTTATAGAGCTGTTCAAGAGGGGCCTCTGGGGCCCCTCTTGACGCGCGTTGACATCGGCCCGTCGGCGAGCCTACACTGCAGTCGCCCAATGGAGACACTGACAATCAGAGTGCTCGAAGCAGCGGACACTCCGGTCATCGTAGCCGCGTTCAGGCCGCTCGGCTGGCACGGCAAGACGGTTGAAGTATTCGAGAGCTACCTGAGAGAGCAGTCGGTGGGTCAACGCATTGGCCTTGTGGCGACACTGGATGGCGTTTTCGCCGGCTACATCACCGTCAAGTGGCACTCGGAGTACCCGCCGTTCGCCGAAAAGGGCATCCCGGAGATCCAGGACCTGAACGTGCTCCCGGACTTCCGCCGTCGGCGCGTCGCCAGCCGCCTTGTCGATGAGGCAGAGCGGCGCATCTTCGAGCGCGGCGCCGTTGCCGGCATTGGCTTTGGCATATCGGCGGACTACGGCCCGGCGCAGCGCATGTACGTGCGGCGAGGCTACGTTCCCGACGGACGCGGCCTGTTTGCCAACGGCCGCTTCGTGCCGGATAACGCAACGGTGTTCGTGGGCGAATGCGTCATCTACCTGACGAAGGAGCGGCCGGGGAAGGCCTAGCTCACCTCGAGCATCCGGTCGACGGTCTGCTTGGCCCGTACGCGGATGCGCTCGGGCACTTTGATCACGTGGGTCATGTTCTCGAGGGACGTGAGTACCATGTCGAGCGTGATCAGCTTCATGCGCGGGCAGACTGCCTGCTCGGAGACGGCGAAGAAGCGTTTGCCGGGGTTCTCTTTCTGCAGCCGGTGGATGATGCCGATCTCCGTGCCGACGATGATCTCGCGGGCGCTGGTCTCGCGGGCATACTTGATCATCCCGCCCGTGCTCAGGACGGCGTCGGCCAGGGCCTTCGCCTCAGGCCGGCACTCGGGGTGGACAAGCACCTTGGCGTTGGGGTGCTCCTCCTTCCGTCGCTGAATGTCATGCGCCAGTATCCGGGCATGGGTGGGGCAGTAGCCGGGCCAGAGGATCATTTGCCGTCCCGTCTGCTCAGCGACCCAGCCGCCGAGGTACTGGTCCGGCACGAAGATGATCTCCTTGTCCCTGGGGAGACTGTTGACCACGGCCACGGCGTTGGCTGAGGTGCAGCAGATGTCGGACTCGGCCTTGACTGCGGCGGTGGTGTTGACATAACAGACGACAAGCGCCCCGGGGTGCTCCTTCTTCTTGGCGCGCAAGGCGTCCGGCGTGATCATGTTGGCCATGGGGCAGCCGGCGTGTAGGTCCGGCAGCAGGACGGTGCGATTGGGGTTCAGGATGGCCGCCGTCTCGGCCATGAAGTGCACGCCGCAGAAAACGATGACTTCGGCGTCCGTCTTGGCGGCCTTCTGGCTGAGCTCGAGCGAGTCGCCCACGAAGTCGCCGACGTCCTGCACCTCGCCAAGCTGGTAGTTGTGCACCAGGATGATGGCTTTCTTGGCTTCCTTGAGGCGCTGTATCTGCCCGACGAGCGGATCGCCACTAGTGCTCATCCAGCGTCACCCTCCAGTCGTTGGCGTAGGCGTTCATGCGCCGGCCGCGGGCAAACCCCAGGATGGTCACGCCAAGGTCGCCGGCCAGCTTCACGCCGAGCGTGGTCGGGGCCGACTTGGAGACGATGACCGGGACGTTGCGGCGGGCTACTTTGAGCAGTATCTCCGAAGAAATGCGGCCGCTGGTCAGCACGATCCGGTCGTCAGTGGGAATACCCTCCAGGAAGCAGCGACCGAACACCTTGTCGATGGCGTTGTGCCGGCCGACGTCTTCGGCAAAGACGAGAACAGACTTGGCATCGCACAGCGCGGCCGAATGCACGCCGCCGGTCGAGCGGTACAGCTCGGAGCGTTCCTGGAACTCCTTGAGCAGCGCCCAGATCTCACCAAAAGAGACCTTGAGCTCGGACTTCACCTTGGCTAGTTCACCGGCGTCGGCGGCGCTGTAGAAGGAAGCGCCCCGCCCGCAGCCGGAGGTGATGAACCGTTTGAACACCTCGTCCGTCTCGGCGCGGTCTTCGAGAGTCTCGACCCGCACGATGCCGCGGGCCTCGTCGAAGAGCACCTTCTTGATGTCGCCCGGTGCGGCCAGCAGCCCTTCGGAGGACAGGAAACCGATGGCCAGGTAGTTGGCGTCGGACGGTGTGCAGAGGAGGGTGACTAGCTCGCGGTTGTTCAGGATAACCGTGAGCGGCGACTCGCGAGCGACGACGTCCTCGACGACGCTGCGGGCATCGCCGGTGATGCGGGAGACGGTGACCTTCTCGAGATCAGTCTCCATCCTCAGTGACCTTGATCTCATCGCCGGGCTTCACATGCCCGCCGCGCAGCACTTTGGTAAAGACGCCCTCTTTGGGCATGATGCACTTGCCGACCTGTTTGAAGATGGCGCAGCCGCTGTGGCATTCCTTGCCGATCTGGGTGATCTCGAGGCGGATCTCCGGTCCAACCGAAATCCGGGCGCCAATGGGCAGCTCAAGCAGGTCAATGCCTTCGGTGGTCAGGTTCTCGGCGAAGCTGCCCGGGCCAACCGGATATCCGAGCTTCTGCATGCGCGTGATGCTCTCGATCGTCATCAGGCTCACCTGGCGATGGTAGGTGCAGTCAGCGTGGGCGTCACCCACCAGGCCGAAGCCTTCTTTGATCTCGCCCTCCGGGATTGGCTCTTTCACCGTGCCCTTGTTGTCACTCCGGCACACCGCCAGAATCTTACCCATTCGTCTACTCCCCTGCTCTCTCGATGGTGCCGCCGCCGAGGACCACATCCCCATCATAGAAGACGACGCCCTGGCCCGGCGTGATGGCCGGCTGCGGCTCGTCGAACTTTACATAAACTCGATCTTCGTCAAACGGGCGGACCTCGGCCCGCGCCTCCGGGTGGCGATAGCGCACCTTGGCCGTCACACTCATCGGTGCATCAAGGCTCTCGATTCCCGTCCAGTTCAAGCCGGTGGCCGTCAGGCTGTCCCGGAAGGTCTCCTCCCGTCCGCCCACGATGACGGCGTTGCGGGCCGGGTCAATATCGACGACATACATCGACGAGCCTGACGCGACTCCCAGGCCCTTGCGCTGGCCAATCGTGTAGCGGGCGATCCCGCGGTGTTCCGCCAGCACATTCCCCGCCTGGTCCAGCACCGGCCCCGGGGACTCCGGCCCGAGCAGCGACTCATAGCCGCCGGCAGCGAAGTCCTGGCTCTCGGCCTTGGCCGCCACCGGCAGGCCGAAATCGGCGGCCAGTCTCCTTACCTCGGCCTTGGTCTTTTCGCCGAGCGGCAGTAGCGTCTGCCTGAGCTGCTCCGTCGTCAGGAAGGCGAGGAAATAGGACTGGTCCTTGCCGGCGTCCCGGCCCTTCATCAGCAGCTTACGGTCCCCATTCCATTGTAGCCGAGCATAGTGGCCGGTGGCAAAGAGGTCGAATGACAGCCCCGCCTTCCGTGCCTTGGCGACGAGCTCGCCGAACTTCACCCGCGGATTGCAGCGGAGGCACGGGTTGGGCGTGCGGCCGGCCTCGTACTCGCGGCGGAAGTAATCGAGCACCTCGGCCTGGTACTCGGCGGTGAGGTCAATCACGTAGTGCGGAATGCCGAGCGCCCAAGCCACCCGGCGGGCGTCTTCGATGTCCTCGTCCTCACCCTCGCCGTAGCACCCGTGATGGGCCGCCCTCACTTTTGACTTCTGGCTCTTGAGCTTTGAGCTGTCGTAGACCTTCATGGTGAGGCCGATCACATCATAGCCATCACGCTTGAGGATGGCCGCCGCCACCGACGAGTCGACGCCGCCGCTCATACCCACGGCGACGCAAGGCTTGTCTGCCACCGCTAGATCCCGTGCAGCCGCCGGTACTCCTTCCAGAAACACCGGTCCATGACGACGTGCAGGCCGGCCTGGCGCGCCCGCAGCGCGGCGTCTTCGTTGATCACGCCTTCCTGCATCCAGACCGTCTTGGCGCCGATCTTGATCGCCTGCTCAACAATGGGCGGGACGTCTTCCGAGCGGCGGAAGATGTCGACCACGTCCACCTTCTCCGGAATCGAGGTCAGGTCCGGGTAGGCCACCTCGCCGAGGATCTCTTTCGCCGCCGGGTTCACCGGGACGATGCGGTAGCCTTTTTCCTGAAGGTGGCGGCCGACCTCGTTGCTTGGCCGGTCCGGGTTGGGCGACAGGCCGACGATGGCGATCACGCGGCTCTCGTTCAGGATCTCGTCTTCCAGTCTGACGTCCATGCTGCCTCCTATGCTTTGAGCTGGCTCTTCAGCAACGGGGACATCGCTCTTAGCTTCTTGACTACTCTGGGCAGCACCTCGAGAACGCGATCGATGTCTTCATCAGTTGTCCACTTGCCCAGCGAGAAGCGGAGCGAGCCGTGGGCGAGCTGTGCCGGTACGCCAATCGCCATCAGCACGTGCGACGGCTCGGCGCTGGCCGAGCTGCACGCCGAGCCGGTCGATGAGCAAATGCCTTCGAGGTCCAGGTTGAGGCACATCGACTCGCCCTCGACGAACTCGACGGCGATGTTGACGTTGTTGGGCAAGCGGCTCGTTGGATGGCCATTCAGCCGGATGTGGTCAATACGTTCGAGCAGCCCGTTGAGCAAACGGTCGCGCAGCGCGGTGATGCGGACGGCCTCGGCGTCCATCTCGGCGCGGGCCAGTTCCGCGGCCTGGCCGAAGCCGACGATGCCGGGCACGTTCTCGGTGGTCGCCCGCCGGCCCTGTTCTTGCTGGCCGCCGTGCAGGAAAGAGGTGATGCGCGTACCCCGGCGGATGTAGAGCGCACCGACGCCCTTCGGGCCGTACAGCTTGTGCGCCGAGGTGGAAAGCAGGTCGACGCCCATTTTGTTCACGTCCACCGGGATGTGCCCGACTGTCTGCACCGCATCGGTGTGGAAGTAGACCCCGGACGCCCGCGTGATCTTGCCGATCTCGGCGATCGGCTCGATCGTGCCGACCTCGTTGTTGGCGTGCATCACCGAGACGAGGATGGTCTTTGGCGTGATCGCCCTCTTGACCCTGCCCGGGTCCACCAGTCCGTCTTTGTCGACCGGGAGGTAGGTCACTTTGTAGCCGCGCTCCTCGAGCCATTTCGCTGACTCAAGAACGGCATGGTGCTCGATCTCGGTCGTGATGACGTGGTTGCCCTTGTCCTCGTTAGCGTAAGCAACTCCCTTGAGAGCGGTGTTATCGGCCTCGGTGCCGCCGCTGGTGAAGACGACCTCGTCCGTGCGGGCGCCGATGAGGGCTGCTACCGCGGCCCGCGCTTTCTCGATGCCCTGCTTGGCTTCCTGACCGAGGGAGTAGATGCTCGAGGGATTGCCGTAGATCTCCGTGTAATAAGGCAGCATCGCCTTGACGACTTCGGGATCGACCGGCGTGGTGGCCGCGTAGTCGAGATACACTCGCTTCATCGCGCTAGCCCTCCACGACGTCGCCGCTGACGGGGTCCACCCGGACGCCGCGGTTCTTGACCCAGGCGATACCGCGCTCGATCTCCTCCTCTTCACCCTCGAGCTCAAGGACCACCCAGCCCTTGTTGTCGGAGACGTCGGCCCGGCGGATGTTGGTGACCACATTGAAGGCGTGGTCGAGCGTGTATATGATCGGCTCTTTGATCAGGCTTTGCGGAAAGGTGAACATTACCTGCTTCTTAGCCATCCCTCGCTCCGTAAGCATTCTCGTCACTCATTATACGCGACTCTAGACGCGGGCGGCTACGGCCTCTTCGAACGAGGCCACCGTGGGCTCCACGACGACCGGCCGGACGATGTCTGCCACGGTGTCCTGCGTGCGCGGACCGGCGCCGGTGATGAAGGCCACTGTGAGTTGGTCTTTCTTGATCTGGCCGGCCGCGGCGAGCTTCTTGAGCACGGCGACGACGACACCGCCGGCCGCCTCACCGAAGATACCCTCCGTCTGCGCCAGCAGCTTGATGCCGGCGAGCGCTTCTTCGTCACTGACGGCGCCGGCGCCCCCGCTCGATTGCCGCGCGATGCGCAGCGCGTACTGGCCGTCCGCCGGGTTGCCGATGGCGATGGACTTGACGATCGTCTGCGGCTCGACCGGGTGGACGTGGTTGGTGCCCGCCTGGAAGGCATTGGCAATGGGCGACGAGCCGGCGGCCTGGGCGATGAACATGTGCGTCTCCACCGGCTCGATCAGGCCGATCATGGCGAACTCGTCGAGTCCTTTCCAGACGCGGGTGAAGCTCAACCCGGATGCCGCGGGATAGACGACGCAGTCCGGCGCCCGCCAGCCGAGCTGCTCGGCGACCTCGTAGCCGAGCGTCTTCGAACCTTCGGCATAGTACGGCCGGAGGTTGATGTTGATGAAGCCCCAGGGATACTTCTCGGCGAGCTGCCCGCAGAGTCGGTTGACCGCGTCATAGTTGCCCTTGACGGTGACCAGTGTCGGATTGTAGATGGCGATGCTGACCAGCTTGCCCGGCTCAACGTCCGCCGGAACAAAGACGTAGGCGCGCATTCCCGCCTTGGCGGCGTGCCCGGCCACGCTGGCGGCCAGGTTGCCCGTCGAGGCGCAGGCGATGGTATCGAAGCCGAACTCCCGCGCCTTCGTAATGGCCACCGAGACGGGCCGGTCCTTGAACGAGTAGGTGGGATTGACGCAGTCGTTCTTGATATAGAGGTTGTCCAGCCCGAGCTCGTGCCCGAGCCGCTCGGCCCGCACCAGCGGCGTAAACCCGCTGCCGATATCGACTTCCTTGCCCTCGACGGGGAGCAGGTCGCGGTAGCGCCACATGCCGAACGGTCCGCTGGCGATCGTTTCGCGCTTGACGGCCTTGGCCATCGCTTTGTAGTCGTAGACGACCTCGAGCGGGCTGAGGCAGAACTCGCACATGTTCATGGGCTTGAGAGGGTACTCCTGTCCGCATTTGCGACACCTCAAAGCCCGTGCGTAGTTCAACTCGTCACCTCACTAGTGATTCAGCGCCTGCGCAATGTCTTCAATCAGGTCTTCGACGTTCTCCAGCCCGACGGAGAGGCGCACTAGGTTGTCCTTAATGCCCACCTTCTCCCGGTACTCCTTCGGCATCGAGGCGTGACTCATCGTCGCCGGCTGCTCGGCGAGCGAGGCGCAGCCGCCGAGGGACTCGGCCAGGGCGAACACCTTGATCCGGCGCAGGAAATGCTGGGCAGCTTCGATCCCACCTTTGGCTTCGAAGGAGACCATGCCGCCGAAGCCTTTCATTTGCCGGCGGGCAATCTCATGCCCTGGATGGGACTTCAGGCCGGGGTAGTACACCTTCTCGACGCTCCGGTGGCTGACCAGGTAGTTGGCCACCGCGCTGGCGTTGGCCTCGTGCTGGCGCATCCGCACCGCCAGTGTCTCGATGCCGCGCAGCACCAGCCACGAGTCGAACGGCGCCTGGCAGGTGCCCATCGCGTTGGTCAGGAACTGCATTCGCTCGGCAAGCTCGTCGGTCCGGGTCACCACCGCGCCGCCGACCACGTCGCAATGGCCGTTGAGGTACTTCGTCGTCGAGTGCACCACCAGGTCGATGCCGAACTCGATGGGCCGCAGGAAGTACGGGCTGGCGAACGTGTTGTCGATCACCGTGAGCAGGTTGTGCTGGCGGGCCACGTCAACCGCCATCTCGAGGTCGACGATGCTCAGCAGGGGGTTGGACGGCGTCTCGAGCCACAGCATCCTGGTGTTCGGACGGATGGCTGCCTCGATCTTGCGGCGGTCATCCATCCGGGTGAAAGTACACTCGACGCCTAGCTCTTTCATCACGTTTTCGAAGAGACGGTAAGTGCCCCCGTAGACGTCCTCACCGGATATCACGTGGTCGCCGGACTTGAGCAGGTGAATGACGGTGGTCTCGGCGGCCATGCCGGTGGCGAAGGCGAACCCGGCCTTGCCCCCTTCGAGACGGGCAATGGTCTCTTGGAGCACCTTGCGGGTGGGGTTGGCCGTGCGGGAGTAGTCGAACCCGCGCGTCTTGCCGATATCGGCGAAGGCAAAGGTGGAGGTCAGATACAGGGGCGTGGCCACCGCGCCGTAGGTTGGGTCCGGCCTGTCTCCGGTGTGAATAGCAATCGTCTCAAATCTCATGGTCGCTGCAACTCCTCGGCCGCTCACGGCCCGGATGCTGGAGCGGATGTCGACCGGCGGATAGACGCGCTGGCTTGCTGGCTAGATGACGGGCGGGGCCTGGTTCGGCTCCTGGAAGAGCCAGGTGGACAGGTAGCGCTCGCCGGTGTCGGGCAGGATGACCACGACCATTTTGCCCTGGCTGGTCGACCGCTTGGCTACCTGGATGGCTGCCCAGGTGGCCGCGCCGGACGATATTCCGGCCAGGATACCTTCCTCTTTGGCCAACCGCCGCGCGGTAATGCCGGCGTCCTCGTTGGTCACCTTGATGATCTCATCGACGAGGTCTTGGCGCAGCACGTCGGGAACAAAACCGGCGCCGATGCCCTGGATCTTGTGCGGGCCGGCCTTGCCGCCGGACAGCACGGGCGAACCGGTCGGCTCGACGGCGATCGCTTTCAGTCCCGGCTTCTTCTTTTTGAGGACATCGGCGACGCCGGTGATCGTGCCGCCGGTACCTACGCCGGACACCACGATATCAACTGCGCCAGCTGAGTCGCGCCAGATCTCGTCAGCGGTTGTCAGGCGGTGGATCTCCGGGTTCGCCTCGTTCTTGAACTGCTGCGGCATGTAGTAGTTGCTGTTCTGGGCGACCATCTCTTCGGCCCGCCGCACGGCGCCCGGCATGCCCTCGGCGCCTGGCGTGAGCACAACCTGCGCCCCGAGAACGGTCAGTAGCTGCCGGCGCTCGATGGACATCGTGTCCGGCATGAGCAGCATGAGCTTGTAGCCGCGGGCGGCGCAGACGAAAGCCAGGGCGATGCCGGTGTTGCCGCTCGTCGGCTCGACGATGACGGTGTCCTTCTTGATCAGGCCCTTCTCTTCGGCGGCGGCGATCATCGCCACGCCGATGCGGTCCTTAACGCTGCTGAGAGGGTTGAACGATTCGAGCTTGGCGACCACCTCGCCCTTGGCTCCGTCGGTGACATGGTTCAGTCTGACCAACGGCGTGTTGCCGACCAGTTCGGTGCTGTCGCGGGCGATCCCGCGGGTAAGCCGGGGCAGTTCCACGTTCTTGAAACGGATTTTCTCGATCTTGGGCGTCGGCATCTGGTCCTCCGGTAGTATTTAGATGTAGTACATGGCGGCTTCGGGCACAACGCGGGCCCGCGCCTCGTCAACCAGGTCCTTGAGCGTCTTGGACTCAAGAACGTTCGTGAGCGCATTCTTGAGCTCGGTCCACACCTCGCGTGTGACGCAGTTCTCCGAGCGGGCACAGTAGTTGGGGTCGTCAACGCACTCTACGGGCGCCATCGAGCCTTCGAGGAGCTTGATGATCTCGCTGAGCTTGACGTCCTCCGGGGGCCGGGCGAGCCAGACGCCGCCGCGCGCCCCGCGCGTGCTGCGTACCAGACCGGCGGCAATGAGCGGCGTGATCAGGTGCTCGAGGTACATCGTGGAGATTTGCTGCCGGCGGGCGACATCCTTGAGCAAAACCGGCCGGTCTTTGGTGTTCAAGGCGATGTCAATGAGCGCCCGGGTGCCATAGCGTGATCTAGTCGACAGTTTCATACTAACCTCATCAACTGGAAGAATATCATCAACAATGCAAACAATAACACACGGTATGATTCATTGTCAATGCCTGGGCCGCGGGCGCCGGCTACTCGATCACCAGCTTGCCGGCCGGCTCGGCGAGGACCTCGCCGATGATGGCGGCGTCCGCGATACCGGCCTCGTGCAGGCGGCCGAGCAGGGTGCGGGCCTTGGTCGGGGCGAGGCTGATCAGCAGGCCCCCCGAGGTCTGCGGGTCGAAGAGAACATTCTGGACGTGGTCCGGGACTGTCCTGGCCATCTGGACACCGCCGCGGTAGAAGTCCTGGTTGCGGCCGAGACCGCCCGGACAGAAGCCTTCCTTGGCCAGGTCGGCCGTGCCGGGGAAGAAGGGGATGTCGGCCACGTGGAACTTCATGCCAACGCGGCTGTTCTGTGCCATCTGGAGCGTGTGGCCGAGGAAACCGAAGCCGGTGATATCGGTGGCCGCGTGCACGCCGACCTCCTGCATCAGCTCGGAAGCGCGCCTGTTCAGCGCGGCCATGCTGACGACGATGCGGTCAACGATCTGGCGGGTGGCCGCGCCGCGCTTGAGCGCCGTGCTGATGATGCCCGTACCGATGGGCTTGGTCAGAATGAGCCGGTCGCCGGGTTTCGCCCCGCCGTTGGTCACCAGGCGTTTGGGATCGACCGCGCCAGTGACCGAAAGGCCGTATTTCAGCTCGGGGTCGTCAATGCTGTGCCCGCCGACGAGGACCACGCCGGCTTCGGCCATCTTGTCCAGCCCGCCGCGCAGGATCTCGTGCAGCACGGAGATGTCGAGCGCGTCGCGCGGGAAACAGACCACGTTCATCGCCGTCAGCGGACGGGCACCCATGGCGTAGATGTCGCTGAGGGAGTTGGCCGCGGCGATCTGGCCGTAGGTGTAGGGGTCATCCACGACCGGCGTGAAGAAGTCCACCGTCTGCACCAGCGCCAGGTCCGGGGCGATGCGGTACACGCCGGCGTTGTCCCGGTCTTCCAGGCCGCGGATGACGGCCGGGTCACTGACGGCGGTCAGGCCCTCGAGGGCGGTCTCCAAGTCCCCCGGACCGAGCTTGGATGCTCAGCCGGCGGCTCGGACCATCTCGGTGAGGCGGCGCGCTTTCTCGGGCAAGGCAGTCCTCCAGAAGAGCAGTCAGAGTATTCTAGCATCCGCGAGGTCCCTTGACAAAACGCTCCTTTCGTGAGAGAATGACACTCGAAGGTGCCATCAACCGTGGGTGGTGGTGAGCGCCGGGGTGGTCAACCTTAACATCTGAAAGTCGCTTGGATCGGACACGACCGAGACGGCAATAATATGGAGTTCGTAGAGGCCTTCTCTGGCTCGTGCCTGAGAAGGCCTTTTGTTTCTCAGGCGCAGAAGGCGGCCGGACGATGAGGATCGGCTTCATCGGAGCAGGCACGGTGGGTACGGCGCTGGCCATCAGGCTGAGCAGCCGGGGCTACCGCGTCGTGGCAGCGGCCAGCCGCACGTTCGCCTCGGCCCAGAAGCTGGCGCAGGCGGTCAGCGGCTGCCGGGCCCTGCCGGATGCCCAGGCCGTTGCCGATGCCGCCGACCTCGTCTTCATCACCACGCCGGACGGCGCCATCCCGCAGGTGGCCGCTCAGGTCAAATGGCACTCCGGCCAGAGCGTCGTCCATTGCAGCGGCGCTGATTCCACCGACACCTTGCAGCCGGCCGAAGACCTGGGCGCGCGAGCCGGAGGCTTCCATCCTCTGCAGACGTTCGCCGGCGTCCAGCAGGCCATCGATAACCTCCCCGGCTCAACCTTCGCCCTCGAAGCCGAAGAGCCCCTTCTGAGCACATTGAAAGAAATGGCCGTCGCGCTCGACGGGCACTGGATCGAGCTGAAGGCCAGCGATAAGGTCGTCTACCACGCCGCCGCGGTGATCGCCTGCAACTACCTGGTCACGCTCGTGAAGCTGGCTACCGACCTCTGGCGGACCTTCGACGTATCAACCCCCGAGGCTACCCGCGCCCTCATGCCGCTCCTCAAGGGCACGCTCAACAACATCGAAAACATCGGCATTCCGAACTGCCTTACCGGCCCCATCGCCCGCGGTGACATCGGCACCATTCAGAAGCACCTCAAGGCCCTTGAGTCAGCCGCGCCGTCGCTTGTTTCCACGTATCGCGAGCTTGGGTTGCAGACAGTCCCCATCGCATTGGCCAAAGGCAAGATTGACGAGGCCCGCGCCGAGGAGATGCGAGCGGTCCTCGGACAGCCGGCCGCCATCATCGGCAAAGGAAGGTGAACGCCATGCGCACGATGCTCAAGAGCAAGATCCACCGTGCCCGGGTCACTGACGCCAACATCAACTACGAAGGCAGCATCACCATCGACCGTAGACTAATGGAAGCGGCCGATATCCTGCCCTATGAGCAGGTGGACGTGGTGAACGTCAACAACGGCGCCCGTTTCACCACCTATGCCATTGAGGGCGAAAAGGACGAGATCTGCCTCAATGGCGCCGCCGCCCGGCTAGCGGTGCGCGGCGACGTTGTCATCATCCTGAGCTACCAGTCCATCAGCGAAGAGGAGGCGCGCACCGCCGCGCCGCGGCTGGTCTACGTTGACGGCAGCAATGCCATCGTCGAACGGGAGCACGGTTCCCGGACATCGACGTTGCTGGAGGCGGAGTGATGAGGACTACGGTCAACGACATCCGCGAGCGGAAGCAGAAGGGTGAAAAGATCACCATGCTCACCTGCTACGACTATTCAACCGCCAAGCTGCTCGAGGAGGCCGGCATCGATTTCATCCTCGTTGGCGATAGCCTGGGCACCGTGGTGCTCGGCTACGATACCACCCTGCCCGTCACGATGGACGTGATGATCCACCACGCCAAGGCCGTGGTGAGGGGTACCAGCAAGGCCCTGGTCGTCGGCGATATGCCTTTCATGACCTATCACACGAGCACCGAGGACTGCCTGCGCAATGCGGCCCGTTTCTTGCAGGAGGCCGGCTGCCAGGCGATCAAGCTGGAGGGCGGCGTAACCGTCGCCGACAAGGTGAAACGGTGCATCGAGTGCGGCATTCCGGTGATGGGGCACATCGGCCTCACCCCGCAGTCGGTCAACGCTTTCGGCGGGCACAAGCTGCAGGGCAAGACGAAGGAAGCGGCTGCCAGACTGGTCCAGGACGCCATCGCCCTCGACCAGGCGGGCGCTTTCGCCATCGTGCTGGAGACGATACCAGCCGCCCTCGGAACGCTGATCACGCAGAAGGTGAATTGTCCGACCATCGGCATTGGCGCCGGGCCGGGCTGTGACGGCCAGGTCCAGGTGATCAATGACATGCTCGGGTCTTTCACGGACTTCGTGCCGCGCCACGCCAAGCAGTATGCCCACCTGGCCACGATCATCAAGGACGCTGCCAGCCAATACGACAAGGAAGTGAAGTCCGGCGCCTTCCCCACTGCCAAGAACAGCTTTGCGATGGACGAGAGCCTGCTCGAAGGGCTGAAGTAGGCAAGGTGGGAGGTGACATGATCCACTGGGTGAACAACAAGGACAGCCTACGCAAGAACATCAGAGAGTACCAGAAGGCGAAGGGCAACTCATCGTTCAACACTTCGTGGGTGCGGCACTGGTACTACGATTCTGAGTCCGACATGGTTGGCCCGGCGAAGTTTGTCGCCGTGGACGATATCACCACTCCTCGCTATCTTGCAGCCAGGCAGGACTACAGCGGCGGACCAGCCCAGGATTGGCTTGAGAGACAAGGATGGTGTCGGCTGCTCCACTCACCAAGTAGGGACTACGACATGGCCAGAGGTAAGGCGCGGGCATTCGGACCCGTTCACGAGCACGCTGTGTTCTGGTCTGTCGACTGTTAGCGACACTTGGCGCGTAAGGTATTCGGGGGGTGGCGTGCCCTCTCTTCGTCTTCAGGGGTGCTGAGTT
>Ga0153915_10000725_pt1 | contig 30485 bp, 23 predicted proteins | sample Opewatmetagenome_2_FD_107003 | JGI IMG/M metagenome (GOLD analysis project Ga0153915, IMG submission 107003) | Freshwater wetland microbial communities from Ohio, USA - Open water 3 Core 3 Depth 3 metaG | ecosystem: Environmental > Aquatic > Freshwater > Wetlands | place: USA: Ohio, Lake Erie... | reverse complement strand
AGCGCCGCGAATGCCACCAGGAGGTAGATTGGAACGACGATCAGCAGCGAAAGGAAGATCGCCCACGGTACGTTCCGTTCAGGAGCGCGGACCTCTTCGCTGCATTGCGCGATGATCTCGTAGCCCTCGAACGCGATAAACGTCAGCCCCATCGCAATGAAGACGTGGCCGAATCCATGCGGCAGGAAGTCCCGGGTGAAGATGGCCTGCCAGTCGGGGCGCCGCAGCGTGATGACGACGCCAAAGCCTATGAAGACGGCCAGCACCACGATCTTCGCGATCGTGACGATGCTGCCCGCGCCGCCAGTCTCCGACGCTCCGCGATAATTGATATAGGCAAAAAGCGCCACCACACCCACCGCGAGCCATTTTTCCAGGCCCATCAGCGGCAGGTCGATGGCAGGGATACCAAGCAGCGGCAACACCAGTTTGAAATAGGCGCCGAAGCCGAGCGCGTAGAGCGCGCACGCAACCGCATGGGCGAACCAGGACATCCAGCCGCTCAGGAATCCATTGGGTTCCCTCAGCCCGGTCTTCACCCAGAGGTAGCCGCCTCCCGCATCGTGGAACGACGACCCCAACTCGGCATAGGCCGCAGCCGCAAAAAGGGTGACCACGCCATTCAGCAGAAACACCAGCAATAAGGCAGGTCCGGCCACCCCCGCTGCGATCCCCGTCAGCACGAAAATCCCCGCGCCAATCATCGCACCGACTCCGATCATCGTGACATCCAGAAGCCGCATTTCCCGGCTCAGCCGAACCTCTGTGGAGTGGCTCATGCAGGCCCACTCTCAGGCCATCAATGGTCAAGCGCAACTGCGTTAACCTGACCGGAATGTCAGACGAGGTGGCTTGGCGATCGCGCAGCCGCGCAGATAATGAAACTCGGGATCTGCACGCTCTTGAAAACCGGAGTCCCGCGCGGGGCACCAACATCCAATTTCTGCGACATTTCACGCTTATGGATCCATCGATCATCAAATCTGACAGCCCCCTGCCCCGTATCGCAATGATCTCGACGCACGGTTATGTTGCCGCCGTCCCGCCGCTCGGCGCAGCCGACACCGGCGGCCAGGTCGTGTATGTGATAGAGTTGTCGAAGAAACTGGCCCAACTCGGCTACGAGGTGGATATCTGGACGCGACGTTTCGAGAACCAGCCGGAACTGGAATCGGTCAACGACCGCGTGCGTGTGATCCGCATGCCCTGCGGGGGAGATGGGTTCCTGCCGAAGGAATACCTCTACCAGCAGCTACCTGAGTGGAATGAGCACGCGCTACGCTTCATCCAGAAGCACCGCCTGAAATACAGCTTCATCAACAGCCACTACTGGGATGCAGGCATCGCCGGCCAACATCTAGGCGAGGTTCTTCAAGTGCCCCATGTGCATACGCCGCATTCGCTGGGCCTGTGGAAACAGCGACAGATGGAGAGGGATTTCGCCGGTGACGAGGCCAAGCTGGAGGGGAAATACAACTTCAAGCGCCGCATCCAGGAGGAGCGCAAGCTTTACACCGATTGCAGCCTGGTCGTGGCGACGACGCCGCTGCAATTCGACCTGATTCTACAGGAGTATGGGATCCCTGCGGACAAGGTCCGCATGGTGCCGCCGGGCTACGATGATAACCGTTTCTTCCCGGTGAGCGATTCGAGCCGGGAGGCCATCCGGCGGCGGCTCGGCTTCGAGGGGAAGGTCATATTGGCGCTCGGGAGGCTGGCACTCAACAAAGGTTATGATCTGCTGATCGACGCCTTCAGCCTCGTTGCCCAGCGCGATCCGCAGGCCTTGCTGTATCTGGCGGTCGGCGGCAAGGAATTGAATATGCAGGAATCGATCCTGCTCGCAGAACTCAAGGCGGTAGCCGGACGAACTGAATTTGCCGAACGCATTCGCTTCGGTTCCTTCATCGCCGAGGAGGATCTCGCCGATTATTATCGCGCCGCGGACATGTTTGTCCTCTGCAGCCGCTATGAACCATTCGGGATGACGGCGATCGAAGCGATGGCCTCGGGCACCCCAACCGTGGTGACGGTGCATGGCGGCCTTTATCGGGCACTCTCATTCGGCCGGCACGCGCTCTTTGCCGACCCCTTCGACAAGTACGATCTCGGCGTCACGATGGCGAAAATCTTCCGCCATCCCCGGTTGCGTGCGCGTCTGGCACAGATGGGAGCGCACCGCGCCCGGAGTCTCTTCACCTGGACCGGGATCGCCCATCAATTGGTTGCAGCAGTGGAGCAACGCCCGGCTGCCGCCCTCACCCTCGACGACAAAGAGTGGGACGAACCCTGGAACGACGGCATGTAGAAGCTGCCCGTATCATCCTTATTCCGCATCGACAAACTCCCCTGAATCATGAGCCACATCGACAATGAAACCCTGACTCGTGCCATAGAAACTGTCGTAATCCTGGCGATCGCCATTGTTCTGTTCTTCGGTCTCAAGGGCCGGATCCTCATGTTTGCGCGGTGGGCCAACCTGCCCCGGCTGGCCCTCACGCCTGTGCGTCTGCTTCTGCGCTACGCGATCCTGATCGTCGCATTTCTGCTAGTGCTGGGCCGTTGGGGCTTTCAGATCGATACTTTGATCGCGGTGCTGGGCACGGTGCTTGGCCTGGTCGCGATCGGTTTCGTCGCCATGTGGAGTGTGCTGAGCAACTTCCTCTGCACATTCGTCCTCATCGTATTCAAGCCGTTCTCGGTAGGCGATGAGATCGAGCTGCCCGCGAGCAACGTCAAAGGACAGGTCGTCGACCTCAGCCTCATCTTTACCACCCTCAAGGTGGGGCGAGGCGAAACGGTCTTGATCCCCAACAACATCTTCTTCCAAAGCATCTTCAAACGGCGGGTGGGGACAGTGACCCTGGATCTGGATTACCAACTCCGTCAGAACCACCCACATGTCACCTCTGATGCCTGACCTCGATCCTGCGATCGATCCTCTCCGGGCCTCGTGCCTTCGGCTCCGCCCTCCTCCCCCTTATGGCCACCATCCCCCAGAAAAGAATCCCGCTCCGATCCGTCATGGGGCGCGTCAAGACCTCCTATCCCCGCATCCAGCATCTGTTGGTGCCATTGGATTTTTCCGGCAAATCGCGCCAGGCGCTGCGCTACGCGGTGCCGATCGCCCAGAAGTTTTTCGCCAAGATCACCCTCATTCACGTGGTCCAACCGGACCAGCACGCGAATGCCAGGGCCGATCTGCTCGTCGCCGATCGGATCCGGCAGAAAGACGTTTCCCTGAAACGTCTGGAAGAATTGGCGACCCAGTTGGTGCCTAGAGGCAGGCGCGGCGGGAACCTCGTCCGGTTCGGCCGGCCGGCCGACGCCATTCTTGATGCGATCAACACGCTCGCCGTGGACCTTGTGGTGATGACCACACACGCACGCACGGGGCTGAACCGGTTCTTCATGGGCAGCACTGCGGAGAGGGTCATGCGTCACGCCAGCTGTCCGGTCCTCTCGATCCGCCGACACTAGACAGGGGCTCTGCCGTCGCAGCCTTTCATGCAGCCACTCGATTACTCCATCATCGCCATTTATCTTGTCGGCCTGGCCGTGATCGGCGTCTTGCTGGCGCGGCGGGCGGGCCAGAGTGCGGAGCATTATTTTCTGGGCGGCCGTTCGATGCCATGGTGGGCGCTCGGAGCGTCGGGCATGGCGAGCAATCTCGACGTGGCCGGCACAATGACAGTCGTCGCACTGGTCTATCTCTACGGCTTGCACGGATTCTTTATCGAGATGCGAGGCGGCGTGGTGCTCCCGATTGCGATCTTCCTCGCATTCATGGGAAAATGGCATCGGCGCAGCCGGGTGATGACGACGGCGGAGTGGATGCTGCTTCGGTTCGGCGACGGTTGGCAGGGCCGCGCAGCCCGGACGACTGCTGCGTTGACCTATCTGGTCATCACGGTGGCGATGACCGTATTCTTCTTCACCGCGGGCGGACGGTTCCTGTCGGAGTTTCTCCCGCTCCCGGCTTTTCAGTGCACCCTGGGGATGGCTGCGGTCACATTCGCCTACACCCTGCTGGGAGGCCTTTATGGTGTGGTTTGGACCGACGTGCTGCAGTCCGGCATCATCGGGGCGACTGCAGTTTACCTCGCCGTCCTGGCGACCGGGCAAGTGACCCCCGAACTTCTGGCCGCTTGGCCGGGAGCGGAATTCAATCAGTTCATTCCCCGCCTTCACTCCCCGGGGTTGGCGCCGTACACGGCATTCGGCTGGTTCCTGTGTGTCTGGGCGGGAAAGGGCATTCTCGAGGGACTCGGCGGCAGCGGTGGGTCGGCCTACATGGCCCAACGATACTACGCAGCCCGCTCGGATGCCGATTGTCAGAAGCTGGGGATGCTCTGGACTCTCCTCTTCGCCTTTCGTTGGCCGATGATTCTCAGCTTCGCGATACTCGCGGTGAGATTAGGGGTACCGGCAGGGTCCCCGGCCTTTGCCGAACGCGTGCTGCCGCTCGTGCTGCACTCGCATTTCATCCCGAGTGGCATGCGTGGCCTGGTGATTGCCGCCATGCTTGCCGCGGCCATGTCGACCTTCGACAGCACCATCAACGCAGGAGCCTCCTACCTTGTGAAGGACGTCTATGAACCCTGGAGACGGCAAATCTCGAAACGGGAATTGGTGTGGGCGGGTTATGGAGCCTCGGCATTGATCGTCGCCGCAGGACTCGCGATCACCCTGTGGGCTGACGCGACGATCCTTGGCATCTGGGTGAATATCGTCATGCTGCTCTTCCCGGCCTTTCTGGTCCCTTTCGCCTTGCGCTGGTATTGGGGCCGATTCAACGGCGCAGGTTTTGCCGCAGGCACAGGAGTCGGCTTTCTGGCCGCTGTGGCGATATTCTACCTGGATCCCAGGGGGGCCAACGAGGCGCAGCGCTTTCTGCTGATCGCAATGTGCTCCCTTGTCGCCTCCCTGGTGGTGACGGCACTCACTCCACCCGTACCCGCCATCACGCTGCGATCCTTCTACCAGCAGGTGGCGCCATTCGGCGCATGGCCGCACCGCTGGAGTCAGGCGCGGCGGCGGGAGCATCGCCGCGATCTCGCACGCGCATGCGTCGCCCTGTTCTGGCAGGTTCTCACCTTTCTTGTCCCAATGGGGCTGGTCCTCCATCTGTGGCGTGCCGTCCTGCCGGCAGCGGCGATCTGGGCGAGCCTGTTCTATTATCTGATCCGCGAAGCCAAAGCCGCGGATGCCTCGTCGCAATGTTCCGATGAAACCGATGCGAACCGTGGGGTGTCCCTCACTTCGCAAGCCTAGACTCTCCTTCCGATGTCCAACGGCAATTCTGGCTCCATCCGGCTGTTCTCCACCGACCTTGACGGCACTCTCCTGGGCAACCCCGAGTCGACGCAGCGTTTCAAAAAGGCATGGGAGGCGCTGCCGCCCGAGAAGCGCCCGCTGCTCATCTACAACTCCGGCCGCACCATCAAGGACACGCTGGCGTTCATCACCGCCCGCCTTCTGCCCGCCGCCGATTTCATCATAGGGGGCGTCGGCACTGAACTTTACGATCATCGACAGCAGACCGAGATCCCTGACTTTGCCGCCCAGTTTGGAGAGGGATGGAACCTGTCGAAGGTAGAGGAGATCGTGGGCAGCATGCCCGGCATCGAGCGCCAACCACCGGAGTTTCTCCATCCCTACAAATCGAGTTGGTACTGGCACCGGATTGGCCGGGACAGGATCGACGATCTCAAACGGCGCCTACAGGAGGCTGGCCTGAAGGTGGCGGTGGTTTACTCCAGCTTGCGCGATCTCGACGTATTGCCGAGCCAAGCCAACAAAGGCAACGCCCTCGCCTGGCTCTGCCGGCGGATTGGCGTCGCTCTGGAGCAGGTGCTCGTGGCAGGCGATACCGGCAACGATAGCAGCATGTTCCTGCTTCCGGGCACCAAGGGCATTGTTGTGGAGAACGCCCAGCCCGAACTCTTTGAGGCCGTGGTGAAGCTTCCGGTTTTCGTATCCCGCAAGATCATGGCCGACGGCACCCTCGAAGGGCTCAAGCATTTTGGCGTCATCCCGGAGGTGCCCCGCCCCACGAGTGTTCCTCATGGGCATCGGGACCGGGCCACATGGCAGGGCATGCGGTTCAGCCCCGAAGCGCTGCACACGCTGCGTCCAGCCGAAAGGCAGTTGATCGCCACCGGCTATGAAAAGGCGCTCGTGGCCCTGAGGAAGAATATCACGCCAGCCGGGTTCTCAGCCTGTTCGATGCAGGACAATGCGGTGACGGGGACGTACATCAACTATCGCAGCGTTTGGGCGAGGGATGGCTGTTTCACCATCGTCCAAACCATCGAGATGGATGAACCCGATCTCCGTGCTGCGCAGCTCCAGACCCTCCGGACCCTGCTGGACGCAATCACCCCCAACGGCCAGGTGCCCGGCAATGTGCGCCTTGATGACTTGATGCCGGAATATGCGGGAGTCGGCGGCATCGCCTCGATCGACAGCGGTCTTTGGCTCATTATTGCCGTCTATCAATATGTCACTCACACCGGCGACCTGGCGTTGCTGACGGAATATTCCGCCCGCCTGCAGCGGATCATGGACTGGTTGAGCGCGCATGACAGCAACAACGACGGCCTGATCGAGGTCCCGGAGGCCAGCGACTGGACCGATCTTTTCGGCCGCAGTTACCACGTGCTTTATGACGAGGTTCTCTGGTATCGCGCCCACGTGTGTTTCGGCCGCCTGCTTGAGTACCAGCAGGATTATGAACGCGCCGCCGATTACCTTCGCTGGTCCCAGCATATCGCCGGGAGGATCAAGGCGTCGTTTTGGCCGACGACCCTGCCTCAATCGGGAGCTCCCAAGACCTTCGCCGACCGCCAAGCTTCGCTGGGGGATGCACAGTACCTCCTCGCAGAAATCACCCCCTTTGGCTTCAACTGGCGCTGCGACGTTCTGGGCAACCTGCAGGCATTTCTCAACAACGTCATCGATGTGGAGCGCGCGCGCGTCGCCTTTCGCTTCATGTGGGGCGTCGGCGTTAACAATCCATTCCCGGTGGTGAACCTCTATCCTGCCGTGCAATCCGGCGACCCGGACTGGCGGCCGTACTATACGGTCAACATGCTCAACCTCCCCCACCATTACCATAATGGCGGCATTTGGCCGTTCATCGGCGGTTTGTGGGTCCGCTTCATTCATCGGTTGGGATTGCACGACATTGCGTGCAACGAACTCTTGAAGCTCGCCCGGGTGAATCGACTCGGGAAGACGAGCGAGTGGGAATTCAACGAATGGGTACATGGCGATACCGGTCGCCCCATGGGCAAGGCCTATCAGGCTTGGTCGGCGGCGGCCTATCTCCGGGCCTGTCAGGAGTTGTCCTTGGGATCGGAGGTCTCTCAAGATGAGTGAGCCGGGCACCGTGATCGCCTGTTTCGGCGAGATTCTCTGGGACAGCCTCCCCGGCGGCCTATTCCTGGGGGGCGCGCCGCTCAACGTCGCCTACCACCTCTTGCGGCAAGGAGTCCGTGCTTTGCCTGTCAGCGCCGTAGGCCGCGACCTTCTCGGGGACGAAGCCTGCCGGCGCATGGCTGCGTGGGGTCTGGAGACGCGATGGATCGGGCGGCAGGGCGGATTTCCGACCGGCATGGCCCGCGTGACGCTGGCCCCCGCCGGTGCGCCCCACTTTCATGTCGCCCGCGCCGCAGCCTGGGATCACATTCCCATTACCCGACCGCTTCGGTACCAGCGGACGCCGCCGACTGCGCTGGTCTTCGGCACGCTCGCCTTGCGTGGTACCGCCAATCGGCGAACCCTTGCACGGCTGTTCTCCACTTGGCCTGATGCGTGGCGTGTTGCTGACCTCAATCTCCGGCCGCCCTTTGATCACCCTGGAGTCATCGCCTCCGTCCTGCGCGAGGCTCAGTTGGTCAAGCTTAACAGTGACGAACTGCGCAGGCTCACCGGCGCAAGCGCCCGGCGGCCGGATGCGCTGGAACGGACCATCCGTCGTTTTTCCCGCCGCCATGGGATCCCTCGCGTCTGTGTGACTGCCGGCGCCTGCGGTGCGGGCCTTCTTTGGGACGGCGGATGGTCATGGGAGGAGGCTCGGCCGATCGAGATCTGCGATACGGTTGGAGCAGGCGACGCCTTCCTTGCCGGCCTGCTCGCCGCGCTGCTCCTGCATCGGTGCACGCCGGCGGAGGCTCTGGCGCACGCCTGCCGCCTGGGCGAATTCGTCGCCGCACGGGACGGCGCCACGCCACCGTACCAATGCGGCGCCCGTGGGCAGACGCGGGTTTCTTCCCCATGACCACAATGCTGAACTTCGTTCCGTCCCCCACCGCCGTCACCTTGCTTCAGCAACCGCTTTTCGAGATCGGCGATTCCGCCATCACGCTGCTGTCCGTCTGCAAGATCGCGTTCTGGTGTGTATTGGTGCTGGCGCTGAACGTGCTGGTGCGCCGCTTGGTGGTGAGTCGCTTTCTCCGGCGGACGCACCTCGATCCCGGCTTGCAGTTCGCGATTACAAAGATCTTCGGCTACCTTTTTGTCAGCCTCGGCTTCTATGTGGCCCTGATTCTCAACGGCGTCGACCTCAGTTCCCTCGCTGTAATCGCCGGCGCGCTGGGCGTGGGCATCGGCTTCGGGTTGCAGAATATCGTCAGCAATTTCGTGAGTGGGCTGATTCTGTTGGCCGAACGACCGGTGGCCATCGGTGATCGGATCGAGGTGTCAGGGGTAGCCGGACAGGTGACGAGGATCAGCCTGCGCAGCACCACCGTCGTCACCAATGATAACATCTCGGTCATCGTGCCCAATTCGGATCTCATCACCCATCCGATCACCAACTGGAGCCATGGCGATCCCAAGGTGAGGATCCGCATTCCTGTCAGCGTGGCCTACGGCACGGATCTCGAGAGGCTGCGCCGGTTGCTGCTGGAGGCGGCGGCGGAGCATGGCAGCGTGCTCCCGTCGCCCGTCCCGACGGTGTTTCTCGACAATTTCGGCGACAGTTCCCTCAATCTCGAACTTGGCGTGTGGACGCAGGACATGGCCAGCCGCCCGCGCCACTTCCGCAGTGAGATTAACTTTGGCATCGAGAGGAAGCTCCGGGAGAATGGCATCGAGATTCCTTTCCCTCAACGAGTCGTTCATCTGCGTTCCACGCCTCCTCCCCCGCCCTTGGGGAACGCCGATGCCTGACGGATGATCCCTCCTGCAATGACATCTCCGATGTGGACTGTTATTGGCGTGCTTGTGGCGACCTTTTCCCTGATCGCCAGCGGCAAGGTCCGGCCGGAGCTAGTTTCGCTGGGGGCCTGCAGCGTCTTGTTGCTCACCGGAGTCCTGACGACTGCTGATGTCTTCCCAGTCTTCGGGGATGAAGCCATCGTCACGATCGGTGCGATGTTCGTGCTCAGTGCCGCGCTCGAACGGACGGGGGTGATCGACGCAGCCAGCCGCCTGCTTCAGGCGGTGCAGGTACGGAGCGAGCGAGCGTTGCTGGGGCTGCTGCTGCCTCCCGTTCTGATGGTGTCGGCCTTCGCGAACAATACCCCCGTCGTGGTCGTGTTTCTGCCGATCGTCATGACGCTTGCACAGCAGCACCACTTTGCCCCGTCCAAGCTGCTCATTCCCCTGTCTTTTGCCTCAATTCTCGGCGGCTCCTGCACATTGATCGGAACCTCGACCAACATGGTGGCCAGCGCAGCGGGCCGGCGCTTGGGACTTGCACCGATAGGGATGTTTGAGTTGACGCCGGTTGGCCTGGTCCTGGCGGCGGCAGGCTTGCTCTGCCTGCTCGCTTTCGCCGTCCGCCTGCTGCCCAGCCGCGAGACGGTCACTTCGCTACTGGACGGCACTTCCGAACGGCAGTTCCTGACTGAGGCGTTTGTGCCGGCAGGCTCGGCGCTCATCGGTCGCACCGCGCACGAGGCATTGTCAGGGATCCTGCAGAAGGGCCGCCTGCATGACCTCATCCGAAGCGGCGAAGCGCTGACCGAGAATCCGGGCTCCCTGCCGCTGGAGGCAGGGGACCGGTTGCGCATCAGCGTCGACGCCGGCAGTGTCACGGCCATCAAGGACTGGCCCAGCCTCCAGTTGCACTCCCCGGAAGCGAACAACCTCGCTCTTGGCAGCGCCGAGGAAACTCGCGTTATTGAGTGCATGGTCGGCCCGCGGTCCGGATTGATCGGGCGCGCCCTGGCCGAGGCGGATCTGCCGCAGCGCTACGGGGTGCTGGTGCTCGCATTGCACCGATTCAACGCCAACCTGCGCGATCATCTCGGATCTGTCGTGTTGCGCGCCGGTGACATGCTCCTGATCGAGGCAGGCGAACGGGAAAGCGCGCTGCTCACCCGAAGTGGTGATTTGCTGGTGCTCGCGGGCGGCCAACGCCGTCTGCGGCAAAGTCGCCGCTGGATCGCCGCAGTATTGGTGGCGGGGGTGGTGACGGTGTCTGCGTTGCACCTCATGCCCGTGGCCGTCGCCGCGCTGATCGGCGCGGTTCTGGCCATTGCCTTGGGCTGCGTCGGTCCAGAGGAGGCCTACCAAGCGGTGGATTGGCCGACGCTTTTCCTCATTGCCGGAATGCTGGTGATCGGCGTGGCCTTGCAGAGGACGCACACGGTGGAGTTCGGTGCGCGATGGGCCGTCGGTCATGTGGCTCCGTTCGGACCCTGGGCAGTCCTGAGCCTGGTCATCCTCACGGCTTCGGTCCTGACCAATTTCCTCTCGAACAACGCGGTGGCCGCCCTGCTCGTGCCGCTGGCGATCGAAACGGCTCTCCTGCTGCACGTCGAACCGCGGGCCTTCATGATCGGTGTAGCCTATGGAGCCTCTGCGTGTTTCGCCACGCCCATCGGTTATCAGACCAATACCCTGGTCTTCAACGCGGGCTCGTATCGCTTCGGCGATTTCCTGCGGCTGGGTCTGCCGATGAACCTGATCCAGTGGCTCCTGGCCAGCATTCTCGTCCCCCTGTTTTGGCCCCTTCACTGATCATGCCCTTCGACGTCACACCCACGGGGAATGCCGTCGTCGGCCTTTGCACAGGCACGCAGGCCCATGCAACAGATCGCGCGACTATTCTCGTCCCCACTCCGCTCGATTGCTACCACGATCCGGCCAATGCCGATCTTGGGGGAGTGCTTGCGCACCGGGTCTCCATCGACCCCATGAACGTGGCGGCTTTGTTGATCTTTGCCTGCGCCATCGCACACACGTTTCTGGCAGCCAGGATCCGCCGTTGGGCTCGGCTGATCGAGGCGCGCCATGCCGCCACCCTCAAGAAGCGCGCACCGGTCCAGCCAGACGATCAAGATTCCGACGGCGTCCCTGACGAGGTGAGCTTTGCCGGGCAGTTGTTGCATTTCCTGGGCGAAGTGGAGGTGGTCTTCGGCATCTGGGCTGTGGCGCTGGCCGGTGCCATCACCTGGTTCAAAGGCTGGCTCGCGGCGGTCGCCTATATCGGCGAAAAGGTCAACTACACTGAGCCTCTTTTCGTCGCCGTTGTCATGGCGTTGGCGGCCACGCGCCCGATCCTCGGATTGGCCGAACGGTGTCTGCAGGTCGCCGCTCGTCTGGGCCGGAGCACCCCGGGGGCTTGGTGGCTGTCGATCCTGTTGATCGCCCCCCTGTTGGGTTCGTTCATCACTGAACCCGGGGCCATGACCATTGCTGCGCTGCTCCTCGCGCGGCAGTTCTACGAACTGAAACCGAGCGCACGGCTGCGGTACGCGACCATGGGGTTGCTGTTCGTCAATATCTCGGTGGGCGGGACACTCACTCATTTTGCCGCTCCGCCGGTGATCATGGTCGCTCGGGCATGGAACTGGAACAGCGTGCACATGCTGACTCATTTCGGATGGCGCGCGATTGCCGGCATTGCGGTGGCTACCATGGTTTATTATGCGATCTTTAGGCGCGAATTCTGCGAACTCTCCGTCAGGACGGCTGCCCTGCCCCGGCGTCCAGTCCGTCCGGCGGCGCCTGTTTGGATTGTCATCATTCAGATGGGCTTTCTGGCCTTCACCGTCTGGCAGGCCCATCATCCGGTGCTTTTCATCGGCGCCTTCCTGTTCTTCTTGGCCTTCGCCCGGGCAACGGCCCATCATCAGAACCCGGTTGACCTCCGGTCTCCAGTCTTGGTGGGCTTTTTTCTTGCCGGGCTCGTGATCCATGGAGGACTCCAGGCTTGGTGGATTCAGCCGGTGCTGAGCCGGCTGGGTGAGGTGCCGTTATTCTTCGGAGCGGCGATTCTGACCACCTTCAACGACAACGCCGCCATCACGTACCTTGCTTCGTTGGTGCCTGGCTTCAGCGATTCCTTGAAATTCGCGGTCGTGGCGGGAGCGGTGGCCGGAGGTGGGCTGACAGTCATCGCCAATGCGCCCAACCCGGCCGGGCAGGCTATCCTGGGACGCTATTTCCAGGACAGCATCTCCCCCTTGAGACTCGCCGCGGCTGCATTCCTGCCGACACTGATCGTCGGACTGAGTTTCTTGGTTCTCTAGCGTAAGGAGAAAAATACCCCACCGTTCAGGTTCTCGGCAGAAAAAGTACAAACCGGCTTCCTTGCGGTTTGTTCGGTTGGTATTCGAGGGTGCCTCCGAGGATTCTCATGTAGGCTCTCGTCAACGCCAGGCCGAGTCCGAAGCCGCCCCTTCCTCGCTCGCAGGCGCCATCGGTTCGAACGAACCGATCCATGATGACATCTCGATTTTCTTCGGCGATCCCCGGCCCCTGATCAGCGACGGCAACGGTGAAAGCCTCACCGACTTCGCGGATCGAGACGGTTATCAGGGCCTCGGGAGGGCTGTATTTGATCGCGTTATCGATCAGGTTCTGCAGCGCTTGGTGAAACAACACCGGGTCTGTTTCCACCGCACATTGCATCGTCTCAAGAACGATCTTCTGGCGTTTGTTTTCAGCCAGGATACTGAGCTCCTCCACGCAGGCGGCAACGTTCTCATCGAGACAGAAACGCTGTCGGCGCACGGTTGCCTTGCCCCCCTCCGCCTTCGCCAACTCCAGCAGTCTCTCGGTGAGCAACTGCAGGCGCCCGGCCTCCTCGAGCATGCTGCCGATGATCTCTCGATATTCCTCGACGGTGCGGCTCCTTCGCAGTCCGACCTCGCCCACGCTACGCAACGTCGTGAGCGGGGTCCGCAGTTCGTGGGAGGCATCGGCGACGAATCGGTCGAGCGCCCTGAAAGAGCTCTCAAGCCGGTCCAGGGTCACATTGAACACGCCGGCCAGTCGGCCGATCTCGTCGTTGGGATTCGCCACCGTGAGCCGTCGGTCCAGATCGTCAGCCGTGATTCGGTCCGCCTGTCGTACGACATCATCAAGAGGCTTCAGCCACCGTCGGGTGATCCAATAGCCGCCTAGAACCAGCATGACAACCACAATGGGCAAAGCCAAAGAGATGATCAGGAGCAGGGCACGCAAAGCATCGGCGGCTGGCACGTGGATGCGCATGACACGAAGCGTCCAAGCGGAGGAATGCCCCGGCACCTGGTAGGGTACCGACAGCACACGCAGGCGGAGGTCGCCCGCGACGTAGAACACCGAGAGCGTCTCACGGCCGTTCGGCGGGGCGAATGGCGGCTTCTCCAGATGCGCCTCGTTCAGCGGCCACAGTCGGCGAAGCAAGCGCCCATGTTCATCCCACAGTTCAAACCATGGATCGCTCCAATTCCACTCCGCTCCCCCTTGGGCCTCGTGCCCATCCCATGTGATATGTAGCCCGTCGGGGCTGACACGGAGGCGCTGTCCCACCGTCGTCAGATCCTGGCGCAGTTGGTGGTCCAGCGGCCGCGCCATACGGTCGACAACGTATCCATAAATGATCGCGCTGAATCCCGCCAGCAACAGGGTGCCCCCAAGCGCATACCACAATGCCAGCCGGAATCGGAGGGTCCTGGTTTGCCACCAGCGTTTCATCCCGGATCTTTCCCCAATCGATAACCGATGCCGCGGATCGTGTGGATCAACGGGTCGGCTCGATCCCCGTCAACCTTTCGGCGCAAGCGCATGATCTGGACGTCTATCACATTGTCCAGTGAGGTGAACCTTTTGGTCTGTCGCCAGACATCACGCTCAAGCATCTCCCGCGTCACTACCTGATTCTGGTAGCGCATCATGTATTCAAGGACATCGACCTCCCTCGGGGTGAGGAGGATCTCATCCCCCGAGCGCATCGCCACCCTTGCCCTGGTATCGAGCTGGAGGTCGGCGCAGCGCAACAGCGTTGCCCCACTCAGGACCTGCCGTCGCAACAAGGCACGACAGCGCGCGATCAGTTCGGCAAACGCAAATGGTTTTGCCAGAAAGTCGTCTGCGCCCCCATCCAAGCCCGCCACGCGATCTTCCACCTCTCCGCGGGCGGTCAACATGAGGACGGGCGTTCGATGCCCTCGTGCCCTGGCCTGACGCAAGACCTCCATGCCGTCACACCCCGGGAGCATCCAGTCGAGCACTATCAGATCAAAACAGCCCTCATTCACGCATCGCACCGCTTCAATGCCCGTCGAGGCTGTCACTACAACCCATCCCTCCAATTGAAACCCCTCCACGAGCGACGCGCGCGTCTTCACCTCGTCTTCAACGACAAGGACTCGCAGCGGAGATCCGGGGGCTGCATTCATTATCATCATCGACGATACTGAGCCATGTCCAGGCCGAACATAAGCAACTCCATTCCCGTGGTTGTTACCGCATTTCAGAGAAAGAAGCTGAAATCCATCCTCCAGCTTGGTGCACTGGATCAGACCGAAGACTCTAGATTGCACTGCGGCAATACCGCAAAGGCGTCAACCTGACAAATTTGTCAGTTGCGCTGCTTCGGCGAAGATCCCGTCTTGCGGGAATCTGGCGAGACACGCTGGTCTAGACGTGATCCACAACTCGCTGTCGCGATGCCCTAATGCCCACCGAGGCTTCAGTTTCGGTCTCGTCCAGCGAACGCACTCGGCTCCCCAACTTGCCCGAGTTCCCTGGCACGGATGTATGCACCCAACGACAGCACCTCACCCTTTCGGCCCGGATTAGGCAGGGAGTAGGCAGCATAACTGCCGTGGAACCGACGCCAGAGCCGCGTGAAGCCGCGCCTATCGGCCGCCGCGGGCGCGGTCGGCGGCGCGGGATGAGAAACATAGTTCGGAAATTCCTGGCACCGCTCGCGCCAGTTCACCCAATGATAGAGGGCAAAGATGAACACACCGATGCCGCCGAAGATATAGAAAAGATCCATGGTTCGTATTGTCTCTGTTTCTGCCCCCTCCTGGAATCAGCGGCATCCTCCGGTTCTCCACCCATGACGAAGATCGCGTGCGTGGGGAGAGTCGTCGGAAACGACCACCTCTGCGCAGGAAGCGCATTAGGGAAACAGCGGCCCGACCGTTTCCGATTCCTCCGGGCTTTCGTTCCCGGACCCATGTTCAAAATGAGACTATTCCGGTCACGATGCAAGCGTTCGTGTCCGTTCATTCATCCCAACGGACCCGCTGCATCAATCGAATCACGTCGACAAACACGCCAACGAACGGCCATCGACCACCGCGAATCGTGCAGGGAGGTCGCCCACGCGGAGGATTCCGGTCGCCGTCGAATCCCCTCTTTACTTAAGCGACCTCCTGACGGCACCGGCCGGCAGCAGAACCCGGAGCGCCTTTCCATGCGCGAGCGCGAGCGCCACCTTCATACGCGCGCGGCGAACGATCCGGTCAAAAGTCTGCCGGGAGACCTTCATCTGCTTCGCCGCTTCAGCATGGTACAATCCCTCGACGTCAGCCAGCCTCAACGCCTCCATCTCGTCAGCGCCCATCTCGATCTCCTCCAACTCACAGAGGGGAATCCCCGCCGGTTTGAAATAAGACGCCGGAGGGCGATGGGCGATGAATCGCGGGCAGCAGGGACGGGCCATGATTCAATTCGGGGCTTGTGTCCGGACAGGTTATGAGCAAATGCTCATTATCTGACAATCCAATTATCGGCCACATCCACTCCCCTGCCAAGCGTCCCACCGATCCTATTATTCCCATGATCATCGCAGTGCCATTGACTGAATCGGACGGCTTCTCCCTTCATTTCGGCGCCGCCGCCAAGGCCGGCCTCTTCGAGGTCGATTCCGCCCGCCGCACGATCCTCAGAGCCGTGTCGATCTTCCCGCCAGTGGCGGAACCCTGCGGCTGGGCCGACTGGCTTGCCGCCCAAAAGGTCGGCGTCGTCCTGGCCGGGGGCATGGGCCGCGGCGCGCAGCAGCGCATGGACGCCGTTGGGATCCAGGTGGTCGTCGGCGTTCCTCCGGCCACTCCCCAGGCAATTGTCCAGGCATGGCTCGACGGGAACCTCGTCCCCGCAATCAACGCCTGCGAGGGTGGCCACCACGGAGATGGCGCAGGGCATGGTTGCGGCAAGGATGGCCATCGCCACGAAACTGGGAATGATCATGTCTGCGGTTGCAGCCCCGATTGAAGTGGCGTTGCACGCCCTCTGCGCGCGTGAACATCCCTCATACTTCGTCTGCCGTGCTTCCCCGATGGAGGACTTGGCTTTCATCCTCCTTGCAGGCCAATGGCCAGGTCTTGACCGATTGGACCTGTCCGCCTGCCTCGAGGCACTTGCTATAAAGCATCGAGGTCTGCCTGGAAAATGAGAGACCTCCAACGCCATCCTCCCTTGCGGCACCGCCTCTTGTCGCGGTCCTGGGAACCGCGTTGGTGGTGATGCTGAATGTCCTGGCAGTAAGCCCATGCCTCCATGCATGGATCCACAACTGCGACGGTGCATCGACCCGAAGAAGTGCGAACGGGACAGGACCGCTGGCAGCGCCTTCCTCCGGCCAAGACGGCCATCATCGGCCCGGCTCTGAGCCCGTTGGGGATGCCGACCGCCAATGCGCGGTCACGTTCTTCGCCAGTGGTGTGGCTGTGCTGATGGCCTGTTGCCTGCTGGTGCTGGCGCAACCTCCCTCCACTGCTCAAGACGCCCCCGTAATCAGATCGGACCCGATCACGGTGGTCGGCCATCCCAGTTCCACCGTCCAGGGCGCTCTCATTCGTCGGAATCGTGTTCTTCCTACGACGCCAGAATCGCTCGAGTCCTTCCCATGGGGTAATTTGTGGGGGTAATTTCGCTGACTCTTCTTGCCCCCTCATGGGTACTCTTAGCTCTAAGCCCTATGGACTCACTACCTTCTCAAAGTGGTGGTGGGTGATGGATTCGAACCATCGAAGGTCGGAGACCAATTGATTTACAGTCAATCGCGTTTGGCCACTTCGCTAACCCACCGACCGAAAGAGCGGTCTAATTCAAGGCAGTCCCGGCAAAGGGCAAGGAATTTCTTCCGCGCCGGCGCGGGCGCCGCGAGGGGCGCCCGCCCTGAGGCACCGGCCGGCCGTCACTTGGCGGCCGCGGCGGCTTGGATGAGTTCCAGGAACGAACGGGCCTCAAGCGAGGCGCCGCCGATGAGCCCGCCATCGATGTCCTTCTGCGCGAGCAGTTCGGGGGCGTTCGCCGGCTTCATCGAGCCGCCGTAGAGGATGCGGATGCGCTGCGAGACGGCCTCGCCGAAAAGCTTCGTTAGTAGGCCGCGGATGTACTCGTGCACCTCCTGGGCCTGCGCCGTCGTTGCCACCTTGCCCGTGCCGATCGCCCAGACGGGCTCGTACGCGAGCACGAGGTTCGTCGCGACGTCCTTGCCGACGCCCTGGAGCCCCTGCTCGATCTGCGTCTGCACGACCGCCAGGGTCGTGCCGGCCTCGCGCTCCTTGAGCGTCTCGCCGACGCAGAGGACGGGCTTGAGCTGGCTCTTGAGGGCCGCGAGCACCTTCTGGTTGATGAAGGCGTCGGTCTCCTTGAAGTAGGTGCGGCGTTCGCTGTGGCCGAGAATCACGTAGCTGGCGAAGATCGACCGGAGCATTCCCGCCGAAATCTCGCCCGTGTAGGCGCCGCTCGGCTCCGGGTGCATGTTCTGGGCCCCGAGCTTCACGACAGAGCCCTCGAGCACCTTCGCCACGCTCTCCAGGGAGGTGAACGGCGGGCAGACGAGGACTTCGACTTCGTTGCCCTTGCCGACCGCGGCGACGATGTCGCGGACCAAGGCGACGGCGTCAGCCGAAGTCTTGTTCATCTTCCAGTTGCCGGCGATGAGCTTCCGGCGGATGAGGAGCGAGGGCGTGGATTGGGTGGATGTGGTGGGCATGCGGGAAAGAGTTGGTGGTGGTGCGTGAACCGATATCCGGCCGACTTTCGACGGTTTGCGCCGGCTTCGCAAGCCCGCAGGTGGACAGGGAAGTTTTGGGATTTCCGGAGTTTTTGACCACAGAGGCCTTTGCGGAAGCGCAGGCCTGCGTGAGACAATTCCAGGAACCATTCTCTTGCACCAAGACCGCGGAGAAAGCAGGGGGAGGCCTCCCAGGGAAGCTGTAGGGGAGCAGCCTTGCTGCGCCCGTTTTTCGACTTCCAACCGGGCGGAGTCTCGCCCCTCCCCCTTAATCTTGGCCTATTTTCCCCGATCCGCTGTCCACTCGACGAAGGACCGCTTCAGCCTAACGCACGGGGCCCACCTCAGGAACCCCTGCGTGGTGAAGCTCGGGATCACCCGATCACCGATCGGCGCCCTCCAGATCAAGAATCGCCACCCCTGGAGGGCGGCGCGTTGTCGCCGCCGCTTCGATCTCGAGGCCCCGGCGAGGAACAGGTCAAGAAAGAGCACTTCCGTGCCCTTTGCGGCCTCCAGGATCCCTGAATCTTCCTTTGCCACAAGCGGCTCAGGAGGCGCTATTCCCACCATGGACCGACTGAACGTCCGGCCCCGATCATCCTGCGCCTGATCAGGGACAGGCCGGAACCGCAACGTCCTTTTTCCGGCCTCTCCGCGTGTCATATTTTCTCTGGGTCCTCGGCTCGGTCTCTCGGTGCCCTCCGTGTCCCAGAAAGGAATCCTCCATCTGCGATCCGCCTTCGCTGTGCCCGTGGTGAGAATCCTGGCTGCATGCCGGGCTCCAACGGCCGAAGATCCTTTCGCAGAAGAAAGGAGAAGCCGCCGGCCTTTCGGCCGGCGGCTTCCCGAAACACAAGAGACTCGATGGGGCCTATGCCCGAGGCGCCGTTTACGCCGGGTCGAGCGCGGCCACGCCGGGGAGCACCTTGCCCTCGAGGAACTCGAGGCTGGCGCCGCCGCCGGTGGAGCAGTGCGTGACCTTGTCGACGACCTTGAACTTCTTCGCGGCCGTCGCAGTGTCGCCGCCGCCAACGACGGTGGTGGCGCCGCGGGCGGTCGCCTGGGCGATCGCCGCCGCCATGGCCTTCGTCGAGCCGGCGAACTTGTCGAACTCAAACACGCCCGAGGGGCCGTTCCACACGATCGTGTTGGCGCGTCCGATCACCTGGGTGAAGAGCTCGATCGACTTCGGGCCGCCGTCGAGGCCCATCCAGCCCTCCGGCACGCCCTCCTTGTCGGTGACGAGGCGGGTGCTGGCGTTCGGGTCGAACTTGTCGGCACAGACAAAATCGACGGGCAGCGTGATCTTGACACCCTTGGTCTTGGCCTTGGCGAACAGCTCCTTGGCGATCTTGGCGCCCTCGGGATCGTAGAGGCTGTTGGCGATGGGCATGCCCTCGAGTTCCTTCTTGAAGGTGAACGACATTCCGCCGCCGATGATGATCTCGTCGGCCTTCTCGAGGAGGTTGTTGATGAGCGGAATCTTGTCGGCGATCTTTGCGCCGCCGAGGATGGCGAGCAGCGGGCGCTTCGGGCTCTCGAGCACGGTGGTGAAAGCCTTGAGTTCGGCCTCCATGAGGAAGCCGGCGACCTTCTGGGGAAGCTTGACGCCGACCATCGACGAGTGGGCGCGATGCGCGGTGCCGAAGGCGTCGTTGACGTAGACGTCGCCGAGCTTGGTGAGGCTGGTGCGGAACGCCTCGACTGCCGCCTTGTCGGCCTTCACCGAGGTGCCGTCCTCGTTCTTGATCTTGCCCTCCTCCTCGATGTGGAAGCGGAGGTTCTCGAGCAGGACGACGTCGCCGGCTTTTAGGGCGCCGGGGGCGCAGGCCGCCTCGATCGCCGGCCCGACGCAGTCGGGCAGGAACTTGATCGGGCGCCCAAGCAGCTCCTGGAGCTTCTCGGCCACCGGCTTGAGGCTGAACTTGGCGACCACCTTGCCGTCCGGACGGCCGAGGTGGGACATGAGCACGACAGAGGCGCCGTGTTCCAGCGCGTACTTGATCGTGGGCAGGGCCGCGACGATGCGCTGCACGTTGGTGATGGCGCCGGTGACCTTGTCCTGCGGCACGTTGAAGTCGACGCGCATGAGCACGCGCTTGCCGGCGACGTCGACGTTGCGAATGGTCTTGTATGCGGGCATGGGTGATTGAGTTTTGCGACGGGGTGGTTGCGGCCTGCGGCGGCGGACCCGCCGCGCGCTGCCGACGATGGCCAGCAACCGAAAAGGCTGAAACCGGTCACGCAGGCGCGTTTCCCGTTTTCAGCCTTTCGGTTGCTGGGCCGTCAGGCCCGGTTATTTGAGTGAAGCGGCGATCTTCTTCGTGAGGTCGACAACGCGGTTGCTGTAGCCCCACTCGTTGTCGTACCAGCTGATGAGCTTGAAGAAGTTCTTGTTCAGCTCGATCGAGGAGCCGGCGTCGAAGATCGAGGACGACTTGCAGTGGATGAAGTCGCTCGAGACGACCTCGTCCTCGGTGTACTCGAGGATGCCCTTGAGGTAGGTCTCGCTGGCCTTCTTGAGGGCGGCCTTGATCTCGACGAGCGACGTGTCCCTGGCGGTCTTGAACGTCAGGTCGACGACCGAGACGGTCGGGACCGGGACGCGCAGGGACATGCCGGTGAGCTTGCCCTTGACCTCGGGGATGACCAGGCCGACGGCCTTGGCAGCGCCCGTGGAGGACGGGATGATGTTCTGGGCGGCGGTGCGGCCACCCTTCCAGTCCTTCTTGGAGGGACCGTCGACCGTCTTCTGGGTCGCCGTGTAGGCGTGCACCGTGGTCATGAGGCCCTCGGTCAGGCCGAATCCCTCCTTGAGGAGCACGTGCACCAGGGGGGCAAGGCAATTCGTCGTGCAGGAGGCGTTCGAAACGATGTTGTGCTTGGCGGCATCGTACTTGCCGTCGTTGACGCCCATGACGACCGTGAGATCCTCGTTCTTCGCGGGGGCGGAGATGATGACCTTCTTGGCGCCGGCGAGAATGTGGCCGTAGGATGACTTCGGGTTGTCCTTGGCCGCCTCGGTGAAGAGTCCGGTGGACTCAATCACGATCTGAACTCCGAGCTTGGCCCAGGGGAGCTCAGCGGGGGTCTTCGCGCTGACGACGAGGATGTCCTTGCCGTTGACCACGAGGACGTCGTCATCCGCCTTGTCGGGAGCCGACTTGCGGGAACCGACCGTGCCGTTGAAACGACCCTGGGTGGAGTCGTACTTCAGCAGATACGCGAGGTTGTCGGCCGGCACGATATCGCCGACGGCGACCACGTCAAAGGTCGTGCCCAGGAGGCCTTGCTCCACAAGGGCGCGAAAGACGAGACGGCCAATGCGGCCGAAACCGTTGATTGCGACTTTAACTGCCATGGTATTCTCCGTTTCTGTGGTTGGGTTTGTATGCTGATTCAGATGAGGCGGCGCGGGCCGCAAAGCATGTTACTCAAAGGAACGCTCCGGGGTTTGGCAAGTGCGATGCGGGACAGGGGGGCAAAAGCCCTTGTACTTCGCCCCATAAGCGCGAGGCGGGGCGGAGCCCCTACTCCGCGATCCACAGGCCGCATCCGAGGGCCGGCATGAAAAGCGACGGCGCGACGGGCCGGCGGGGCTCGTGGTTGCCCGCGCCGAAGAAACGGTCGTGGTCAGCAAGTTGCCTCCACGGGAAGCGGACGTTGTCGCCCATCTGGATCTCGGCGTCCTGAAGCGTCGGGTTGACGGCGAAAAGCAGCCGCGGGCCCTCCTGCGAGCCGTCGGCGTTGTAGACGACCGCGGTCGCCGTCCCCTCGCTGGCGTGGCAGAACCGGAAGAAGCCCTCGCCCGGCCGCGTGAACTGCCGCAGCAGCCGGCCCTTCTCACTCCGGCGGAACTCGATCCAGTCGGCAAAGAAGGCGTGCGTCGACGGGTAGGCATACAGCCGCCGGTAATCGATCGCGTTCAGGTCGCCCCGCTGGTAGGTGTTGTGGACGCCCATCTTGGAGCGCATGAAATCCTGCCCCGTGGCGAGCATCGGGATGCCGATCGACGCCATCAGGATGGCCCCCATGAGGTGCGTGCGCCGGCAATCGTGCAGCGTGGGCTGCATCCCGTTTCCGTCGGCGTTCTCGGTGATCAGGTCGATCCAGGTCTTGTCGTCGTGCGATTCGGTGTAGTTGACGCTCTGCGCGGGCCAGGCGGCGAACGACTCCGGCGAGCCCTTCAGGAAATGGGCGAATCCCTCGCGGCTGCCTCCTCCGCGCACGAATTCCCTCATGAAGTTGCGGTAGCCGTCGTTCCAGGAGGCGAATCGGGTTCGCATCAGATCCTGGGCGATGTAGCCGCGGAAGCTCCACGGTTCGGCGATGAGCACCACGTCGGGCTTCACCCGCTTGAGCGCGGCCTCGATTTCCCGAAGCAGGTCCATCCCGAGCAGCTCGGCAAGGTCGAAGCGGAAGCCGTCCACGCCGTACACCTCGATCAGGTGGGTGAGGCTGTCGATGACGAGCTTCCGGGTCATCGCGGCGCCCGGGCGGATGTCGTTCCCGCAGCCGCTCCAGTTCGAGAGCTTTCCCTCGGCGTCCTGTTCGAAGTAGTAGAGCTTGTCGATGGCCATCAGGTGCGCGGGCACGCCGACGTGGTTGTAGACGAGGTCGAGCAGCACCGCCATGCCGCGGCGGTGGAAGGCCGCCACCAGTTCCTGGAACTCCCTGATCTGCGAGCCCTGCTCCGGCGCGAGCGCATAGCTGCTCGCGGGGGCGAACCAGCTCACCGGCATGTAGCCCCAGTGGTATTCCGAGGGGCGCGCGTTGTCGGCCTCGAGGATGGGCTGCAGCTCCACGGCGTTCACCCCCAACGCGGCCAGGTGGAAATCGGGGCTCTCGACCCATTTTCTGAGGCCGGTGAACCCGGCGCGCTCGGCGGGCGAGAGGTCGATCGGCGCCTTGGCCGCGAGGTCGCGCACGTGGGCTTCGGCGATGACGAGATCCTGCCAGGGAGGAGTCCGGAACGGGTCGGCCGGCCGCGCCAGACGCGAACGATCGACGACGATCCCGGGGCCCTCGCGGCTCACCGCCGCAAACGCATAGGGGTCGAGGATCGGCTGCTTGGGATCGAACAGTCCGTAGGCGTTCGCAGGCCCGTCGACGGTGTACCAGTAGTACCAGCCGTCGAGGTTTCCATCGAGCGTGGCCTCCCACGCCCCGTCGCTCCGGCGGTCCATGGCGTACGCCGCCGCCTTCCCGCGCTGCTTCAGGTCGCTGCAGAGGTGCAGCCGCACGGCGCTCGCCCGCGGGGCGAACACCCGGAAGACGGTCTCGTCGCCCAGCGCCTCGGCGCCGAGCCGCACATAGCTCTTTCGCTGGAAGAAGAAATCCCCCGGCCGGAGCGGCACCGTGCCGGCCGCCGGATCATCCGCCCACCCCACCACCAGCGCCCGGCTCAGGTCGACCGGCCGGTCCATGGCGAACCGGAACAGGTGCCTCCCGGTCCGCTCCGGATTGATGGCGTAGTTGTAGTTGCCGAGCGAATCCCGCACCGCGTTCGGCGCCTGGGCCGGCACCGGCAGCCAGCGGTGCTCCCCGGTCACGAACTTGAACCGCTGCGCCGGCTGCGAGAAGAACCGCCCGGCCCGCGCCGCAAAAAGGAAGACCGGCTCCCCGTCGAGGGAGGCGGGAAGCATCCGCCAGTCGGGCTGACCGACCGCGTTCTGCCAGCCGTTGAAGTCGCCCGCCAGATACACCGCAGTCTTCCCCGGGTCGATGTCGGGATACCGCGACCGGGGCAGGAAGAAGAAGATCTCGTCGAAGGCGTTCGCGAAATAGCCGCTCTCCGCGCCGAAGCTGTGGTCGGGCACGCGCTCGATCTGCACCTTCGGAACCTCCCCGGGCCCGAACGTCAGGGGAGGCAGCGCGCCCGCCGTCCAGTCACGGTTCAGCTCGACAATCCCCGCGTCGGGAGACGTGAGCCACGCCTGCGCGATCCTCTCGCTGTGGATTGCCATGGACAAACGCCAGATTCACTCCGGACACGCGGGGACGCCAAGCCCTAAGTGGACATCTTTTCTGGCGTACTTTTGCGATCTGCGGTGTTGTTACCCCTGTCATGCGCAATCATCGCCCTTGCCTCATCGCCGTCATTCTCACCGTGATGCTCGGCGGCTGCGAAACCCCGTCGGCAAACGTACCCCCGGCCGCCGCCGCTCCCGCCGCCCCCGAGGCGGCCGGAGCCCAGGCGCCCAAGGCCGCTCTGTCCGGGCCGGAGGCTTCCCTCAGGAAGGGCATGACGGCCGCTGAGGTTCGGAAAATCATGGGCGCGCCCAGAGAGATCAAACCGATGCCCTCCCCTTCAGGGACCGCCGAGGTCTGGGTCTATGTGCGCTCGAGCAGCCACACGGGCGATCTCGTCCAGGTCGGCCAGCGCATGGTCCAGGTGACCCAGCAGGTCGCCGACGGCAGGCTTGTGACCTCCCAGGTTCCCGGCGACCCCATCATCATGCAGGAGGTCAAGAATGAGGAGGAGACCATCTCGCTGCTGATGTTCGACGGCGCCTTCGTCACGCTGAAGCGTTCCGTCGCTCACTCGAAGGATTACCAGTGATGCGGCGGCGGCGCTGAAGCGCCGTCGCCGTCTGAACGCGGTCTTCCTTCCGCCGCGGCTTGCGCCGCGCGCGTTCTCCGGCTTGCCTGAGCGCGTCAATGCGAGTCCTTGTCGCCATGTCAGGCGGTGTCGACAGCTCCGTGGCCGCCCTGCTCGAGAAGCGCGCCGGCCACGAGGTCTTCGGCGCGTACATGAAGAACTGGATCAACGAGGTCTCCGTCGTCGGGCACTGTCCTTGGGAGCAGGACATCGCCGACGCCCGCGGCTGCGCCGAGCGGCTTGGCATCGGGTTCCAGGTGGTCAACCTGATGACCGAATACCGGGCGCGCGTCGTCGAGTACCTGCTCGACGGCTACCGGCGGGGACTGACTCCGAACCCCGACGTCATGTGCAACCGGGAGATCAAGTTCGGGGTGTTCCTCGCCTGGGCGCGCGAGCACGGCTTCGACGCGGTATCCACCGGCCATTACGCGCGCCGGGTGGACACCCCCGACGGGCCCGCCCTGCTCGAGGGCGCCGACAAGAACAAGGACCAGTCGTACTTCCTCGCCCTGATCAACCGGCGGCAGCTCGCCGACGCCCGCTTTCCGATCGGCGACCTCGCCAAGCCCCGGGTGCGCGCCCTCGCCGCCGAGGCCGGCCTGCCCACCGCGGCGAAGAAGGACAGCCAGGGGATCTGCTTCATCGGCCAGGTGCGCATGCAGGATTTCCTTGGCGCCTACGTCCCCGACGCCCCGGGGCCCGTCATCCGCGCCACCGACGGCAGGGAGATCGGCCGGCACCGCGGGCTCCACTACTACACGATCGGCCAGCGCAAGGGGATCGCCATCCCCTCCAACACCGACGGCAAGGCCTACGTCGTCGTCGGCAAGCGGGCCGCCGACCGGGCCCTGCTCGTGGCGTTCGACGGCCCCGACGCCCCGGGCCTGTTTGCCTCCGAGATCCGCGTCCACTCGCTGAGCTGGGTCGGCGATCCGGTGGCGGCCCCGGGGCCGCTCGAAGGCCGCGTGCGCTACCGCGACCCGCGCGTGGCGCTCGATTTCCTGCCGGAGCCGGACGGCACGGCGCGGATCTGTTTCCACGAGCCGCAACGCGCCCTGGCGTCGGGGCAGATACTCGCCCTCTACCGGGGCGAACAGCTGCTCGGCGGCGGGATCTATCTCTGACCGGAGCGCGGGGCGCCGGCGCCCCGCCTCCCCTCAAGATGGCGCCGCCATTTCGTCAGGAAACCTGCCGCCGAAGCCCTGCAGGTTGCTCCCGCTAAACCCGGGCCGAGGCCACCGAGTGCATCCTCACGTCGACAATTCCCGCGCAGTCGCGGGCTGAGAACTCGGTCACCGAGCGCAGCACCATGCACGGCGCTCCCGCCGGCCGCTGCCCCTGGAAATGGTCGAAGCTCGCGCCCGCGACGTCGTCGAGCACCACCGCCGGCCGGGCCTCGGCGCCCGCGTGAGCCACGGTGAAATCGCGCACCCGGAGGTTTTTCGCATGCCTCACGTAGAGCCCGTAGGCGGGGATCGTGCCGAACATGCTCGGCTCGGGGTACGCGGTCGCGTTCTCGGGCGGATTGACGGCCGCGTCGGCCGCGGTCCCCCCGCCCTCGTAGACAAGATGGATGTTGGAGAGCGACACGTCCTCGATCGGCTGGTTGGCGAGACCGCAGATGAGCGAGGCGTAACGCGGCTCCGCGCCCGAGGCCATGACGTTGCTGATCTGCACCCGCCGGATCGCGCCGATCGGCGTCCCTTCGGGCCCGCGGCCGCGGTTGCCCACGCGCAGGAAGAGCGGCGCCGTCGTCACCTCGCGCATGACGAGGTTGGTGACCGCCACGTCCTCGATCACGCCGCCGTCCACGGTCTCGAGCGCGAGCCCGCGGCTCCGCTCGAACACGCAGTTGGAGATCGCGATGTTCTTGAACCCGCCGTTCGACTCCGTGCCGCACTTGATGCGGCCCGTGATCCGGTCCTTGTCGGGCGCCACCTTCTGGGTCGTCCGGAAGGTCCCGTCGAGCATGCTCCCGAGGTCGTAGCCGCTCACGTGGCAGTTGGTGATCGCGACGTTCTCCGTGGCGCGCGCGCAGCCGAGCGCGTAAGAGCTCTTCAACACGATCGCGTCGTCGTTGGGGGTGTTGACCCAGCAGTTCGAGATGCGCACGCCGCGGCAGCAGTCGATGTCGAGCGCGTCGCGCACGGTGTCGATCCGCAGGTTGTCGATCGTGAGGTTGTCGACGCCGGTGGCCAGCAGGGCGAAGTGCCCGCAGCGCAGCATCGAGAAGTCGCGCAGCACGACGTTGTGGCACCACTTCAGGGCGATGGCCTTGTTGGCCCAGCCCTCCATCGACTCGGTCTGGTTCGGATCGCCCTCGGCGACGGGATCGACCGCCATCGTGCCGTCGGGCGCGGCCCCGAGGCTCAGCGGCAGGTCGCCCGAGCGGTGGTCGCGGCGGGGGCCCGGCCCGCGCCGGGTGAGGCCGACGCCATGGATGCGCCCGGGCCCGGCGATCGTGACGTTCTCGAGCTTTTCGCCCCAGATCAGGCTGTTGTGCCAGTGGCTGTGACCGTAGTCCTGATACATGTCCCATTCATTGGCCTCGGCGGCATCGTAGCCCCCCACGCCGTCACCGGGGGTCGCCGCGAGCAGCGTCGCGCCGTGGCCGAGGTGGAGCTCCAGGTTGCTCCGCAGCCGGATTGAGAAGGTCTTGTAGGTGCCCGCGGGAAAATAGACCGTGCCCCCGCCAGCGGCCGCGGCCGCCTCGATCGCCCGATTGACCGCATCGGTGTCGAGCGTCCGGCCGTCGCCTTTCGCGCCGAACGCCTTCACGTCAAAGGCGCCGGCCGCCGCGTCGCCCAGGGCGCCGAGAAAGCCGCTACGCAGCGGCCACAGGAATGATTTCAACACGAAACGATCGAGGAGGGGTGTCATGGATGAGGGAAAAATTGGAGTCTGGAGGGCGCGGGCCTCCACCTGCGGAAGGGGCGACCCGGCGGCTCCTCCCTCTGTCCAATCAGATCCGGGCGAGAAACTCAACTGCCTCGCGGCCGGCCGGGGAGGAGCGCCGCCCGCGCTACTTCGCGGGCGGGTTACTGCGGAATGGATACACGGGCAGCCCGTTGGCGCCCGTCAGGTTCGGCCGCGCCGCCTCGTTCCAGGCGAAGCGCACCGCGCACGGGACCGCGACCGCCGGGCTCGACACGACGACCGTGTCGCCCTGGATGGACGCCTTGGCGGCGACGAACGCGCTGTCGGCGCCCGCGATCTCGAATTCCGCCGGTTCCCCGCCGTCGCGCACCATGAGCCGGCCGCCGGTGTGCGCGAACTTCACGATCGCCTCGTTCCCGCGTATCTCGAGGCCCGCGAATTCCGGGCTCTGCCACGCCGGTCCGGGCTTCCCGTACGTGCGCTCGAGGGCCAGGCCCGCCAGGCGCAGCCCCACCTCGCGCTTCAGCGGCGGGTGGATGTTCGCGACGTCGGGGACCAGGTCGATGGTCGCGACCACGCCCATGCCGGGCCTGCGCGCGGCGGCCGCCTGGGCCTCCCAGAGCAGGGGCAGCTCCTGCGGCGAATGGGCGATCTTGTCCTTGCGCGGGCTGTAAAGGAAGGGAGCCACCTGCACGAAATAGAAGGGCATCCCGAGGCGCTGCCAGGCCGCGCGCCAGCTGTCGGCCCACGTCCGCATTTTCGCCTCGTAGCGGGGGCCGTCGTTGTACGCCAGGACGTTCGACTCGCCCTGGTACCAGATGACGCCGCGCAGCGCGTAGGGCGCCAGCGGCTTCACCATTGCGTCGTAATTGCGCCCGACGAACGCGGAGTCGCGCTCGTACGAGAGGGCCGCCGCCCCCGTGAACTCAGCCTCGAGCCTCGCGTACGCCTCGCGCGGCGTCCACTCCTCGATCCGGCTTCCGCCCCAGGACGACTCGATCAGGCCGACGGGCACGCCGAGCCGCCGCTGCAGTTCGAGGCCGAAGCACCCGCCCACCGCCGAGAATTCGTCGCGCGCCGCTCCCGAGGCCTCGTGCCAGCCGGTCGAGACCACCTCCGGCGCCGCGAGCTTCTTCTCGACGAGGAACAGCCGCACCTGCGGCCAGGCAGGTTTCTTCATCTCCGCGGCGAGCACCGGATCGGTCGCCGCAGCCGCCGGCGCCCATTTCTTCGCGACGCCGAGCGCGTACTCCATGTTCGACTGCCCCGAGCAAAGCCACACCTCGCCGACCAGGATGTTCGTGAGCCGGATCGTGCTTGCGCCCGCCACCGTCATCTCCCGCGGCTCCGCCGAGGCCGCCAGGGGGTCGAGCTTCACCGCCCACCGCCCCGACGCGTCGGCCACGGCGCTCTTCTCCTGCCCGGCGAACGCCACCGTCACCTTCTCGCCCGGCGCGGCGCCCCCCCAGATCGGGACGGCGCAGTCCCTCTGGAGGACGAGATTGTCGCCGATGATCTTCGGCAGGCTCACCTCGGCCCGAAGCACCGCGGTGGACAGGAGGAGAAGAACGACCGCCAGCAGAGGGCGGCGGTCGCGCGATGGAGAATTCACGTTCATGTTCCAGGGGAAAGCGGCGGTCAGTCGGTCATCAACAGGGGATCCTGAAAAGAAAAATCACCGGCATCAGCCGCCCTGCGGCGGACGCGCTCCGGCATCTCCCGGGCGCGGCCCGGGGCCGCCGGGACGGGAGCCGCCGGGGCCCCACTGCCTCGACGGCGGGGGATCGGCCGGCAACTGGTCGGCGCACATCTCGAGCGTCTCGATCGCGTTGAGCGATGCCTGCGCGGCCTCGTTCGTGCTGACGAACCCGTTCTCATCAAATGGATTCAGCACGTCCGCTCCGCCGACGGGCCGCGTCTCGATCGGCCCCGTCTCCCGCTTCCCGAACGCCATCTCGACCGCCCGCTTCGCGAAGATGGGGTTCTTCGTCAGCTTGTACGCATAGGCCGCCATCCGGGGCCCGCTCTGCTGTATGTTCAGGTAGGCTCCATCGGCGCCCTCCGCGCCGGTCGCGTTGTCCTTGGAGAGCACCGCCCGCATCTGCTCCTGGCTCACCCCGCGCGGGGTCAGGTGGAGCCGGCAGTATTGCGACCACAGCTTGTTCCAGCGCGCATCGTCGAGCATCTCGTTCAGCTCGAAGACCACCTCGCCGCCGCCCATGATCGTCGCCAGGTTGTACTCGCCGATCTCGTCGGAGAGCCGGAAGAGCTTCCCGTTCGCCGGATCGTAGCCGTACACAAGGTTCTTGCCCGAACGGATCCCGTAGGGCATGCGCGCAAGCGACTCGACGCCGGCCAGGATCTTGTCGCGCCACCGCACGTCGCCCGTGCGCTCCCACTCGGTCATCCAGTTGCCGACGAAGGCGAGCCAGTCGGGCCCGAGCCTCACGCGTCCGGGCGCAATCTTCTTCTCCGCCTCGGTGATCGGCTGCGCCAGGCGCATCGGATCGAACTCCGTCGCCTTGAAGTCGGCGTTGAGCACCTCGCGCATGATGTCGCCCGTGCGCTCGTCGGTCGTCAGGTAATAGAAGAACCGCCGGTAGGCCGCCTGGCTGATCCGCGCCTCCTTGGCTCCGCAGCCCCAATGGCGGACGTTGTGCCGCGAGCCGAGGCCCGCGAACCGGCCGAGGTGGTAGGTGTCGGTCTCCCCCGTGTGGCGCGTCATCGCCGCCGCGGCACCAGCATCCTCGAGGTCACGCGACTCACGAGCGGCGACTAGCCGCCAGCCGTCCGCTACACCGT
>Ga0153915_10000724_pt1 | contig 30495 bp, 31 predicted proteins | sample Opewatmetagenome_2_FD_107003 | JGI IMG/M metagenome (GOLD analysis project Ga0153915, IMG submission 107003) | Freshwater wetland microbial communities from Ohio, USA - Open water 3 Core 3 Depth 3 metaG | ecosystem: Environmental > Aquatic > Freshwater > Wetlands | place: USA: Ohio, Lake Erie... | reverse complement strand
TCGTGATAGTTGACGATGTATTCGATCTGCCCTTCCTTTGTCTTCTTCGGTTCGATGATCAGTTTTGCCATGAAAACTCCATCCCGGAGCGAGCGCCCGGAGTAATATTCTTGTATCTCACCCGGTTCAAAAAAGTGTTTTGGATTTCGGTAAAGCCTGCCCCGGATCTGGGAAAAGAGCATCGGATCGCCAGGACCCCCTTTGATCAGTAACAACTATATGGAATCGACAGAAAAATAGTATGCCGCAAGCATATGTGCAGCGGGCTCGTAGATCAGGGGTAGATCGTCACGTTTGCAACGTGAAGGCCACGGGTTCAAATCCCGTCGAGTCCATTTCCTTTTTCAAGTCTATTATCCAGGACCGCCAGGTCATGCCGGGTTCGAAGGGCGGAGCCCTCGCGTTGGGACGGGTTCAAATCCCGTCGAGTCCACTTTCCTTTTTCAAGTCTATTGTTCAGGACCGTCAGGTTTAATCAGGTTGTGTACAAGTCCCCGTATTGGTTTATTGAAGAAGTCTCCCGTCATATTATCTCGTACAGTATGAGGGCCCCCATACTTAGAAACGAATAAGGGCTGACGGATAGTATTCACAAAGAAAGACGGGGATAAGGGATGGATGCATCAACAGATATGACCAGAACCCTCAACGAAGCGCTTGAGGGACTGTCCGAATGGGTGCTGGTACTGGAGCCTGACGGTACGATCGCATGGTCAAACCGGGCATTCAATGAGTTCATGGGCAACCGTGAATTTTCGGCCAAGGGCGGCCATATCAGGCAGTTCTTCCCGCAATTTGCCAATGAGCTGATAGCAGAAATCAAAGATGTTGCCGGGTCCGGTGAATCCCGCGCCACACTGGTCCAGCCCGTGCAGGGAAAAGACGGGGAGAGAAGTGTGGTCAGGTTCACGGTTATACCCCGCTGCGATACCTCCGGCAATCTCACCGGTGCGCTGGTATATGGCCTCGACATCACCGAACTGGCAGAGATGGAGCAGTTCAAGAAGGACGCATATGCACAGATCGAGAAGAATATCGAACAGTTCGCCATCCTTGGCGATCACATAAGAAATCCCATCACCGCAATCATCGGCCTGTCCGATCTGCTCGAAGAAAAGGCAACTGCCGCTAAGATCCATACCCTGGCAACCGAGATCAATGACATCATCACCCGGATTGACCGGGGATGGATTGAGTCGGAGAAAGTGCGGAATATCATCAGGAAATACTATGATATCGGTGCAACCGGCACCCGGGAACTGGTGGCCCGGGCAATTCACGAGGAGTATCTCGAAAATGAGAGAAAGGCCGGTGAGACCCCGGAGACCAACTCATCCATGCGTCCCTGGAACGAGCTTCCCAACCGGTTAAAGGATTCGAACATCCGCCAGGCAGAGAATATCTGGAAGATGCTCCACCGGATCCATTGCACGATCGGACTCTCGTCGGAAACACGTGAGCCGCTCTTTGCGTTCACCGACAATGAAGTTGAACTTCTTGCCGAAATGGAACATGAACGATGGGTGGACGAACGGGTGAAGAAAGGGTGGGTGTATGTAAAGAACCGTGACGACATGCAGAAGATCCATAACTGCATTCTCCCGTGGTCAGACCTCACCGAGGAGCAACGCCAGAAGGACCGGAATGTTATCAGGGCCCTGCCGGCAATCCTTGCAAAGGTATACCTTAAGGTGGTCCGTCTCTAAAAGGGGAACACTAATCATCTCACAACCCAGAGTAAAAATTCACAGAGAGGGCAGGAGATCCACGTGATCCTGATCGGCATATGACGGATGAATCGTCCCGGAAAAATCCTAACCATCATGACGTCTTCATCAGCTATGCCCAGCAGGACAAGCCCATCGCCGATGCGGTCTGTGCAAAACTTGAATCCCGGAACATCCGCTGCTGGATCGCCCCCCGGGATATCCGCCCCGGAAAAAGCTTTCCCGAAGCGATTATTGAGGGCATTGAAGAAGGAAAAGTGCTGGTTGTCATCTTCTCTTCCTCTGCAAACAAGTCTCCCCATGTCACGAGAGAACTGACGCACGCCGTGAACAAGGGGCAGATTATCATCCCGTTCCGTATCGAGGACGTAGCTCCCTCCAAGTCCATGGAGTACCTGATCGGGGTCCCACACTGGCTCGATGCTGTCTCACCTCCCATGGAGAAGCACATTGAACGCCTGGTCGCGACCGTTGAACACATTATCAGACCGGGCATGACACGTATTCCCCCGGCCAGTGCTGAACCGGAGCCGGCGGACCCGCCGGTCCCGGTATCACCGGAGCCGGTCTCTCATGACCTGCCCGCTCCTCCTCCGGTTCCTGAACCTGCTGCTGTACCTACACCAGTAACGGAGCGTCCACGTGCACCGGCCAGTCAGCCCGCCGCAGCTCCCGTCCGGAATACCAGGGCACTTGTCATCGGCGGGGTCGTCCTTGTTGTGATTATCCTTCTTGTTGCCGGGACGCAGATGGGTTTATTCGGATTTCCCATGGGCCTGAATGCATCGGATTCGGCCAGATCCAATACCCCGGGACCGGTGAATTACCGGAGTTCGGATGCAGTCGTGAATACCGTTGTACTTACAACAGAACCTACGCAGACGCTGGCTAAAGATACCGAACTGTACGTGGATGTGAACAAGGACAACAGCAATGCAATGGTCACCGTCCGGTTCAACGGGGGCCCGGGAATGGGCCTCGTGAAAGAAAACAAGGTGATCCTGACACGGTCGGATGGAACAGTCGCCGAGGATAAACTCAACTTCAACCAGCGGTTATCGGAAGTCAGCCTGCAGGGCACCCGCGGTACCGACCGGATCCAGGTAATCGTGACACTCTACTCCGGTTCAGAAAAGACAATTGTCGACAGCCTGCTTCCATACCGGACGTATCACTGAAATATCGTTCCGGCGAGAGACTAATCAACCCAGTCGAGCATACGCCCGGACTTGTCCTTTGCTTCCCGGGCAATGATCTTCCGTTTCACATTCTTCACCGCTTCTGTTGCTGGTGAGGGTGCCTGTTCAAACCTGCCGTAATCCATATAGTCACGGGTAATCCAGTCCTCGCCGCCAGCGGTAATCTCATGGACTGGCAAGGGAGCGGGATCGTCATTGGCCATGGGCGGGTCCGGTTCCTCCTGCACCACAAGATCCTGCATCCGGGCCGGGGAGTGTTGCAGGGGGGAGACCGGGTCGGCTGCGAGGACCGGGGGGGTGTTCATCATGACCGGGGGGGGCGGGGACGTAGTCAGCGGGGTTTCACGGAAGTTATTCTTCAGGAGGAGAAAGTCTACAAAGTCCTCCACTTCCCTCCGCTGTTCCGGTGTCAGCCGTTCCATCCTGCTCTCAAGCGATTCCATCTGTCTCTCCCGGGAACTCTTCTTGGTAAATTGTCTCTATCGCCTTGTATTTAAGAGGACTGCGGGGCAGCCCGCAGAGGAAAGGTTATTCCCATTTGTGCTGGTATCCCCGCTTCTCTAACGGCTGGCCATCCACGGTAACGGTCTTTTCCGGTACTACGGTGCCGATAACCGTGGCCTCCACACCGGCAACCGGGAAACGGTCCGGTGCAATCGTGAAGATCAGTTCATAATCCCCGCCACCATACAGGGCGAGCTCGCGGGCCTGTGCTGCGGGAATACCAGCCGGAAGGGGGAGTTTTGAAGAGGCCAGGGCAAAACCGCAGTCATTCACGCTCATCAGGTCATAGAGCGAGAGCGCGATCCCGTCGCTGTCATCCATCATTGCACTCACACCGACCTTTCCAAGGGCCTGCCCCTCCTCAACACGGGGCTCCGGCTCGAATAAGAACTTCTCGAACTGGTGATAGCCGTCGAGCCATGCCTGCGCCTGCCCCGGGATACCGGTAATACAGATCAGGTCTCCCGGCCAGGCCCCTGTCCTCCGGGCAATGTCCTTCCTGTCCACCAGCCCGAGGCCCGTAGTTACTACCGTCAGTTCCCCGTGCCGGTCAATATCCCCGCCAATGATCTCCGCACCATACCGGGTACAGCAGTCCTTTGCCCCCAGCATCACCCCGGCAAGGCTCTTCCAGTCATCGAGCCCGACCGCGATCAGCAGGTATTTCGGCGCCGCTCCCATGCTCGCGATATCCGAGAGCGTGACTGCAGCGCTCATCCAGCCGGCCTGCCAGTCGGTCATCCCCGGGACAAAATCCGTTGACCGGTGGAGCATGTCGGTTGTCGCCACCATCACCTGTCCGCCGCAGGTAAATTCAGCACAGTCATCGAGGCACCGGTCCTTTCCAACGATACCCATCACCACTTTCAGGAGTTCCCGGTCATCCACTTTTGCGCACCTCCTTACCCCGTTCGCTCTTGTACTCCTTGAATATGTGCTCAATCATCTCGGTCTTCTTCTCCCTCTCGTGCTTCTCCTGCGTTTCCTTCCAGCGGTGCAGGGCTGCACCAAGCGCATCCTTGCCGCAGAGCCCCTGCTTTCCCCGGACCTGTGTACTGGTCTCACGGTCGGAGAGGAGAGGGATCGCGGCTTCCCGGAACGAGGGGCGGAGCTGGGGATCGCTCTCATTGAGGGTCTTCTCGCCCACTACGATCGCCCTGATACGGAATTCCGATAAGTCCTTGATCACGCTCCTCCCCCAGCCGTCCGTCCGGTTCACGTACACAATATCGCCCTCGACAACCCCGACATCATCCACAAGCCGGCGAAGTCCCTCCTTTGTCAGGGCCTCCATCACCTTTACCGGTACCACATCGCCGTCCATCGAGAGCTCGGCGAATTTCCTGATCCGGGCAAGGCGTTTTACCAGGTTCCGGTTATTGCGTTCCTCCTTATGCAGGCGCTTCTTGAGGCTCTGGATAACCGCATCCTTCTTCACCACTTCCGTATCCTTTGCCAGCTCTGCGTCCCGTGTCGTCTGGGCTTTCCGCAGGCGTGCCGAGAGCCGGTGGATCTCGTAGTCCTTCGCCTTCACCTCTTCCTGGAGTTCGGCAACAAAGGTCTTCAGGCGCTTCACCATCCCGTCAAGCAACCTGACCCGTTCATCGCGTTTCTCATCAACCGCAACCGGGGGCGTCGGGAGTACCGGCTTGGGAGCCACCGAGTTCATCTCCCCGATCACCTGATCGAGCGACTGGCCCCGGATCACCCGGGCCCGCACTTCGTCGAGGTCATGTCCCGGGGGGATACGTTTCATCAGGCTCTGGAAACGGTGACGGTACTGGCGGTACGCGTCGAGTGCCGCCGAGAGGGCGTCGCGCTCGTGGTCGTTTGCGTACGGGAACGGTGCGGTCAGTTCCATCTTGGTCTCAACGCTCGTATCCTGCTTTGGCGTGAACGCCACCGCCGCAAAGGCCCGCCGGATCTTCTCGACGGTAAAGGGCATCGGCTCGACATCGGATGCGATAACGAGCGGCTTTCCCGTCTTGTAGAGCGACTCGATCACATCTGACATATTCATCTGCCGGGAACTGGCGAGATGGAGCAGGTTGCCGTCAAGGTCGAGCGCCGCGATGCCCGTGGTAGTGCCGGGATCGATACCCACGATCAGGTACCGCGGTTTTACGGAGAGCGGGCGGAACCGGATCCGTTCAAGACGCTTGCCGCTGATCCGGACCTGGACATCCGCCCCCCGGTACGTGGAGACCGGTACCTGGTCGCGCGTGGCAAAGACCCGGAACGCCACCCTGCTGCAACCACCGAATGCCCGCGTCTCCTTCTTCTCGTACCTCAGACCCGCAGCAACGAGCGCCTGCTCAATCTCACGGCCTTTGAACTGGACGGCCCCATGCATCTTCCGGACGTACCGGTTCTGGCTCCACCCGCCCTTTCCCGGTGAGCGGTGCCGGCTGACCACAACCTCACTCTCGTTCTCGAACGCGATCACTTCCGCACCGGCACCCAGCGTTGCGACCTGCGCCGTTGTCCGGGCTTCCGCGAACGGATCGAACTTGTTGAAGCTGATATTGTACCGGCCGGCAACTTTCTGGAGCGTCTCCTTACGCTCTCCCCCGGTCACCTGCACGAGCCGGGTCTGCGGGGGCAGTCCCTGGAGGAAGTAGAAGAGTTCGTGCTGGTCGGCTGCGATCTCCTGCAGGCTGTCGACAGCAAGGATATCCGGCTGCTCTGCGGAGAGGAGGCGGAAGAGGCGGAACAGGGAGACTTCAGACTCGCTCTCGATCTGAGAGCCCTCCATCCGCACAAGGGCATACATTGGCCGCCGGGATCGCGACCGGATAGACCCTTTGATGATATCAATGCCAAAGACCTTCAGGCGATCACGCATTGCAACGCAACCTCCCGGTCGCGCTTCAGCTTATATTTCCGTTTGAAGAATGCCAGGATGTTATCGATATCCCTCCTGACAATCGCATCCGCATTCTGGTGGTCGGTCCCGACCCACTGGGGCCAGTCGATGAGGATGCACTTTCCGTCCTCGACCATGATATTGTATTCGGAGAGATCGGAGTGGATGATGCCGGCCCCGTAGGCGATCCGGACATTGTCAAGGATCTCGTCAAGCACCTCGGTCGGGGATTCAAGGGTACAACGGTTGAGATTTGCCCCGTTGATCCGCGACATCACGACCGTGTGCCGGTTCTGGGCGATGGGGAGCGGGACGCTTACCTTTGGGTGGAGGGCCCTGATGGCCTCGTATTCCCGCTCTGCGGATTTCCGGGACGCGAGCAGCCAGGGGCAGTGCCCCTCTTCCATGTACTCGCGGTTGAGCCGTGCGGAGGAGAACGAGCGCCCCCCCACCCGGTGGAACTTGATCGCAACGGGCCCAAGCCCGAGGGCTTCGTACACAATGGACTCTTTTCCCTCTCCAAGCATCGTGCCCAGTGCCGAGATCGTTCCTTTCGCCGTGAGGGTGGCGAGTGCAAGGGTATCGTATCCCCCGAAGACAAGGGCATACCCGTCGTACGGTACCGGGTTGAACCGGACCATCCCCCATGCGATGAGCCGGGAGAGCCGGTAATTGATCTCCGATTCGGACAGTTTTGTGGAGGTCTTCAGGTGTTCCAGCGGCACCCACGAGTACCGCTTCATCCCGCGTTCGAGTGCAAGCAGGATGGCCTTTTCATATTTATTCAGGGTGCGGATATGTTCCGCTGCGACGACCATACTCGTTAGAGTGGTTATGTGCGAGAGTATAAAATCGCATCTTTCGTTCCAGTGAGAGGATATCAATCCTCGAACTGAAGAGAAAGAGCCAAAGATCTTTCGTTCCACCAGAGGGTCATCAGACCCGAGGGGGGATAGGAAGAACGAGAGTTCTTCCGTGCCAGTGAGAGGATATCAATCCTTGAGGTGAATAGAAAGATCTGCTCTGGAGCAACCTTTTTTGATATGACATCCCTCACTCACCCAATTAGTACACCGTCCGACCCCCGCTCCCCCATGGAGCCAGGACAACCCCTTCCTTCAGACGGTAAACTGCATGAATCCGGCCCGGAAATGGGAGGGGGCGTGCGGGGGTCGGGCGGTGTACTTTGATATTTTATCGCCCGTGACCAACAGGTCCGTGGGAAAATTTCCGAGGGTACTTTCCTGAATCACATTGGTTTGTCCGCACGGGAAGTACACCGCCCGACCCCCCCCAACGAGTGCAACGTAAGCCCGGGAGCACCAGTATCCCGAAATGATCTCTGCAGAGCAGAAAGATCCTGAGATCTTTCGTTCCACCAGAGGGTCGTCAGACCCGAGGGGGGATAGGAAGAACGTCAGTTCTTTCATTCCATCTCCTTCACCCGGCATAACCTTAAACATCTCTTATCATCCAGAATTGATTGGATCAGAGGATGCAGTGCAGCAAGTGTAAGGAAACGGCAGTGATCTTCCAGCACTATTCCGGGCAGTATCTCTGTGGGGACCACTTAACGCTCGACATCGAGGCAAAGGTCAAACGGTTGATACGGCAGCAGCAGTGGATGCGGCCGGGCGACCATATCGCTGTAGCCCTGACAGGCACGGCAGCGGATAACGCCCTCCTCCTGTTCTTCCGGAACCTTACCGGCAAACGGAAAGACATACAGGTGTCAGGAATCCCGGTATCAGGGAAGATCACCGATCATTTCGCATCTGCACGCGAACAGGGCATCACCAGGATCGCCCTTTCCACCACCCTTGAAATGTCAGCGACATCACTGCTGGCGGATATCCTCCGGGGAGATATTGAGAAATGCACAGGTTCCGGCCCGGCACATACCGGTACCCCGGTGCTGATATCCCCGTTCTGTCACATACCGGCTGAAGAGATTGCAATATACGCCCGGATCCATCGGGCAGGGGGAGACCCGCATGCACCAGAGAGGGGTGACGATCCACTCCTCGCAGATGTGCGCACACTGCTTACAGCATATTCACAACGCCACCCTGCTGCACCTCACGCGATCGTGAACCTGTGCGATACACTCAGGAACACCGTGGATCATGACCGGGTCACGTAACCGGAAACAGGGTCGGGAAGTGACACTCTCCCGTATACCGAACAGTTGAAAAGGATCATCCCATAACATTTACAGGAGTACAACCATGGACGTGGACAACGGGCTCGGGTGCCGCATGGGCCGGGTGGAGCAGATGATCCGGTATGCCTACTGGAATACCGGGTGCAAGGGAATTGTTGTGGGGTTGAGCGGCGGGATCGACTCTGCCGTAGCAGCGGCGTTCTGCTGCCGGGCAGTCGGGCCGGCCAATGTCCTGGGTCTCTCCCTGCCAACCTCGGTCAGCAACCCCGACGACCTCCGGGATGCAAAAGAATTATGTGACCAACTGAAGATGCCCCATCAGGTGATCCGCATCGATCCCATGCTCGATGCATACCGGTCCCTCCCGGGATTTGTGGAGACACCGTATCTTCTCGGGAACCTGATGGCCCGCATCCGCATGGTCACCCTGTATTACCATGCGAACCGGGACAACCGGATTGTCTGCGGTACCTCCAACCGGAGCGAGTACATGCTGGGCTACTGCACCAAACACGGGGACAACGCCGCAGACATCCAGCCCCTTCTCCACCTCTACAAGACCGAGGTCTATGTCGTGGCCAGGGAGCTGGGCATCCCGGAACCCATCATGCAGAAGGTCCCCTCCGCAGGCTTATGGGAAGGGCAGAGCGATGAGAAGGAGATCGGCCTCACGTACGCTGAGATCGATGCCTCGCTCAAGGCCCTTCTCCGGCAGCAATGGCAGGCGCGGACCCCGGCGGAAGAGAAGGTGCTGGCCCTCGTGAAAAAGAGCGAGCGCAAGAGAATTGCTGCCCCTAATCTTTTAGCAGTATGTCCAGAATAGCGGTATAGTCTTCCGGCTTGTTCAGGAAGGCCAGGGCTTCCGCATTGCCTATCAGGCTGTACAGGGGCCCCCTGAAGATCCGGTGATCGCCGTTTCCGGATTTTGGCCGTGCGGATCTGACCGGGGGGATCGCGGGATAGCGGGGGTTCTTTTTCAGTTCCCCGGAGCATAACTCAAAATATGCCGCCCCATGGTGTGATTCATACTCCCCGTACTCGCTCTCGAACGCGGTAGAGACGATGTTTGCCATGGCAAGCGTCTCATCTCCCGAAGGATTGATCGAGATGTGCCCGTATTCCGGGGGAATGACAACGATATCGCCGGCAGTCGCACTGATCATGACGATATCGCGGAGGTCACGGGACTGGAGGAGATAGTGTGCCTGACCCTCAAGTACTTCGTACATCTCCGGGTAGCCCACACCGGCCGGGTTCTTCGGGTGGTAATGGCCCTTGGTCTTCACCCATTCGCCGCAGAGGTCGCGGGGAGGGATTACTGTAAGGTCATACCTCAGGTGGTGGGCATGCAGCCACCGCCAGTCAGCATCCGACTTTGCCAGATCGCGGTACATGAAATACAGCGGGTCGCTGCAGGTACACGACGAGTCGGCAAGGACAGGGCGCATCTCCTCGATTGTCCGGACCGCAGGGGGTGGTAGCTCCCCGTCCCATCCAAGCATCACCAATTCTTTTTCATTACAAGTAAATAATACCCGGCGCCCGGCACGACCCGGACAATTATCCCGAGATAACCGTCAGAAATGGTATCCTGGAGTCATAACGATCTCCATGCAGCGCATTCGGATCTGTCCGGTATCGATCAGTACGATGACAACCAGCTGTGGGTGTTTTCCCGTTTCAGAAATCCCGGATCTCTTCCAGTTCTGAAATATCCATCAGGCCTTTCAAAGAATTGGTCTGTACCCACCGGCCCCCCTCCCGGATTGCTGCCATGGCGTTCGTCCCCCCGACTGCAGCAATTCCGATAAACTCCGGATTCACCGGGACACCGAGGAGGGGAATATTGGGCATACCCACGTCAAGGATTCCTGAATAACTGCTGCTCGAAAGTTCGTCGAGCACCTCCCCGACGAGAGGTTCCGCCTCCATGTGAAACTCACGGATATTGGCAAGGAGCCTCCCGCTGCCCATGCGCATCACGTTTGTTACCGAGGTGGTCTTATGGGACATCAGTACCTGGAGCGGATCGATCGTGGTGTGCTCATAGAGGATCATGTCCGTGAACCTGATCGGTGTCCGGTTCTCGATCTCCACCACACCCCCGCCAATCGGATTGACCGGGACACCACGCCGGATCAGGAGACCGTCAAAGGTGATGCTGCACATGGTACAGATCCCCGTGCACCCTTTCGGAATGACAAAATCCGCGATCTTCTCTCCCGATGCAAGGAATTTGACCAGTCCGCTGACGCTGACACCGGTCTTGTTCGCATCCTTGAGAACAGATACTGCAAAATCGAGGTCTTCGTTCCTGATCAGGGAAAGGTTGTACACAACATTGCCTTCCCCTGCCGTGGGATCAAAAGTTACCTGAATGGCAAAATCCTCGATATTATGATTGACAAATTTCAGGGAGGGCATCATTATCCTATTCTCGGGCATTTCAATAGAAAAATTGTTCTATAAGACCATGAAAATGTATCTATGATGGAACAAGACATGCGGGAAAAAGCCAAGAATGCAATGAGACTCATTCTTGAAGCGGCTCGTTTTGAGGTGGAAGAGGTTGACAATCCTCTCGACCTGTCGGCGGTCCGGGACAGCACATGCCTCCTTGTGCTCTGCTCAAACGACCGTGCCATGATCACCCAGTTCGACAAGACCAATTACAGCCTCATGATCGACGACAAAGAGATGACCTGCAAGAAGCTCCTCTTTTCTCTCGAAAAAGACCTCGGGACGGAGAACTGCATCCAGTGGGGTGTTGACGAGTTCGTGCGATATACCGGTGAGGCCGTGCTTGCCGACATCGTGGGTCGCGAGCTGGCACTCGATCTCACCCCGGCCACGGCAAAGAGGGTCGCTGTTGCTGCCGCAGCCGCCGAAAAAGAAGAGCCATCAGGGATCACCATCCCGCATTTCCCGATAAAACTCACCGAACAAGCTGCGATCCGGGCCGGAGGCGTCCAGGGAACCGCAAAACTCCGTTTCATACCGTACTTCCTCTTCCACTACACAAGCATAGGGGAACAGGTGTACAAGGACCGCCGCATCCCCTTCGATGCAGACGGGTGGGGGGCAATCAATGCAATCAACGGGATCAGGATCGACCTTGACGGAAAACTCGTGGAAGAGAAGGAGATCCCCGGGGGGGCAGAGGTCTGTGATCCCCATATCCGGAAGGATGAGGCAACCGAACGGATTACCAACGAGCTGATCGACCGGCTCACCCAGAAGGTCCGCATCAAACAGGAGAAAGGTGACGCCATCTTTTACGAGGAGAAGGTCCTCAAACCCGATAAGAAAAATATCACGGTCGATACAAAGCAGGTCTATATTCCCGTATGGCAGATCCGGGGCAAGAAGATCGTTGAAGTGAACGCATTCACCGGCGAACTGCTTTCAGAACCGATGGACGAAGGCGTGGAAGTCTTCTGAAAGCGAATGAGTTTCCAAACCTCTTTTTTCAAAAGCGTTCCATCTCCCGCAAGAACCACTATTATTTATTTCATGGATGAGGGATTTTCATGATTGTAATCCTTGGAGGAGGACCGGCGGGGAGGCTGGCCGCGGTCCGTCTGGCATCTGCCGCCAGGGAAGTCACCCTTATCGAGAAAGGCGGGATCGGGGGGCAGTGTCTTCATTTCGGGTGCATGCCGGTCTGCGCCATGAACGATGTCGCCCGCCATGTCCAGGCTGCTGCTCTGTTCAACGGTCTTGGGATTACCAGTTCCGTCCCGAAGGTGGACTTCCCGGCACTGCTCAGCGAGATGAAGAAGGTACAGGCAACGATCGCCTCTGTGCTTGACAAGGAGACCAGGGATGCCGGTGTGGAGATCGTGTACGGGAAAACGGGCAGGTTTGACGGGAAGCAGGTGATCCTTGGTGATGAAAAACTGGGTGCCGACGCGGTTATCCTCTCCACCGGCTCCCGTCCTGCGATCCCGGCAATTCCCGGAATCACCGGTACCAGCATCTATACCCCCCATTCCCTCCACAGCATGGAACGTCTTCCTGATCGCCTTGCCATCATCGGAGGCGGGATCATGGCCGCGGAGTTTGCCTACATCTTCTCCCGGTACGGGAGCACCGTCACGGTCCTGTCCCGGAGCGGTTTTCTGAAAAATCCCGATGAACAGATCCGAAAACGGGCGGTCCGGGAGCTGTCCGGTGTGGATATCCGGGAGAATTGCAATGTTCTCTCGGCTGAAGGAACGCGTGGAAGTCTCCGTCTCGACTTCAGGGACGACAAGGGCACCGGAACTCTTGAGTGTGATGCCGTGCTGGTTGCTGCCGGTCTCACACCCAACTCGGAGATGCTTGACGGGGTTGCCAAACGGCCGAATGGTGAGGTGATCGTGGACGAGTACATGCGGACGAACCTCCCCGGTGTCTATGCCGGAGGGGACGTAACCGGCCCGCCGTTCCTCACTCCCGTTGCCCGCCAGCAGGGGATCGTAGCTGCGGACAATATCCTTGGGAAACACCGGAAGATGGACTATTCGCATGTCCCCCAGGCACTCAACCTGGGCTATGAACTCGCGTTCTGTTCGGATGGCAACCCAAAAGCAAAGCCACTTGTTATACCGGGGCTCGCCGGGCCGGGCACGTTCTGGTCGGTTCCTGCTTCTGATACCGGTTTTGCGAAGATCATGGTTGCACCGGACGGCTCACTGAGTGGGATCAGTTCCGCATCGCCCGGAGCGGGACTGATCGCCGGCTACATGGCGTTCCTGATGAAACGCCACTTCTCCGTGCACGACTTTGAGGACTTTATTGAGGTCCACCCCTCAACGGACGGGGTTTACGGGCTGGCGAAATATGCGTCCGGGGTCCTGAAGAAACGAAAAAACCAGTAATCCTGGATATTCCCTCTCGCTTTTTTCCGTCGCAGATGCTGAAGGTATTATTACTTCCGGCATCGCATTATTACGATACATACTCTCCCCATCCCCGGGTGTTTTCCCATGACCGACCCCACCGAGAATACTGCATTCGAACAGACACGGCTCGACAAGATCGTGGCCCTCCGCGAGAAAGGGCACTGCATGTTCCCCCCGACATTCGACCGCAGGGATACTGTCCTTGATATCAAGACAAAATATGCGGATATCACCCATGACAAGAGCGCAGAGAGCGTCTCTACCGCAGGGCGCATCCACATCGTGCGGAACCATGGCAAGACGATCTTTGCCGACCTTGGTGACGAGAGCGGCAGGGTTCAGCTCTACATCCGCAAGAACGATCTGGGTGAGGAACAGTTCGAGCTCTTCAACCAGTATGTTGAACGGGGAGATATCATCGGGGTCGAAGGGCACGTCTTCCGGACAAAACTGGGCGAGATAACCATCTGGGTGGACAAATTCACTCTCCTCTGCAAGGCAGTCTGCTCACTTCCGGAAAAATTCCACGGGCTGAAGGATGTTGAGAAGCGTTACCGCCAGCGGTACGTGGACCTGATCGTGAACGAAGAGAACCGGCAGACCTTCCGGAACCGGAGCCGGATCATCTCGCTCCTCCGCAGGTATCTCGACGACCACGGGTTCCTCGAGTTCGAGACCCCCATCCTCCAGCCGGTCTATGGCGGTGCAAATGCCCGCCCGTTCACCACCTACCACAACTTCCTCGACCAGAAGCTCTTCCTCCGGATCGCACCCGAACTCTATCTGAAGCGTCTTGTAGTCGGCGGGTTCGAGCGGGTCTTCGAGATCTCGCGGAATTTCCGGAACGAAGGAGTGGACACCGACCACAACCCCGAGTTCACGATGGTTGAGATCTACTGGGTGTACCGCGACTTCCGGGACATGATGGAACTCACCGAGAACATCGTGACGTACATCATCCAGCAGGTGCACGGGAAATTCGAACTCCCGTTCGGCGAGACCACGATCAACTTCACTGCCCCGTGGAGGAAGCTCTCGATGGCAGATTCCGTGAAGGAGATCGGAGGTATCGACATCTTCGCCCATTCCGTTGATGAGCTCCGCAGGCTTGCGCACGAGCACAAGATCGATGACCCGGACAAGCCCCAGTCCCAGCGCGAGTACCTCATCGCCTTCTTCGAAGGCCTTGTCGAAGAGAAACTCATCCAGCCGACCTTCATTTACGATTACCCGGTCGAGAACTCTCCGCTCGCAAAACGCCACCGCGAGAAGGAGGGCTTCACCGAGCGGTTCGAACTCTTCATTGCCGGTATGGAAGTGGGCAACGGGTTCTCGGAACTGAACGACCCGGTGGACCAGAAGGAGCGGTTCGAGGCGCAGGACGAGAAACGCCGGCTCGGGGATGTCGAGGCCCAGATGATCGACTACGACTTCATCAACGCCATCGGGTACGGTATGCCCCCGACCGGTGGCGTCGGCATCGGTATCGACCGGCTTGTAATGCTCCTCACCAACAACGATTCCATCAAGGAAGTGATCCTCTTCCCCTCCATGAAGACTTTCAAGGCAGGCGATGAAGAGACTGAAGACAGCGAAGAAAAACCGGAAGCAGGTAACTGAATTCTTCTTTCCTTTTTTTCGTATACTATAAACAGAGAGCCGTTTTATTCTCTGTATGGATTCACGGGCTGTTCCTGTTATTCTGATCCTTCTCCTCATCTCACTCACAACCCTTGCCGGATGTTCTTCCACAACAAAGGTCCAGAGCACAGTGACGCCATCACAGGAGACCGGTGTTGTAGGAACCGCCAGTACCGTAGTGGCGGAGAGCACAATTCCTGTGACGACAACTCAAAAAGAAAACATCACCGGACAACTTGCCTCCGTCCGGTCCACGAACCCGGTCTGGCTTGAATCCTACCGGATGTTCCGGAACATCAAATCCACCGAATATATCCACCCGCCGTACATGGATGACGATGCCGCAGGAGTCTACAAGTTCGACTGCCTCGGTTTCGTGGATCATGTGCTGATGAACGCAACTCCGGACTCGTACAGAAAGATCGGAAGGGGTGTGAACCCGTCGATCGAATCCTATGCCACGTATTTCCATACTCTCGATACAGCGGTTCCGGATTCCCTCGGCTGGACCAGAGTGGCACGTCCTGCCGATCTGAAACCTGGGGATATCTGCCTCTGGCTCAGGCCATCAACACTCGACACCGGCCACATGTGGATCATTGCCGGGATCCCTTCCGTCAATCCGAAACGGACAGACGAAGTACTTGTCCGGATCTTCGACTCAACCGGTACCGGTCACGGAGACGACTCCCGGACCGGTGCTGCGTTCAGGACCGGCCTTGGCTCCGGGATTCTCGGGTACATGGTCGACAGGGACGGCCAGCCGGTCGGCCTCTACTGGGAGGGGGCCGCAAGTACCGGGGCCGGCGAGAAGGACACGACGATTGTCTGCGGACGGCTGAACCGGTAAACCAGAAAAAGAGAGGTTCTTACCCCCGCATCACGCTTTTTTCACAGAAACGACCCAGTTATCCATCAGGAAGAATTCCGGGTCGGTATCGCAGGTGTCGCAGACTGCCTTGGGCGACTGGACAACCACATCGAACATCACGGCATTGCCCTGGGAGGGCGTGAGCGGGATATCCACGTCCTTCTGGATGATGTAGCGGTACGGGTCAAGGTTGTTCGCATAATATGCCATGTACTGCTGCCGGTCCTCATCCGTTGCTTCATACGACCACTCGGCACCCTCTGCAATCGTTACGTCATTTGGGATCCAGCCATAGCCCGGGAGGTAATACTCGGACCAGAAGTGTGTGCCCTCGTGGCCCGGGACGAGCTGATAGCCCCCGACGGCACGGGCCGGGATGCCAAGCGATCTGCAGAGAGCGGCAAAGTACATGCTCTGCGTCCCGCAGTCACCAAAGCCGGTCTCCAGCATGTACACCGATTCCGGCATGCCCCGGGCGCCCAGCCTGACGTGGGGGACGTTGCTGTAGGGATACGAGATGACATGCCAGTACAGCTTCTCTGCCTGCAGGTAGGGATTGGTCTCGTTACCAACGATCTTGAGCGCCTTTGCCTTCATCTCCGGTGTAACAACGATGTTATCACCGGACGCGGTGTACTGCCGGTATTCAGGGTCGCTCGTATTGTACTTCCCGACTTTGGCAGGATCGATCGTGTAACGGACCTCGTACTGCGTGTAGCGGAACCGGGCAGTGATATTGAGGAAATCACCTTTCACTTCCTCCAAGGGAATTTCGAGGTATGCAAGTCCAAGATCGGCGCCGGTGCCGGTCTGTGATCTGACATACTGCGCCGGCTCAACAGACAGGATCGTGACATTCCGCTGGGAGGACGTCTCAATGGGCAGGGGGACCCAGAGGCGGAGTGTGCCGGTCTTCGGCAGCAGTCCTGCCGGGATACTGAGCGTTTCTGTGCCTTCCCATTGGACCGGATTGACGTAATTGCCTCCACCCTCAACGGATGGTGATGATGCAATGGACTTCATCTGGTCATAAAACGGCGTCTCGCCCTTAGATTCGGTTCTCTGTCGCATCAGGTCGATGTTGTGCGACCAGATATTGTTGATAGTGTTGGCGAAGAACAAGGTCTCCCCATCGCTCGTGATGCACTGGCTCGCTTTGCAGGGAAGCCATGACGCTCTCCGTTCCGCAGGTACCTCCGGGAACGTAGTATCGATTAAAGCGGTCGTAACTGACCGGTTGTAAGGGAACTCTGCCGTCATCCGGACCGAGAGCGAAACCTTGTTGAGGGCGTCCTTTGCTGCGGTAATATTCCCTTCGGCCCGGTACTGCCGGAATGCCTGTTCGTACAGCTCCGCTGCAGCCTGGAAGTTGTCCTTTGCATATTCAGTCCCTGCCTGCGCAAAGAGGGTATCGCCCTGCGACGCGGGCGCAGGGGTCTGTTGCCGGGTGGACGTACAACCGGCTGTGAGAATAGCGGCAAGCAGGATAATCATGGTAATAGTCAGGATCTTTTTCATGCAACACCTGGTAATATTACAATAGCCGGCACTCTGTATTAAAAATGGTCGCGTTTTTGAGGTTTTGGGCCCGGAATGGTTATCACAGTCCTGTCCTAACCATTCTTACTATGAGCTCACCTGGGTCTCCCGCGCAATCCCGGCACCACCACGAGGTTTTCTCCGCAAAGAACGCAGCGAGCCTCGATACGCCTTTCCGCCGGTTCCTCTACCACCCTGATCGGCTGGCAGAGCGGTATGTAAAATATGGCGACCGCGTGCTCGACTTCGGCTGCGGACCGGGGTTCTTCACCCGCGAGTTTGCAAAACGGGTCGGGGAGATCGGGCAGGTATACTCTGTCGACCTCCAGGAGGAGATGCTTGCTATCCTCCGGAAAAAGCTGGACCCCGAAGAGCTGATGTCACGTATCAGGACGCACCAGTGCCGGCCGGACACTATCGGCCTGCCTGCAGACCTGCACGGGACATTCGATACCGCGTTTTCCATCTTTGTTGTGCACGAAGTCCCGGACCCGGAACAGCTGTTCCGGGAAATATTCACCCTCCTGAAGCCGGGCGGGACATATTTCTACACCGAACCCCCGTTCATTGTTTCCGGCAGGGAGTTCAGGGAGAACCTTGCGCTGGCGGAGGAGGCCGGGTTCCGGCAGGTTGACCGGTTCTGGTACTTTGTGAACCGGGCAGCCGTGCTGAAGAGAGAGTGACCGTATGTGGCCCGGTCCTCCTCACAACGGGGAAATACCCTTCAGCAGGTTTTCCGTGTATGACCGGAGCGCAGGGTCCGCATCCTCATCCGCAGTAAACTCCCGAAGTCCCAGCAGCGCCCCGGTACTCCGGATCATAAAGAGCGCATCGGCGGCCTGCTCACGGGTGATCATCCGCTCATCCCGGTCCCGTAGCCGACCGATCAGATCCTCCACGGGCCGGCCGCTCTTCAGCTGGCCGAGCGCAGTTGTCGCAGAGAGCCGGATCTCCGGGTCCGCATCGCCCAGAAGGTCCATTAAGGGGCGGACTGCCCGGGGATCGTCGCTCTTCCCGAGCGCGGCAATAACGCGCAGCCGGGCTGCGGTGTCCGCGCCGGACGTGGCAGCAGACACGAGGTCGTAAACACCCCCGCGGGGCTGGGCAGGATACCATTCACTTTCCTGTTCCTCAAGAATTAAACTCATACATTTCACCGGTATAACCCGAATATTCACAAAACAATACCAAGTCCCTGCTCTGTCCTGAAAGCACAGAACCTAACAGATAAAGAAAAGCAGCCGCTTACCATAAGCGGCCTGCAACCTAGTCACATTCATCTTCCCGGATGGAACGGACAGGTACATTGTTCTATAATATATGTAACCCGGCAATAAATAATTTATCGATAAAACCAGCCTGATCCCCGATCCTCTTCATTACGGGAATGATCGTGCTGAAAATGTTCCGGATTTTAAAAAAGATTGGGGCCTGATCAGGTTTTTCAGCTGAGCAGTAAACCAACAAGCGCACCCGCAATGGCCGCGGCAGCCGCGATCGCACACGTCTCAAGCACGGTCCGGAACATCGGCCGTTCTCCCAGCTTTGCACGCCCGATGCCGAGCAGGATCAGGAGCAGGGCGGTCCCGAAGATAAAGACAATTTTTGCCTGTTCCAGCGGGAGAAATATGAACGGGATGACCGGGGTCATTGCTGCGATGAAATCCGCAACCCCCATCCAGCAGGCGTGCGTAACCGGGGAGGTCTTCTGAGCCGAGGTCTCCTCTTCACCAGCCACCGCGTCCTCGAACTTCTGGATCGCAAGGGGATTCGCCTTCATGTCCTCGCGGATCGCATCAAGACTTTTTGTGCTGAGGCCGGTCCCCTGGAGATCTCCGATCAGCTTATTTATGGCACCATCGGGATCCTGATGGATCTCGGCTGCCCGTTCCTTTGCCTCCACCCGTGCCTCATCCCGCTCGGACTCGATATCGAGGAAGACACCGGCCATCATCGATACCGTGGCCGCGATCGCCGCCGTTGCACCGGCGAGGAGGATCACATCCCCGGACTGGGCGCCCGCCACCATCCCGGCCACAAGCCCGAAGATGGAGACGACGCCATCCGACATGCCAAACACGATCTCGCCGGAACAGTCATGGATCGATCGCTTCATCCGGTGGAAGAATGAACAGTCTGGTGTTTGTTCTGTCATTTTCGCATCAGCCTCATGGCATTTCCATTCATCCAGACAGGTGTGGCAAGATGGGGTTTAATCCTATGGTCTTCCGGTTCCGCGCGGGATGCCGGAGATACAGGATTCTGCACCAAACGTAACTGTATTAACACTTCGCGCATGTACTCAGTGTAATGCTCCACGTCCTGTATATCGATGATGAGCCCGATCTTCTCGATATCGGTAAAACATTCCTTGAGGAGACCGGGGAATTCACGGTGGATACGGCCCCGTCACCCCGCCTCGGACTGGAGATGCTGGAGAGAACCAGGTACGATGCGGTCGTTTGCGACTACCAGATGCCGGGGACAGACGGCATCAGCATCTTAAAGACACTCCGGTCAAAAGGCAACACCATCCCTTTCATCCTGTTTACCGGGCGCGGGAGAGAGGAAGTCGTGATCCAGGCCATCAACAACGGTGCCGATTTCTACCTCCAGAAAGGCGGCGAACCCGAAACGCTCTTCATCGAGCTGGCGCACGTGATCCACCAGGTGGTCGGGAAACGGAAGGCCGACGAGCAGCTCCGTGAAACGAACATCTACTTAACGAACCTCATCGCGTTTGCTGCGAACCCGATCGTTACCTGGGATGTCAACTCGAAGATCACCCGGTTCAACCAGGCATTTGAGAAGCTGACAGGCTTTTCCGAGACGAATATTGTAGGTCACGACTTCGACATCCTCTTTCCCGAGGATACCCGGGCGAACTCCAATGACCTGATCTGCCGCGCATTGTTCGGAGAGAAATGGGAAGCGGTTGAGATCCCCATACGGACGGTCCACGGGGGTATCCGGACGGTGATCTGGAATTCGGCAAACATTTACGCACCGGACGGGATCACCCCGGTAGCAACCATCGCGATGGGGACCGACATCACCGAGCGTAAAAAAGCGGAGACAAGCCTGAAAACCGCGTACGAGGAACTGGCTGCAACGGAGGAGGAACTCCGCCAGCAGTACGAGCAACTGGGAGGTCAGGAGCGGACACTCCGGGACAACCAGGAGCGGCTGAACAGCATCCTCCGCAGCACGCCCACCGCGATCGGGGTGGTCAAAGACCAGGTCCTCTCCGAAGTGAACGACCGGTTCTGCGAGATGACCGGGTACTCCCGGGACGAACTGACCGGCATGAACGTCCGTACCATCCGGGCAAACGCTGATGAGCATGTCCCGGAAGAGGGAGGAAACCGTGAAAGTGCCCGTGACAGGGAAGCGGGGATGACAGAGACCCGCTGGCGAAAAAAGGACGGGACGGTCATTACCGTTGTCCAGAGTTCGACGCTGCTCAATCCGGATGATCCTGTGGCAGGGGCAACCCTTACCGCACTCGATATTACCTCCCGCGTGATGGCAGACGAGGCGTTACGTACGGCCAACAAGAAACTTAACCTCCTCTCGAGCATCACCCGCCATGATATCCTGAACAAGATCTCGGTTATCGAAAGCAACCTTGCCATAATCCGTCGCAGGGATGTGCCCCCGGAGATCACGGGATTTCTCGATAAGATCGGGACCGCAAGCAAAGCCATCCAGACCCAGATCGAATTCAGCCGGATCTACCAGGACCTCGGGAGCCACGAATCCCGCTGGCAGAGTGTGTCCCGGATCCTCTCCGGCGGTATGGCGGTGCCGGATACCACCCGGTTCCATACCGATCTCAATGGTATTGAGGTATATGCAGACCCCATGCTGGAGAGGGTATTTTTCAACCTTCTCGATAACTCCCTCCGGCATGGCGGGACGGTGCATGAGATCCGGGTCTCATACCGCGAGTCGGAGACCGGACTAACCTGCATCTGGGATGATGACGGAGTGGGGATACCAGCCGATGAGAAAGAGAGGATCTTCGAACGGGGGTACGGCAAGAAAACCGGCCTTGGCCTGTTCCTTGCTCAGGAGATCCTGGCAATTACCGGTATCAGTATCAGAGAGACGGGTACTCCGGGAAAGGGTGCACGTTTCGAACTGAGCATCCCGAAAGGCAGTTATCGGTTCCGGGAAGACCGGAACACCGGTGGACTGCCGCGGGCCTGATACATGCCTTTGGTCCTGACCCTTCGTATTGTCAGGCAGTAATCGCCTTGATCTGCATTGTTAAGGATTTTGCAAAATCCTCCCCGGCAAAGATCCTGAGGGGCTCATACAGGTCATCAGCAAGGACGGGGACCGTATCTGCAGTGATATTTTCCGGTGTAATCCCGAGCTTCTTGCATTTTATCCTGAGCACGGACTGTGCCAGGGCCCGCCCGATCTTCGGTTCGAGGACCCCCATGATCCGGTCTGAGTATTCCGTCATGGTTTCTCCACCTCGAACAGGTGCAGGAGCCGGTAACCGGCAAGGATGAAGCAGCCGGAAGCTGCAACGTATCCGATGGACTGGAGCCACCGGAGGGAGTACTCTTTCGTGAACCCGAACTCCGTCCCGTCGGCAAAGATCCGGAGGCCCCCGGTGATGATGGCAAAGGCGGCAAACAGGATCAGGGAATCGATGAAGATCCGCATCTTCTCCGAGTAATACCTGCGGGTAAAAACATAAAAACCCAGCACTACGAAGAAGATGAGCGGGACGATAATTTTCAGGATAAGCACGAGGGGGCTGGTGTTGTAATCAAGGAGATCGACCATTTATTTCCCCCCTTCCAGCCCGAAGGCTTCTGCAATTTCCGACAGGTTCGTATAGACTGACCAGGCAACATAGACGCTGACAAGGGCAAAGATGATGGCACCGGTGCTCTCGAGCCATTTGAACTGTACAAGGAAATCTCCGGCAAAACGGGCGCCGGCACCGATGCATCCTGCAATGCCCCCGCACATGAGAGCCCCCGCTATTGTCTTCAAATTCCCCCCGAACTTCTTCCAGGCCCGGTAATAGTACCAGGTGCCGATAGCGAACAGGGTGAAGATCAGGAGCTTCAACAGCGGGTTGAGGATGCTGGTTTTGTATGAGAGTATCTCGATGACCATATGACCTCCCTGTGACGAATTCAGCACTTGTATAAGAAAAACATATCGGTATTTTCCCTACGTACCCGGGAGGCAGGTCATTTATGGTAAGGTTCGCCCCGGAGGATACGGAACGCCCGGTAGATCTGCTCGATGAGCAGGAGCCGGGCCATCGGGTGTGTGAAGGTCATGCGGGATAAGGAGAGCCGCAGGTCGCTCCGGGCAAGGACCGCAGGAGAGAGGCCGAGGTCCCCACCGATGATAAATGCTACCTGGTTCCGGCCCGCCATCTCCCAGTGAGAGATCGCTTCGGCAAGGGCCGTGCTCGACCAGTCTTCCCCAAGGATAGCGAGCGCGATCACAAATGATCCATCGGGTATCGCTGCAAGGATCCGTTCCCCTTCCTTCTCCACCGCGACCCGTTCCACGGATGGCGATGCCGATGCCGGCCGTTTCTCCTCGGGCACTTCGATTACCTGGACCTTCGCATAGGGACGGAGACGCTTTTCGTACTCGGCAATACCCTCCTGCAGGAACATCTCCTTGATCCTGCCGACCGCAATTATACGGATCTGCATAGTGTACCAGTAAAAGTCAGTTGCTTTTCAATAACGCAGGCTACAGGGGGGCGGGAAGAAGTGGGGAGAAATGTTACCTATGAATTACCCTTGGCATCTTTTGTATCGATTTTCTGGTGGGATAACACATCCAGCAGGACTTCTTTCATCATATTTTTCATGAGTTCCCGGCCCTCATCCGATGACATGTAGTCCTTGAACAGCTCCTTGAACTGTCCCATATCGTGGTGATTATCGACGAAGGCTAATAAAGCTTGCGTGATACAGTCCGAGACCGTAGAGAACTTCTTTTCCTCGTACACGAGCTTATTGACCTTCACGTAGATATTCGGGGGCATTTTGTAAGAGATCGCAACACGCTCCCCGCGGCTCGCCGGTGCTTTTTCAGCCATTCCCTAAAAAGTAGGGTAAAATACTATAAATAGGCTGTTAATCGCCCGCAATATTCCGTAAGTAATACAGTTTTTCCCACGTGTAATCCTTAAAGCATCCTTATAGAATCCTTTTTATAGCGCGGCAGTTAAAGGGAGATTATCGTGAGGTGAGCATCATAAACGAAACACTTCTGTTACTCCTGCCGATTGTCGGTGTCTTTGCCATTGGCTGCAGTATCGCACTCCTTGCTCTCGGAAAAATGATCGACCGCTTTCCCACAGGCGATGAATCGAAACGCGAACGCAGCCTCGCCAGCCCCATCGAGTCCACGAAGATTGCAGTCCTCATCTTCTGGGTGCTGTTTATCATAGGTATCTGGGCGGTTATCCAGGAGACCCGGTTCGGTCTCATCCTCGGCATTACTACGCTCTTTGCGGGCTGCCTGTTCATGTTCACGGCGCTCGGGTTCTCGTTTGCCGTCCTTTCCACCATGCGGAGCAGACAGAACCGGATCGAGCAGCCGGTACTCCAGGTGGGCACGCAGGACGAGATTGTTACCATTTCCCAGCAGGGATACGAACAACCGGCGATCGTGTCACGAAAGCGACAGAGTAACTTCCTCACCGGTCTCATGCTGGACACGATATCGAAAAAAGACTAAAAAATTATCCAAAAATCTTTTTTGACTGCTCGAGGGCATCGACCGCGGGAAGTTTCTTGCCGGTCAAAAACTCAATGCAGGCTCCGCCGCCGGTCGAAATGTGGGTGAAGTCCTGTTCGATCCCCAGTTTCTCGATCACGGCAGCAGTATGCCCGCCGCCAACAACCGAGAACTCAACATTCGCTGCGGCCCTGAGGAGTTCGAAGGTGCCGGTGGCAAAATCGGCATCCTCGAAGACACCGGCCGGGCCGTTGAAGACCACGGTCCCGGCTTTCTTGATGTTCTGGACAAGCGAGGCGATGGCATCCATCCCGAGATCGAGTACCGGGGAGTCATCGGGGATCTTCCCGATATCGTATTCAACGCGGCGGTTGTCCTGCCGGACGGCAACGGACTCCGGCATCACGACCCGGTCGCGGTGGCGGGAGAGGATCTCTTTTGCCTTCTCGATCTCCGGCTGGTACTTGAGCTGGGCAATCAGCTGCGTGGAGGGTTTACCGATATTATAGCCAGCCGCGATCAGGAAGACATTTGCGACCACGCCGATCACGATCACCTGGTCCGCGATACCGGTGTCCAGCACGTGCCGGGCAACGTCGATGGAGTCGTCCACCTTCGTGCCGCCGAGCACCATACAGACAGGGCGGGGAGCGCCGGAGAAGACGCGTGACAGGGTGGATACTTCCTTCTCCATGAGGAGCCCCCCTGCCGATCGCATGGCAAGGGGCAGGCCGACGATTGTGGGCTGCGAACGGTGGGCAGTACCGAAGGCATCGTTGACGAACACGTCCCCCAGGGACGAGAGCTTCCGGATAAGATGGGTCTTTTTCGCTTCTTCCGGTTTGAGGGTGAGGTTCTCCTCTGCATTGAACCGGACGTTCTCCAGCATCACCACATCGCCAACCTTCATCCCGTTCACCGCTTCCCGGGCATGGCACCCGAAGATGCTGTCTACGTAGGTAACAGGTCTGCCCAGCAGCTGCTCGAGTTTCTCTGCATGGGCCTCAAGCGTGGTGAAGTCCTTCTTACCGGGCCTGCTCTGGTGGGTGATGATCGCGACCCGGCTTTTTTCAAGGGCACGGATGGTCGGGAGGTGTTCCCGGAACCGCTTGTCATCAAGAATAAGGCTGGATGTGGGATCGATAGGGGAGTTGAGGTCGAGCCGGAGGAGAACGGTTTTTCCCTCAGCTCCCAGGTCCTTTATCGTTCCAATCGGCATCGGTACGCCCCTTTAAAAAAATTATGCGGTATTCCGGGATTTGATCTTCTTCATCCGGAAGAGCTCTTCGCGTTCCATCTCGTCAAGGCGCATCTTGATGAAGTCCCGTGCTGCGGTAAGCTCGGGGATCACCTTGAATTCCAGTGCATTGACACGGCGCTTGGTCTTCTCGATCTCATCGAGCAGGCGCTTCATCGTGGTCTCGATCTCGGCACTTGTGATGATCGCTTCCACGAGCTCCTCAAATGCCGATGCGGTCTCGTCGATGACGGTCGAGGTTCCGAGGACACCGTAACCGCGGTCAGCGAGGGTCTTGCGGACTTTCGAGGACTCGATCTGGGGCACGACAACGCCCATGATGTTCTTGCTCTTTAAGGCGATCTGGGGGACTTCCTTGACGGAAAACGCCGCGGATTTCACCCCGATCGCTCCTTCCACGGTGTTCGCGAGTGCCATCATCTCGACGGCGCGGGCATGCTTCTGGAGAAGGTCTCCCTTGCAGTCCTTTGCATCTGCGAGTACCTTGAAAAATTCTAAGATCAGTCCATCGCGCTTCATCTTGAGGATCTTGTAGCCGCGCTCGGAGAGCTGGATCTTCCTCTTCAGGTTGATCAGTTCCGAACGGGTTGGCTTGATATCCGCCATGGACTTTTACTCCTTCTTTGCGCTGGTCTTGATCTTGGGGTGGTACTTGTTGATGAGGTCGCGGTCGATACGGGTGAGCTGCTCAACCGGCAGCGTTGAGAGGATGTCCCAACCGATGGTCAGGGTGTCTTCGATGGAACGGTCCTCGTCATATCCCTGCCGGACGAACCGGCTCTCGAAGAGGTCCGCAAACTCGAGGAGCAGGCGGTCGCGCTCGGAGAGCGCATCCTTCCCGACGATGGCCACGAGGCCGCGGAGGTCGTTGCCTTCTGCGTACCCTGCATACATCTGGTCGGAGACCTTCTTGTGGTCCTCACGCGTCTTCCCTTTGCCGATACCGAGGTTCATCAGACGGGAGAGCGATGGCAGCACGTTGATGGGCGGGTAAATGCCCTTGCGGTGCAGGTCACGGTTGACCACGATCTGGCCTTCAGTGATGTACCCGGTCAGGTCAGGGATCGGGTGGGTGATATCGTCACCGGGCATGGTCAGGATCGGGATCTGGGTAACGGAACCCTTCTTGCCCTTGATCATACCGGCACGCTCGTAGATGCAGGCGTGGTCGGTGTACATGTACCCGGGATAGCCACGGCGTCCGGGCACTTCTTCACGGGCTGCACCGATCTGGCGGAGCGCTTCACAGTAGTTCGTCATATCCGTCAGGATAACCAGCACGTGCATACCGAGCTCGAAGGCAAGGTATTCCGCAGTGGTCAGGGCGAGACGCGGGGTGATGATACGCTCGACCGCCGGGTCGTCCGCAAGGTTGAGGAAGACGACGGCACGCTCGAGGGCGCCGGTGCGCTCGAAGTCCTGCATGAAGTAATTCGCTTCTTCCTTCGTTATACCCATGGCGGCGAAGACTACCGCAAACGTCTCGGTCGAGCCGGGCACCTTTGCCTGCCTTGCGATCTGCAGCGCAACATTGTTGTGCGGCAGACCTGCTGCCGAGAAGATCGGGAGCTTCTGGCCACGGACAAGGGTGTTTGTACCATCGATCGTGGAGATACCGGTCTGGATGAAATCCGCCGGCATACCGCGGGCGTACGGGTTGATTGCCGCACCGGTGATGTCGAGGCGCTTTTCCGGGACAATCTCCGGACCGCCGTCGATGGGCTTACCGCCACCGGACAGGATGCGGCCGAGCATGTCTTTGCCCACCGGCATCTTGATGGTCTCACCGGTAAAGCGGACGCCGCTGTCCTTGCCGATACCCGTTGTGGTCTCGAAGATCTGGACAACGACGAGATCGTCGCTCGTGTCGAGCACCTGGCCACGCTTGATCGTGCCATCGTAGAGGACTATGTTCACAAGTTCCTGGTAGGCTACCGGCTCTGTCTTCTCTACGAAAACAAGGGGGCCGGCAATCTTACTAATCGTCCTGTATTCCTTCATGCTGCCGACCTCAGGGTGTTGAACTCTGCATCCATCTGCTTCTCGATCTTTGCAAGTTCGGGCTTGTAGTCCTTGATGAACTTGATCTGGGGCAGCTCGTTCTTGGCCTTCACGCCGATGATCTGCGCCGGGCTGACACCGGCAAGCTGGGCTGCGTAGGCAAGATCGGCAAATGTCTTGATCGCCTTCATCATGTCGTACTGTTTCTTCATGTCACAGAACGTGTCGACTGCGTCGTATGCGTTCTGCTGGAGGAAGATCTCACGGATCATACGGGCGACCTCGATGGTCACCTGCTCTGACTCGGGCAGGGCGTCGGAACCGACGAGCTGCACGATCTCCTGGAGTTCTGCCTCTTTCTGGAGGACTTCCATGGCCCATGACCGGAGCTTGTTCCACTCGGGTGAGACTTCCTTGTCATAGTAGTCCTGGAGAGCTTCGAGATAGAGCGAGTAGGAGTTCAGCCAGTTGATGGCCGGGAAATGCCGGCGCTGGGAGAGCTTTGCGTCCAGTGCCCAGAAGACCTTGACGATACGCAGGGTGTTCTGGGTGACCGGCTCCGAGAAGTCGCCACCAGGTGGTGAGACTGCACCGATAACCGAGACGGAACCAGAGGCTCCGTTCAGGGTCTCGACAAGACCGGCACGCTCGTAGAACTCCGAGAGCCGGGCTGCAAGGTATGCCGGGTATCCTTCTTCACCAGGCATCTCTTCCAGACGGGAGGAGATCTCACGCATGGCTTCTGCCCAGCGGGAGGTCGAGTCTGCCATTAAGGAGACATCGTACCCCATGTCACGGAAGTATTCCGCGATGGTGATACCGGTATAAACCGATGCTTCACGGGCTGCCACCGGCATGTTGGAGGTGTTTGCAATGAGCACCGTCCTCTCCATGAGGGGCTTTCCGGACTTCGGGTCTTCGAGGTGCGGGAATTCGGTCAGAACTTCCGTCATCTCGTTGCCGCGTTCTCCGCAGCCGATGTAGACCACGATCTCGGCATCCGACCACTTGGCCAGCTGCTGCTGGGTAACGGTCTTGCCGCTCCCGAACGGGCCGGGAATTGCAGCGGTGCCGCCCTTGGCGATCGGGAAGAGACCGTCGAGGATCCGCTGACCGGTGATCAGGGGAATCGTCGGGTTCTTCTTCTCTCTCACGGGACGGGGGACACGGACCGGCCAGCGCTGGAGCATGGGGTACTCGCGGCCATCATCGAGAACACAGATGATCTCGTCGATGGTGAAGTCCCCGCTCTTGATCGTCTTGACAACGCCTGATTTTACGTTGGGTGGGAGCATGACCCGGTGGACGATGTTGGTCTCCTGGACTTCGCCAAGGATCGCGCCCGGCTCGACCTTGTCGCCGGCCTTTACGAGCGGCTTGAAGGTCCACTTCTTTTCATGGGAAAGCCCGGGTGCGGTCACACCACGCTCAATGAAGTTGCCCATCTTTTTGACGAGTACTTCAAGGGGGCGCTGGATACCGTCGTAGATGCTGGTCAGGAGACCTGGCCCGAGCTCCACGGCAAGCGAGAGGCCGGTATTGGAGACCGGTTCGCCTGGGCGGATACCCGAAGTATCCTCGTACACCTGGATGATGACACTATCACCCTGGATCTTGATGACTTCTCCCATCAGCTCTTCTTTTCCGACCTTCACCACATCGTACATGTGGGCGTCAAGGTTGACTGCCGTAACGACAGGGCCGGCGATCCTTTTAAGGACCCCTTGTTTCTGCTCTTTTGCATTTTTTGCTTTTACTTCCACAGATCAACACCCACCGATCTCTTGATTCTCTCCCGCATGGAGAGCCCGCCCTCTTCTTCGCCGCCGATCGCGATCACGGTCGGCTTTACGGAATTCTCCAGCGTGGCGCGGAGCCTTCGCGGGATCTTGTCCATATCACTGCTGTTGAGGACGAGGATACCGACCTCGCCGTCCTGCAGCACCGTGGTGATGTGCTCGTTCAGTTTCTCATCGTTCTCGGCCGCATAGGTCTTGCGGATGCCTGCGAGACGGAACCCGAGAATGAACTCACTGTTGCCGATTACTGCGATCTCCATTTACATCACCAGGTATTCCGCGATCTTCTCGGACGGCAGTCTCGATTCCTTGCCGCGGGCAAGCGCCCGCAGGTTGAAGACCTCGTGCTTCTTCTTCTCCAGGTAGACGAGGATCGGGTGAATCGAGAACGGGTTTCTCTTGCTCATCTTCTCCATCTGCTCGAGCTGCACGCGGGTCAGCCGGATCTCGATGTCATGCATGGCCTTATGGCCCTTCATCTCATCGAGCAGCGTGTGGAGGGAGTCATTTCTCACGCTCGCCCTGAGCTGGTCAATGAACTCGTTTGAGTCGCGGATCGCGTTCAGGCTCGTAAAGTCTGTTTGCGAAAGCGTCCCTCCGGAGATATACATCTCCCGTATACCCTCGGGGGCCTGTGCATCGGCACGGAGCCGGAAGAGGGTCTTCACGTTCTTGATATCGATCTCCAGCTGGATGTAGGACAGGAACGATGCCCCTCCCTTGATCCCGGCCTTTGCGTCGCCCAGGATCTCGGCATAGAACTGCTTGTACAGCTCATTCTCCATATGGGAGAAGGACCCGGACTCCTTGGCTGCCGGAAATTCCCGTGCAAGGACGGCATACATCCGGTGGCCTTTTAAGAGCTCGATGATCCGGTCATTGCTGTCTTCGGCAAGCAGCCGGTCCAGCACAACCTTATCCAGGCTCCCGGCGGGGATCAGGATCTCCTTAATCTTGCCGGTCTTCTCACCCTGGACCTTCCCCCGGAGGATGGTCAGGATATTCTGGATGTCCCAGCGTCGCAGATAGTCCTGGGTAAACGCTTTGAGCGTCCCCGGCGCTATCTCCTGGATCTTCTGGTATTCCTTCGCGAGGTTCCAGCTCAGGGCGACTTCCAGTAAGTCCATGCCTTTGAATGCCGTCCCGAGTTCGTCGATCTCCTGTTTGTATTCGGTTTCTCCGATGATACGGGTGATCTCGGCAACGCTCATGTTGAGCATCCGCATGTACTCCTCCTTGGGGAGGAGTTTTGCCTTCCGCACCCGCATCCTGGTGCACACATAGATGTACGGTGCTGAAATATTC
>Ga0153915_10000723_pt1 | contig 30517 bp, 17 predicted proteins | sample Opewatmetagenome_2_FD_107003 | JGI IMG/M metagenome (GOLD analysis project Ga0153915, IMG submission 107003) | Freshwater wetland microbial communities from Ohio, USA - Open water 3 Core 3 Depth 3 metaG | ecosystem: Environmental > Aquatic > Freshwater > Wetlands | place: USA: Ohio, Lake Erie... | reverse complement strand
CCACCATTATAGGCTACCGAAATGGTATCCCCATCTGTTGCTGCACTCCAGGCTGTTGTAAATTCAGACTTAGTGGTAACAACCGTGTTTTTCGCCGGCAAACCCAGCGCAAAACACATCACACTTAAAAATAAAAGCGATACTTGTTTTTTCATACTAGATAAATTTAAATCGTTAATATTCGTTTATAGGTTCATTCATTGTCTCCGCTCAAATTCCAGTCAACATAGTAACCACCGGCTTCGATGTTGGCTCTTATCTCAGCCTGCTTTCCGGAAGGGTATTTTGGTACCACCCTATCGGCAATGATAGAGGCTCCATAAGCAGGGTAACGCTCCGCCATCTTGATCAGATAGCTGTAAGACTTCCCTTCTCCCGCGTATTCCAGCAGATATTCATCAGCCAACGCCATATCATACAAATAGATTCGTTCAGCTTCTGATATACTGTAATCTTCATCGGTCGGCTTGGGCAGCTCATGGTTAGCACCACGTACACAACCAACAATGCCTACATCGCCATATCCTCCGTTATCGCCAAACCAGCTGGAATAATAACTGCTCCATTCGGACGGCAGGTAGCTGGCATAGGTATACGTATTAGTAACTCCCTGGTTTAAAATACATTCAGCCTGCTCCCAATCGCCCAGGTGATTTTCAGCCTCAGCCAGCAGAAAATGGAAATCATGTCCACGCTGCAATATGATGGTTGGCATAATCTCAAAAATATTTGTCTTCAGGAAAGTGCCTCTGTAATAGTAATTCTTTGTAAAACAGGTATCTCCATTGATGATATTCATGGAAAGTTTCTGGGTCAGTCCACGCACATCCCGTTCAGCATATTTACCGATAGCATACGAGGAGGGTTTCAAATAGTATTCACCAGGGTAAGCCGGGCAAAAATAGTCCACCAGACGATTCGTCTGATCGTTGTCATAATCATACATGATACCCGTGATAAACTGGTATTTATTCCCGATTTGTTCGGTATAGAACATGGTGTAATAATCATCCGTCAAGGGAATGTTGCACGCGTACATGTAACCAGGGTATTCAATATAATCATCCTCTTCCGCCACTACCGTCTGAACAGAATAAAGGTAGCTCAGTATATTGTCTCTGATCCAACGCCAGTCATCGGCTTCCCCGCGCCAGGACAACAGCTCGCAACGTAGTAACAACCAGGTGGGAACAAAATAATTCCAGTACCTGTATTGATCTTCGTTTTCGCTTTCAGGATCCAGCCACGAAATCCAATCCATATCCAGATCGGCTGTAATTTGTTCTCCATTATATATTGAAATGCCATTGTCCAGCAGATTCAGGCACTTGCTGACAACCGATGCCATTTCATTCAGATTGGTATACGTTGTCGTATCATTCAGATTGGTGTATTCTTCAAGTGGGTCATCAAACCAGATGGCTTTACCATAGATACGTCCTAACGTGTAATATGACCAAACCTTGATTCTTAATGTGCTGCTTATCAAAGCGTTGAAGTCTGCCTCCGAGTCTTCATCCATGCTCTCGCCAATTTTCTCCCGGTACTCGCGCATGTTTTCAATAAAGTCGTTGCAGGCAATGATCACTTCATAATAGCAATCGGGGTCGGCATAGGAATTCCCGTCTGTTTCGTTGTAATTATAAATATCCTGCAATTCAACCGGAGCGTTTCCCGTTATCTCAAGGAAATCACCTCTGGTATCAGTCAGGAATATGGCCTGATCACCGGCTTTCTGCATCTTGGTCAAAATACCAAGAAAACCTTTGTACATCTCGTCTTCATTCGATATATAGTCTTTTGCATTGGTGATACTATCCGTATCGGTTTCAAAAAAATCGGTACAGGCGGTGAATGTCAGAAGACTAAGCAGAAATAAACACGTATTGAATTGTTTCATAAAAATCAAATAAAATTGATGGATGATCAAAAATCTACGTTGAATCCTATTTTCACCGTCTTAGGTAAAGAGACTTTGGCATAGTCAAAGCCTTGCATACAATCACTATAGGAATATGAGCATTCAGGATCGCCGCCTAAATAGTTGGTTAGCACAAATAAGTTCTCCCCTACGATAAAGATTGAACCGGATCGACACAAGTTAAAGAATGCATTCTTGAATTGATAACTCAAGGTGAGACTACGCAGTTTGAAATAAGAAGCATCTTCTATCCAGCGATCTGAAAACAGGTTGTTTCCGGAAGGGTCTCCATAAACAGCTCTTGGCATATCAGTAACGTGTCCTTCCACCTGCCAACGGTTCAACACTGATTCAGATTGATTGTAAAAAGTTTCCATGGATTCGGTACTCCTTCGTACGGCATTGTACGCTTCGTTACCGATACTATAGCCAAATTCAGCCAGCAATGAGACCTGTTTATACCGGATGGAGGTGCTTACAGATCCAAAGAAATCCGGTGTTGCACTTCCCAACATAACTTTGTCTTTGGCATTGATGACCTTATCACCATTCTGGTCAACAAAACGCACATCGCCTGCTTCATAGGCATTGCCATAAATAGTAGTCAGGCCAGCTTCTTTGACGTCTTCGGTTGTTGAATAAACTCCGTTGGTTTCATAGCCATAAAACTGATAGGGGGACTCCCCTTCACGCATAATGACCATCGCATCATCGTCATTGTACGATTCAAAGGAGGTCGTCAATTCCGAACTGTTGCCCAGCGACGTCACGATACTTGAAGCGCTTGAAACAGAGGCACCGATCATCCAGTCAAAATCTCTGGTACTTACCGGATTAAGCCGGAACGAAAATTCAAAACCGTCGGTCATGATAGATCCTACATTATCATAATACACGCCTGAACCAAATACGCTTGAGACATCTCTGGCTATAAGCAAATCAAATGAATTGGCCAGAAAATAATTGGCCTGCAGGTTTAGTTTGTTGTTTAACATTGACATATCAACTCCCAGATCAAGTTGGTCTTTTTTCTCCCAATGCAATTTGGTGTTCGGCACACCTGCCCGGGTAATGGTTCCCAGATTGAAGAAATTTGAATTGGTGTAATAGTTCTTGGCATAATTGGAAGAGAATCGGCTGTTTCCCGTCCGGCTTATTTCCGATGTGATGTTCAGCAACTGGATAAAATCGGGAAATACCCCTGTATTGGCAGCCATAAATGTCATACCCAACGAAGGGAATAAGCCATACCGGTTCGCATCGACACCCGATACGGAAGTGCCATCTACGGCCATATTGACAGAAGTTTTCAATAAATGGTTATAGGTATAATCAGCATGGGCATTGTAATTGAGCCATATCCATTTGATATTGCTTCCCGAAATGTCTTTGTCATCCGTAATATTGCCCAAGGTTTCGTAATAATCACTTGCCGTGTTATATCCTGAAGCCATATCATACTCTAAGGTACGTCCGATATACCGCACCCCTGCATTTGCCTTAAGTTGGTGTATACCACCGAATGTACGGTCATAGCGGGCGTTCAGGCCGTAGAAGTTTGTCGTGTTTTCAATCACACCTTTGCGTACGGTATTCTGTCCCGTGTTGTAATACTGGGGTACAATGGCCTGATCGGTAACACCGGGTATGAAAATGCTCTCTTCCGTATAATTATAGTATAGATTCAACAAGCCCGTCAAAGTCATATAGGGGTTAAGACGATAATTTATGCCAAGGAGGATGTTAACGTCATAAATCTTGTCGGTGGCATCCACCGTGTTGACAATGGCCACTGGATTGCTGACATTATCATAATCATAGGTCGGATTGCTGCTGACATTCCATCCATTGTACGTAGCATAACCAGACAAGATGGTACCATCGGATTCCTTTTTATAGGGACTAAGTAACGGCATCGAATAATATGACGACAAAATGGCGTTGGTGGATGATTCCATGCCTTGCTCCTGTAATTCACTGTTTACATAATACAGCCCAACATTCGTGAAAATATCCACATCACGGCTAACCATAATGTTTGAGTTAATCAGGGTATGATAACTGTCTGTATGGGTGCTACCCAGAACGCCTCCTTCCGAGGTGTAACCGAAAGAGATGTTGTATTTGGCAATTTCATCGCCTCCCTCAACGCGAAACATGTTGTTGGTCAGGAAGGACGTGCCCTGGACCTCATTGATCCAGTCTGTATTGTTGTTAAACAGGTAAGAATAATAATTGTCCGAGTTTTTCAGAAAAGGATAATCCGTATAAAGCAAAGAGATATTGTCATAACGTGTCATGCCAATATCCTGAAGGTAGGTCTTGTATTCGGACGTGTTCAACATGGGAAGGGTTCGGCTTGGCAAACTGAACCCATATTGACCCGTTAAGGTGATGCGCGTTTCCAGATTGTCTGACGTGGCTTGTTCCGTTTCAATTAAGATGACCCCGTTGGAACCCAATGTGCCATACAAACTGGCATCGGCTCCTTTCAACACGGTAACACTCCTGATGTCATCGGTGTTATATCCAAATAGCGTGCTTCTGGAATAACCACTAATGGTATTCGATAGCTCATTGTTTCCTAAAAACGGAACACCGTTGACGACAATAAGCGGTGAGTTGTCACCCACGATAGAGTGAATGCCACGCAGATTCAGGTAGGCACCTTCACCCGGCATCCCGCTTTTGCGCGTGACAAGCAACCCGGGCACCTCATCCTGGATGGCAAGATCAACCGTAAAGCCCTTCTTCATATCCATCTTTTTAACACCCAGAATACTGGCACTCTTATATTCCCTTGATTCAGCATAATCGGGAAACTGCACCTCTCCGTTGTATTCAACTGCTGATTTTGGCATCAGGATAATGGTTTCGGGAATAACCTTTTCGTTCATCGGGTATTCTTTTTCATAATACCCTTCCGCCGTAATCTTCAGATAGCCTTTCTTTTTTTCAGGCCTGGCCAGTTGAAAGAATCCGTTCTTGTCAGAGACAGCCGATGAAATCCCATCTGAAATGGATAAGATGGCTCCCTCAACGGGTAACCCATCCGTTCCAAGAACTTTTCCACTGAATTTATTCGTGTCTTGCGCCAGCGCGTAAACAGACAGCAGGCTCAAACAAACAGCTACTATTATACATTTCTTCCTCATGACCTTGTTTGTTTAATAATTATTGCTGGTAGGCCTCAGACACCAATGATACATCATCAGTTGTGTAACATTATTTTTGGTACGCCCACTGGTCGGATCATACAGATAAGAATCATCCTCTGATTCAATGGTTATGGTAAAGTTGCCGTTTCCGGGAATGGTGACAATGGCTACCTGATAGCCATCCGTATCATAAGCAACCGCCTTTTCATTTGTCTCAATCCAGTCTTCCCAGTCATATCCTTCCGGATAACCGATGGAAGAGCTCCCATAATACGTCATCTCACTGACTGAACCACGGTCAAAATGGAAATTGGAGCCTTGAGCATACAGTAACATATCTTCCACCAATACCGAATCGTTGAACAATATGTTGATGGAATACCTCAAACTGTGTTTGAACCCCATGCGTAAATAATATTCTCCAGCGGGCAAATGGGCTTCCGTTAATTTACCGGTTGTCGAATTGTAAAGCAGGCCATCGTACGTTACACTGCATACCAGGGAGTCTGCAATCGCCTCATCACTGGGAATGGCTGTCAACACATGGTAATACATGGTTGGTAATGTTTCCGATAGCGTGAATTCCGTTTGGGCATCATTCAGTATTTGCGGACTGATCCAATTTGTCCAGCGGAAATATTTCTCTTTTTGGGTATCGGTCATAGCTCCCCATAATTCATAGAACTTCGATTTGACGCGATAGATCACCACGTGATTTGGAATCTTAAGGTTTGTCAGGTAATAAGCAGCACCGTTGCTTAACGCGATGCGGTTGCTGGCATTGACCGTTTGCACGGAGGGTCGCCAACGTGCCGCCTCAATTGATTCGTACGTTTCTGCATCCTGTGTTTCATCGATGACCAACTGATAACCACCCACACAGTCAAAATCAGCCGCGGTTGCTGAAACCATTTCTGCTGAAAGCCGCTTGTTGACAAAACAGGCCCGGACGATCCATTTCTCAAATTTTGTCCTGTCATCATCGGTGGCGGCTCTACCCAACCAAACGGGAATGCTATCAAGAGCTGACTCAATGGCCTGATCAATAAGATCATTGGAAGGAATAAACATTGTGCTGACGAAATCTTCTGAACGCATGTTCCATAATTTCAATCCATCTGAAGTATATCTGTCCATTAGCGTGTTCCTGACAGACATCGTTGAATCATATGTTGTATTACCCATGGCATCTACACCGGCTGGGGTACTATTCTCCTTGTCAAAATAGGATTCCTCATACCGTTGTACCAGTGACACAAACTCAGAATAGTCGTCCCCCAAACCTTTTAACATATCATAGACGGACTGACGGATGGGAATCACGTTTTCGATGTAATAGATATACCCATTATCGGCCTTTACCTTTTTAGTCAGTTTGTAATCATCAAAATAAACCGTGCTGTCTTTCTCATAAATCCAGATATTTTTCCCTAAACGCGTATAAATACCGAGTCCGTCTTCCAACTTTGAAGGCGATACGGAAATATCCGATACCATGTTCATGGCCAACTCAACATCGTAGCTCGTATCCCTGCCTGCCATTGCATCATTGTTAAAAACAATATACGTGTAACCATTTGTTTGATCTGTTGAGTCAAATATACCCTGAGCTTCCAGCAAATCAGAGACGGTTGATAAATCAGATTGTGCTTTGATGTAACTTTCAATGTCGCCATTCCAGATAATCATGTCCTCCGAAACAATGTCGGCAGCACTATAGTGTTCATCCCAGGTGTCCTGACATGAAATCAGGCTGGCAAGTACCAGGCAACTGCTTGCATACATTACTATTTCTCGTTTCATATTTCTTGTTTGTTTTTCAGGCATGCCAATTACTCCTCAATTGGTATAAATTCTATATAATCCCACATTTGACGGTACGTGCCACTTGTTTTAGCATTGATATCCATCATCGTCACCTTAAAAGTATGGCTCTCTGAATTTTCAAACTCAACCACATCCCACAACACATCAGATGCAATGCCACTGGCCGTTGTACTTGTCTGCTTATCCGTATCCACAAACTTACCAGGAAGGCCTTTCCATACATAGATCGATTTTTGGTAATCATCCAGATTGAACTTTGTCAGGCTACCACCGGTGTAATAGCTCTTCAATCCTGCAGCTCCGGCATAATAAAACACCACTTTATACTTACCCTTGATAACAGTTGGTGTTTCAAATTGAATCCAACCGGCATAACCCAGATTGGTAATAAGCAGGTTATCCATATAGGCACCATACTTGTTGACATTTTTTTCAGTAGAACTGACATAACTGCACTTGAAAAAGCCGACTTTTCTCCAGGTGGCATAAGACGTTTTGGCTGTATTAGCCTTATAGGAGAAAGACGTTATTGTTCCATTGTTTCCTTCGCGTTGGTCTTCGCTCAAATCGACCTGATATTCCTTGTTGCTGATGGCACTGGAAAATAAATTGCCCAAACTTTTTGAGGCTCCATACGTGTTGACAAACGATTCTATGTCTGCATAGTTACAAAAATCCCACCGGACTGTAACCGGGTCAGGCTCATACACCGGCAACAGGTGGTCAATCTTATGTATTAACCCGTTACGCGCTTCGATGCCACTGCGTGTGATGGTTGCAACACCATTGATGACATCCGAACCGTCCACTTCCTGGGCGGTGATCACCTGGCTTTTCAGTTTGGTGTCAAAAATAGAAATTTCGCCCTCTTCCTCGAAATCAAACAATTCATCCTTCGAATAGTCCTTGCCCAGAAAATGGTAGGCCACGTACTGATTCAACGCATTACTGGAATCGGTATAATTACTGGAAGCACCCAAATAACTGATCAAACCATCAACAGTTGAGATGCCTGCCATTTTATACACCGTATCCGGAACAGCTAAACAGGTAAACGCCACATCATTGACCGAATAGCTGCCATCCAAGTTATATACTGTATCGGCATATATTGAAACGGTGTCGTCATAACCAGTTAACTCGACCGCTTGAATAAAAATATCATATTCCTGATAGGGTCGGAGGACATCAAGAATGGTTTCAGCCAACGGATGAATGACACCTCCAAGCGTATAAACCTCTCCATTGGCGGTTGTTGTGGCAAGATCAGTAACCCGGGCTTCGTTGTTCAAATAGATAGATAAAGAGTCCTGCAGCGTCACACTGGATAGCTCCGCATCATCAACATCATCATTTACATACCCATAAGAAGTGGTAAGATAATTGCCAAATAAGGTCTGAACCGGAATGGAGCCTGCCTCAACGTACGTAATGAAGGCAGATTCTCCCAGATCATAGTTGAGAATATGCACCTGAGCCACATACCTGGCGTAATCTTTATCCAGCTCCGTTACGGAACTGACACCCTTCCAGGCAAGAAACTCTTCCATCGCTGTATTGTCCGGAGCAAACACGGTTGACGTGGTATTGGCATCATTCAGCGCATTAAACAAGTTAGCATATTTTAAAAGCTCTATCCATAGCGAAAACTGATCCGAATGCTTTTTCAGGTAGGAAGCGTTGGACAATTCCAGGTCATCGTTAGTTTGCTCCACGTACGTTTGGTTTAAAAACGGATCCTCGCAGGCTGAAACCGCAAACAGCAACAGGGGTATGATTATTAAATACTTTCTCATAGCGGTATCAATAATAATAAGGATTTTGAACTAACAGCGTGTTTGATTCCAGTTCCGATTCAGCAATCGGCAGGAAAAGAGCATCATCGTTGCTTAATACAGACATCAGCCAGGATTCACCGGCCTGTTTGTTGTAAGTGACGACATTGTCAACCAGGAAGACACTTTTATATTTATTGTTGTCTCTTCGGCCGAATCGCAGCAAATCGTACCAGCATTTTCCCTCGCCTACAAATTCCATCCGTCGTTCATACAGAATCATATCCAGAAGTTCCTGTTCATTCATATCTTCCGTGTACTCCCTTTCTTCCAGGTTTGAACGAGTACGGATCTTATTAACAAGTTCAACAGCTAGTTCCCAGTCAGCACTGGAATCACCTCTAAGAACCAAGGCCTCAGCCTTCATCAAACAGACTTCTGAGACACGGTAAATGATAAAATTAGGATCGTAATAGGTTTCGGTACGCTTATCGGACAGTGTTTGTGAACCACAATATTTCCAGACATAACCCTTTGTAGCTGATTGATACGCCGCGGCATCATCTGTATAATACCCTCCATACATGGTTCTGACAGCCTCCAGTATCGACTCAACCGTATAGGTATATTCTGCGTTAAAATCTGAAAGTAACTGGGTCGATATCTCGTAGAGCTTATCCGTTGCTTCATTGTCAAACAAAACTGGCAAATTGTTAGTCTGGTCTTCCTGATAATCCCATTGTATTTCAAATATTGATTCATTGCTGTTTCCGGGATTGAACATGGAGAACCAGGATGAATGAGTCGCAGCAGAAAGGAACTGAGGAGCGTTTGCTGACGTTGAATTAAGCAAGTAATCACAGTATTCTATAGCCGTATCATACTCTTCAGACCAAAGACATACATCTGCCATTAAAGCATAAAAAGCCCACCGGGTAGCACGCCCTTTTGTTTCCCAGGTCGTCTCATAATATTCCTTGGTAGAACCTGTTGCAAGAGCCGCCAAAATATCACTTTTTATTTGCTGAATAATTTCTGCCTCTGAGGATTTGGCTATGTGATAACTGTAGGAATCGTCTTCATAGGGAACAGTGATCAGCGGTACTTCACGCCAGTTACGAACCAGATAAAAATAACTCAGCGCCCTTAAAAAATAGGCTTCACAATAATGAGCATTTAATTCTTCTACTTCATACGTATCGTCCTTTTCCTGGGCTTTGTGCGCATTGGCCAACACGACATTGGCCACATTGATGATTTGATAGAACTGACCCCAATCGCACAAATCCTCATCAGTGGCATCTATCTGAAAATTTTGCAATTTGTTTGTTTCTATGCTGTAAACACATCCTCCACGCAACTCTCCGTAGGGAATCAGATAGTCGGCCACCATGTCCCGCAAATAATAATACCCCGCAAACAAAACAGCGTCCACATCTTCCTGAGAATTCCAATAGGTATCGCTGGCTTGTTCATCCTGCGGGTACACTTCCAGCCAATCTTTGCACGAAGATAAGCCTGCCATCAGCACGATTACTGTAAGAATATAGTTGATTGTTTTCATTCGATTTTCATTTAAAAGTTGACCGTAACTCCGATTGAATAACGCTTGCTCCTGGGTGTCTGAGCATCATCAACGGCCAGATTCGTTATCGTGGTTGGAAGTGTTACTTCGGGATCCTGTCCCGTATAATTGGTCCAGGTCAACAGGTCATAGCCGGTTAAGAAGACATTGATACTGTTCGTCTTGATTCTTTTGCAGATAGTCTTTGGCAAGTCATAACTTATAGAGAGTGTCTTCAATCGCAGGAAAGAACAGTCTTCTACAAAACGGTCTGATCCAAGACAATTCAGGCCATATTTCCATAAAGCTCTGGGTATGTCTGTATCATCTCCTTCGTTTCTCCAACGGCGAAGCACAGCTTTGCTCTGATTATCGGTTCCATACATGGATTCGCTTTCCAAACGTGTCTGATTAATGATTTTCTGGCCTAACCGGTAATGAAAAAAGGTAACCAACGAGAAATTTTTATATTTTACATTGAATCCGCCGCCACCAGTAACAATGGGCATACAGTTACCCAAATAGACGATGTCCTTTTCGTCGATGATACCATCATAATTCTGATCAATGTATTTCGCATCACCGGCATAACACGTGTATGTCCCGTTCTTCATGACAATCGGATTGCTGTACAGGTCATACATAACACTGCCTTCTTCATCTTTGGCATACGTGTCTTCCGTATTCTGGAACACTCCTGAATACTCAAACCCGTAAAAAGAACCGACAGGTACCCCTGCCTCCAATTTCTGGGCATATTCACCGTTGGTCAGGGTATAGGTTGACGCTGTCAGATTATCAGGAAGTTCTTCAATCTTATTGATATTCCGGCTGATGTTGAAATTGGCCGTTATCCGCCAGTCTTTCCTCTTCAGGATTTCATAATCGACGCGGAATTCCCAGCCCTTGTTGCTCAATTCACCTGAATTGTAATACGATATGGTATTACCCTGATCGGAATACCCGGTGGAAGAGGGTATGGAAATATCAGTCTGTAATAAATCAGTGGTATATTTGTAATAATAATCAAACGTGATTGTCAGCTTGCCGCCGAAAAGACCAAGATCAGTACCCATATCGTATTCTGTGGATCGCTCCCATTTCAGGTTGTTCAACTGCATGGAGGAAGGGGCAACGGCAGCTTCGGTTATGTACTCTCCGACAGAGGAGTACGTTCCAACGTATGGTGATGTACCACTCGGCGGCTGACCACTCTGACCTAAACTGGCCCTGATCTTCACTTGTTCCAGCCAGTCCACATCATTTAAGAAAGATTCTTCCTTCATTTGCCAAGCAATACCGAGAGAAGGGAATAATCCCCAACGATTATTTTTGCCGAGACTGGAGTTCCCTTCGTAGTTCATGGAACCATTGATAATATACCGGTTAAGCAACGTATAATTGAAATTGCCAATGCCTGACAACGTTTTAACTTCGGAATTGCCAGAGCCCAAGGTCTCGATGGATCCTCCCGTGACAGGATCTGACATACCGGCTGATGAGGCACCATATATTACTGTCGAATAGCTTGAACTGGCAGATTGTGATGTACGCCAGAGTGCTGTTACAACCAGGTTATGCATTTCGTTCCAATTTTTTCGGAATAACAATTTGTTTTCCGACTGCAGGGCAAGATTGTTCGAGTACAAATCCGCACTTTGGTTGGCATAGGTATTATCATTTGAGACATCTGTCGCTGACTGGGGTAGAAATTTACGGTTATTAATTGTTTTGAATTTCATAGAAACATATCCCGTATAGGCGAAGCCCTTTAAAATGTCATAATTCATACGAAACGTCATTTTTTCTTCTTTTTGTTCCGTATCGTTATAACTTTCATTAGCCATAATGATGGGATGGAAGTTTTCGTCGCCATCGAAAGCACCCTGAAACTCTTCGGAATTCTGCCTGGTGAAATAGGTCCCCGTTGCTTCGCCTGTCTCATCGTCAATCCAATAAGGGCTTTTATTTGGCATCTTGTTGATCGCCTCCGAACGGAGATCGGAACTGCCACACCAACTATTGCTCTTATCGGTATTCGAATACGTAAAATCCGCGTCAACCTTTAACTTATCCGTAAAATTGTATCCAATATTCAAACTGGTCGTAACACGAAGCAGGTCTGTTCCGACAGTAGTTCCTCCTTCATCAAGATAGGATAGCGAAAACCGGTAAGTTGCCTTATCACCACCGCCAGACATGGAAAAGCTGTTATCAGAAATAAAGGCATTCTGCGTTACATACGAGAGCCAGTCGGTATTGGCATTATATTCATCAAAATAGCGCCAGTCGGTGTTGTAATTAATTTCAGGCGTATCATAAAGCAATTCAAGTAACGAGGACGAATTAGCTATACCCTGCGCGTTGGCTGTATTCCAAATGGCATCCTGAATAAATGCCACGTATTCATTGCCATCCAGCATCGGAATTCCTTCCGGTTCAACTTTTAACGTAGCTTTTGAAGACAGTGTGAAACGGGTTTTACCTTTGACCCCCTTTTTTGTCGTGATCAACAAGACGCCATTGGCACCGCTGGTTCCATAGATAGCAGTGGAAGCTGCATCCTTGAGTACTTCAATGGACTCGATATCATACGGGTTGATGTTCAACATATCGGCATAGTCCTCGTTATTGGCTGTCGCGAAATTAAACGAGTCGTCGATATCGGTCGAATAGGGAACGCCGTTTATCACGATAAGCGGATCGGCGTTGGAATTGAGCGTGGCTGTACCACGAATACGGATGGAGCTTTTTGCCCCCGGATCACCACTGGCAACAATGTCCACACCAGAAAGACGGCCCTGAAGGGCTTCCTCTACAGAAGCAACAGGCAAGCCCTCCATAACCTCATCCATTTTTATGCGTTGCGTGGCAAATGTCTGCTCACGGGACGTAATTCCCATCTCGTTTTTTTCCAGCCGCTCTTTGGATATCACCACATCAGCAAGTGCAATGGCATCCGGATACATGGTAACATTCAGTTCTGTCTGGCCCTTATAGCTGAACACTTGCCTCTTCATGCCAATAAAAGAAAACTCAACTTTCATTGCCCCAGATTCATGGGGCACCTTTAGGGAATATTCCCCCATGACATTGGTGGTCGTACCGGTATATACACGGTTCTGATCACTGGAAATCTGCACATTGACTCCGGGAATGGGTTCTTTTTTGTCACCAACCATCTCGTACACTTTGCCTTTGATATAGCGAACCTGCTGAGCCTGCAGCAACTGCAACCCCATTAAAAGCAGGAGCACGATTAAACCAACTATCTTTTTATTCATAGCAGACATGTTTCAAGCATTAAAGAACCCCCTTGATAAAGTGCACACAACCATCATCAAAAATGAAGGGGAAATAATGATAGTCATCAATTACATCCACTTTGTCACCAGTCAGATTTCCTTCGTTATCCATAATTTGTACACTTAGTTTACTACCATTATCCGTTATGTTCATTTTGGTGGTGATGGCCGTTACTTTACCGTTATCGTCTTCGACATCATACGACTGCAATGTCATTAAGCCATCGGTCGTCGTCTCTTCCCATCCGACATACGGATAATTGGAAATGGTTGCGGTACTGAGCGGGACAAAATATTTTAAGAGATAATATTGCATGGATTCGGCATCTGTAACAGTACAGTTGGCAAAGAAACTGGCATCATTGACGGACGTGTTGGTGGTCGTGAGCCCTGGAATGGTGTTATCAATAATTGCTTGTTTCAACGCATCCGTCGTCGGTATAAACATCAGACAGCTTTCTATCATCGCGTTAATGGATTGCGACTCGATATCGAGCATTCCGGCCATTTCGAGCAACCGGATAAAACCGTAAAACAGTTTGGACTCATCGTTCCTGTTACCAATCATCAGGGGTACAAACTCTGCATATATAGCATTATCCAACGTGCCCTCGAACAAGAAAGAAGACTTGTTATTATGGTAAGCATAACACTTGCCATTCGTCCACCCGTCACGGAATTCCAATTCTTCCAGATCACAGAAAATATCCTCTTCCGTGATGCCGGTAGTATATAATAGTTCATTGAATTTGACATTGTTGGTTATATTTCCGTCATGCATATACCAATAGAGCACCATATTGGGTGACAAGGTTCTGAACACATGATCGCCCGATCCGGAAGACGTGGGCAATTCGCTGTAGCTTCCGGTGATACCATCCAGGCTGATAACATGCCCGTATACATAACTTTGCTGGCTTGAACCGGATATGGCGGTGGCCCCCTGATAAAGGACATCATTGGTCAGCGTAATGCCATAATTGTTCATGACTTCGTTGGAAGGATAAAGCATGATGTAATTCGTCGCATCAGAGCATAAAGTCAGCACCAGATCTGCCTTGGTAAGCATTTTCAGAAAATAACTGAATTTTTTGTACTGGAAGGCAGGGCCTGTTACTGATCCAAACATGGCAGGTGCTGTCAATTCATCACAACCGTAGAGGGCACCATTGGCACACATGATGCGGTTCTCTGCCGGAACATCATCCACATCAAACTTGATGATGGTTCCATAGCTGTTTTCAATGGTACCATTGGTAATCTCTTCAGGAAAAACAACGGAAGATGAATAGACGCAATTATATAAAAGGTATTGTATGGACTGAGTGCTTACTTCATACAGTGAATCATAGCCTCCAACCTTCCAGTAATCATTAAAAAAGTCATCCAGGGCGGCATTGCTCGGTGCAAAAACGCTGTACGAGGTATAGGCCAGGTCTGCAACCAGTTTATAGTCAGTTACCGGCCATTCACAGGCAATATTGGGCAATGGAGATATATGGTAATGCTGATACATATCCGTTCCATCTCCATATTCCAATGTCAGATCTTCGTTAAGCTGATAATAATCATAGTTGTCATATAAAGCCAAAAAATCAGAATAGTCATTGTTTGATGAAAGTTCATTATAGATGGTTTCTACAGGCTTAAGAACACGATCTGTCAAGTAAACATAGCCATTGTCTGAAATGACCGAATATTCATCTACTTCAGCACCTGAAATATTGAAACCGTCAGCATCTTTCCATTGGGCGTCAGGGAAAAAATATTCGTAATTATATTCGGCATCGATTTGCTTGGTCTGAAACATTTTATAAGAAAAAACTGGCAGAAAACGTTCCAGATGATAGACACTGACAAAATTTCCGGCCGTATCCAGTTCTGTAGATATGGAATCCTGGCTTTTGGTTCGGAATTTATAGTACAAACCTGCGTTTACACCCTTTTCTTCATCCGTGGCAGCATCACCTTCTTCGGGTCTGAAATTGATGAGCATATCTTTGTCAAACGCGTAGTACAGAAGGTGAAAGCCTATGAGCTTTTTCAACTCCGCCGTTGAAAGGTTTTCGATGGAGGTCCCTGTACCGTACGTTTCATTCAGATAAGCGGTAAAAGAACTGTCATTGGGTGCCATGACGGTTAATATACTTTTCCCGTCAACCATGGGTTTGAATCCGGCTAAGTCAACACCTTTGAGAAATATGGTGTAGTCGCCTCTGTCTTCCAACACCTCATAAATGCTTCCTTTTAGCCATCCAGGCTCCTTGTAATATTCCGCCAGCTTGTCATCACAGGAAATGGCAAGAACCGGCAATGTAATCAATAACCAAAGAAACTTTCCGAAGATACTGGTGTTCTTCATATATTAATACTATTTTAAGGTTAAAACAAAACGACTTATTGTCAAAAATAAAACTGTAATTCCACCCCTTCCATTATAATTCAAGAGCATTGGAATTAACCCTTATTTTAACAGACAACATGTGTATGCCCATCGTTCTATGACAAATATATTCCATTTTACTATTATTCATGTATCTAAACAAGTGGAAAAATAGCCGGATTCGCTTTTTTCAACCTTTAACCTGAAAAAATTACACTTCATCTGTATTATTTACAGCTTGTAGGATTATTTTTTAACATACAAATCAACTACACAATGCGCAACTGAAAAAAAACACACCTAATCTTCCGGTTATAGCACCATTTTTTATAAAAAGAGAGAGAGAGTTAATTCTATAATCAACTCTCTCAATAATTACATTCGGACAGTAACAGGCACCGGATTTCCTTAACTTACTTATTGTATTTTAAGCATCAATATTGGCATACGTTGCATTAGCTTCGATGAACTCCCGGCGAGGAGCCACATCATCACCCATCAGCATGGAAAAAACGTGATCGGCATCAGCGGCATTTTCAATGGTCACCTGACGCAAGGTGCGATACTCTGGATCCATCGTTGTATGCCAGAGTTGCTCAGCGTTCATTTCACCCAAACCTTTGTAACGTTGCACATGTATGCCTGTCTCACTACCGGCACCGTATTTTTCGATGAACTGGAGACGTTGGGTTTCATTCCAGCAATATTCTTCGACTTTACCCTTGCGGCACAGGTAAAGCGGCGGCGTGGCGATATAGATATACCCATTTTCAATCAGAACTTTCATCTGACGGAAGAAGAAGGTCATCAGTAGTGTGTCAATGTGGCTACCGTCCACATCGGCATCGGTCATGATGATGATTTTGTGATACCTGAGCTTGCTGATATTCAGTTCTTTTGAATCTTCCTCAGTGCCAATGGTAACACCCAGAGCGGTATACATATCCCTGATTTCCTGATTTTCCAGCACTTTATGAGGCATCGCTTTTTCCACGTTCAGGATTTTGCCACGCAACGGCAGAATGGCCTGAAACTGACGGGAACGACCTTGCTTGGCCGTACCACCTGCAGAATCTCCTTCGACAAGAAAGAATTCGCACTTTTCAGGGTCCTTTTCAGAACAGTCGGCCAACTTGCCAGGTAAGCCTCCTCCAGACAGCGGATTTTTACGCTGAACCATTTCGCGGGCATGACGAGCTGCATGGCGGGCTGTTGCAGCCAGGATTACTTTGTCGACGATGATCTTGGCTTCCTTTGGATGTTCTTCCAGGTAGTTGCCCAATGCTTCGCTGACAGCCTGATCAACAGAACCGATCACTTCGTTGTTGCCCAGTTTGGTTTTGGTCTGGCCTTCAAATTGCGGTTCAGCCACCTTAATGGAAATGACGGCTGTCAGTCCTTCGCGGAAATCATCTCCGGATATTTCAATCTTCAACTTTTCCAACATCCTGGAATCTTCCGCGTACTTTTTAAGTGTACGGGTCAGACCACGACGGAAACCAGCCAGGTGCGTACCACCTTCGATGGTGTTGATGTTGTTTACGTAAGAAAATATATTCTCGTTATAGGACTGATTGTACATCATGGCCACTTCGACCGGCGTACCGAACTTGTCGGTGGATATATGGATCACATCATCAATGAGCGGTTCACGGGTGGCATCCAGAAAATGGACAAATTCCCTCAATCCTTCCGTCGAATAAAACACTTCTTGCTTAAAACTACCGTCTTCATTGATTTGACGTTTGTCTGTCAGAGAAAGTTTGATGCCAATATTCAGGTAGGCTAATTCACGCAGGCGGCCAGCCAGTACATCGCTTTTGAATTCCAGTACGGAGAAGATTTCCTCATCCGGTTTGAAGGTGATCGTCGTTCCGGTACTGATGGATACACCAGATTCAGTAACGGCGTTCATGGGCTTTCCCCGTTGATAGTCCTGTGAATAGACCTTGCCATTCCGTCTGACTTCAGCATGAAAATCGACAGACAAGGCGTTCACACAGGAAACCCCGACACCATGCAAACCGCCGGATACCTTATAGGATCCTTTGTCAAATTTACCACCGGCATGCAGTACCGTCAACACGACTTCGAGTGCCGAGCGGTTTTCCTTTTCCATGATGTCAACAGGTATACCGCGTCCGTTATCTGATACTGTAATGGAGTTGTCTTCGTTGATAAAAACCTGAATATCGTTGCAATACCCGGCTAATGCTTCATCGATGGAGTTATCCACCACTTCATAAACCAGATGATGCAAGCCTTTCAGGCCTGTATCGCCAATGTACATAGAGGGGCGTTTGCGCACAGCCTCCAGCCCTTCAAGCACCTGGATACTGTCAGCGGAATACGCTTGAGTAGATTCGAGTTTTTCTTCTTCGCTCATAAATTCGGTCCGTTTCTAAAATGAAATTCGTTTCAGGAGGATCTTTCCCTCCTTAAGGGACTTTAAAAATTGAACAAATATAGGAAAAATATCCCGTTCCATCCGCATCCGTACAGGGCATTTTTTGGATTATTTAATGCCTTGTGCCCGATATTCGGTAGGAGAAAAACCCGTTATCCGACGAAATATCCGGTTAAAATGCGAAATGGAGTCAAACCCGCTTTCCAAAGCAATTTGTGCTACATTCCTCGTGCCCATCATAAGCATTTTGCAGGCATATCCAACCCGTAGATCGAGCACGTATTGTTTGAATGTTTTCCCGGTATTTTCTTTAAAATAGCGACAGAAAGCACTTGGATTCATGGAGGCCATGGAGGCCATTTCCTTCAGATGAATAGGGTGGGTATATTCGCTGCACAAATAAGAAGTGATTTTTTCAATTTTTCCATCCGAAGTCAAGGACACTGGATTCTGAAACTGCGGTGAAGACAATATTCTTCTGTTTGTTGATTCGGCCATTTTCTGCAAAAGCGTTAATAGCTTGATTACTTGCATCATGCCCCTGGTAGCCGGCATCTGTTCAACCAGCCTGACAATTCCGGCATTCTCAGGTGCTGAAAAAAATAGACCTCTTCTGGAAGCTTCCAGCAATGTCTTTATAGGAAAAAACTGGGGATAATTAGCTACAGAATGATTCATGAAGTCTGTTTCAAATTGAATGATAATCCCTTTCACCCGTACTGTCTTATCGCCTTTCCAGTATGCCGGATCGCTTTGCATGCAGTGAGGTAAATTAGGCCCCAGCATGATTACGTGGCCTTCTGAAAATGGCTCTACACTACTTCCTACAAAACGCTGGCCCGTTCCTTCCTGAATATAGATGATTTCATACTCTCCATGGAAATGCCATGGATATGTAAAATGCTCATAATCAATGCACCTGGCACGTATGGGATTATATACCGAAATAGGCAGTTTTTCATTGATGACCTGTCTCATTATCGTTTATGATTTATTAGCTAAAAATGCAAATATACACACATAATATGTAAATATAAGCACATACAACCATAAATTATACTAGTAATTTTGCGGAGAAAAGAGGTAGGTTCTCGCTTGTTAATAGATTGTATTATGGAAAAAACATGGAGATGGTTTGGCAGAAAAGATAAAATAACGCTGCCGATGTTGCGTCAAATAGGTGTCGAAGGCATTGTTACCGCTTTGTACGACATTCCAAATGGTGAAATCTGGTCGGAGGAGGCTATTTTCGACCTGAAAAACTATATTGAAGGGGCAGGGCTGCGTTGGTCGGTCGTTGAAAGCCTGCCTGTCAGCGAGTCCATCAAATATGGAGGGGAAGACCGCGAACAACTGATTGAAAATTACATTGAAAGCTTAAAAAACCTTGGCAAAGCAGGTGTAACGACCATTTGCTACAATTTTATGCCTGTACTGGACTGGATCCGGACTGACCTCGAATATCCCCTCGGAGATGGTTCAACTGCCTTATATTTTGATAAAACTCGTTTTGCCTATTTTGATTGCTACCTGTTGAAACGGGAAAACGCGGAAAAAGAGTATTCAACAGAAATACTTGCAAAAATTGCCGAGCTGGACAAAACTATCAGTCAGGCTGAAAAAGAAGCGCTGATTGAAAACATTGTCATTAAAACACAAGGATTTGTGAGTGGCAATTTCAAGGAAGGCGAAAAAAATCCTGTAACCCTTTTCAAGCAGTTGCTGACCAACTATAATGGCATTACCCCTGAAATCCTGCGCGAAAACATCAGATACTTCCTCTCTCGCATCATGCCTGTTTGCATAGAGTATGGCCTGAACATGTGTATCCATCCAGACGATCCCCCCTTCCAAATGCTTGGTCTGCCACGTATTGTGACCTGTGCCGAAGATATTGAATGGATTCTCAAAGCCGTCGACAATCCCCACAATGGATTAACACTATGTGCCGGCTCTTTAAGTGCAGGGCCTCACAATGATCTGCCGGAAATTGCTATGAAGTTCCTTCCCAGAATCCATTTTGTTCACCTTAGAAGTACACATGTTTTTCAGAATGGTGACTTCGTGGAAGCACCCCACCTGGAAGGCCGCGCTCAACTGATTGAATTGGTACGTATCTTTGAGACTTACCGTCCTAACATACCGATGCGTATCGATCATGGCCGTGCTATGCTGGAAGATGCAAAGAATGGTTATAACGCCGGTTATCCTCTGTATGGACGTATGTTTGCACTGGCTCAGCTGGATGGTGTAATGGCTGCCGTCAGACAACTGATGCCGGATAAAAAGGCACAAAACCAGGATACGATCAGCTTCTGCCGTGTTGCCAATCCGGTTGCCTGATTACCGTTACATAAAAATACAGTAAAAGGGTGCCTCAAATATGAAGCACCCTTTTTATTAACTTGAATACTGTCTATAAAATCAAAGTTTGTTGACAGATCTGGAAAGCTTTGATTTCAGATTGGCGGCTTTATTCTTATGGATGATTTTTTTTGCAGCCAAACGATCAAGCATGGCAGTCACCTTGGGAAGCATGCCTGCGGCAGTTTCCTTGTCGGTCGTGGCACGCAGGTCACGCACAGCGTTTCTGGTTGTTTTTGCATAATAACGGTTATGCAAACGTTTGGCTTGCGTCTGACGAATCCTTTTCAGTGATGATTGATGATTGGCCATTTTATTTCTTTTTTATTGTTTAACTGGTTATTTTCTGTAGCCCATAGGGGAATCGAACCCCTCTTTCAAGAATGAAAATCTTGCGTCCTAACCGATAGACAAATGGGCCATCCTTGTAATCCCTACAACGCCCATTGACGTTCATCAGGAAAGCGGGTGCAAAGATAGTTTCCTTTTTTCGATTGGCAAACCTTTTTAATAAGAAATTTCCCGCGGTTCGTTATTTTTCTTCAAAAACGCAACTATCTGGTTGATTCACAAACTTTTATTTGGTTACCGATACGTATTTTATATCCTTAGTTTGGCTAAATTTTACGAATAAACTGTCAGGAAAAAGGCTGAGTTTTTAATCCTTTATTTCGGTAGGTTTAAGCGTTCTACGATATAGATCTCCGTCATTAAGCACCCTGATCGCTTCTTTCAGGCATGGATCAAACTTGAGGGATTGTTGCACTTCTCCGGACTGAAAATAATAACGGCTGACAATCTCAGTACTCAATAACAGCTCAATTTCGTCTCTATATATAGTAAAATCAGATTCAATATTGTTGGTCAGCTTAGCTTCCAACGCAGTCAGTTCTTCCTGTACACGATCAGAAAGACCATCTTCTGTCAGCGTCTCTTTGAGTTGGGCCAAGACCTTTTGACTGTTTTTTTCGTAGGTAAATCCCTGCTCTTTAACGAAGCGAAGGAAATCAGCATAATCTTCTTCCGTTAGTTTAAACGCTTCAACAGGAGCAATTTTTTCATGTTTGTGGAAATACTGGCTGGCATAGTCAAAGAAATAAAGCCCGTCAATCAGGTAATAGCTGATGGAATTACCACGGTCATCTTCACAGATGATATCGGGCAGAATACCTCCGCCATCACGCACAATGCGTCCAGCTTTAGTGGTGAACGTCGTAGTCAGGCTGTCAGGAATCCTGCCCACACTACCATCCTTATTACGGTTGGAATAATCAATGGCTTGAATGCAACGGCCACTGGGTATGTAATATTTAGCCGTAGTAACTTTCAATACACCATTGTATGGAATGCTACGTGTGGTCTGTACCAATCCTTTGCCAAAGGTTCTGGTACCAAGGATGACAGCCCTGTCAAGATCCTGCAAAGCTCCGCAAACGATTTCAGATGATGAGGCAGAGCCACTGTTGACCATTACGACAATAGGGATGATGGTATCTATGGGTTCACGGATCGTTTTATATGTCTGATCCCACTGATGCAGCTTTCCCCTTGTGCTGACAATTTCCTGACCCTTGTCAATAAAGAGGTTGCAAATGGATACAGCTTCGTTTAATAACCCGCCTCCATTTCCACGCAAATCCAGAATGAGCTTCTTTGCCCCTTTTGCTTTGAGTTCCAAAAAGGCATGTTGCACCTCCTGAGCTGCTTTGTCAGTAAAACCGCTTAGGTTGATGTACCCCGTTTCCGGAGCAACAAGTCCATAATAACTGACTTGATTGATAAGTATGAGTTCCCGAATGAGTTTTTTTGTCAGAGGACGAGATACACCTTCCCGTTTTATGACAACCGTTACTTCCGTTCCCGGTTCTCCTTTCAATAAGTCACTGGCACGCGAATTGGAATCAGCCGTCATTTTTTCTCCGTCAATCTCAACCAATTCATCACCAGCCTGTAATCCGGCTTTTTGAGCGGGCATTCCTTCATAGGGTTCCAATATCAGTACTTTCCCCTTTCGTACACCGATGATGGCACCGACACCGCCATATTCTCCGGTTGTCATAAATTTGAAATCACCGGTTTCTGATTCCGGCATATAGTTGGTGTATGGATCAAAGGATGACATCATTCCGTTGATGCTGTTGGTCAGCACTTTTTCAGACGAAACGCTATCTACGTAGAACTGATCCAGTTCCCTGTATAACATATGAAGAACATCATACTGACGGGCTATGTCAAAACTTTTTTGACCATACACACTACAAACAGACAACAACAGGCCGGTTCCCACGGCTGTCATGCGCAAAAAACCAGTGACCGAACGGTTATTCATATATCAACGTCTACGTTATTCATTAAAAACGATTCATTATAGTATCCCACCCTTGCTGATCCATCTTGGGGCCAATGTATTCGATAACTTTACCGGCAGCCACGGTCCCATAGCGCAGACATTCGGCTAACGTCCTGTTGTTTGCCAGACCATACAGGAATCCGGAAGCGAACAGGTCGCCTGCTCCGGTCGTATCAATGCAATTAGCCTGAACGGCTGGTACACTGACAGTCAATCCGTTATCTATACCCATGGCACCTTTGCACCCGGTCTTTACAATAGCAGTACCCACCCGTTTACCCAACCAGTTCAAGGCGGCTTTCGGTTCAAGGCCAGTCAGAACTGTGGCCTCTTCCTCATTAGCGAAAACAATGTCCACATGGTTGTCAATCAGCTGGTTTAAAAAAACGAGATTGGTTTCTACCACATTATAGCTAGCCATATCCAATGCGACTTTTAATCCGGCGTCTTTGGCCATGCGGATAGCTGTCCGGATCAGATCATGATTTTGCACCAGATACCCTTCGATATAAAAAAGGTCATAGCCTGAGAACATGTTCGCTTCCAGTTCTTCCGCTTTCATAGCGGCCGCTGCTCCCAGGTATGTGGCAAATGTTCGTTCACCATCCGGAGAAATAAAGACAATTGCCTGACCTGAAGGTTGAATGTCGTTCAGCAATACCGGTTCAACACCATAAGTGAGCAGATCCTGCCTGTAATTTTCACCTACAGCATCCTGATGTATCTTTCCGATAAATCCCGTCTGAATACCCATCTTTGAAACACCGGTTATTGTGTTCGCTGCTGAACCACCACAGGCTAATTGCCTGGGCATATCCTGAATGCGTTCCTGCAACCGGATGAAGCATTTCTGGTCAACAAGCTGCATACTACCCTTTGGCAAACCAAGCTCTTGAAGCAAGTCTTCCGAACTCATCTGAATCAATACATCTGTCAACGCGTTACCCATTCCAAGGATCCTGTACATAGCCAATTTTTTCGGCAAAGATATTGCATTATTCGATAAATACCCGTACTTTTGCAGCGCATTTTTGGAAACTAATGCATCACTCTTCAGTAGCTCAGTCGGTTAGAGCATCTGACTGTTAATCAGAGGGTCGTAGGTTCAAGTCCTACCTGAAGAGCCAATTTAAAATGAAAACACATTCTTCAGTAGCTCAGTCGGTTAGAGCATCTGACTGTTAATCAGAGGGTCGTAGGTTCAAGTCCTACCTGAAGAGCTCTAGGCTGACAACAACTGTCAGCCCTTTCTATTTTAAAAGCACTACCTGCCTCATGATGAATCACCCTCTCGAAAAATTCAAATTCTGCCCCGTCTGCGGTTCTTCGCGGTGGGTGGTTAACAACGAAAAGTCCAGACATTGTCTGGATTGTGGTTTCGTTTATTATGGCAACATGTCTGCTGCCGTAGCCGTTTTCATCTGCAATGAAGCGGGAGACCTGCTTGTTTGTCGGCGAAAAAAGGATCCTGCAGCCGGTACGCTTGATCTGCCTGGTGGTTTTGTGGATATAGGCGAAACAGCCGAAGAAGCCGCGATTCGTGAAATCTACGAAGAAGTGGGACTGCATGTAACGGAAATGACTTTCTTTACGTCTATACCTAATGAATACAACTACTCGGGTATGGTCATCCACACGCTGGACCTGTTATTCCTTTGCAAGGTGGAAGATTTCACCGGGCTTTTGGCGGCAGATGATGTTTCTGAAGCTTTTTTCATGCCTCTTAACACTATTTCACCTGAAGATTTCGGGTTAAATTCAATAAAAAAAGGTATCATTGCGTTTTTAAATAACTCCATATGAAACGACTGCTCGTTGCCGGATTGATACTGGCCTTGACTTGCTTTTCATCAATGGCTCAGCAAAGTTCCCCTCAAGGAGATCCTGACCGGTTATTCTATATCGCGACAGAACAGTATCAAAACGGAGAATATGCCGGATGTTTCCGTGCGTTGGAAACCTGGTTTGTCACTGATCCATCTGCCGCTCATCTGGAAGAGGCATGCTTTTTAAGGGCAGCATCTGCCTATGAACTCAACCGTCGCGAAACAAGCCTTTTACTACTCTCTTTTTTGACTGATTATCCGGCATCGCCTTACGCTGAAAAAGCCTGCTACCTGCTGGGATGTTCCGCTATGGATGCAGGCCAGTATGCCGATGCCCTGGCTTTTTTCCGTCGCTGTCCTGAAACAAACCTGACAAAAAAAGAACGCGTTTCTCTCCGTTTCAGATTTGCTTATGTTTCTATGCAACTCGGCGATAACGGAACCGCCCGTAACTTGTTTTCTGATCTGGCCTCAGGTGAAAGCCGGTACGCCGCATCCGCCGGTTTTTTCCTTGCATACATGGATTACGCGGCAGGCATGGCCAGGGAAGCCTCCGCGGGCTTTGACAACTATGCCGATAATGACCAGTTGAATGCTCTCCTGCCTTGTTTCAACATTCAATTAGTCTATGCCGGCGGGAAACCAACTGAAGCCATTCAGGAGGCCAGTAAATTGCTGCCGACCATTCAGGATCCTGTACAAAAAGCTGAACTTACCCGAATCCTGGGAGCGGCCAGTTTTGATATCAAAGAGTATGCCCGGTCTAGACAAGCATATATCGAATACCTGGCTGGAAATCCTACCATTCATCGTACAGACTTATATCGTATCGGCGTACTTAACTACATTGGTAGCGAATACGATAAGGCTATTTCACGATTATCGGCAATTGCCGGTAAAGAAGATGCCATCAGCCAAAGTGCTTCCTATCACCTGGGTATGTGCTATCTTAAAAAAAGCAACAACGAACAGGCACGCATGTGCTTTGAACAAGCCAGCCTGGCAGATTTTGACAAAAATACCAAAGAAAAAGCCCTGTATAACTATGCTGTCCTTTGTCATGAAACGGCTTTTACCGCTTTTAACGAGCAGGTAAATGCTTTTCAGCGTTTTTTGGATGAATTTCCACGTTCAGAACTGGCTGATAAAGCAAATGGGTACCTGGCTGAAGCGTTGCTGTCATCAAAAGATTACAGGAATTCCTTTTCTGTGCTGGAGCGCGTAGCCAATCCCGATATAAATTTGCTCCAGATAAAAGCCAGACTGCTGTTTTTATTAGGTACGGAAGCATTCGGAAACAAACAGTATGACGAAGCGTTACTTTTTTTCAACCAATCAGCCGAACTTGCCGCGAAGGTATCGGTTTCTGCTACTGAAACCTATTACTGGAGGGGAGAAACCTATTTCCAACTTGATTTGTTTGGACAAGCGTATGCCGATTGGAAACGTTTCACCGAACAAGCCAAAGCTCAGCAAATGAAAGCCTGGCCTTCAGCCTTATATGGCTTAGGGTACAGCAGTTTTGAGCTGAAAAACTATACAGAATCCCTGAAATGGTTTGAAAAGTTCACGTTGCTGGCCGGCGCTGAAAACGACGTCCGTTACGCGGACGTGCTGAATCGAATCGGCGACTGTTATTTTATGTTAAAACAATACGACAAGGCTGGACAACTTTATCAGCGAGCTGACAAGGCCACTTCAGGCGGAAATGATTATGCCGTTTATCAGGAAGCCATCACATTAGGACTAAAAAAACAGTATCAGGCTAAATTAACGTTACTCAACCAGTTTGAAACCCGATTTTTAGTTTCCGATTACACCGATGACATTCTTTTTGAAGCCGGTAAAACCTACAGCGAGCTGAAAGACAAAGATCAGGCTATCGCTGTCTTTTCCCGTTTGATGGAAACGTATCCCAACAGCCCGCTTTCCAGAAAAGCCGGAATTCAGATTGCTTTATTGCATTTTAACAACCAGGCTGTCGGGCAAGCTATCGAAGCCTATAAAAAAGTCATTGAACACTATCCAGGAAGCCAGGAAGCCCAGGTAGCCCTGGGCGATCTGAAAATGATCCATGTCAGCAACAATACCGTTTCTGAATTCATCAACTATACCAGAGACCTGAAAGTGCCTGTTGCTTTGAATGCCGAAGAACAGGATTCTCTCAATTTCATGGCGGCTGAAAACAAGCTGATGGAAGGCAACAATCAGGAAGCCATGCAGGCTTTTGAACAATACATCAATCAATTTCCGAACGGTCATTACCTGGCTGACAGTCACTATCATCTGGCTAAGCTGATGCTCGCCAGCAACGACCTTACCGGAGCCATTCCACACCTGATTTATGTAGCTGACCAGACAGGACATCGTTTCCAGAGAGAATGCCTGGAAATTCTGGCCGAATCGTATTTTCAGCAAACCAACTACCAGGAAGCTAATACCCGCTATGCCCAACTGGAGAAACTGGCTTCGAACAGGAACAGTCGTATTGCAGCTCAGATGGGATTATTGCGTTGCCAGTTCAACCTCGGCAACGACAATGAAGTCATCACCATGACCGGCAAACAGCTGTCTGAGAAAAATCTGGATACCGGACTTCTGACAGAAGTCCGGTATTACAGGGCTATCAGTTACCTGAATACAACAAAAAATGATCTGGCAAAAGCCGATCTGATTATCCTGGCCAAGGAAGTTCAGACTCAATATGGTGCTGAATCCCGTTTTTTACTGGCCGAACTGTATTTCAAACAGAACAACCTTCGGGAAGCTGAGAAAATCGTTAACCAATTCATTCAGGAAGGTACACCACATTCCTATTGGCTGGCTCACAGTTTCATTCTCCTGGCTGATATCCACATGCAACGTAAAGATGATTTCCAGGCTAAACAATACCTGTTAAGCCTGAAAGAAAACTATAAAGCCGATGATGATATTACCGGCCTCATCGAAGCACGTCTGAACAAAATCGCACAACGTAACAACTGAACCGATGCAACAAGCCCGTTATACAGAAGCAAACAATCTGAAAAAGAATAGCCTCCGGCTTTTCATCCGACCTTTCGCAGGCAACTGTCTGATTATTGTTGCTGTTGCTTTTATGAGTGTTTCCGCTCTGGCACAGACAACCGGTAAAGATACCCTGATTCAACGCGACCTGATTCTGGAAAAAGAATATGAACCGGAAGTGGAACAATCTGAAAAAATAGTGCTGTTGCCTGAACTTGAAACCCCAACTCTTCAAAAACGCGCTTCCGAGTTTTCGTTGTCAGGCAATCCGGCTACGTTGAATGGCATCTATTTACCCTTGTCTGCTCCGAGTATTACAACGGCGTTTCCCGCTCAACAACAGCTTGGCTATTTCAGCTTTGCCGGTGGTAGTAAATTGACTTTCACGGGTGACGGTCAACTCAACCTGATACGGAAGTCCAGGCATACGCTGGATATCCGTATGTTGCACCGGTCTGTTTTTGGTGACATTACCAATTCCATGGGGGTAGCCAACCGGTCCTACATGAACCAGAACCGGCTGATGGCCAATTATGTACTGCATTTGCCCGGCAACGAGCTAAAAGTTAGTCTTGGACAACGGTACAATGCCTGGAATTACTATGGTACATGGAAGACACCACTGACTCCAAACAACACCAATGAACTGACCACACCTGACGCCCAATGGCTTTCCGACAGTGAATTCTCGCTGGAATTCAAATCCAAAAAGCCAGAGCAGCCCTTCACCTACAGCCTGGGAGCCGGAGGGCATCTCTTTTTCCTGGGCAAGGGCATCAGTGATCCGGGAACAACGGTAAGTACAAAGGGTGGCAGGGAGAGTGAATTGATACTAAAAGGATCACTTGAGTATGACCTGTCCGAAAAACTACAATTGGGCGTTGACGCTGATTTGGAGCAATTCAGCTACCGCGAACCAGATACTTATCCCGCTTATCAGGAATACCATGACAATCAAGCTTCCACTGTCGATTTTTTTGCTGAACAGAGCTGGCTTCAGGTGAATCCCTACGCACACCTTACCATCAGGCAATGGGAACTTGTTGCCGGGCTGAAGGTAGCTGTACCCACCCTCGAATCGGAACGGGTCAAATGGAGCCCACTCTTGTCCGGAAGCACTTCGCTCAGCGATAAGGCCGCTTTCCGTGTATCCCTCAATGGAGGCATCATACATTATTCTTACCGGGAAGGTTTTGATTTGAATCCTTACCTGGATCCGTTCATTCACCTCAAAACAGCTTATCAGCCTGTTCATATCACGGCAGGCATCGATTTCAAACCTTTCAAGGCGTTGCGTATCAGCCCTAAACTGGAATACGACCGTGTCAACGATATGCCTCTGTTCTACAATGCTTTGCCAGGCACGACCGACAAAATCAATGACGCCTATGGTAGTTTGTTTTCTGTCAAGTACATGAACTCAAACCGGTTCACCCTGGGAACGGAAGCTTATTACAATTTCCGGTCAAAATTGCGCTTTTTTACGGAAGTCCGCTACAATCACTACGTGAATTACAGCGAAGATGCAGCTTTTGATTTGTTACTGAATTCAAACCGGAGAGGCTGGTATAAGCCAGCCTTTGAGGCCCGTTTCAGACTTGATTTTTCACCGATGGATAAAATCACAACGTTCGTTGATTACCAGATTTCAGCCCTACGGTATGCCCCGACCTATACAGAATTCATGCACCGAATGGACGATATCCACGACCTGAACGTTGGCATTTCCTGGGAAATGGCCAGAAATGTACAGCTCTTCTTCAGGCTGAACAATCTGCTCGACCAGCGTTATGAAATCTGGAACGCTTATCAGGTACATGGTTTTTCAGCAATGATTGGCGGATACGTCCGTTTCTGAGGTACCTCATCAAAGGCAGCTGCCATGCTGATCAAGACCAACGCTATTGTCCTCTACTGTCTTCCTTACAGCGACAGTGCCCATATCGTACACATGTACACGGAGGATTTCGGACGTATGACCTACATGGTCCATCTTTCGAACAACCGGCAGTCGGTTATGAAACGGGCATTTTTTCAACCGTTGTCCTTACTGGAAATTCAGGCTGACCACAAGGGAAGCCGACAGTTGCAGCACATCAAAGAGGTACGTTGCCTTCATCCCTTTATGGGTATCCCTTTTGACATAGGGAAAAGTACCATTGCGCTTTTTTTAGCTGAAATCTTATACCGGTCATTGCGGGATACGGAAAAAAATCCGATACTATTTAATTACTTGCTCCAATCTGTCCAGTTGCTCGATTTATGCGACAAAGGACTGGCCAATTTTCACCTGGTATTTCTGATCAAGCTGACACGTTACATCGGTTTTTATCCCAACCTGGAGGGTCAGCAGCCAGGTTGGTTTTTTGATTTGTCGGGTGGGGTTTTTGTCCCCACCTGTCCTTCGCACAATGCCTGGCTGAATCCAACGGAGGCCACCTTATTTGCCCGTCTTATGCAAATCAATTTTGATAATATGGCTGCCTATAAGTTTGGACATCACCAACGCGTGGAACTCCTGCGCCAGATGCTCAATTACTACCGGATGCACCTGACCGAATTTCCAGCCATTAAATCACTGGAGGTCCTGGAAGAAGTATTTGCCAGTGAGTAGCTATTTAGCTCATGGTG
>Ga0153915_10000722_pt1 | contig 30545 bp, 32 predicted proteins | sample Opewatmetagenome_2_FD_107003 | JGI IMG/M metagenome (GOLD analysis project Ga0153915, IMG submission 107003) | Freshwater wetland microbial communities from Ohio, USA - Open water 3 Core 3 Depth 3 metaG | ecosystem: Environmental > Aquatic > Freshwater > Wetlands | place: USA: Ohio, Lake Erie... | reverse complement strand
TGATCGTTCAATTGCTGTTTTAGCTGATTCAGATTGGTCTCTATAATCTCCTTTACCGCGTAACTCTCCGTGCTGAGATTGGCCTGGATATGTCCATTTTTAATGGTAAGATCGATATCGATCTTGCCCAACTCAGGCGGTTGTATCATTATTTTGCCGGTCTGCTCGCCGTTCTTGATCATCACTACCATGCGGTCAAAGACCTTGGGCAGCGGTTCAGGGAGATTGTAAACACTTTTTGTGTGGTTTTTAATTTCAATATCCCCTGAAACCTTATTTATGTTTTGGGACGTCAAGTCGATTGTCTGGGTTTCCTTAATATTCAAAAGACTATCTTTAGCATCAATCGCTTCAGTCGTTTGTATCTTGGATGTTGTCTTATTTTCGCCGATGCCGGTGAGGATTTCCTGTTTTATCTTTTGATCCGCCTGTTTTAAAAAATCAGCAGGTTCCTGGATCTCTTTAACCTCTTCTTGAAATAGTTCCTTGCCGGCAGGCTTGGCATTAATTGCTTTTTCACCGTTGAGGATGTCTATGATCTTTGCCTGATCGCCCTTCTGCCATTGCGTCTGCCCCTTGGATAATGTCTGGTTTAAAGGACTGGTGTCCTGTGTTGATTCCTGAGCAACGGCCTTTGACAGAGTTGATCCTGTCTTGTCGGAGGCCGATGTATCCTTCAGTGTCTTTATTTCGTTTGCCTTAACAACCTGCTCCTTTACCGGAATAATTGTTTTTTGCTTTTCTGTTTCATCCAAGTCCTGTGATGAGCCGTTAACAAAGTTCATGAATTCCTTTTTCAGCTCAACGGCGGCCTTGTTGATATCGCTGTTCCGGGAATCCACTTTGACATTATTATTAAGACCCGGATCAATTACAGCCGGTTGAGATGTCTGTAAATCAACATCGTTATTTTTTATAAGACCGGCCTCGATCCCAACGGCATTAGATGTCTTTAAACCATCATTGTTATTTTTAATGAGATCAGGGGTCGTTGAAGCAACGTTGGATACCTGCCGATTAAGACGGATATCATTTTTCATGTCAGAGGCCATAGCAGGAATATCATTCATCTGTGATGTCACATTGATATTGTTCTGATCAAGCATTGAGACCAGCTCGGATTTTGATATGGACCCACGGGTTTGTTCCTTTAATGCCTCGGTCAGCTTGTCCAAGGAAAGCCCGCCCTTTCCATCGCCGGATTTATCAATAGTCTCCTTGACCTCTCCCACACCCAATCCCATCTTAAAGAGGAGTTCCTGGACCTTGGGAACAGAGGCCTGGTCGATAGTCAACCCTGTCTCATCGGAAAGTGTCCCTGCCTTGGCTGACTGCATCGCTGTCACAAGCTTGTTTATCTGTATAAGTCCCTCGTCATTCCGCGATGAAAGGAGTATCCCATCAATCTGCTCAGAGGAAAATCCCTTATTTTCAAGAAAGGATATAAGGTTAGGCATGGCCGATTGAGGCAGTAATAAATCAGAGGCCTGAAGAGATTCCTGTTCGGATTTTTTTCCGGTTTTATTGATCGAATTGACCGTATCTGTTAAAGAAGATGCGTTGTTGCCGGCGGCAATCATATCTGCAAGGGCATTACCCGTAAATAAAGAGGCGTTAAGAGAATTATTTTCGGTTTCCGAAGCTACGCTCAGATTGTTCAACAAAATGCTGAACAGGCTATCCCCTGCGTTGCCTGTTGTTGTATTTGCATTGGCTGAGAGCTTTAATCCCGTTCCGCTTGCTGCCGGACTCATCTGAAAGGCATTAATCATAAATCTCCTCTATAAATTCCTCTTCCGATTTGTGTTGCATAAGTTATGAGCAATCATTGTGCCAAAAATTATGCCGCCTGTTTTTATCAACAATATCGGCTTGTTGTAACCTGGAATAAAAATCCGGAAAAGATTTTTTGAAGGTAAAAATTGCCTCCCAACAGATGGGATAGGTAAATTTTTCCATGTATTTTTTATGGAGCAGTGTGTGTTAACCATGGTTTTTGTGTCATGGGAATTCCAATAATAACGGAGGCATTTTTTGAAAAAGATATATTCGCCTTCCCTGAAATACCCTGTGCCTGCCATAGTGATAATCGTACTTTGCCGCAAGCTGCACCCCGGATTCCGCTTGCAGTGCGGCGTTCCGCAATTGTTTTAGATCTTTCATAATAAATTTCATTTGACAGAGGCAAATCGACTATCCTAAAAATAAAAAACTGTTAGATTCCATCCAACGCCATTTAATTTTAAAGGAGAATAACTTTGACCGGATTTAAAAATTCCACATCGTTCACATCTGTCATTTCAGCATCTTTTATCCTTTTACCTTTCTTGGTTTTTGCCTCCTGCGCCGCTCAGGAAATAAAATCTGCGCCGAGCCAGGGAATTTCACAGGCGCCGCCTGCTCAATCCGGCAATGCCGCTGGGACTGACGATAAAACAACCTACAAGATTATACCCATAACCATGGAGATGGAGGCAGGGGCTGCCCAATATAAGGAATGGCCTGGCGGCAAAAAGACAATCCATGCAGGCATAGGCTGGATACATCCTCTCGGCAGGGGCGAGTACGTTGCAGGCATGGGGTATCCCGAAGCGGAAAAATATTCTAATCCCAGTTACTTCAATGATGAATGGATGAAAACCTATGAAACCGATCTTTTCTGTATCTACATGCTCAAGGACGGGAATATCTATGCCTATGACGGTGTAGTAGGCAACCTTGAACCTGCGGAGGGCGATGATGGAAAGGTGGATTATCTTATCAACGTAATCGTCGGCGGAACCGGCGCCTATGAAGGCGCAACAGGCATGCTGCTGGGACGCACTCCGGGAAAAGGCAAGAGCACACAGGTTGCCGAGGGGCTTTCTCTTCCAGTCTCAATACTTAAACTCATGCAGGGCTATATAAAGATTCCTGTAAAAAAATAGCATGGAAGATATTGCGCTTTTCTTGCCTTCATACTTCCTAACTCCAGATCCGCCTATTAAGATATGGCAGAGGGATTTATGAAACTGAAAATTATCTCGTTCAGGCTTGACTGGGTCAGGAGAAGAACTAATAATATTGATAATTACGATAAAAAACGACTTTTTTACAATTTCCAAATTACAAATTAAATGACTTATCAATCTGGTATCATTATGTTTATTTTTTTTGTCATTATTTCACAATTTTGATACAAATGATTCTAATATCAAAAACCCGAATTATCCAGAATCTTGATAATATATATGTTAAATGCCTTCCAAGTTAATAATGCCTGTCAATCTATGTCGAAATATTCTTGACAGAGTACTATAATATGGTACTATATAGCAAATGAAACAAAAACATCATAAAACGCTGGATCTCATTTTTCGCAGACCTGCAAGCGGCGGCATCAAATGGGCTGATATTGAGAAAATGTTTATTGCTCTTGGCGCTGAAGTCAGCGAGCGTGAAGGTTCCAGGGTTGCAGTGTTTTTGTTTAATGAGGTAAGGATATTTCATAGACCACATCCAACGCCAGACACTGACAAAGGTGCGGTCTCAAGCATTCGAAAATGGCTGGAAAGCCATGGAGTTACACCATGAATATTATGACATATAAAGGACATAAGGCAAAAATCGACTATGACCCTGAAATTGATATGTTTCGGGGTGAAATACTTGGGCTCAACGGAGGCGCTGATTTTTATGGTAAGACACCGGATGAGTTGCGGTCAGAGTTTAAGAAGTCGTTAAAAGTGTTTCTTGATGTCTGCAAAGAAAAAGGCATTGAACCATATAAAGAATATTCCGGCAAATTTAATTTGCGAGTTTCCCCTGAACTGCATGCTGAAATAGCATCAAGGGCTTCAGCAGAAGGAAAAAGCCTAAATCAATGGATTGTTGAAACGATAGATCAAATTGTTCATACCCAATAAAAAAATTAAAATATGCTGGTTTCATAAATCGTGGCGGAAAGAGAAGTCATAGGAATTATAGACACCCCGAGGGCGTGAATATCACGATTACCGGCAAACCTGGCAGTGACGCAAAGGCATATCAGGAGGTTGATGTAAAGAAGGCATTGAAAAGGATTAAAAATGAAAAAAAGTGATCGGCATCTAAAAATTGTTGAGTGGTCTGAAAAAGATCGCTGCTATGTCGGTCGAGCCCCGGGTTTGATGATGGGCGGTGTTCATGGAGACAATGAAATCAAAGTTTATGAAGAACTTTGCCATATTATTGAGGAATGGATAGATATATATGAAAAGGACGGAGACCCGCTTCTGCGAGCTACAGCTAAAAAAGGATATTCCGGAAAATTCAATTTAAGATTAGGAAGAGAACTACATGAGCAGATTGCCATTGAAACCGGGCGTTAGCGCAGAGACTTGCAGGGATGCCACCTATACCGGAGGTTCACATGGCTCGCATCAAGGGTGAGATTATTGTCGCCCGGTCTGTCGCGGATGTCTTCGACTTCGTCTCCGACGAACGCAACGAACCGCGGTACAATCACCAGATGGTTTCGGTGGAACAGCTTTCGCCGGGCCCCATCGGGCTGGGCTCGCAGTTTCGCGCTAAGATGCGTGTGCAAAGGACACACAAAATGCGTGCCGCTGCCGCGTGGCTTTAAGGAAAAGGAAGAGGCGAATGGCCGATGTAAAAGAAGTCAAACAGAAAAAGATATTTATGGGTAAACTCCGGCATGGATCGGACCTGCTGGAAGAACTCACAGGGATATGCAGAGAAAGAAACATTCAGCTTGGCCTGATCCAGGCCATAGGCGCTGTTCAGCAGGCACATATCGGCTTTTACGATCAGAAAAAGCGGGAGTATCAATTTATCGCGATTGATGAACCGCTGGAGATCACCAATCTTTCAGGCAACGTTTCAATGAAAGACGGGGATCCCTTTGTACACGCACATGTAACCCTTGCAGACTCAAAAGGCAACTCCTACGGAGGTCATCTTAGCTCTGGGACAATTATCTTTGCATGTGAATGTGTGATTGAAGTCTTCGACGGCCCGTTACTGGAACGTGCATTTGATCAGGAGACAGGACTGTCCCTATGGAACATCTAGTAATAAAAAAATAATTTTTCCTGCATCCGGAGGTCCGGCGTTGCCCCTGTTGTCATGACGCGTGTCCTTATATATGTCTCCTGGATGATATAGGCATCTATGCTGGCGCGGTGTCTTTCAAGATGATTCTTTTGCGTGAATTCATTTTTTGTCTCATGCCAGATGGCCATCTGGGCCTCGGAGAGGATGGTCTCAATAGCGCTGACCGTAAAAAACTGAGGCAGCCTTGCCGCGGCAAAAAGCCGGGTTATCCATGGCTTATCAACCACCCATCCGTCGCTGAAAACAGATCTCTTATCCAACAGGTCATTCAGTTTTGCAGCCACCTCTTTTATGGGCTTTCCGTGTCTGGTCAATATATCCCTTGTTATGCCGTGCACTTTTTCAGCCTCTTTGTCCCAGTAGGTCCATTCGTCAACCGGTTTGATCAGTGTGGAATATCTCCTGCCGGATTCTGCGGCCACGCCGATCTCTATGGGATAACTCAACGGCCCGAATCCTGATGCCTCAACATCTATTATAAAAGGTCTGAACGCCTGGGTCATTAACGAATCACCTCCCATCTATATGCCGCTAGAAAATCCTTGACAGGCAGGCAATATAACATCTATTCACAGATATAATCAACCTGAAGTCTGTACATAAAGGCGAAGACTTCCATTCTACAAAGGAGTTGATAAAATATGTATTTCCCTGTTTCAGGGGTAGATGTAAATCCGATAATCCCCTTTGCGGTATCCTTTATAATATCCTTCTTCACTTCAATGGGAGGCGTCTCCGGTTCTTTTCTACTGCTCCCCTTTCAGATAAGCATACTCGGCTACACAAGCCCCGGCGTCAGTTCCACAAACCTTTTATATAACGTTATAGCCGTACCGGGAGGGGTATATAGATACATAAGGGAAGGCAGGATGGCGTGGCCGCTCGCATGGCTTATTATAGCCGGCACATTGCCGGGGATTTTTATTGGAGTAATAATAAGGATCAGATACCTCTCCGATATACAGAACTTCAAATATTTTGTCGGAGCGGTTCTTTTTTATCTGGCGGTCAGGATATTCTATGACCTTACGCCTCTGGCAGGCAAAAAGATCACGAGGGCGGCCGCCCTGGAAAGGGGATTTCAAGGGAAAGCGAATCAAGCACCGGCAGACAATGGATCTCCTCCCGAAAAATTCAGGTTCATAAGGACGATAAATGTATCATGGAATAAATACACCTTCGAGTTTTACGGCGAACTCTTTTCTCTGAATATCATCAGCCTCTTTCTCTTTACCTTTATGATTGGGATCCTGGGCGGGGCTTACGGGATCGGCGGGGCTGCCATCATTGCGCCTTTTCTTTTAACCTTTTTCGGACTGCCTGTTTACGCCATCGCGGGAGCAACCCTTACGGCAAACTTTATAACATCCATCGCAGGGGTCCTGTTTTATTTGCTTATAGCGCCTTTTTATAAAACCTCGGGTATTTCCATCACGCCTGACTGGTTTCTTGGGATCATTTTAGGGTTAGGCGGGTTCATGGGAATCTATTTGGGGGCTGCAACACAGAGATATTTTCCTGCCAGGATTATTAAGATTTTACTGGCGATAATCAGTCTTTTCCTGTCCCTGGAATATCTTTTAAATCTATATTTAAACAAATAGGCCGATTATCCCGGCGTCGGCATTCACAAGAATAAAATAAATTTTAATTCAACAATGAACAACCTCGATCCGGTCTGAAACCGGACAGATTTCTTTCAGACCGGCTGAAGCGGTTATCATAAACAATCAAAAACGGTTAATCAGAATCAGGCAAAACAGGGTGAATATTCCCGCTATTTCCCCTCCCCGCTTACCCAGGCCCTAAGGCTGTCTTTTTCAAAACGCCATTTGTTCAGGACCTTTTTACCGGGAATCTTTCCGTCTTTGGCAAGCTTGTAGATGGACCTCTTTCCAATCTTTAAATAATCCGCAGCCTCTTCAATGGTCAATATCTCTTTTTCCATGGAAACCTCCTTTTTGTATGCCTTTTTTCTGTATTACCTACTTCCTTCATTTTCTTTATTGCATCTTTTATAACAAAAAACAAATAAAAACTCAATAAAAAATATTTCAAAGCGTTGTTACTTTAAGTTTCTGTAGAAATTATGAATTTTTTCCTTTATCCCAGGTCCCAGCCTGGTATTGTAACGGGACTAACAGGGATTATTAGTTATTGACGGAATTCTACTATGTAACTATATTCCCGGCATGTCGATCATATCACTGTCCATAGAAGATATCCTGGGCCGGGACGGAAGGCTTTCCGAACACATAGGCGATTTTGAATTCCGTCCATCACAGATAAAGATGGCGCAGCTTATAATGAAGGCATTGAGACAGGATTATTTTGCCTTAATAGAGGCAGGGACAGGCACGGGAAAGACAATGGGATACCTTGTCCCTGTTATCATCAGCGGGAAGAAGACCGTTATAAGCACAGGGACAAAAAACCTCCAGGACCAGATATTCTTCCAGGATATACCGCTTATTGCGGAGACCCTTGGGCTCAAACTTAACACCCTCCTGATGAAGGGAAGAAAAAATTATATCTGTCTTCACAGGTATAATCAGCATTTCATGCAACCATCGCTGATTCGGCCCTTTGAAAAAGATACGCGAGAACGTATCGATCAATGGCTCAAAGAAACAAAATCAGGGGACAGGGCGGAACTTGAATGGCTTGCTGATGATGATCCGTTATGGGATGCCATATCATCCACATCCGATCAATGTTTGGGTCTGGAATGTCCTCAGATGAAGGATTGCTTTTTAAACGAGTTACGGAAAAAGGCAGCCCGGGCAGATATTATTATTGTTAACCATCACCTGTTTTTTGCAGACCTGATGGTTAAGAGAGGCGGATTCGGCGAGATTATACCGCGTTTCCAGGCTGTAGTATTTGATGAGGCCCATAAGATTGAAGAGATCGCCGTCAACTATTTCGGTGAAAACGTCAGCAGCGGTCAACTCCAGGATTTTGCAAGGGATGTTGAAAAGGACACAAAGGGAGAAGGCGGCCTGAGCAGCATAGCCGACAAGCTTAATATTATCAGGGAAGGCGCCGAAAGGCTTCAGAAGATCTTCGTCCTGTCCGAGGACAAGGCAAGGATAAAAGAGGAAGATCTTGCCGCAATACATGAGGGGACATCAAGGGATATCAGGATGGCCCTTAACCTTGTCCGTCAAAAGACCGGACAGATTATTTCAATAAGGGCTGATGCATTGATTCAATCCCTTGAGATGATCTTCTCCGGCGACAGGCCTGACCTGTTGAAATGGTACGAAAAGAAGAAAAGGGGAATAACATTCCACTCCTCGCCCCTTGATATATCGGGCACTTTAAGGGAAGATCTTTATGAAGGAATAAATACGATAGTCTTTGCCTCTGCCACATTGTCCGCAAACGGAAGGTTTGACTATATCAGGTCAAGACTTGGCATCCCTGAAGACGCTTTGGAAGGGATCTATCCCTCTCATTTTGATTTTAAGGAGCAGAGCCTGTTCTATATCCCCCTGGATCTGCCCGGGCCGAATGCAGAGGATTTTGCCGTCAGGGCATCGGAGAGGATCACGGAGATGTTGAATATATCCTCCGGACGGGCGCTGATCCTCTTTACGAGCTATTCCAACATGAATATCGTTTATCAAAAGATCAAGAATGCATTGCCTTACAGGGTATTGAGACAGGGTGACGCGCCCAAGTCCGCGTTGCTGGAGGAATTCAGGAATGACACAAGCTCTGTGCTGCTGGCTACCGGCTCATTCTGGCAAGGTGTGGATGTACCGGGCGAGTCCCTCAGTTGCCTAATAGTGGATAAACTGCCCTTTGATTCTCCGGGCGACCCGCTTGTATCTGCAAGGATCGAAGCTATAAGAGAGAGGGAAGGAAATCCTTTCATGGATTATCAGTTGCCGTCTGCTATAATATCCCTGAAGCAGGGATTGGGGAGGCTCATTAGAAAGAGGTCCGACCGGGGTGTCCTTTCCGTCCTTGATAACAGGATAATAAAGAACCGATACGGCCGTCTTTTCTTTGAAAGCCTTCCGGATATTACTGTAACACATGAACTGGAGGATGTGCGGAAATTTTTTGAAGGGTGACAATTTGATGTCTTTTGATATTAATGCACAATCAGGCGCGCACTTTTGATCATTGCTTGTCAATAAGGAGGTTGCTTTGTCTCTCAAACCCTGGAAAATCATATCAAGCAAACGCAATGAATTGATAAAGTTCTTTCATCTGCGCACGGACAGGGCGGTCTCACCGCGCACCCATATGCCCCATGATTTCTATGTGCTTGAATCCGCCGGTTGGGTAAATATAATACCTTTAACACCCGAAGGAGAGGTCATCCTTATACGGCAATACCGTCACGGGATACAGGACATAACGCTTGAGATCCCGGGTGGACTGATAGAACACGGCGACTCCCCTGAAGGGGCGGCGGCGAGGGAATTGCATGAAGAGACAGGATACAAGGCAAAAGAGATGGTCTTTCTGGGCAGCGTCCATGCAAATCCGGCCATCCTAAACAATATCTGCTACACGTATCTCGCTAAGGACGTTTACCTGGCGGGGAAGCAGGAACTGGATGATTCAGAGGATATTGAGATTGTGATAAAGCCCCTGGCAGAGATACCAAGGCTCATAAAGGAAGGTGAGATAACCCATTCCCTGATCCTCGCCGCCTTCTATAGATTTTACATGGAGTATAAGGAATAATTTTTTTCTTGACTTATTATGGGCATATGCTCATTATAGACCGATAAATCACGACGCCATCATGACAAGACCCAAATATTGCAGAAAAATCGGTTACGCACCGGATGTAACCTATTTTAAACCAAAAGGCATCCCTGCGGCCCTATTGGAAGAGGTCCTCTTAACCCTGGATGAATTCGAGGCTGTAAGGCTTGCGGATCTTGACGGGCTGTACCAGGACCAGGCCGCGGCCAGTATGAATGTCTCGCGGCAGACCTTTGGCCGGATTATAGATTCCGCCCACAGGAAGATCGCAGATGTCCTGATCCATGGCAAGGCCTTAAAGATTGAAGGAGGCGCAGTCGAGATTGCAGATGTAAAAAGGATCAGGTGTGAGAGATGCAATCGGTTTTTCGAACAGTCATCCGGCAAGGAAGATCAGATTAATTGCCCTGTGTGTAAATCTAATTAAAATTTTATAAAAGGAAATATAAATATGAAAATCGCGTTACCATCAAATGAAAACAAGGTTGACAGCCACTTCGGACATTGCGAATATTTTATCGTATTCACAGTGGATGAGAACAAATCAATAATCTCTGAGGAAATCATTGAATCTCCCCCAGGCTGCGGGTGCAAATCAAATATCGCGCAGACACTGGCGCAAATGGGTGTAAAGATCATGCTGGCCGGCAATATGGGGGAAGGCGCCGTGAACGTATTAAGATATCACGGCATCCAAGTGCTGAGAGGGTGCTCAGGCGATGTCAGGACGGTCGCCGATAAATGGATCGAGGGCAACCTGGCCGATTCCGGCATCGGATGTCATGAACACCATGACGGGTGCCATCATAACTGATGCCGATTGATTAATGGTTGAGTTTCTAAATCGTATTAGATATATTTTTTCCGATTCAATGATTACTAAATTAATTTCTTGATAAATCAGAAGAATCGGAATCAAAAAAATAAATATGGAGGATATCTTAGGATGTCAAACGAATGCAGCAGTACATGTGGAAGCAGCAGTACGTGCGGTGGAAGCGGAAATACCTGTGGAGCCAATTCTGAAGATCCGCGCGCTAAACAGGATAGAGAAATAAGCGATAGATTAAAACAGATAAAGAACAAGATTCTTGTCATGAGCGGCAAGGGCGGCGTGGGCAAGAGCAGCGTTGCCGCCTATCTTTCCATCTTTCTGGCAAAAAACGGTCACAGGGTGGGATTAATGGATGTTGATCTCCACGGCCCCAGCATCCCAAGGATGATGGGCGTGAAGGACGGGATTCGGGCGGTTGAGGCAGGCAAGGCCATACCGATCAGTGTCGTGCCCAATCTGCATTTTATCTCAATAGAATCATTAATGGGAGATGATAAGGATGCTGCCCTTATATGGAGAGGCCCGGTAAAGATAGGCGTTATCAGGCAGTTCATATCTGACATAAAATGGCCTGAACTGGATTACCTTATAATTGATTCGCCTCCGGGCACAGGGGATGAACCCCTTACAGTGGCACAGACCATCCCGGATGCAAAGGCCCTCATTGTCACGACACCACAGGAGGTATCCCTTGCCGACGTAAGAAAATCCATCAACTTCTGCCGGCAGATGAAGATGGAGATCCTGGGTCTTGTGGAAAACATGAGCGGCCTTGCCTGTCCCCATTGCGGGGGATCTATCGACCTCTTTAAGACAGGCGGCGGACAAGCCACTGCCAAAAAAGAAGGGCTGAGGCTTCTGGGAAGTCTTCCTATCGAACCGGAATTGGTAAAAATTGGAGACACAGGGGACCTTTCAAGGCTTGATTCAGACAAACTTCATTTTGCCGGTGAATTTAAAAAGATGGTAGAGCAGATAGAAAAACTGTCAGCCTGAAATTATAAACGCCCTGTTATACAGGAAAAATATATAAAACTGGAGACTGCTTGGTTCCGGCTTGTCCGGGTTAGGAGGCTGTAATCATGAAATTTCTGGTTATTGGCGGCGACGCTGCAGGTATGAGCGCAGCGAGCAAGGTAAAGAGGAACCGCCCGAATATTGATGTTACCGTCCTGGAACAGACAATGGATGTCTCCTACAGCGCCTGCGGCATGCCATACAATATCGCTGATCCTGAACGGGACATGGGTGATCTTGTCGTGCGCCATGCGGATGCATTCAGGGAAAAACAGGGTATAGATATCAGGACCGGATGCAGAGCCGAATCAATAACCCGCATGGGTAAAACAGTAACTTATACCGATGCCGGCGGACATGAGAAGATTCTGCCCTACGATAAACTGCTTATTGCCACAGGCGCTTCTCCGATAATCCCTGATCTCCCGGGCGTCCTTCTGCCGGGCGTCTTTGTCCTGAAGAACCTGGAGGACGGCCGCAGGATTAAAAAATTTATCAGGGATAATACCGTAAAAAAGGCCGCGATCATCGGGATGGGATATATCGCACTCGAGATGTGCGAGGCATTCAGGTCAAATGATATTGATGTCGAGATGGTGAAACCGCGCCCCTCCTTCATACCATGGATGAACGGCGAGCTGGCAGAGATGGTTATAGAAGAAGTGGAAAAGAACAATGTCAGGATAAATGCCGGGCATGAGATCAGGGGCATTGAAAAACATGCCCGCGGGTTAAGGGTAATATGTTCAGGCATGAACATAGAATGCGATCTGGCGCTTGTTGCTATAGGCGTTAAACCCAACAGCAGTCTAGCCGAAGATGCCGGCCTTGAACTGGGGCCGGCGGGCGCCATCTCTGTAAACAAATCCCTTTTCACCTCGGATGACAATATCTTTGCTGCCGGAGACTGCGCCGATGCCTTTCATGTTATAACAGGGCAAAAGGTCTGGATACCGCTCGCCTTAAGGGCCAACAGGTCAGGATGGGCTGTGGCGGATAATGTGATGGGGTATAATGTGGAGATTACAGGTGTTGCAGGGACTGCCGTCTTCAAGGTATTTGATCTCCAGGTAGCCCGCACCGGCCTCAGCACAGAGGAGGCTAGAAAGTCAGGGTTCGAGCCTGTTGAAACGGTGATTACAAGCAGAAGCAGGGCTCATGCGCATCCTGACAGCAGCATCATCGGAGTGCAGATGGTAGGAGACAGGAAATCAGGACGTCTGTTAGGCGTTCAGATGGTTGGAAAGGAAGGTGTGGCGCACAGGATCAACGCGCCGGCCGTAGCCCTTCATGGAAAGATGTCAGTGGAAAAATTCAGCCGCTGCGATCTTGCCTATGCCCCTCCCTTCAGCCCTGTATGGGATCCTATGCTGACGGCGTCTCTGCAATTGCTTAAAGAGTTGTGACAGGGATATTTATCCGCCCTTATGGATAAGCCAAGGCAGGGCTTCGATGGCTTTGACTATACAGCTAAGAAAAGAAATGCACAGGTGCGTCCCGATAACGCATCCCGGCGAAGGCAAATAAAACCGGAACCTTCCCCATATAATTCAAAGACTTGCGCAGCAATACAACCGGACATGAAATAAAAGACTTCGATTCCTGTAGAATTTACAATAACACATTGATACATTTGACTTATTAGCCGTCCATTTTTTCATAAAATTCTTCTTGCAATTTCCTTATTAATTGTTAGTCTGCAACATTTAAGATTTACCCCAACTAAATATTAATATGTAAATAACCGTCAGGTTCAGGCTGCATATTTGAATCACAATCGTTAGTAAGCGCTGAAGTTGAAATCAGGAATGACAGCCCGTATCCTTTCAGATATATTCCGTTAAATCTATTTACTCCAATCCTCCAGGTGGAGGGATGGAAGATGACGTAAAATGATTTGTTTCAGGTTAAAAAAATCCTTTCAGGTCGTATCGGCAATTGCGTTTATTTTTTCGTTTATAGCCTGCCATCCATTCAAGCATTCCGAGGAAAAAGCTGTTATTACTGTGGGAAGCAGAAATATCACAAAAGCCGAACTGAAAAAGGATATTGAAAACATTAGAGATGAGATGGGGATTTCCGACCGCGATCTGGAACAAGGAATCACACCCGTTATTAACAAGATAGTGGAAAAATATCTGATTATGGAATATGGTGGTGAGTTGAAGATAGAGATATCCGATGACGAACTTGCCTCCTCAATAAAAGATTTAACAAAAGATTATCCTGACGAGGCTTTCAAGGATATGCTCCTTGAGAATTCCATTGATTATGATTCATGGGAGAAAAATCTCCTTAAAAAATTGCTTATTGAAAAGATTTCCCAAAAGGCAATTGGGGGTATAAATCCTATTACACTTGATGAGATAGAGGCATATTACAATTCCCATAAAGATGAGTTCAAACATCCACGGATGGTCCGTTTAAGACAAATAGTCGTTCAATCAAGGGAAGAGGCAGGGAAAATTCTTGCCCGGTTGGCTGGAGGAGAAGACATGGGGCAACTTGCCAAAAAGTGTTCAATCACTCCCGATGCAAAAAACGGCGGCGACATGGGTTGGATCTCAGAAGGTCAGTTTGATGAGGATATTGAAAATATTATTCTCTCGCTTCCTGTAGGGGGAAAAAGCGACATTATAAAATCAAGTTTTGGCTATCATATCTTTGAGGCAATGGAATTGCTGGCTGAAGGTTACAGCAGTCTTCCGGAAGTTATGAAAGAGATAGAGGCAAGCCTCACCCTTCAGAAAAAGGAATTATTGTACAAAAAATGGATCAGCGATTTAAAAGATCGCTATCCGGTAAAGATTGAAAAAGATATTTACGAGTCATGGAACAAATAAGGATAAATGTCATGAGAATAAAATTGTTAATAGCAGGTATCTTAATTGCCATCTTTTTCCCTGCCGTTAATTCCCCAGCAGAGACAAGCAACAGGGTCGTTACTTGGGTTAACAATGACATTATCACACTTTACGAGTTGAACAACAGGGTTAAAAAAGAAATCGGCAAGAGCAGCGAAGAGCTTAAGGAAGTGGATGAAGTATCCTTTATTGAAGCAAGACGCCAGATCCTTGACCAAATGATTACCGAAAAACTCGAGCAGCAAAAGCTACAGGAACTGAAGGATTTACAGGCATCCCAGGAAGACATTGATTCCGAAATCGAGAATTTCAAAAAATCCAACAACTGGACACAGGAAGATCTCATAGCATATCTTAAGGATCAGGGAATGGCCTTGGAAGAATTGCGAGCACAGATCAAAGAGCAACAGGAGTTAAGCAATCTTATCAATTATGAAGTAAAATCAAAGGCCGTCATACTTGAGGGTCAGCTCCTGAAATACTATCAGGAGAATCCTGATAAATACAAAGAAGATGAACTGGTCCATGTCGCCGGCATCTTTCTCCTGCGACAGGATCAGAACAATAAAGATGAATTAAATGAATTGACAAAAAAAGGCGAAGTGATCCTGTCCAGGCTTAAGAATGGGGAAGATTTCGGGACCCTTGCAAAGGAGTATTCACAAGGCCCCGGCGCTGATGAAGGAGGGGAACTTGGCGAATTTAATACGGCGGAGATCGATTCTGAATTGAAAAAGGCTATCGATGGGCTTTCGGATGGCGGTGTCAGCGGCCTCATAACAAAAGAGACAGGCATACAGATAATAAAGCTTATTAAACGTGAAGGAGGGAAGATAAAACCTTTTGAAGAGATCAGAGACAAGATATATGACACCATTTACAATGAAGAATTGAATAAAAGATATACATCCTGGCTTAAGGAATTGAAGGATAATAGCTATATAAAGACTAATTTTTAGCCATAACATTTTCCTGACAATCGTGTGTTGCGAGGCCATTGGCCGCTTGAGAACAGACCCTGCAAAGGATAATACATGACAGATCCTACAAAAGAATCCGGATTGGGTTTCTTTCTGAAAAACGAAAGGGAAAGGAAAGGGCTGAGCCGTGAACACTTATCCAAGGTCACCAGGCTCCGTATGCACTATCTGGAGGCGCTGGAAAATGAAGACTGGGGCAAGCTTCCGTCCCTTGTCTTCATAAAGGGATTTATCAAGACATACACTAAGGCATTAGGACTTGATTACAAGGAGGTCATGGGGCAGTTTGAGTCATCTATCCCCGTTTATAATGATCTCCCGAAACCCCTTGTGCCTGTGAAGAAGACAGATTATAAAAAATACACATTTTTAATTGTTATTGTCATTTTTATTGTATCTATAGTCATTTTATTCCTAATAATAAATCCCTTGTCGTTTTTTAAGAAGGCCGACAATACCCCAACAAAAGGTCAAGAAAGCAGGGATGCTGCTCAAAATAAGGTTTATCCTGAAAACGACAAACAGGGGCAAACATCAACCCGTGCTTTAAATATTGATAATCCGCCTTTGGAAAACAACCTTGGAACCACAGCCAAACCGGAAACCGGGACGACCGTGACAAATATTCAACCTTCCGTGCCTGCCATGGCGACTCAACCGATGACAGCCGGGAGCACGGTTCAAACCCCTTTTAAGAAAACAACTGTAAAATCGGTTTCTGAACCGGTTGTTAAGGTTAATGGGAAATATGCCCTGACAGGCTATGTGACTTCAGAGACCTACATAAAGATCTATGTGGATAATGAACCGCCCAAGGAATATATATTTTCACCGGGCAGTTATCCCCAATGGGTCGGCAATGAGGGTTTCTACATCCTTGTGGGTAATGCCGCAGGAATAGAATTTGATTTGAACGGAAAAAGGATAAAGGACCTAGGCGATCAAGGTGATGTGGTTCGCCTGAGGCTTCCTGATAGTTTTAAACTGAATATTAATGAATGAGAATGGAAGTGGAAAATATCTTTGATATATTGGAAGGCAGGGGCTTTGTCGAACAGGTAACCGATAGAGACATGCTCCGGAATGAGTTAAAAAACCTTACAACCTGTTACATCGGTTTTGATCCGACCGCTAAAAGCCTTCATGTGGGAAGCCTTGTCCCCATAATGTCCCTGGCCCACATGCAGAGAGCTGGACACAAGCCGATAGCCCTTGTCGGAGGAGGCACCGCCCTTGTCGGAGATCCCAGCGGAAAGACTGAAATGCGCCGTATCATGACAAGGGAGGAGATAAGTGACAATGCGGAAGGAATAAAAAAACAATTGTCGCGTTTTATCGATTTCAATGACAAGAAGGCGCTGATGTTGAATAATGCCGATTGGCTTGCAGACCTTAATTATATCGATTTTTTAAGGGATATCGGAAGGCACTTCAGCGTCAACAGGATGCTGACTGCTGAGAGCTACAAGGCCAGGATGAAGACAGGATTAAGTTTTATTGAATTTAATTACATGCTGCTTCAGGCCTATGACTTCTGGTATCTATTTAATAATTTTGGCTGCCGTCTTCAGATGGGAGGCAATGACCAGTGGGGCAACATACTTGCAGGCGCCGACCTGACAAGACGGCTGAACAGCGAGATAGTCCACGGACTCACATTCCCCTTAATTACCACTTCATCAGGCATCAAGATGGGAAAGACACATAAAGGCGCCGTATGGCTTGACCCTGAATTGACGTCTCCCTATGATTATTACCAGTTCTGGATCAACCAGGAGGACGGCGACATAGGAAGATTCCTGGCCTTTTTTACCTTTCTCCCCATGGATGAGGTCGGAAGGCTTGCAGGCCTTGACGGTTCGGATATAAGATACGCAAAAGAGATCCTGGCCTTCGAGGCAACCAGGCTTTGCCATGGCGAGCAAGAGGCGGAGAAGGCTAAAAAGGCCGCTAAACAGCTCTTTGGCGGGGACAGGAAGGAGATGTCCGAATCGGTGCCTACGGTCAATATTGAATATAATAAAATTGAAAACGGCATGCCCGCCTATATCTTGTTTGAGGAGACAGACCTTTGCGCTACCAGATCTGATGCCCGCAGGCTCATCTCCCAGGGTGGAGGGTATATAAATGACAAGACGGTCAGTTCCTTTGACCAGATCATAGGTCCCGGCGACGCGATAAACGGCTCCATCTTTTTGAGGGCCGGCAAAAAGAGATATGTCAGGGTCGTCATTCAATAATAGAGTCCTTCCCTATAATAAAGCTATAATTGGCTACATCACAGGATGTAGCAGGAAATGGTCGGATATAAATGGAAGACGAGCAAGAAAAGGAAGATATCATCGAAGACGAAGAGTCTTTTGACGGGGATGCTTATAACGAGCCTGCCCGGGGGCATGATGTAGATATTCTCCCTATTGCCCAGAGTGAAGACCGGTCTCTTGTCCCCTATGATCCTCTTCAACTCTACCTGTTGGAGATTAAGAGATACAAGCTGCTTACAAAGGAAGAAGAAGTCGAACTGGCAATAAAGGTGAAAGAGCACAACGATCCGGACGCTGCTTATCGACTCGTCACCTCCAATCTGAGGCTCGTGGTGAAGATAGCCATGGACTTCCACCGTTACTGGACAAAGAGCCTCCTGGACCTTATCCAGGAGGGAAATGTCGGACTGTTGCAGGCCGTTAAAAAATTCGATCCTTACCGCGGCATAAAGTTCTCCTATTATTCCTCCTTCTGGATCAAGGCATACATGCTGAAATTTATCATGGAGAACTGGAAACTTGTTAAGATAGGCACGACGCAGACACAAAGAAAACTGTTTTTCAACCTGGCAAAGGAGAGGGACAAGCTTATCGCACAGGGATTCTTTCCTGAGCCCAAACTCCTGGCTGAACGGCTGGACGTCAAGGAGGAAGACATTGAAGAGATGACTCAACGCCTCGGCGGCGGGGAGGTCTCCTTGAATGCGCCCATAGGAGACGGAGGAAAGGATGAGTACAGCTCCTTCCTGCCGGATAAGACCATCGATGTCGATGAAAGGCTTTCGGAGGCCGAAGGCAGGGCAATCCTGCTTGAAAAATTGGCGCAATACAGGGGCAGGCTGTCTAAAAAAGAACTGGATATCTTTGACAACCGCATAATGTCCGACAATCCTCTGACCCTCCAGGATTTCGGCGACAAATACAATATATCCAGGGAACGGGTGCGTCAGATACAGGCCAAGATAGTAAATAATATAAAAAAATGGCTTATGGAAGATATCCCTGATTTTGAGGACCAGTTCGGGGATTTTATAAAATAGCAGGATTGACAGCTTGAATTCGGAGTTCTTTTAGAGGTACAATAATATATATAAAGATTTTTATAGAAAACAGAGCAATGCCGATAATGATTAACATGCTTACAGTCAAAAAATATAAGCTGATAGCCTTTTCCCCGGCTATTTTACTTCTTATTATTTTCATCTCCTGCGCAGGGATCGAACCAAAATCCCAGGCCATGGAAAAGTCACCCCTTTTCTCAGGGGCAGGTGACTCAGGTGCTAATGAGAAGCCCCTGAAACTCAGTCGTGAAATGTATTCAACTTATTTCCACGCCTCGCTTTACATCTCCCAGCGCAATTACAAAAAGGCAAAGGAATACCTTGAAAAGGTTTACAATAATGATCCGGGATCCCTGTACCTTAACAAAAAGATGTCAATACTGATGGAAAAGCTTGGGGATTTTAAAGGCGCCCTGAAATTTGCCCGCGAATGCGTTAAACTTGACCCGAAAGATATGAATTCCCATATGCTGCTGGCTGAGTTGGCCGCCATGAACGGAGACAGGGAGACTGAGAAAGAGGAATATAAGGCCATCCTGGAACTTGATCCTGCACAGCAGCGTGTAAGATTTCTGTTGGCTACCGCCCTTATAAAATCCAACCGTCTTGACGAGGCCATGGAACAGCTTGATACATTGATTTCAGAGGAACCGAGTCTTTCCTTCGCCCATTATTACAAGGGAAGGATATATATAGAGTGGGGCAATTATCAGGCTGCGGAAAATGAATACCTTAAAACACTTGCGCTTGATGAAACATTTGAACCGGCGCTTTTCGATCTGGCCGGACTTTATCAATACCAGAAGAAGCTGGAAGATGCCGTAATGCTCTATAAGAAACTTTTGAGCCTTTACCCTAATAACAGGACAGCCCAGGAAAGGCTTATGGGCCTCTACAACACGCTGGGTCAGAAGGATAATATCAATGAACTTATAGGCAACATACAAAACCAGTCAAAACCGGGAGACCCCGGGCGACAGATCCTCGGGCTTTATTATCTCCAGAACGGCAGATTTGCCGATGCTATCTCTGAATTTGACCTGATCGTCACCGCCTGGCCTGACGACTATAAATCCAGATATTTCCTTGCCCTGGCCTATGAAGAATCAGGTCTTTCTGAAAAGGCGCTTGAACATTTAAGTCTCATAAAAAAAGATTCCGAATATTTTATCAATTCTCAGATACACATCGTCTATATCCTGAACGACATGGGAAAGGATGAGGAAGCTATTGATATCCTTAAAAAGGCCATCAATCTTAAAAAGGATGAGTCGTCCCTGTATATGATCCTTTCTTCTTTTTATGAGGGAAAAAACGATTATAAACAATCCATAAGCACCCTTCAGGACGGATTAAAACTTGACGGAAAGAATACTGAGATGATTTTCCGTCTCGGGCTGGCGTTTGATAAATCCGGCGATAGGGAAAGCTGCATAGATGAGATGAAAAAGGTGCTGGCGATCGACCCCAATAACGCCGATTCCCTTAATTATATAGTATATTCATATGCCGATGAAGGCATCAATCTTGATGAGGCCATGGATATGATCCAAAGGGCGCTTAAGATAAAGCCGGACAGCGGTCCCATAATAGACAGCCTGGGTTGGGTATACTACCGAAAAGGGCTCTATGATGAGGCGTTAAATTCCCTGGAAAAGGCATTTTCACTTGATTCCAGTGATCCCACTATCGCCGAGCACCTGGGCGATGTTTATTTAAAAAAAAATAATTATCAACGGTCCCTGGAGATGTATCAAAAGGCATTGTCCCTGAAACACCAGGAGTCTGATAAAATTCTTAAAAAGATTAAAGAAGTGCAAAAATTTTTGGAATGACTCCGGATTGACTTGCCCCCAGCCGCAAGGCAGGCCGATCCGTCGTCTCAATCAATCTCAACCCGTCTTTTTTTCCTATTATTTGCAGGTTTGTTCAGGTGAAAATATCCCCGGTAATTGTCTTTATTTTATTGTCTCTTATCCTTTCAGGCGGCTGCGCACCCATGCATCCTTTTATGCCGCCGGAACAGATCGGCATCCATGATGCAGAGAAAATTGTTTCAGAAATAAAAGAACAGAATGACATAGTCAGGTCCTTCTATGCCCTTGGCGTTGTATCAATAAAGGGATCGATACTGGATGCTGATGCGGATATACTGATAGCAGGCAATAGGGACCCTTTTTCCATTAAGATGGAGATAACCCACTCCTGGGGCAAGCCCATCCTTTACATCCTGATCAAGGAAGGGAGGCTTAATGTCCTGTCATTCCAGGAAAATATGGCATATACATGCACATTTACACCGGAGGCCCTTTCCATCTTTCTATCGGGATTCAAACTGGACCAGAAAATGATATGGGCAATCCTGAGCGGCCGTCCGCCGGTTATGCCTTATGAGAGTGTCAGGGTGTCCGGCCCGGACAGGATCAGCCTTACGGACGACAAGGGGATTGAGATAGAGGCCATTTATCTCCCTTTTAAAGGATCTCTCCCGAAAAAGGTCGCTTTCCCCGAACAGTCTTTGGATATATTTTATTCCGAATTAAAGGAAGAAATCGGCATACCCTATGCCGGCAAGATAAAGATAAGCGGTAAAAAGATCGAAAGGGATCTGGCCCTGGAAATAAAAACGATCTCCTTCAACGCCTCTATACCTGAACAGATATTCACATTGGAGATTCCTTCATCTTACAAGACTGTGCATCTGGATGATATCCGGGAAGATTACGGCAAATAACGTGCCGGTCCCTTAAATTTCATGATTGCTTGAACAGCGCCCCATGATGTTGTATAAAAAAAGCCATCAGTTGCAAACTGATGGCTTTTTTCTTATAAAACAGGATGAGAAATTATAAGCGGTAAATATTATTGCTTAAATCCTTTAATATTTATTGTACGTCTTCAATAAACCCTTTTGTTGTAGAAATCTGTTTTCCCAGCTCCGCATCAACAAGTATGACGTCCGAGTATTTTTTAGTCTCATTGGCCTGAATTTCGTACTTCTTCTTGGATTCCTTTAATTGGTTTTTTGTCTTATCATAAAATACAATTTTAAGGTTAAAGCTATGCGCGGTTCCCTGGTTATTCTTAAGCTCGATATTATAAACCGTCTGGAGAGACTTGTCATCATCGACATACCCTATAGGTTTAAGGGAATAATTCAAGATAGTTATGGTTTCTTCGGCCTGCAAATTCATTGGAGAATATGCAATTAAAAAAGCAGAGATGATTAAAAGCAATGAGATTCCGGTTTTTCTCATGGTCTTCAAATTCCTCCTGTATGATTATTTTTTCTTTAATATCGGCATCCCCAAAAATATCTTTAATAGTTTGTTATCAACGATAACTTATTAGTAAAAAAAGAATCAAATAAAAGATACATCCCGAGTCGCGCTTGCTATTACAAAACATCTGTCATTATTGGAAGTTGAGTCGGCAGGGACAATAAAAAAACCGGGACGTTTCGGATCATAGCCCTGTGTCGTACCCATAAGAATCTCGCCATCCTTGAATTCTACCTTAATTTTGCGTCCGCCGGATGACTTGCCGTCAGGAAACTCTTGAACATTTTTATGTTCACGGTTACCCGCATGATCTTTTACGAAGAAGACGGCCTTGACATCGGCGATCCGGACCTCAGTAGAAACAGCGCCAGGGGACGCATCAATCAATGAAATGTGGAATGACGGCTTTGCCGGCAAAAAATCGTTTGTTTGACCTTTGAGGATTTTACCGTCCTGATAGCGGACCACTATTTTATTTTGAATCATATTTTGCCACCATATCCAGGATTATTTGAAAAGATACCGCATTAGATTGAACAGCCGGAGATGCCTTTTAATGAGCCTTGAATAAGAGTGGATAATAAAATCTATGTTCTGAAGAGACTATATGGAGGTAAAAAGCCCGTGTCAAGGGCAAAAAGACATGGGCATTAAAATGATCGGATTTTATCTCTTGGAATAAGAAGCGCTATCACTTCCTGATCAGGAGGAGGAAACTCATGTTTTATGAGTGCAGAAGGCTTTATCCACTTTATCTCCTGCCCTTCCGTTCCCCTTGGAACGCCCTTGAGATGTGTACATTCAAAGACATGGAGAGACACGATCTTTTTTTCATATTCATGTCGGACGGTCACAAACAGCCTGTCCGCACTGACCTCTATATCAAGCTCCTCTTTTATCTCCCTTTCCAGACACCCCTCAAGCGTTTCATCAGGCTCCTGTTTCCCGCCCGGAAATTCCCACAGGCCTTCCAGGTGATACCCCGGAGGACGTTTTGCAATAAGGATATCTCCATCCTTATATATAAGACCTGCGGTTACGTTGATGTGGGGTTTAGATTTATCCGTCATCGATAAAACTTCCATGTCTTCTTATTGCTCATAAATCATTACTGTCATTAACATGTGATATAATTTTATGGCGCAAGGCGAAAGATGAAAAAAATTTGAAATCATTCACCTTGCGCCCTGTGCCATGGGCCTTTAACCTTATTTATTTCGGCATTGTCTTGAGTCTGAGTCTCAGGTATGCCGCCTCGGCATCTTCATTATCCGGATTGATGTCAAGTATCTTCTTGTATGCATACAGTGCATCCTTCGGTTTGTCCTGCTTCTCATAAAGCTTGGCCATCTGCAGGAGTGTTTCCGCGTCTTTCGGATTCAACTCAACGACCGCCTTCATCTGGGTTACAGCCTGGTCTTCTTTGCCTGTCTTGAGATAGGCGGTTGCAAGGTACTTTCTGATGTTCACATTCTTGGGGCTAACCTTGATTCCCTCCTCCATCAGGGATGCTATCTCGCTGTATTTCTCTTTCTTGCTGAGGTATTCAAATACAAACTGCGTGCACTCGGTCTGATCCGGTTTCAGTATTGTAACGGCGGATGCCTCCCTGAAGGCCATATCATCCTTTTTCTGAGTTTTGTATATCTCAAAGAGGAAGGAATGCGCCGTGCCGTCATCAGGGGATAGTTTGATATATCTTTCAAAATAAGTCAGTGCCTTATCCGGATTCCCGGCCTCATACTCCATAGCTCCCAGGTTATAGATGACATTTTTTTCCTGGGGATTGATATCCACTATCCTTTCATAGATTCTTTTCAGGGATGCCTTATCCCCTTTTTTATCGGCTATGCGCATCATCAAAAGCCAGGCATCCATTGATCTCGGATTGTCCCCGATGAATTCATTGACGGTATTTTCAGCCTCTTTTATCTTGCCTGTCTCCAGCAGGTTCTCCGCTAATTTCAGCTTATCATCTACAGAACCGGGCTTCAGTTCAAGGGCCCTGGACAGATACTGATTCGCCTTATTCTTCTGTCCTGTCTTCTCATAAAGCAAAGACAGGTTATGATAGATATTGACATCATCCTTATTCAGGTCAAGCGCCTTGAGGTAAAAGGAGATTGCCTTTCCATTCTCTCCTGTCTCAGCGTAAAGATAACCCAGGTTTGTATAAACCGGAAGCAGGTCTTGCCCCTTCATGCTGCCTAGGAGCGCTTCATACCTGCTTATAGCCTCTGTTGTCATCCCCGAACTGCCGAGGGCATCCGCCAGTTTTATCTTCAGGCCTGCATCGTCAGGCGCCAGGTCTATCATCCTGTTGAGGACAGAGATGGCGCTTATATTGCTCGACATCTTTTCATAGACATCAAGAAGCGTTTTATAGGTCTCCTGATCAGGCTTATCCTTTACAATCCCCTCAAGGATTTTAGCTGCCTCTTCCCAATTCCGCTGCGACACATACTCCTTGACCAGTCTGTCTTTTATCTGCCTTTCTTCAGGAAAAACCGCCCCGGCCTGTCTCAACAGCTCTATCTTTTTATCGATTTCAGCTGTCTTATCCGCCTTGCTGAGCCAGTCTTCCATAAGGGGCTCAACAACAAGGTCCACATAGCCCATCGGCTTATTGTAATTCTTTACCTCCAGTCTGAAGGCATGGTTTGAGTATATGTCATTCTCGGGCAACAGATCAGACAGAAGGACCTCGCCATAGAGCAGGCTGTTGGCATCAAAACCGCTTGATGCAATGCGGACGCCGCGATTGAAACATACATTGGTGGAGATATCTATTATCTTGAGTCTGTCGCCGGGATGAAAACGGGCCGTCTCCCCATCCAGGAGGACAAGTGCCTCCCCGTTCTTGGTCACATCTATATAATTAAACTGAGGGACCGTGACATTAAGGCACATCCATAACTTTAAACCGCCCAATATCACTGCCCCTGTGATCAGGATAATCGCGATCCTGACACTTAAAGGCCTCTTTGTTCCGGGTTTTCTTACCCTCTTTCTTTTCTTTACGGATGAGGCTTGAATCTTGTTTGGTGTTGGGGCTTGAGTAGTGTTCATATAAAAAAGGACCTTACGGAGGAAATCATTGCCAATAAAAAAACATACCCCTCTCAGAGGAAAACGGCAGGGTGTCTTAATCAACGATAACGGAGGCTAAACATAATGGCCGGACATATATCTTCAACAACAAGAGACTCTGCCTTAATCCGCCCTTAACAGGGTGTAAACACAGCCCGGCTTGCAACCCATTGACAGATTGCTGATCCGGAGATCGCTTGTATGAAACCAACCCTTTCCAGGGCGCTTGGAGCCCTGGGTTCGGTTTCATGTCCGATTAAACTGGACGTGCCGGCGGCAAGCGGCTTGGCTGATTTCCGGATCAGCAATAAAAATATTGCCTAAGCCTATTTTTGAAGCGTTATCCCTTTTTGCCCCTTTTAACGGACTCGTCTTTCCATATGAACAGGCAGGGAGCTGCTATGAATATGGTTGAATAGACGCCGGTAATTGTGCCTATCAGCATGGCAAAGGCGAAATCATTGATAACAACCCCGCCAAGGAAGTAAAGCGCGACTACAACGGCAAAGACTGTCCCGGATGTCAGGACGGTCCTTGCCAGGGTCTCATTGACGCTCCTGTTGGCTATCTCTTTAAGGTCCTTCTTTCCTGTCGTATTTCTCAGGTGCTCCCGGATCCTGTCAAAGGTGACAATGGTATCGTTAAGGGAATAACCGATCAGGGTGAGAATAGCTGCCACGACCGTCAGGGATATCTCCCTATTAGTGACGGCAAAGGCGCCGATGACTATGAGTGTGTCATGGATAAGCGACATGAAGGCGCTAAGGGCGTATCTGAGCCGAAGCGCCCAGCAGAATACCAGGGCTGTTATAAAGGCTATCAGGATGAGCCATGTCATACTGGCCCCGAAGCTAAGACCTAACAGGACGACTACTATAAAGCATACCGCCATGATGATGCTTATCATCCATTTCTGCTCAAACCTGCCGGAGATATAAACGGCAATAAGGAGGATGGAATAAAAAATGGCGGCAAGGGCCTTGTTCCGGAGTTCCGCCCCGACCTGTGGGCCGACCATCTCAAGACGCTGCACCGCCTGTCCCGTCCCGAAACTTGCCTCCAGCGCCTTGGTGATGTCGTTGTTCAATGTCTTCTGCTTATTGTTATCCTCTAACTGCCCTGCCCTGATGATATACTCCGCTTCATCGGTTTTACCAATGGACTTAACGGACTGGATCGTCTCCACATTCAGGTTAACAGGGTTTAACGCCTCTCTTATCTTTGAGATATCCTGGGGACTTGTCAGTTTGATCTGAATCATCAACCCCCCTTTAAAATCAACCCCGAAATTGGGCCCTTTGATAACGAACGCGACCATTCCTATTATGATAAGGATAGCGGATAACGCGAAGGCGTAATATCTCATACCCATAAAATTTATATTTATACCCGGTTTGATAATATGCATAAGATGACTCCTCTGACCATATTTTGCCGGCGCCACTGAAGGACCTCCCGGCTCTTGAATTAGATGCTTATCTTCTTCCAGTTCAGGTTAATGACTAAATAATCAAAGATAACCCTGGTTACGTAAACGGCTGTAATAAAATTAGCTATAATGCCGATGGTCAGGGTAACCGCGAAACCCTTGACAGGCCCTGTGCCGAACTGAAACAGCACCACAGCGGTGATAAGGGTCGTAAGATTTGAATCAAAGATGCATATTGTGGCCTTCTCATATCCCGCCTCTACCGCCGCGCGCAGGGTCTTGCCGATCCTCATTTCTTCACGCATGCGCTCGTATATAAGCACATTGGCATCAACCGCCATGCCGATCGTAAGGATCATTCCGGCCAGGCCCGGCAAGGTCAGGGTCGCACCGAAAGCGGCAAGTCCTGCCATAATGATGACGGTATTAAGGATAAGGGCAAAAACGGCGATAAGCCCTGAGAACCCATAATAGACAATCATAAAAAGGACGACCAGCGCGCCGCCCAGGATCATGGCGTTGATCCCCTGGTCAATGGAGTCCTGTCCAAGGGACGCCCCGACGCTTCTTTGTTCCTGGATAGTTACGTCTGCGGGAAGCGCCCCTGCCTTTAATTTTATCCTGAGGTCTTCGGCCTCATCTGATGAAAATCCTCCGGTTATCTCTGCCTTGCCGCTGGGTATCTTCTCACTGATATTAGGCGCCATAACCACAACGTCGTCCAGTACAATAGCAAGACGTTTATTAACGTTCGCGGCAGTGAGATTCTCAAATATCCTTGCGCCCTTTTTATCAAGGGTCAAATCCACTGTGTACCCTTTGGTCTGGCTGAGTGATATCTTGGCATCTGTAATATATGATCCTGTAAGGGATGTACGCTTCTTCAGCAGTATCGGTGTCTTTTCAGTGCGTCCGGTTTTCGAATCTTTTTCAATCAGATAAAGGATCTCATCCCCGGCAGGGATGTTCCCCTTAAGTGCCTCTTCAACACTGTTCTCCTCATCCACCAGTTTGAATTCCAGCTGGGCGGTCGCGCCGATAAGGCTTATGGCCCTGTCCGAGTCTTTGAGGCCCGGCATCTGTATCAGTATCTGATTCTTCTCAACCTGGGTGGTGATCAACATCTCGCTTAATCCGTACTGATCCATCCTGTTTCTTATGGTCTCCTTGGCCTGTTCCGTCCATGACTTATTCAGATTTTTAATGGCCGTCTGGGTCATATTCAAATGGACGACCTGACCGTTTTCCGTCTTTTCACCCTTCACCATATCATATTCGGAATACAGGGAATTCTTAAGGGTCTCAAAGGATGTTACATCCTGATCGCTTAAAAAGGTCAGATCAATGCCGTTCGCGCTGTTGCGCTTGATATCGGAATATTTTATCTTTTCACTTCGCAGTTCGTCTTTTATATCGTCTGCAACCCTTTCAAGTTCTGCTTCCAGTGCCTTCTCTCCCTCCACTTGCAATACCAGCTGCATGCCGCCCTGAAGGTCAAGACCAAGTTTTACCTTCTCCTGCGGCAGGATAGAGACCTTAGACCACCACGTCGGAAGCTCCTTGCTGAATGTCGGGACGAGGTAGACTAAGGCCACGATCGTCAGAACAGCAAATATTGCGCTTCGCAATCCTATATTCTTTGACACGTTTCTCCCCCTTTCTTAAATCACTTAATAACCGCTGAAATAGATTCCCTTGTCACCTTGACCCTTACCTTTGGCGCTATCTCCAGGGTGACGGTATTATTATCAATGCCGGTGACCTCGCCATAGAGACCTCCGGAGTTGACAACCTTGTCTCCACTCTTCAATGCGGCCAGCATTTCATTATGTTGTTTCCTGATCTTCTGCTGAGGCCTGAACATCAAAAAATAGAAAATAAGAAAAAGCGGGCCGAAAAGCAGAAGCATCTGCCAGATCCCACTCTGTGCCGTTGTCCCTGCTGCATCTCCTGTAGCGGCCATTGCATTTGTTATAAAATCCATATTAAATCCTCCGATTTATTTTGTTAAACAGTCAAGCTGTTAGATCATTTTTCCTTTGTTTATAAAAGTTGTCTCTGAACTCCTCAAGCCCGCCATCCCTTATGGCATTGCGAATGCACTCCATAAACCGCGTATAATAATGGATATTATGGATGCTGTTCAGCCTGTAAACAAGGAGTTCATTCGCCATATAAAGATGCCGTAAATAGGCCCTGGAATAATGGGAGCATGTATAACAATCACAACCCTCTTCAATGGGCCTTTCATCATCCATATATTGGGAATTCTTTATAACAAGCCTGCCAGCACTTGTAAAGAGCGTTCCGTTCCTGGCGTTGCGCGTAGGCATTACGCAATCGAACATGTCCACGCCCAGGATGACCGCCTCAAGGATATCCTCAGGCCTGCCCACGCCCATAAGATAAACAGGCTTGTCTTCAGGCAGAAAGGCGACTGTCTCTTTAATGATCCTCTGCCTTGTCTCCGCATCTTCTCCGACAGAGAGTCCGCCCAGGGCATAACCGTCAAAGCCCATCCCGACCAGTTCCTTTGCCGACATCTCCCTCAGGTCGCTGTACATGCCTCCCTGTACAATGCCGAAGAGATCCTGTGTTTCTCCTCTTTTTTCTTCAAGGCATCTTGAGGCCCACAGGCTGGTAAGCCTGACCGAGTCCAGGACATATTTATAGTCCGCCGGATAGGACACGCACTCATCAAAGGCCATTATGATATCGCTTCCAAGCGCCTTTTGTATCTTGATCGCCTCTTCAGGCCCTATAAAATGGCTTGACCCGTCAATATGAGACTGAAAGGTCACCCCCTTCTCGGATATCTTCCTGAGCTTTGAAAGACTGTACACCTGGAATCCGCCGCTGTCCGTCAGGATAGGCCTGTCCCAGTGCATAAATTTATGAAGCCCGCCCAGCTTCTCAATTATCCCGTGTCCGGGTCTCAGATAGAGATGATAGGTATTGGACAGGATTATCCTTGCGCCTATCGTCTCAAGCTCTTCAGGGGAAAGGGCCTTTACAGTTGCCTGGGTCCCTACCGGCATGAAGACCGGCGTTTTAAAACTCCCGTGTGCCGTCTCCGCCTCGCCCACCCTGGCGCGGGTGGAGGGGGATTCATGTGTTATTTTAAAATTCAATGTTTTAAATCCAAAAAATGAAGGCTCAAGGCACACCCGCCTTGGCTGAAAGCTTCAGCGCGGCAAGCGGGCTCAAAGTTAAAAATTTCAAATTATCTTACGCCTTGCGCCGTCATATAGTTATTCAATTCGCAAATAATAGGGGAATCTTCCCGGTCAGCATAATTAGCCGAATTAAAGCACCATCATCGCATCCCCGTAACTGTAAAACCGGTATTGCTTTTCAACCGCCCGCTCATAGGCCTTTTTTATCAGCTCATAGCCTCCGAATGCAGATACCAGAAAAAGCAGCGAGGATTTCGGCAGGTGAAAATTTGTGATGATACCGTCAATTGCCCTGAATTTAAAGCCGGGTGTAATCAACAAGCCTGTCCTTCCTCTTCCTGGAACAACCTCGCCATTGTCCCCGACCGCGCTCTCCAGCGTTCTTACAACTGTTGTCCCTACGGCTATAACCCTTCTGTTCTCTTTTCTGGCCCTGTTGACAGTCTCCGCGGCATCCGGCTCAATTATATATGTCTCCTCGCCGAGCCTGTGCTCTCTTATATCCGCGACCCTTACGGGACGGAATGTGCCGTGACCTACATGCAACGTCACTTCCACGAGTGAGACCCCGGCCTGACGCAACCGCTCCACAGACCCTTCTGTGAAATGAAGGCCCGCAGTGGGCGCGGCTACAGCGCCTCTGTTCCTCGAAAAAACGGTCTGATATCTCTCCCTGTCCAGGACTGCCAGTCCGTTGTCGTCTCTCCTGATATAGGGAGGAAG
>Ga0153915_10000721_pt1 | contig 30554 bp, 25 predicted proteins | sample Opewatmetagenome_2_FD_107003 | JGI IMG/M metagenome (GOLD analysis project Ga0153915, IMG submission 107003) | Freshwater wetland microbial communities from Ohio, USA - Open water 3 Core 3 Depth 3 metaG | ecosystem: Environmental > Aquatic > Freshwater > Wetlands | place: USA: Ohio, Lake Erie... | reverse complement strand
TGTCTGTTCAAAATACATCGGTCCCATGATCGATTCGAAGTTAACCGCTTTGAGTGACTTCATCAGATCCTCCGGTTTCAGGGATTCTGATTTCTCAATTCCAACCTCCGCCACTTCAAGGGCCCCGTAATGGAGAGAAACATCGAGGTATTCCTCAGGGTCGATCTTGGCTTCTTTCATGATCGCATGAAATTTCTTCAAATTCCCATAAGGTATTTCAGGCAGCCATTGATGCTCGCCGGTCACATAATTGGCATCTTTTCCTAAAGCACCTACAAATGATTTATCAAAATGGGTGAAGTGCCATTCTCTGGGCTTCACTCCGAATTCTTTCGCCTGTTTCTTAAAGGTGACACCGAAAGGAGTAAAAGAAGAGACATAAATGACATCCGGATCGGCAGCTTTCAGTTTCAAAAGAATCGACGTAAAGTCTGTGGTGCCTGCAGGGGCAATTTCTTGGAATACTGTTTTGAACCCCCGTTTCTCTGCGTTCGGTATAGCGCCTTCATAAACCTCTCGGGTGTGAGGAGTATCTTCTGCGACATAGCCAACCGTTTTTACCTGTTTCTCCTCTTGGAGCAATTCGAAGTACGCGTCTGACCAGGCGGTGGAGAGGTTATTGACACCCACAAACCATTTAAGCCCCCGGCCGAAAATCGCCGGTGTGTTTGCAGTCGCTAAGACCATAGGAACCTGATACTTTTCCGGAACAGCTGTGACCGGAAAGGTAATGGGGCTCGATTTGGGACCAATCAGAATGTCACACTTATCAACGGTTACCAATCGTTCATAAAATTTGACTGCTGTGGCCTGGTCGCTCTTGTCATCATAAACGATGGTCCTCACGGGCAATTTCTTCTTATAGGCCTTAACATAAAGCCCACCCTGCTTCGTATTCACATAGTTCTCCCAAGCCTTTACCATTTTGTCGAAGGTGCCCACATCCACAGCAAATCTCCCGGTGAGGCAGAGCGTCATCCCCACCACGATTTCTTTCTTCTCCTGTGCCATCGTGCTTGGAACAGTTCCCATAAAGACAACCACAGCCAGAATCAAGACAACCCATACCTTCCTCATAACGCATACCTCCTCTTAGTGGTTTTTTGATGAGGCCCTATTAGAGCCCCAAGTAAGCCTTACGGATATTGTCATCTTCCAGGAGTTCCTTGCTCTTCCCTTCCCGTACGATGCGCCCATTTTCCAGGACATAGGTCCGATCTGAGATCTCCATCGCCGATCGGGCATTCTGCTCAACGAGGAAAACGGTCACTCCTCCCCGGTTGATCTTCCGGATCGTGCGAAAAAGCTCTGCGACCAGGAGAGGCGCAAGCCCCATCGAGGGCTCATCGATCAAAAGCAACTGTGGGATGGACATCAGCCCTCTTCCCACAGTACACATCTGCTGCTCACCCCCGCTTAAGGTTCCAGCCAGTTGGGATTTCCGCTCCTCCAATCTGGGGAAAAGCCCAAAGACCCATTGGAGCGTCTCGGGAATCTTCTTCCGTGCATTCGGAAAATAGGCCCCCAGCTCCAAGTTCTCCAGGACGGTCATGTCAGGAAAAAGCTTTCTTCCTTCGGGGATGAGACTGATCCCTCTCTCAACAATCCGATGGGTCGGCAAGTGATGGATCGGCTGGCCGAGAAAATGGATCGTTCCCGAAGCGGGGTGGAGTATTCCTGCAATCGTATTGATCGTGGTCGTCTTCCCTGAACCATTCGATCCCACCATGGTCACCATCTCTTTTTGGGAGATGGCGAGGGACGCCCCCCATAATACCTGAATATCTCCGTAAGAAGTGGAAATCTCCTCAACCTTCAGCACGTCTATTTCCCCTGTGCCCCTTCTGCTCCTAAATAGGCTTCGATAACATCCTTGTCCTTCGAGACCTGCTCGGGCGTCCCCTGGGCAATCAACTCCCCAAAATTAAGGACGAGAATACGGTCTGAAAGGCCCATGACCGCCTTCATAATATGCTCGATCATGAACACGGTAATCCCGCGACCCTGAATGCTTCGGATCAATCCCATCATGGTTTCAGTTTCTGTCGGGTTCAGGCCAGAGATCGCTTCGTCCAAGAGCAATACTTTAGGCCGGGTTGCCAGGGCACGGGCGATCTCCAATTGCTTCCGCCCGACCAGAGTTAAACTCCTCGCAGGAATGTTCGCCTTTTGAAGAAGGCCGGTCAGTCGCAGCAACTCGTAGGCCTCTCCCTCTGTGACACCCCCTTCAGTTCCAGGCTTGCCGAAATAGAGGCCGACCAGCACGTTCTCGTAAACGGTAAGATTCGAAAAGGTCCGCACGAGCTGATAGGTCCTTGATATCCCTTTGTGGCATATCTGCCGTGGGTCTCGAAACGTAATTTCTTCCCCGTTGAATTGAATCGAACCCGATGAAGGAGGAAAAGTCCCGGCAATGATGTTGAAGAGAGTGGTTTTGCCAGCCCCGTTGGGTCCAATCAGGCCAAGGATCTCACCCTTTTCAAGAGTGAAGGCGATGTCGTAAAGTGCCCTCAGCCCACCGAAATATTTGGTAATCCCGGATGCTTCGATGAGGCTCATGACACCCGCCTGAATTCAAATTCTGTTAACATGACTACCGTCTTTTAACAAATACTGAAAAAGCTGTCAAGGAAAGTCATTTTCTTGCCCACCCCCCAGTTTTCTTCTTTCTGCTGCTCACATAGAAAGTACACTGCGGCCGTCTCGTTTCATTGGGATGAAGGTGCTACCCTTCAAAGCGGTTTGGCCGGTGAAGCCTCTCTACGGGGTTTGACCGGGTCTCTATCCCATTGAATTCTCAGCAGATGAAAAAAAGGGGGTGGATAAACAATGCGGTTCAGTGTCAATGAAGACCTGATCTTAGCGGGAGAACTGGCCTTTCAGAGAAGAACCGTTCAGGCCTAAGCAAAATGACCTCCGCACGAGTTCAAAGGGCTTCATCGAATGCCGAAAACTCCCGTCAGAGACCGGTACACTCGACTCCGGTGCAAAACGCCCGCAATCCCCTGCGGGGACAGCAGCATGATACCCACCAGAATACCTCCCTGAATCAAAAAACTGTAGCCTGCATATTTCGCCAGTAAGAAATAGAGGAAGACGACAACGATCGTGCCGAAGACCGGTCCCTCTTCGGTCCTTATTCCTCCAATGACAGCCGCCAGGAGCAACGTCATCGTCCACGTAACGTTGAAGGTAGCAGAGGGTTCAATATATCCTTGGTAAAGATAGAAGATCGCCCCGGCCAATCCCGTGATCAACGCAGAAACAACGAAGGTGTGCAGTTTTAGCCTGAAAACGTTGACCCCACAGCTGGCAGCGGCCCTCTCATTGTCTCGGATCGCCGCGAGCCCTAGCCCCAGGTTCGATGTGAGAATAAACCGCATCAGGAAGGCGGACCCGATGCTCGCCATCAGAGCGAACCAGTAAATCTGCGCCATAGAGACGTCCGCAATCCCTTTGATCATATAGCCCGCCCCGCCGCCTTCCATCTCTCCTCCTACGGGTTTCCAAAGATAAAAGATGATCCTCAGGGCCTCGGGGACCACGAGGGTTCCAATGGCAAAATAGATCCCGCTCAGCCTGAAAACGGCAAGAGAGATGAGGAGAGCGAAAAGGCCTGCGACCACCGCCCCCCCGATCACCCCAATCCACCAGGGGATTCCGACCCATGTGGCAATAGCCAGAGTGTATCCTGCGAGGCCCAGGAAGGCGGGTTGACACAGAGACGTCAGCCCGGAGTACCCCGCAAGCAGGTTCCACATATTCGCCATGGCCAGGTAGATCGAGAAGAGAAAAACATAGAGCAGCCAACTGCGTGGCGCTCCAATGAGTGGAAAGAGTGTAAGGGTGATGACGATCGCGATCAAGGGAATGAACTTCATACTGGACCGGTATCCCATTCTGCTCCTAACGGCCGAACAAGCCCTGAGGCCTGACGGCCAAGATCACCAGAATGATGACGTAGACGATTAACATTTGAGTGGCGGGACCAAAGAAATAACCCCCGATCGTCTGAACCACCCCCAGCGTCACGCCTCCGATAAAGGTTCCCAACATGCTCCCCAGACCTCCAATGATCACCGTTCCAAAGGCAATCGTCAGCAGGGAGGTCCCTGAGGTCGGGGTAAAAGGAAACGTCATGCCAAGAAAAACGCCGGCGACTGCGGCGGATACCATGGCAATGGCGAAGGCATACCCGTAAATTCGGTTCGTGTTGATCCCCATCAGGAGGGCGGCCCTCCGGTCCTGGGAAGCAGCCGTAATCGCCTTTCCGAGGTAGGTCCGGCCTAGAAACTCACGCAGAAGGATCATGACGACAATGCCCGCAACGAAATCGAGCAGATACGATATCGGGAACTGGAGCTTCCCAAGGCTGAAACTTGTCAGGGAATAGGAGGTGTTTAACCCTCTTGACAGCGGGGTCCACAAGATCTGATTGGTATTTTGTATGATCAGCGCAATTCCAAAAGCGATGATCAGGGGGGCCTCCACGGAAATGGCAAAGGCGCGACCCATCAGATATTTTTGAATGATAAAACCCAGGGCAAACATGCCAGGGATGCAGATCACCAGACTCAAGACCGGGTCCATGTTCAGATGAGACATCAGGCCAAAGGCGCCATAGCTCCCCAGGATGACAAGGTCGCCGTGAGCCAGATTGATCAGCCGCATCACCCCGAAAACGAGGGAGAGACCCAGTGCAATCAGCGCGTAGAGCCCGCCCAGCAGGATCCCCATAATCAGAGGAGTCAGAATATCACCCGAGCCCATTTCTCATTTCCTTCTATACGCCGAAGTAGGCTTTCTTCACCTGGTCTTCTTCTTGGAGGTCCGAAGGACTTCCGCTCAGGACAACACGCCCCGTTTCCAGGATATAGGCCCGATCGGCCTCTTGGAGAGTTCTTCGAACGTTCTGCTCTACGAAGAGGATCGTGATGCCCCTCTCCCGGATCTCCTTCAAGGCCCGAAACAGCTCGTTAATAACGATGGGGGCTAATCCCAGAGACATCTCGTCGATCAACATCAGTTTCGGATCAGCCATCAGCCCCCTTGCGATAACAAGCATTTGTTGTTCTCCCCCGCTGAGTGTCTTCGCAATCTGTTTCCGCCTTTCTCTCAGGATGGGAAAGAACTCATAGACCTTCTCCAGATTCTCTTCTTTCTTCTCCCGTGCCTTCCGGTTGTATGAACCGATCAGAAGATTGTCAAGAACCGATACCTCGGGAAAGATCCGTCTTCCCTCCGGAATCTGTGTGATGCCGATCTCCACAATCTGATACGGATCCAACCGGGTAATCTCCCGTTCCTCAAATTCGATACGGCCTCTCGCCGGGTGGAGCAATCCCGAGATCGAATCGAGAAGGGTCGACTTCCCTGAGGTGTTGGCACCGATAAGGGCCAGCATCTCCCCTTCCCTGACCTGAAGCGAGACATCCCAAAGGGCCTGAAAGGTCCCGTGAAACACATCGATATGGTTCACGTTAAGGATCTGTTTCAATGACATCCTGTCCCGAAGCCGCTCCTCTTAGAAATGAAAGGCCAAAAAAAACACGGTTCCCTTATGCTCCGAAGTAGGCGTCGATCACCTTGCTATCATTGATGACAGACCTCGGCTCGCCTTCGGCGATCTTCACCCCTTTATCGATAACCACGATCCGATCGACCGCATTGACCATGACTTTCATGACATGCTCGACCATGATCAGGGTAATCCCCATCTTTCTGATTTCTTTGAGGGTGGCCAGGATCTTGGGGATCTCGATTTCCGTACAGCCTGCCGCCACCTCGTCGAGCAATAGCAATTCCGGCTTTCGCGCAAGGGCCCTGGCGAGTTCAAGCTTTTTTAAAGATAAGATCGGAAGGTCTCCGGCGAGGGTTTCCTTTCTTTCCGAGAGATTGACCAGATCAAAAATCTTCTCGTCCTCCAGGTCAGCAGAGGTTCTCTTCATCTGCCTTCCAAATACCGCGGAAACGAGCAGATTTTCCCTTACAGATAAGGTTACGAAAGGCTGAGGGATTTGATACGTCCGCGCAATGCCGAGATGACAGACCTCATGGGTCCGACAGCCTGTGATATTCCGTCCTTTGAATGTAACGGCTCCAACGTCCGGAGGATACTCACCGACGATGATATTGAGCAGCGTGGTCTTCCCTGCACCGTTGGGCCCCATTAATCCCACCACTTCACCCGGGTAGACCTCGAAGCTGACGTTCTTCAAGGCCACCAGACCACCGAAACGCTTGGTAATTTCCTGAACGGCAAGAATCGGTTCGCCCATCTTCTCCTTTGAACCTTCGGCATTGGGCTTATTTAGTTCAATCTTTGAACTGAGAGCTTTCAGTGTCGAGTTCTGCCCCGAAGGGTAGGAATTCCAATGGAAGGGTCCACTCAGTCTGAAACCTGCTTGCTCCCACGAAGCCTGGTCAGCGTCTCGGAGATCTTGTCCACATCCATGGCGATCTCCATGAGCTTGAGATGTTCCTCGTAGCATGCCGGGGCAATCTGGGCTTTGATCTCAGGTTCAATAATATGGTAGACGGGCAGCCCCAACGCGACCCCGGCCAAGGGTCCCGCCCAGGTCGGATCACCGTTCATCACGGTCTCAGCATAAAGTTCGGCGCTATCGGCATCGGGCGCTCCCAGGACGACGATGAGGTCTTCCTTCCCGTACTGTTCTGCCACCTTCTTGATACTCTCCTGACCTTCCAGGTCAAGGGCACCTGCCGCAGTTCAAACAAAACACTGGGTCTGTACCAATAGGGGTTCAGCTCCTGCACTCTGAAGACAGGTCGCTATGGCAGGCCCTTGAATCCCATCCCGCTCCCCCAGAATAATTACCTTCTTTCCTTTGAGTTTCATTGCAAAATCCTCCTAGGGTATTCATCCGATGACTTCTTTGATCGCCTCTTCGATATCCTTCTTCGTAAGCTGCCCACCGGAAAGACGCTTGACCTCAACCCCGTTTCTATAAAGGAGAAAAGAGGGCAGGCCAAGAACCCGCAGCTTCGCGCACAACATGCGGTTCCCCGCAGCCGCATTCAACTTAGCGACCTTGATCTTGCCGGCGTACTCCTGTTCGAGGTGCTCCACCACGGGCATCAGGGCCAGACAAGGGGCACACTGAGGCCCCCAAAAATCCACCAGGACAGGTAATTCGGATTGCAGGACCTCTCTGTCATAATTATCTTTATGAACCTCCACCACCATTATTCGTTACCCCCTCTGTTTTTTTCGAGCAAAAGAGATATTCCGTCGGAAAGCTGCGTCAACCGTCCAAGGAAGAGGCTCCCCTTGGCCAGAAGCATTGTATTTCTCAGTTTTCCGGATTTGATATTCCTGACGGCATGCCCAAGATACGGTATGGCCGAAGCGATGTGCCCCTGCGTCGGGGAAAACCCGGGCATGCCGTGGGTCTTCACAAACTGATCCAGCTCACTCTTCTGGATTTCATTCCGCAGGACGGCAAAGCTTCCGATCGTCCGGTAATTCGTACGAGGGACATTTCCGCTCCCCTGGGGCTCCGTCAGCTCCGGATTGTGCATCTCTGTTGCATATTTGTCGATCTGAGTCAGCTTGAGTCCGAGCCGGTCGAGGGGCTCGACAACCAGCTTCTCGAGGATCGCCTGCTGAGCGGAGCCCGAACTGATTTCATGCTTTCCGATCGAGTCGAGCCGGATCACCGGGCTTCTTCCGTCATCCTGAGTCACCCAGACGGCAATCCCTGCCAGAAGATCCTCAAGGATCGGTATATCATGCCGAACGTGGCCCTGGAATTTCATGCCCAATTTGGCCAAGGAGCCTCCAGCCACCATCACCACGTTCCTGAAAACGCCGGAGCTGACCAGTCCGGCCGCCATCATCAGGGCGTGGACAGGCGCACAGCAGAAAGCCTTGACGTCGGAACCCGTCGCCCGAGTGCAACCGCACAGCTGTCCGATCGCCTTGGCCAGGTTTCCGCCTCCGCGATTGTAGCGGTCTCCGATGGCTTCCTCTCCGTACCCGATGAGATAGTCAATCTCCTTTGCCGGGCCGGCTTTCGGAATAAGATTCCGCAAAGCCATCACTCCGGAAGCTCTCGACGAGAGGTTTTCGAGCATGATGGAAGGGACAAGGTTCTCGTCCTCCTCAGCGCCATCCCCCTGGGGTCTCTTCAAATACCCTACGAGGCGATTTCCCTCCACGTAGAGAGGCAGGACGTCTCGATCCCCCAGTTTCTTCTCGATATCCCCCTTCGAAGCCCCCTTGCCGAGTTTCTGAATATCCTCCTCCCCAAAAAGGGGATGGATCTTCAGCGCGGCAATGACGCCGTCCAGAAAACCTTCCTCGATCGTGATCAGGCCGAACTCATCGCAGAGTTTCAACACCCCGTAGAACTCCTCCTCCGGCATGATCTCGCCGAACTCGCCCCAGCGTGAAGCATTCGAAACAGGATTCCGGTACCAGGGAGAAGGAGCGCTCCACAAAAAATCGGGATCGAGATTTCCAATGAAAACCTGGTTCGGCGCATAAGCGAGAGCCTGTTCAAAAGGTCTTAAGTGGCTGAGGATAGCCTGCAGCTGTGATGGCTCATGCCTAATCTCCCGAAAGGGTTTAGACCCGTACCGGATCATGCTGGGCACATGGGCCAGGAAATAAGAAACCCCCGTAATGACCGGGAGGATTCGTTTTTCTGACAAGCCGTTGGCCACAATACTCCTTTTTCTGCCCGGGAGCGCACGGCGTCAGGATTCAAAGCCTCTCGCCACTTACGCCATCCGAGACAATCCTTCAGTTTCTGCCGGCTGCGATCAATGAGGTCAACACATAATCCTCTGTTCCTCGATTTCGGTCTGCAGGGCCTTCAACGCCTTCTCAACAATGGAACGGCGCAGCTTCTTTTCCTCTGCCAAGGGAAGGTCCGCATTTCCCACCGGATTGACAATTTTCTGGCCGGGAAGAATTCTCGTAGACCCAACCATCTGTGCGACAGGGGTAATTGCACAAAGATGGACGGTAGGAATCCCGACTCTCTCTATTTCTTTTGTGAGCGTTGCACCGCAACGCGTGCTCGTTCCTCAGGTAGAAGTCAGGATCACCCCGGAAACCCCCTCTGCCTTCAGCTCCCTGGCAATCCGCTCTCCTAGTTTCCTCATGACCTCCACAATATTTGCGACGCCTGTGGTGCTGTAAAACGTGTCGTGCAGCTTTCCGATGATCCCTTCCCGTTCAAGGTCCCTCAATACATCCACAGGAACCAGCCGGTTTGGGTCTTGTCTGACGAAGATGGAATCATAGCCTTCATGACTCACCTCGTAATCCTCGGGATTAAGCGTCTTCACATCCTTGATATCATATCTTCCAAAACGCGTTGCCGTCCGGATCTCAATCCTGTCCGGATTCCCTTTCGGGACTAGCCCGCCATCCGTCACCAGCGCAATCCTTGCCTTCCCGACCTCTTTAATGGCCGGGGCCGGCTTCACCCGGTCGTACATAGGTCGAGATACTTCCGATGCGTACTGTTTCCCTTGGAGTTTAAGCAACAACAGGTCCAAGACACGCTCTGCCCCTGTTCTGTCGGAGACTTCATTGACCAGCAACCCACGGGGAAAGTACCCCTCCTCCGAAGGTTTTCCTATCCTCTCTTTCGCTACAAGCTTCCGGACAAGGGCTACGATCTTGCCAACCGCCTCAGCCATTCCTCTCGCAGAGTCTACCGTCTGGATGATGTAGACTTCGCTCCGGTACATTTCGACACTGGGGTTCTCTCGATACATACCCGTGACGGCAGGAATTCCGAGCCGATCTTGAACCGTTCTGCACACGGCACCGCAGGCGATTCCATATCGTCCTGCGTTGAAAGCCGGTCCTGCAATGACGACATCGGGCCCGTAGGGACGGATCATCCTCATGACTTCCTCTGAAGCGCTTTCAATATTCTCCGCAAAATAGTTGTCTCCGCAGATGACGGTTGCGACCACCTGTCCTTCTTTCCCGAGTGCAGCCTGCATAGCCCGGCCCGGCCCCACGGCACCTTCCATCACCCGGGGAGGCAAGTCCGCCTTATCTTCCCCGCCAATCCCGCCAAAAAATTGATTGATGTAATGGACAATTCTGATCATTCAAGCTCCCCTAAGCAATGGGTTGCCCTTTTCCACGGAATTCATGCCTGACCACCCATGTCGACGAAATAAATCCTGTTACAACTGGGTATTCCGGGACTGGCTTGTCGTTTCACTCCTCGCAAATACACCTGACTTAACGCCCTCGTATCAATACCGGACCGCTTTCAGCCTTGAACTCCCAAGCTGGCATTGTGAACCCTTGATCCAGCGGATGGACCTCACCATCCCTTCCTGAATCGACGGCCCCTCCTGTGACGGATCGGGTCTGCCGATAATCCGGTCTACTGCGGGTAACTCCAGTTCAATGAAGGGAACACCCATGCTGACGATGGCATCCACCTCCGGCATGCTGAAGATCGTCATTGCGCCGTACTTCGCATCGCTGATGTCCGCCCCCATGTGAAGCATGGCAATCGCCGTTTTGATCCCGAGTTGTTCGCATCGTTGAGCAGTCCTTGCCATAGTCAGTTCAGGGGCGCCCCCTCCCGTCTTCGTCAGGACCGCACCCTCTGCGCCTACAACATATCTGGCAAGATTCGCCGAGATGTTCGAGACCCGCTCAATATCCGCCACATTGTTCGGTGCAAGCGTGATGATCACCCCGGCAAAAGACAATTCTCTTCCATGTCTTCTGTAGAGTTCTCTGAGGATGGGGTGGTTCTGGATGTGATAGGTTTGCACGTTCAGCGCGGGCAGGGCGGAGGTGATTGCCCCATCAAACACCTCGTTGGGGTGAATCAGCGTGGGGACCATATCCGAAACATTCTTCCCATATAAGACAGGCTCCCCCGGGATAGGTTCGAATTGCAGTGTCTGGATCTGGAAAATATAGACGATCCGGGGAAGTCTCTCAGAGTTCTCCCTGCGTTCGGTCAGAGGAGGGAGCTCGAACCTCTCAGTTTCATCCGGCGTAACGCCCTTCCCTGCCCTTGCAAGATAGGCAGATGTCTTGAGTCCAGCGACCTTAAGAGCCGCCATGTAATCCGGGGTGACCACTCCCTGTGAAGGGGTAGCTAGCAAAACGATATTACAGGTCTGTCCAAACGTGCTTGCCTCAGCGCCCGGACCGAACATATCGATGATCTCTCCGTTCGGGTAGGAACTCGTGCTGACTTCCCGCCTCTCGCGGTAATCGCTCAGGACCACGGCGGTTCCTTCCAGGACGCAGGTGTTTCCCATGCCAGCCGAGGCTTGGGTTCCCACGACCCCTGGGTAGTCCTCACCCCCACTGCTAGTCTTCGCCCGTGGCTCGATTACATCCAGCACTTTCAGGATGCGGCATTTTTCTTTAGGTTGAGCCAGTTCGATCTCAACGTCCCGAAGCCTTGGATCTTGCAGAAGCAGTCTTTGAAGCTCACTGCGGTTGATGGATAGTACCCCGCCAGAAACGCGTGTCTGATCTCCGAATCGAATCTCTCCGATTCTTAGAATATCCAGTTCAAGCCTCATCAAATCGTGCCTTCGCTTTCAGGTAGAAAATGCAAGAAAAAATGTCCCCATAGGAAGCGGACGAATCGAGATCAAGGAACGATGAATGGCCAATTCCGCTGGGAGGGTTTCAGAACCCTCCCAGCGGAGGCGTCTTATTAATAAGGAGGTATAGGGAAGATGAACTGTGCCTCTGTCTTTACGAAGGCGTGTTTGGTACTCACTAACTTCAGCGCCCATTTCGCTGGCGTCGTGACCTTCTGCCACTGCCCAAAGCTCAACGGAATAAGGTTGAACTGGTTAGAGTCAAACTTCACCCTTGCGTTGATGGTCATTAGGTCAGTCGCTGATAAAGCCTTGTTCACCGCGTCGGGATCAAGTGTTCCTGCTCTTTCGATCGCATCGGCTAAGACCTGGATGACATAATATCCTAATCCAATATTGTCGTTCAATGGCTGACCTGTATCTTTCGTCCACCTTTCTAAGAGGGATTGCGGAGTGGTATCCCCTATGCCACGCGTAGCAAACAGGGGACTCCACTTAATCTCCAGTCCGATTCCGAGTGGAAGGTCCCCTCCCCAGGATGCGACATCGATGTAATTCGCAGGGGCTCTCCCGCAAAAGACGGCCTTGGGTTTAAAACCGAGGGTTCGAGACTGTTTCCAGAGGGCCCCAAAAAGTGGAGCAGCACAGTTTCCCCAGAGCACCTCCACGTTATCTGCCTTCCACTTTGAGATGATCGAAGAGAAGTCCGTCGTCTCCCCGGGGAAGAGGCCGAGTTTCTGATCGATACCGGAAACGAAATATCCTTTTCCTTTCAGGGCGGCCGGGAAGAGTGAATACCAGGCCACACCGTCCGGTTCGTTGGAAGAAAAGACGCCCACTTTCCTGTTGGTTTTACCCGCGATCTGGTCCAGGGTGGGCAGCCAGGTGTCCAGGATCGTAAACCCTGGCTGTTTGTAGCGGAAATCGCCTGGTTGAGCCCCGGCGGCGATCGAAAAACCGAAGGCCCAGGTATTCCTCCAGGCAGGCGACGCATTTTTCCGCATGGCGAGCCAAGGTTCCAAGACGGCAGCGTGAGCAAGGTGAACCACGTTGTATCGCTGGGCCATGGTGGCTGCCAAGCTGTGCATGGGAGGGGGTTCGTTGCCGGTGACAAGGAAATTCACCTTTTGTCCCACGATCATCTGTTCAGCAAGGGCTCCGGCTTTCTGGGGGTTACTCTCCGTATTCGCGAACGTAATGTCGAGGGGAATCTTTCTCCCAAACTCTTTTACCATCACTCCCCCCTGTTTGTTGATATCCTCGACTGCCGCTTTCGCACCCCACGACTGCCCCTGACCAAACCCTGCAAACATCCCAGTCAGGGATGCAGGTGAGCCGATCAGGATCTTATCAGGCCCCTTCGCCGATTGTGCCGATGCCTGACCCCCGAGCACCAATCCCAACATGAGAACGACCGATAGAAAAACAACCCTCTTTTTCTCCATCTTTTCCGTACCTCCTTTCGTAAAGTCATCGGGATTGTAATTGCCGTACCACAAACCTCTCTTCTACTGTAGATTTCCTCCCTTCCTGGTCACGGCGCCATTCTTTTCATTTCTTCTTACGGAATATTTTTTTGCTTGCCTTGCCTGCCTTCAGCTTTTTTCTTAGGGCCGCCGTCGCCTTCTGATCCACCTCATCGCTTCCGTTCTGAAATACCACACCATACACGTTCTTGGCTTTCGCCGGAGAGATGTATCGATTCACGACATCCCATTGGACCTTTCTCACATCCCTCTGCAGAGGGTCTCCGACACCGCCGCCCCCGCCCGATTTGCTCCACAGAATGTCCCCCGGCTCAACGTACTGGACGTCATTGCAGCGGAGTCTTACCTTTTTCCCTTTCCGAACAATGCCGAGCCGGTGTTTCTTCCCCTCGGTCCCCCCCAACAATCCTACAGCGCCGAATTTCTCTCCGTCGGAATTGCCCGTCATGACCACACAATCATGGGCCTGCCAGACCTTGCGATTGTAAGTGTTCAGAATTTCCCAGTGAACCCCTGCGCCGCCCCGCCATTTCCCATCCCCGGCCGAGTCCGTGATGAACTCGTGACGCAACCACCGATAGGGAGTCTCCCATTCCTCGGGCTCAATCGGCGCCCTCAGAGAACCTCCTGCTCCGAGAACCCAACAGAGTCCATCCCAGCCGTCATAGCCGTAGATCGCCCCCATGGAACCGTCCCCGTGAAACGGAGCCGTCCAATAGAGCTGGGGCGATTTCGTTCTGGGGTCGACGACATCGCGCCGCCTGCCGGTGATAATGGGGTTTATGTGTCGGGCCCAGAGCGCAGAAGTATCCTTCGGCACTGCCTGGCCCAAAGCCACCTGCACGCATTCCGTCACATGGGTACCCAAGGTAGGGGCCTGGGCGCCGCTCGTTGCAGGGTATACCGGGTCGAGAACCGATCCCTCCTTCGTCAGAATCTTGAGACAATTCATCAACCCCTGGTTCCGAGGGGTTTGAGGGGGAAGAGACCATGCCACCGCAGTAACAATGGCTGCCCGCGTCTGACCCTGTGGGCAGTTGATAAAGTCCACCTGTAGGTCGCTTTCCGTAAAGTCAAAGATCAACTGTCCCTCTTCGGGTTTTACCGTCAACGCAAGTTTCACCCAGACGGGCTTATCGACTGTTCCATCCCAGTCCGCAGCCCGTTCAGCCCGATAGGTACCTGCCGGCCACGTTGAAATGACTTTCCGCACAGCTTCTTCCGTTCGCTGGACGATCTCATTGCAGGCATCGAGGACCGTCTCTTTCCCATAGCTCTTGACCAGCTCAATCAACCGCTGCTCAGCCATCTTCATCGAGGCATAGGTCAGCAGGCAATCCGCACGGACCATCGTCGATCCTCGGACATTGCGTAGAATGACCGACAAAACTTTTTCATCGATCTTCCCCCGCTCGATGAGCTTGACGGGAGGAATCATGATCCCCTCTCCATGACAATCATACGTTCGGGGATAGTAACACCCTTGATAAGAGCCCCCCGCATCGTATTGATGGGTTCTCATGAAATGATAGAATAAGAGCTGCCCTTCCACAAAGATGGGCCGGATGAATGAAAAGTCAGGGGCATGGCCGAACTTCACGATAAAAGGATCATTTGCCACGATAAAGTCGTCCTCGTGGATGTTCTCCCGCCCGATATAATCCAGCATACCTTTCAAACAAACGTCGGATCCGGCCGTGTGCACGGGCATCCAGTTACCGATGGTGATGGTCCGTTCGTTCCGGTCGAACAAGGCTGTTCCAATGTCGCGAATGTGTGCCGTCGCAAAAGAGAAACACTGACGAAAGAGCCTGAACCCGAGTTCCTGGTTCTGAGCATTTAACCGGCCTTCAATGATCGATAAGGTCAAGGGATCGATGGGTTTTCTTGTACTCATGATGACCTCCTTGTACGGATGATATAGTTGTGATAGGCATCGACCGTCAGATCAGTCCCCTTTGGCACCACGATGGTCGTGGTTGGATCCTCCACAATGGCCGGTCCCTCGATCACATTCCCATGTTTCATGTGGCTGGCATCGTAACACGGGGTTTCGACGAACCCTCCAGGTTCCTTGAAATAGGCCTGCCTTCTTCGCTTGAAGGCTCCTGACGCGTCTTTTCCCGCCTCTGGCTGTTTGATCAGCTCGACCGGACGTCTCACTCCAATGGCTCTGACCTTCAACGTGGAGATGGCCACCGCCATGGCTGGATCCGACCATCCATAGATCGCCTGATGTTTTGCATGGAATTCCTTGATTAGATCTTTGAGGGTCTGATCTGTAAAGGGTTCCCCTTTTCGATTCTCCGGAAGAAATATGACAATATCCCGAAGTTGGCCGAGGTACCGCATCTCGGCGCCCCGTACCAGTTTCATATCACCTTCAGGAAGTCCCTGCCGTGCCAACGTATTGACCCCCTCGGCTTCCAGGGAGTCATACCACCCTCTCATGTCCTCCACTCGGAGTTGATCCTCACCCCGGTAAATGCAGAGATTCAACACATACTCATAGTTTGCCAGGGCCGCTCCGAGGGCGCAAAATGCGGCAGCCTGTCTGGGAATGTAGATCTGGGAAATGCCCAAGCGATTCGCAATCGCAACAGCATGAACGGGCCCAGCACCTCCCCCTGCGATCAGCGTAAACTCCCTCGGGTCCAGCCCTCTTTCCACGGCACTCAGAAAGATTCCCTGGGCCATGTTGTCCTCAACGAGGGCGGAGATCGCGTGCGCCGCGGAAACGACATCCAAATTCAAGGGCTTGGCCACCTTCTTCTCAACTGCGTTCTTGGCTAAGTCCACATCTAGGGCAATGGCTCCTCCCAGGAAAAAGTCTGCGGGGATATATCCCAGAATCACGTCCGCATCCGTGACTGTCGGATCCTGGCCCCCCTTCCGGTAGCACGCCGGTCCGGGATCCGCCCCGGCGCTCGAAGGACCCACGTGAAGGATGTTTCGGGCGTCCACCCTTGCAATGCTTCCTCCGCCCGCCCCGATGCTGCTCACATCCACGGACTCCAGGGCATTGATGAAGTCGCCCACTCTCATTTCAGGTGTCACATGGATGGTTGCCCCAGGGAGCATACTCATATCAAAGGTCGTTCCTCCCATGTCCGCCACGATCACATTTTCAAAATTGCATAACTTTGCAAGGAACCGTCCCAGCAAGGGACCCGCAGCCGGACCTGAACCGATGAGAAGGGCTGGGTTGTCCAGACACAATTCAGGAGAGGCTACTCCGCCGATACACGTTGTAAACAAGTAGGTCCCCTCGAACTGACCGCTCTTCAGCTGTTCGCCCAGGCTCGCGATGAAGCGAGCTACCACGGGCTGAACGGACCCTGCAATCATCGCGGTGCTGAGGCGGTCCCACTCCATCCAGCGCCGCAGAATATGGGATGAGAGCACTACATTTGGGTATTCCTTTTTGATAATTTCTCCTGCCCTCTCCTCATGAGCTGGATTGATGTAGGAGTGAAGGAAGCAGACGACAGGCACCTCCACACCCTGTCTTTTGGCCTCTTTGATGGCGTCGCGGACATCCTTTCCATTAAGAGGAGTCACAACCTCTCCGTTAAACTGAATACGTTCTTCGACTCCGTAACGGAGAAAACGCGGGATAAAACTTTCCGGTGCAGGTAATTTGAGATTGTAGATTTCATCTTTGGGTATCCGGCGTCCCAATTCCGGGATATCCCTGAAACCCTTGGTGTAGAGCAAACAGCACTTTGCCCCCTTTTTCTCCACAACCGTATTTGTCGGGAGTGTCGTTCCGATCACAATGGTCGTCGTGTTTTTCAGCAAGGCCCGGGTCGTACACGCGTGCTGCTCGGCAAACCGTTCAATGCAGCCCATGATGCCGAGAGACGGCTTGGCGTGATCCGTGGGGACTTTCGCCATGAAAATTCGCCGATCATCGTCGATCAGTATTGCATCCGTAAATGTTCCGCCGGTGTCCACAACGATTTCGTACATATGTCCTCCTTCCCTCTGCGATCTTATATAAAAAGCAAACTCGAATGACACGTGTGATACGCTTGACGAACCAGATACATCAAGAAAACTCCTCCCCAAGTTTAGTCCTGAAGTTAAAAAAACTTATCAAGACTAAAGATGAAAGTCAAGAAAAAAGTGACAAATAGATAAAAAATTGACAAATAAAGACTTTTTCTTGACTTTGTTTAATATTCGTGTCATTTTTCTCTTAATAGCAGGATGTTGATAGTCCAGTTCAACTCCGGATGGAGAAAGAGAATGATCTCGGTCTCTCATCCTGGCCAACTGAGATTCACGAGGTTATCATGAAGGTTTTGAATGTGCATTCAAGGGAAAAAATCCGGTATCTCCGCAAAAAACAGGGCCTGACGTTGAAGGACCTGGCGGAAAACATCCAGTGTTCGGCAGGCTACCTCAGCCGTATCGAGACCGGTGTCGTCAATCCCTCACTGGCAACCTTGATGGATATTGCCGAGGCCCTGGGGGTTACCGTCGAGGAACTCTTTCACCTTCAAGAACCTGAGAGAAGATTTCTCCCTGCGGTGATGCACTCCGAAGAGAGAAAAACCCTTTACCTCAAGGGAGGGATCCAGATTCAGCTCTTGACACGGGGCGTCAATTCTCCGTTTGAATTTCTCACGCTCAGGTTTCCACCGGGCGCAACGGACGGAATTGGGGTGACCGCAAATCATGAAGAAACCGACCTGCACACCCACGAGGGGAATGAATGCGGCCTCGTGATTCAAGGCAATCTGGATGTGCATGTGGACGATAAGGTCTATCGCTTAAAGCCGGGCGATACCATCACATTCTATTCCGACTCCCCCCACAAGATATCCAACAGCGGAGATGAGGAAGCCTTGGCCGTCTGGGTGGATTCAAAACCCTTCATATTTTCCATGATCTAATGAGAAAAAGCATTCCTCATGCCCAACATCCAATGCTCTGACCTTCCTTTCGAGCCGACCTGTTTCACAACCTCTTCGCAGCCGCTATAGCGGCAGTCCCATGTCATAGAACATCTCCTCAGCCTTCTCTGCGCCTCCGTGGTCACTCTGGATTTTAAGGAGGAGACCTCTCATCACATTCCGATACTGGAAACAGGGAGTAAAAAGGCCCTGACCGAATGACAGGAGTAGGTTGACAATAAGGCGGGATTCAATGTAAAGGATAAGGAACGGTGGGGAATTCTATTTGTCTACTTTTGTTGCTAAATTAATATTTCTTCTACGGAGGGCAGCACGATGGATAAAGTAGACTTGTTAATAAAAAACGGGAAAATCTATACGGAAACAGGCTTCGAGGATTTCGACGTGGGAGTCATAGGTGAAAAAATTGCTCTCATTAGTAAGCCCGGGGTAATACCGGATGGGAAGCGAACAATTGATGCCAGGGGCAAATACGTTCTGCCCGGAATGATCGATTTCCACTGCCATTTGAGAGAACCTGGACTCACCCACAAGGAGGATTTTGAAACCGGCACCAGGGCTGCGGCAGCGGGTGGAGTGACGATGGTCTTTCCACAACCCAACACGGACCCGGTTCCCAATACGGTGGAAAACTACAGGGTCCAGGTGGAGCTGGGTAAGAAAAGGGCCTTGGTGGATTTCCATCCGATTGCAAGCCCTCTTGCTTTCGAGGAAGGCTGGGTACCCAAGCTGGCCTCCGAAGGAATCGCATGGTTCAAGATCTTTCAGAAAGTCGCCCACTATCCCTATTCCACCCCTGCCGGCACCATGGACACCTCAAGAATCTATGGGGCCTTCAAAGAAGTAGCCAAAACGGGCAAGTATTGTTCCGTCCACCCGTCCGACCATTTTTTCTTCGACGAGGCGGCTGAAAAAGTGAAAAAGACAGGTCTGGCAATGACCCTCATGAACTATCGTCATCTTACCAGTACGGATGAAGAAATGAGCGGAGCAGCCTATCAGCTCTATTTCCTTGCGAAGAAAGCTAGAGTGAAATGGTACGCCATGCATTGTTGGCAGCCCGGATATATCAATTTGATCAGGTGGGCAAAGACCGAAAGGGAAATCGACGTGGTCGCCAGCTTTGAGGTGATGTCTGTCATGGATCCCACCCCGAAGCTCTTTGATCCGGGGCGTAACCATTGGATTGAGATCGGAAATGATTGCCCGACGGACATGAAGAAGGTGTGGGCTGCGATTAAGGACGGGACAATAGACTTGATCGGCAGTGACCATGCCCCACAGACGTGGGAGGATTATAAACCGGACGACCCTCTCCACTCCGTCATGGGCAACGCGATCATCGAATGGTATGGCCACCTATTATTGAATGAAGTCAATCAAGGAAATATCAGTCTGGAGAAGCTCGCTCAGGTCACTTCGGTGAATGGGGCCAAAATTTTCGGCTTCTATCCTCGGAAGGGATCGATCCTCCCTGGCACGGATGCGGACTTCACGATTTGTGACCTGAATCGAGAGTGGACCATCAACTCTGAAAAGATCTATACGAAGTGCCAACTGAACGGATATCATGGCCGAAAGATAAAAGGGAAGGTAACTCATACGATCGTCAGAGGGAAAGCGATCATGGAGGAGGGGGAAGTGAGCGGACAGCCGGGGTACGGCCAATTCATTATGCCCGGTAAGCGTTGAGATTCTATTCCTTCCCGCCTCTTTTCTAAAGGGAAGTTGCGGGAAAACCGTCCCCACATGCGCGGGAAGGTGTGAAAAAATCGAACGGATGGATCAGAAACAGATTGATCTGTCATTTGCGAGCCTCTTGCCTCGGTCTCTCAAGAGACCACGAAAGCTCCCCTCAGATCACTGATGCTCTTCATTCCATTCTCTATCAAATATTCTTTGATCCCTCCGATGGTCTTGATCATGATTTGGGGATCGACGAGATTGTAAATACCGATCTGGATGGCCGTTGCCCCAGCGACAAAGAATTCAATCGCATCCTCCGCGCAGGTAATCCCCCCTCCGCCAATGATCGGAATCCTTACGGCCTGGGCCGCCTGCCAGGTCAATTTCAGAGTGATGGGCTTCATCCATGGCCCCCCCACGGAGGCGAAGAGATTCTTGCCGAGCTTGGACTTCCGTGTATGGATGTCAATCACCATACCCATGACGGCATAAATGGGACAGATCGCATCTGCACCTGCCTCCTCACACACTTTTGCCAAAACGGTGACGTCGGTTATGGTAGGGCACAATTTAGCAATGATCGGAAGATCCGTGGCATTTCGGACCGCCTTCACAACCTGAAAAGTGGCATCACGATCCGCACTAAACTGAAGTCCTCCACCCTGGACATTGGGACACGCTAGATTGACCTCTATCCCGCCGATCCCATCTGCCTGCGTTAAGGCATCCGTAATCTTAACAAATTCCTCAACACTTTCACCCGCGATATTCACGATGATAGGGGTCTCGAATTTCCGAAGAAGAGGCAGCTTATCTTTAACGAACCTCTCCACGCCCACGTTTTGAAGTCCGACGGTGCTGATTTCAGCCGATCCGGCAATCTCTGTGAATCGACGCTGGAAATTGCCAAGTCTCGGATGGAGCGTCGTCCCCTTGACCACGATCGCTCCCAGATCATTGAGGTTCAAGAGATCGGTAAATTCAATCCCGTACCCAAACGTTCCTGAGGAAGGCATCACCGGATTCTTCAACCTTAGCTTCCCCAGATCGACTGACAAGTCGACGCTCCTACTCATCATCGAATATCACCTCGCTCATATCGAAGACGGGTCCGTCTTTACAAACCAAGGCATAGCCGAATTCCTTGTCGGAGACGAATTGAATGTGGGAAGATCCAAGGTCCCGGTTTTTCGAAATATGATTCGGATCCACCTTACAAACGCAACCAAGGCAGGCCCCTATTCCACACATCATGTGGCGCTCCACAGAGACCTGACCTGGGATATGATATTTTTGACAAATGGAAGCTAATGCCTTGAGCATCGGTTCCGGACCGCTGGAGTAAATGGTACAGTCCGTTGAAATCTTTGCATCACGGAGCCCCTGAGCAAGCATTTGCGTGACAAAACCGTGAAACCCGTAGCTGCCGTCGTCCGTCGAAACCATCACTTCACCCTTGAGCGCGGCATAATCTTTCTTCAGGAGAACCGAAGCCTTTGTATCCGCACCTAGGAGAACCTTCAATGGAAGCCCGGCGTTGGATATTTCTTCGGCCAGCAAAAAGAGACACGCGGCGCCCGTCCCTCCAGCGACCACCACATGGACTGATTTGCTGCGATCCAACTCGAAACCATGACCCAGGGGGCCGATGAGATCCAACGTATCCCCCTTCCTCAACCCGGTCATGACACTGGTTCCGGTTCCGATCACTTTATAGACAATCTCGATCCCGAGATGATCCCCTTTCAAGGGGACGCGCCTCAAAACACTGAAGGGCCGTCTGAAGAGGGGACCGCTCTTGCCCCCGGCTTTCACGTGGATAAACTGGCCGGGCTTTACCTCGGATGCGATTTGAGGAGAATCCAGAACCACCCGCCAGCAGTTCTCTGTGATCCTTTTGTTAGAGACAATATTGGAGATGACCTGAATCATGAAAATCTCCTCTAAGGCAAGAATCAGCCCATCAGCCTGATTTTCGGAAGGACAGCGGGCTTGAAACAGATGATTTTGAGGTCCTTCTCATTTCGACCTCCTGAAAAACAATTTTCGGGTTAGGAATCGTGAGTTGTTTTGTCTCAACGTTACCGTCAGCCAAAATCCGCTTCTCGTTTAACGAAGAGCTTTTATTGGAAGGCAAAAACCTTTTAGCAAATATTTAAAACCCTGTCAAGATAAATGCAATATTTCATTCCTATTTATCCCTCCAAAAAGAAGTCCCTCTTCCAGTTTTAGGGAATCTTATACCCTATCCCGATGTTGCAACCGGGAAGTGATCAATCTATGTCGAAATCGCGGAAAATGGTTGACAATAGGGAGAGATTCAATGTAAAGGATATGGAAACGTAGCCAATCCTAGTTGTTTATTCATGTCTTTGAATGATTATCCCTTAGGAGGGCGCAAAATGGATAGAGTGGACTTGTTAATAAAAAACGGGAAAGTCTACACAGAAGCAGGATTCCAGGATTTGGATGTCGCAGCGATGGGTGAAAAGATTGCTTTCTTGAGCAAGCCCGGAAGTATCCCGGATGGGGAGAAGACCATCGACGCTAAGGGGAAATATGTTCTCCCGGGGATCATCGACTGGCATACCCATCTGAGAGAGCCCGGGTTTACCCACAAAGAGGACTTTGAAACAGGTACCAGGGCTGCGGCTGCCGGCGGAGTGACGATGGTTTTTCCCCAGCCCAACACAAACCCGGTTCCGAATACTCTGGAAAACTATAGAATGCAGGTGGAACTCGGAAAGAAGAAATGTTTAATCGATTTTCACCCGATTGCAAGTCCTCTTGGCTTCAAAGACGGCTGGGTTTCCAAGCTTGCAGAGGAGGGAGTGGCCTGGTTCAAGATCTTTCAGAAGGTAGCCCACTACCCATATTCCACCCCTGCCGCCACAGTCAATACGGCCGAAATCTACGGGGCATTTAAAGAAGTGGCCAAAGCCGGAAAGTATTGTTCGGTTCATCCTTTTGATCACTTTTTCTTTGAAGAGGCGGCCAAGATCGTACAGGAAAAAGGACTGCCCATGACACTAAAGAACTGGCGCCATCTCGTCTATACGGATGAGGAGATGAGCGGAGCGTCTTATCAGCTCTATTACCTGGCCAAGAAGGCCAAGATGAACTGGTATGCGATGCATGCCTGGCAGCCTGGCTACATCGATTTAGTCAGGTGGGCAAAGAAAGAGGGAAAAATCGATGTCGTTTCGAGCATTGAACTGATGCCCGTTCTGGATCCAGGGGAAACGCTGTATGATCCGGAGGCTAAGGCCTGGACTCTTGAGGTGGGACGGGACGCCCCGCCTGTCGTGGAGAAGATGTGGGAAGCCGTGATGGACGGGACGATCGACCTTCTCGGCAGTGACCATGCCCCCCATGCAAAAGAAGAATATCACCCGAAAGATCCCCTCCATACCCCCGCAGGATTCGGGATGATCGAGTGGTACGGCCACATCCTGTTGAATGAAGTCAATAAGGGAAGCCTTACTCTGAGAAAACTGGTAGAGGTCACCTCGGTCAATGGAGCCAAGATTTTTGGTTTCTACCCCCGGAAGGGTTCGAACCTCCCCGGCACAGATGCCGATTTCAGCATCTGTGATATGGACAGGGAGTGGACGATCAGTTCCGACAAGATTTACATGAAGAGCAAACTGAACGCCTATCATGGCCGAAAACTCAAGGGGAAAGTAACCCATACGATCGTCAGAGGGAAAGTGATCATGGAGGAGGGAGAAGTGATCGGGCAACCGGGTTACGGCAAATTCATCGTGCCGGAAAAAGGCTAAAAAGGATCATTGCAAAATGGTCAATGAGCAATGATCGCAAAAAATAGTGTAAATTGCAAAATTGGCAGTTCAATATTAGCAATGTTTTAAGATTCATCGTACCGGAAAAGAGTGATAAAGATCATTGCAAAGTAGTCAATTAGTGTAGTAAATGATCAATTGGCATTTTAAATATTGCTAATTTTGTATTGTTAAATTTACAATTTGCATTATTTTTTTGATATCATGACGATGCATACTCCAACCGAAGCAATGAACCGGATTTTTTGCGAAAAGGGCCGCTTTCAGAGATGGCTCGACGTTGAAGCGAGCCTAGCCCGAATCCAAGCCTCCCTGTCCATTATCCCGGGGGAAGCGGCGGATGCGATCAGCCGCAAAGCCAATGCGAAGCTTTTGGATCTTAAGAGATATAAAGAAATGTATCAGCAAACGGGTCACCCCATGGTGGCCATGCTGCGCCTTTTTCAACCAATCGTCGAGGGCGGCTTCGGCCAATATATCCATTTAGGAGCCACGACACAGGACATCATGGATACGGGCATGATCCTCGCCCTGAAGGAAGCTCATAAAATCATTTATGAAAGTCTGAGACGAATCGAGTTTGATCTTCTGAATATGGCGGAACGACATGCGGATACCCTGATGGTTGGAAGGACTCACGCTGTCCAGGCCCTCCCCATTACATTCGGCTATAAGGTCGCGATCTGGGCACGGGAGATTCGTAGGAATATCCAGCGGCTAAAAGAATGCCGGGACCGGATATTTGTCGTCCAGCTCTGCGGAGCGGTGGGTACGATGGCCGCTTTTGGGTCCAAGGGACCAGAGATCCAGTCCCGGGTAGCGAAAGATCTTGGCTTGGGAGATTCTGACATTTCATGGCATGCCTCGCGAGACCGGCTGGCCGAGTTTGCCAACCTTATGTCCTTGATCGGTGCAGCTTTAGGCCGCGTTGGCCAAGAGGTCTATCTTCTTATGGCAACAGAGGTGGGTGAGGTCTGCGAGCCCTGGCAGAAAGGAGTCGTGGGGTCCTCTACCATGCCCCACAAAGTCAATCCGCAGATTGCACAGAATATGAGGGACCTGGCCCGAAAGCTCCGGTACAATGCCTCTTTCGTCACTGAAGTCATGATGGTGGACCACGAGCGAAACCTCGATCACTTTTTGGGTGAAAGGGAGAAGATGGAGGAATCCTGCTTGATCATGGGTGAGCTCCTCACCCATGGCGAAGATATGGCTAAGAACATGACGGTTAATCCCGAAAGGATGAAGGGTAACTTGAGCCTCCTGAAAGGGCTTCTGCTTTCCGAATCCGTGATGATTGAGCTGGGCAAAAAAATAGGTAAACAGTCCGCCCATGAGGTCATCTACGAAGATGCGATGAAGTCCATGAAAGAAGAGGTCGATTTCAGACAGGTCCTTTTGGGAGATCCCAGAGTAAACCGGAATCTGACAGCGGCTGAGATCGACCGCTTGCTCAACCCGGAGCAATACATTGGGTTAGCACCCCGGATGGCCAGAGACATGGTATCGTTAAGTCGCAAAGAAAGAGAAGGAGACTAATTCCCCAAGGGTTATCAGTGTTCCTCATCGTGCATCGGGCAGACTCTCCAGGATTACTTTCAGGGCCATCGAACGCAGGTTCTTCTTCTCCCGCTGTCCCCGTCGAGTCTCTTTCGGCAATGTTTTGCTACGTTGAGGTGATTAAGAGTGACAGAAAAAGCGAAAAAAGGGTTGTTAGCCATCTGGAGCGAATCTTACTGGCTTGATTTCGTGATGTATGCCCCTGTGACTTGTGGAAAAGGTTCTCTCCCCTTTTGACGGGGGAGGTTTAGATTTTATTTGTAACCACCTTTCTGATTTATACGATCCCGATTCGCTTTGCGTTCAGGTAATAGATCTTCTCTTTCTCTCCCTGAGAGATCGGCAGTCCCTCAATGAACCGGATGCATTCATCCGAATCTTCATAGGGATAATCAGTGGCTAGAAGAATTCTGTCAATCCCCACTGCCTCGTAGGTACACATAAATGCCCCGTTGAAGTAGTTTCCACTTGTCGTCACATACATATTTTCTCTGAGATACTGGCTTGGCCTCTTGGCCAGGTTAGGGCGCGTAGAAGGGTCGATCCAGGGTCTCTCGTAGGCAAAATCAATCCGTTTGATCAGGAAGGGTAACCCCTCTCCCAGATGACCGAGGACCACCTTGAGACCGGGATATTTATCAAAAACACCGCTGTAAACAAGACGCATCATGACCATGGCCGTTTCGACTTCAATCACGATAGGGGGGCCCCCGAGAGCGTATCCGTAGGCATTCAATTCACGGATGGCCGGAACAGTAGGGTGAAGGTAGATGAAGGCATTCAGCTTCTCCGCTCTCTCCAGGATCGGCCAATATCGCTTATCATCCAAATAGCTGTCTCCGTAATTGGAATTCGTCTTCCATCCCTTGAAGCCAAGATCTTTCACCGTCCTCTCAAGTTCATCGGCAGCCCCTCTGGCGTCCTTTGGCGCTAGCGTTGCTAACCCGATGAACCGGTCCGGATGCTTCTTGATTGCTCGCGACAGAAGATCATTCGTGCTTTTGGCAAGGGCTGCTCCGAGGGTCAGCTCCAGACGCTCCACCCCGGGGGTCCCCATGGAGAGACACTGCACATCAATCCCCACCGCGTCCATGTTTTTCAGTCTGACCTCTTCGAGATCGAGAAGCCTATGGAGGAGGCGATCTCCCATCGGCTCTCCCGTATCCGCCGTATACCACAACCGGAGGTTTTTCGTCCCCGGGTCATTCTCATAGCGAGGATAGTTCTTGCTCTCATATAACGCTTTAATCAACTCATCTGTGTTAAAATGGGCTTCGAGATCGACCTTTTTCATCTTCACGGCTCTCCTTTCTGGAAGGCAATTCCTCGATCAACCTCTTCCGGGGGTCTAAACAAGTTATCCAAAAATCCTCCTAGATGAACCGTATCCCAAGCTAAAACCCAGGGGTTCATTTTATTTTCGGATCCGTCTTCCTTTTCCTTCCAATTCTTTGTTATATCCATTGCCAGAATGTTCAATGCTTCAAGGGTCAGTACGGTTTAAGATCGAAGCGAGAGCACGCTTCACCAACGTCTTTGTGAGGTCGACTTTGTAACCGTTCATAGGAAGGGGTTTGGCCCCTTCCACGGATGCCCCTGCCGCCTGTGAGATAAGACTCTCATCCAGCCTCTTTCCGTTGATCATTTCTTCCGCCATAAAAGCGATATAGGGAAACGGCGCTACCCCTCCCAGGACAATTCGAATATCTTCGCAAACTCCGCCAGAAATCCTGGCCACGGTGGCCACGCTTGAGAGAGCGAAATCAGCGGAGTGTCTGATCCGATGCTTTAAGAACACTTGATGGGTTCCTGCGCTCTGGATGGGTACATAAATTTCCGCCAAATATTCATCCGGGTTGAGAATGGTCTCCCCGTAATGATTCGGCCCTACAAAGAATTCCTGTAAGGGAACCTTCCACTTTCCATTCGAATTCATGAGGATGGCTTCGGCTTTCAAAGCAATCAGTGCCGGTGCCAAATCGGAGGGATGTGCCATGACACACCTCCCCTGTTTCATGATCGAGTGATAGAAACGATGCTCCCCTGTCGTTGCGTAGCATCGATTGCCCCCCTTTTTGAAACAACGGAAGTCGTGATGTCTGAAGTACAAACAACGGGGTCTTTGGCAGAGGTTCCCGCCCAAGGTGCCCATGTTCCTGAGCTGTGTTGTGCCGATTTGCAGAGCCGCCTGCGATAAGATCTTGAACTCTCTTTGGACCACGCCGGACGTCGCCAGGCGGGTCAGCGTTACCCCGGCACCGATTCTTAACCCTGCTCGTTCATCATAGGCAATGCGCGTCATGTCAGGGATTTTTTTGATGTTGATAAGGACTTCCGGAATTCTACACTCCGGACCTTCCACACGGTCTTTCATCAGGCCGAGCAGATCGGTAGCGCCGGCAATCACCTTCGCTTTCCCTCCATACTTCTGGAGCAAGGAAGCAGCCTCCTTCACATCCCGAGCATCGACATGTCCAAAACTCGGTAGTTCAAAGAGCATGGAGGTCCCCCCTCTTCTTTTTCTCCTGAATCGCTTTGATAATTTTATCGGGAGTTATCGGGAGTTCATTGAACCAGATACCGATGGCGTTGTAGATAGCATTCCGGATGGCTGCCGGAGTGGGCGCATTCGTATTTTCGCCCGCCCCCTTTGCCGAATAAGCAAAGTATGGATCTTCGACTTCCATCAGGTAGACGTCTACGTGCGGAAAATCGATGGACGTTGGCATTCTGTATTGATGCAGGTTGTTGGTGAGTAACTTTCCTGTTTGTGGGTCATAAAGACCCTCTTCTGTCAGCGCGTACCCTATTCCAAATTCGATGCCCCCGTAAACCTGAGACGTGCAAAGTTTGGGGTTAATCGCTCTGCCAAAATCCTGGGCTGCTGCGATCTTAAGAACATCGACCTTGCCGGTCTCCGTGTCCACTTCAAGTTCTACTGCCTGCGCCCCAAAGGTCGCCATCATGGGTTCTTTGGGGTTCGGAGCCCTACTCCCTTGACCGATGATCGGCAATCCGGGCGTTATTTTGCTGCATGCCATCTTAAAAGGAATAGAGTGGATCGGATCGGACTTGGTATAGATTTCCCCATTCTTGGATCGGATCTCATCATTCTCGACATGCAACATCGGAGCAGCGAGGGCGAAGAGCTTTTGCCTTGCCTCTGCTGCGGCCTGCACCACTGCGGGTCCCATCTCAGGCGTGAGCCTTGAGGCGTGACACGAGGGAGCATAAGGCGTGTCTTTCGTATCTCCATAGATCACCGTTATGTCATGCGCCCCTACCCCCAGTTCCTCCGCCGCGATCATCGGAAGAATGGTTTGCTGCCCGCCTCCTATGTCTACAACGCCCACAAATAGATTGATTGTTCCATCATTGTGGATGGCAATCTTTGCCTCGGCGACATAAGGATGCAAACCCACCCCTTGAAGCACGATGTAGGAGGCCATGCCAATGCCGCGTTTCACTGGCCCTTGATTCGAATGTTTCAAGGTCTTTCTCCTTTCCCAACCGATCCCATCCGTGGCCAATTTCATGCATTGGTCAAGGATCTTGCTTGAGTAAGGAATCTTTGTATCGTAGCTTTTGCCTGATGCCGTTGGGTCTTCCGACTCGTCGGTGCCCACGGTTTGATAGGTGGTGTAGTTCTTCATCCTCAATTCGAAAGGATCCATGCCCAGCTCGACGGCCATTCTGTCCATATGGGATTCAAGGGCAAAGATAGCAGGCATGTTCAGAGGCGAACGGGTGGGTCCGGTGATTTGCCGGTTTGTATAGACACCTATTTGCTCAAGATACACGTTGGGGCAAGCATGGAGGTTTGCCGTGTGCCAGATGATCTGCATGCAATAATAATTCTCCCCCGTGGCAGCCGCCCCCATGTTGGCAACGGCCTTCTGGTAAATCGCGGTCAGGGTCCCGTCCTTCTTCGCACCCATTTTGATCTCTATTTTGCAGTCCCAGCGGCGGGAGTGATTTATAAACTCTTCTCCCCGGGTGCGCTCCATTTTGACCGGCTTGCCCGTTAACATGGAGAGCCTCGCCGCGTAGAAGGTGATCCTATGGGACCAGGCTTTGGAGCCGAATCCGCCGCCAAGGTATTTGACGATCACTCTGACATTCTTCGGGTCGAGACCCAGCGAATCAGCCAGAGCCAACTTGGAATACCAGACTCCTTGAATCGCATCCCAGACGGTGAGATTCTCCCCATCCCAACTCGCCACGCATGCGCGCGTTTGAATCGACCCGTGGTGTGAAACTTGAGTCGTATACGTCTCCTCAACGATGACGTCAGCCTCCTCAAAACCTTTCTCCACATTCCCCCGCTTGATCACGAATGGTTTCCTGTCAAAAATTTCTCTTCCCGGGTATTCCTCATCGCCGACCAACGGTGGAGGTGGAGCCTTCAGCGTCTCCTCTGCATCCAGCATGGGCGTGAGAACCTCATATTCCACGTCGATCAATTCCAGGGCCTTTTGAGCGATGGTCATCTCCTCGGCTGCGACGGCGGCGACTTCTCCTCCCTCATGAGTGAAGACTTCAGGAAATGCAATCTCAGGGATCTTATACCAGGACGTACGCCAGCCCTTGGTGTTTTTCATGGTGAGCACCGCCTTGACCCCCGGAAGCGCCTCGGCTTTGCTCGCATCGATCTTCAGAATCCTGGCGCGAGGATGCGGGCAGTGGAGGATTTTACCGTAAAGCATATTCGGCAATTTAATATCTCCCGAATACTTGGCCTGTCCAGTCACCTTTTCAGCAGCGTCTCTTCGATTCAAGGGCTTACCGACTACCGTTAGCTCCCTATCCAACGGGGGAGGAGGTGTCCCCTTTACCAGTAGTTTGCTTTCAACCATTACGGATCCCTTTACTTGTGGTTTATCTTCCTGGAGGCCTCTATCGTTGCCTTGATGATGTTAGGATAAGAACCGCATCGACAAAAGTTGCCGTCGATCGATTTCCGAACATCCTCATCCGTCGGGTTAGAGTTTCTGTCCAAAAGAGCCTTGATCGACATGATCATCCCTGGCGTGCAGTATCCGCACTGGAGCGCATCATGCTCGACAAACGCTTCCTGGATCGGATGAAGCTTCCCTTCAGATGCCAGCCCTTCGATCGTCAGAACCTCTCTGCCCGAAGCCTCAACTCCCAACACCGTGCATGAAAGCACAGGATTTCCATCCAGGATCACCGTGCAGCTTCCACATTCCCCCCGGTTGCAGCCCACCTTTGTGCCGGTCAATTCGAGCTCTTCTCGAAGAAACTCAGCCAGCGTCATCCTACTATGGATGTCTCGTTCAACCTTCTTTCCGTTGACGGTAAGGGCGACGCGCTTTTTACTCTCCGGTCTGTGTTCTCTTGAAGGCATCTTTGCTCCCTCTTTCCCGTGCGAATCGGCCTTTGCGGATAACAACGGCCTTTTCCGCCGGGTCCTACTCACAAGCAAATCTCTGTCACTGGACATAGCAGTCTGGTTCTAAAATTGACGAAACCGTCAGACAGGGAAGCACTCCCTTGGACAT